>Ga0193729_1001884_pt1 | contig 10596 bp, 5 predicted proteins | sample U1c2metaG_FD_143036 | JGI IMG/M metagenome (GOLD analysis project Ga0193729, IMG submission 143036) | Soil microbial communities from a riparian zone of the East river system, Colorado, United States - U1c2 | ecosystem: Environmental > Terrestrial > Soil > Riparian zone | place: USA: East River... | reverse complement strand
CCGTCACTATTCCAGAGTTGTAAATATCGGCGCCATTTGGTGAGCTGCCCACGAAAAGGAAGTAAGCGGTCGCGCTGCCCGCGCTCCAGGTAAAAGTCACGCTAGACGAAGTAAAGGTCGATCCCGGTGAGGGGCTGATCATAACCGCCGCACCGGTAGCGGGTGTCGGTGTTGGCGTAACAGTCGGAGTTGGTGTCGGAGTCGCCGTCGGCGTAGGTGTGGCCGTCGGAGTTGGTGTTGGCGTGGCAGTCGGAGTTGGTGTTGGCGTGGGTGTGACAGTCGGCGTGGGGGTCGGCGTTGGCGTAGCCGACGAATTAAAAGCCCTATACGTATAGCTGTTCGCCGTCCAGGAACCGTTAACCCGTGAACCTAGTGTCACATAGATCGTGCGCCCATCCGTCGGGATATTGTTTACTGTTTTCGAGAGCACCGTCACTATTCCAGAGTTGTAAATATCGGCGCCATTTGGTGAGCTGCCCACGAAAAGGAAGTAAGCGGTCGCGCTGCCCGCGCTCCAGGTAAAAGTCACGCTAGACGAAGTAAAGGTCGATCCCGGCGGCGGGTTCAACATTACCGCAGAACCGGTAACCGGCGTGGGCGTTGGCGTAACAGTTGGCGTCGGGGTTGCTGTTGGTGTGGACGTCGGAGTAGGTGTAGGAGTTGGCGAACTACCTGCGAAGTCGTAGCCGATTACATCCATCACGCGGAGGTCCACGGGTGTTAGGTCGTTCTCCACGCTGGAACTGGCGACAGCGTTGAAACAATCGTTGGTGCCGCTGGCCCAGTCTTGCGGGTCACTGCCGTCCCCGTTCGGAAAATTAAACGCCTTGAGAAGCGTGGTCCCGTTATCAATGGAGAAAAATCTGCCCGGACCGTCGTTCAAACCCCGCGTGCCCGCGCCCGTATAGTGGAACAAATCAAATAGCATATAGTCTGGCTGCCCAAAGAGGTTTTGCCCCATCAAGGGAATGCGGCCCATAATTTCGGAGAACTCGTGCATCGCCACACCGATGAAATCGATCTTGCCTGACACGGCCCGATTCGCCGGGTCATAGGTGTAACTGAATCCACCGCCGAATGTGAATGTTCCGTCATTCGAGAAATCATCTGGCGCCAGGCCCAACGCCTTTGCCTCTGCCGTGCTAACGATATACAGATGGCTTCCGCCGATCGGATCGGTCGACGGCAGTGAGCCGCCAGGGCCGAGGATTGTCGCGTCATCGGCCGTCTTGGAGTCCGACGAAACTGCGCCTCGAAGCGCAGCATAACTCGAGACGGACGTGAGCATGGTGTTACTCCCTCCAAGCGTGCGGATCCCGTGGACGGCCGTCACGTTTATGTTGACGTTAATGTTGTCGCCAAAATTGTTCGTGAACTGCGAGGCTGCATAGGACGCCGCCGCTTTCATGTTGGCGATGTCGGTGCTACTCAAGCCGGCATTCGTGAACGTGGAATCCGGGGCGAAGGTCAGGTTAATCGTCAACGCGACGGCTGGTCCGCTGGCTGCGATAGCCAAGGCAATGATCACAGACCGCGTTATTCGCGCTGGCCCTCTATCCGCGAAAATCAGCTCTGATATCTGGCGGCCGATTTCTTTCATCGTTTAGCGGCGTCGAAGATTAATAATTTCAGGTGGCTATTTGTGAATTCAGTTTACTGCGGCTTGATTTGTAAGGTTACCGAAGGCTTTGCCGGCGCGATCGATTTCACGTCAGCTCGGGATGCGAGCGCTTCCAGCTGCGACAACGGAACCATCGCTCGCAAGGTGGTGGCCGTCGTCGAATCAGTCGGTAATGAGCCTCCCGACAAAGTGACCTGGTCCAGAAGCGCCTTCGATACCGATCCCTCTATATCCACAAGCACGCGGTCGCCGTCTTTAATCGGAATCGCGGGCTCAAGCGACGTTGGCTTGTCGAACGGAGGTTGTCCGCGGCTTTTCTTTAAGGCCAGTACGATTTGACCGTCGAGTTTCGCCGCGGCGGCCGCCGGCATGAATTGATTACCTGTCGTCCACAGCAGGACAAGATCGTTGCCGTTGCCGCCATGGTAATTGGCGACGAAGTAGTGAGTCAGCCCTCCGTAAGTCAGCGCAATCGTTTGCCCCTGCGCAAGGTTGCTGAAGGTTCCGCGAATGATCTCAGGTCCCGTGTTTTGCACCACCATCAGCTGCGTGCCCGGTGCCGGCGCAAAGTTCAAGGTGATGTTCACCTTTTTTCCCATCGCGGTGAAGCCGTTGGAGCTCACGGGCACTTCTGCGCCAGTTATGTAGGTAACGTTGATGTCGCCTGCGAACAGATGAGGCGTCGAGAGCGCGAACAGCCCGACCACGGCGGCGACGACCCGACCAAGAAGTTGAAAGTGCCGGAAGGTCTTAAGCTTTGGTTTCATGGTTTGATGTTCGTGTGTCTTGGGTTCGCTCTCCACCAATTCGTGGTTCGCCTTCCTTGCGCTTGCAATGCGCGAGCGTGGGATTTGAAAGCAGCACGAAGCCTGCCGAAAATTCAGGCCGGAAGAGATCACCGAATGGCTCACGCATAGGTCAAATTCTTAGACGATGATCCTTACAGGATTTTCGGCAATAAGCGATTGACATCGATGCAATGAGAATTGCGAGGTCTCGCGAAGGTCGCTGCTTGCCGATCAGTAGCCGGCAGTTATTCTAAACGCGCCTTTTTTTATGGCGCGTTCGTCTAGTGGTTAGGACACGGCCCTCTCAAGGCCGGTGCACGGGTTCGACTCCCGTACGCGCTGCCAAGTCGCCGTCCGAGCCATCGTCGACATCTGTTTCCTCTTTGCTTTCTGCCGACGACTTTGTGAACTTGCCCCGGAAATCCGGTTACGGAATGGAAGAAGATGTTCGGCGAAGCCGTGACGTTGGCTTCGCGCATCACCTGGTTAAACCGGTCGACCTGAACAAGCTCGATTCGCTCATCCAACAAGGCCCGCTGACCGACAGAACAGATTCGGTCGCCTCGGCTGGAGTAGGAACCGCTTAGCGATTCGCCGACTTAATTGAGTGGCCGCGAATTTACGGACTAGTGATCGCTGGATGCTGAATCTGGGCGCTGCCGGAAAGTGTTACTTTATTGGCAACCACTTCGCCGTAAACCAGCGATCCGCCGGCGTTGGAGACCGTGCGGTTGTTTGCCATTAGGACGCCCCGCAAGATCGACTGCCCGTCGAGAGTAACAGGACTACCAGTTCCACGAACGTTAAACAGGACGTTGTCCCACGTGACTCCGCCGTACAAAATGATTTGCGCGTGGTTTGTAAGTGAGAACTGATTGGTCACATTAATAACGAAGTTGGTAGTGATAGTTCCCGCCAAGGTTAACGTTCCGCTTGTGATCGTAAGATTTTGCAGCTTCAGCACGACTGTCTGGAAAGGCGCACCGGTGATTGTGAAATTTTGATTTCCACTCAATTGAATATTCGTCAGGGTCGCGTAGGCGGGTGTAACCGGGAGCGCAAAAGCATGGTTCGAAGTGAGAGTCGCTTCGTTAACGCCGTTGGTGAGCTGGGTGTCCGAGGACGCGTCATGATGCCTTGCGCCCGTGATGTTCGCATTTCCCTTCAAGGTCAGTGTCCCGCCCGTCATGTAATAAAGGTCGCCATGAATAGTCGCGTCACCATTCATGGTGATGTTGCCATCGCCCGCAACACCGACATCGCCGAAAATGTCGGTCGTGCCTGTAAATTGGTCGATCGTATCGGTCTCGTTAACGCCGCCGCCAAGCGAAAAGGCGCCCCAGCGCAGCAAGTCACCCATTTCCGGGAACAAGCCGGTGTCTCGCAAATTTGCCTTCGCAGTTAACCCACCCAGCAACAAGAGCATAGCGGCTCCGAGGAGCAGCAAAATTCTAGATCGATAGCGACGAGAGGTTTTAACCATTGAACGCGATTCTGATAAAAACTGGCGCCAGAGTCAAGACTAAATGCGAGGAGAAGCGATTTTTCTTCGAGCGGCTTGATCTTGGCAGCGCCGGTGCGGGAAGATCATCAGCGGGTTAACTGATTGTGAACGCGGACGCATCATCCGAGAATGTAGATCGACAATCAACAATCTGGGTAAGCGGTGGGATTATCCTCCTGACGTTTCTGGCCCCCTTCCTCGGCGGAAGCACCGAACTGTGGGCGCAGGCTGCGATCAGCCTCGGCGCCGGCCTGTTGTTGCTTTTCTTCCCGCCGCGCAAATCGCTCGGTTTAGTGCCGAACCTTTGCCTGGCCGGTTTCGTGCTACTCGGGCTCGCCGCTTTTGTTCCCGCAAAAATGTTTGCGATCGAGGATTGGCGCAGCGCGTTGATCGGGTTCGGCATCTCTCTGCCGGTCACGCATACGCCGCAGCCGTGGATCACGCTGCAATCAGTTTTGCTTTTAATACTCATTTTGGCATGGGCATATTACCTCTTTGCTCAAGAACAGTGGCGAACCATGCGAGAGAAAGCGTGGGTCGCTTACGCGATCGGCGGCCTGATTCTGGCGACGTTGCTGATTGTCTGTTTTCTCTCAAAACAGCGCGTTCCATTTTGGCCGAACGTTCCCGAATTCGGTTTTTTCCCGAATCGCAATCAAACCAGCAACGTTCTTGGAATTTGTGGGATCGCGATTTACGCGCTCGGCTTGCAGCGCTTTCAGGAAAATCGCAAGCACTGGTGGCTCTGGTTGGTGAGTCTGACCCTGATTTGTTGGGCGTTGATTCTGAATTATTCGCGCGCGGGCATTGTTCTATTCTTTTTCGGCGCCCTCGCCGTCCATGTTTACTGGTGGACTAGATTAAAAGAGCGTCGCCGTCGCACTATCGCACTCGGCGGTTTGGTCCTGCTCATCGCGATTTTCCTGATCAACGGCGGAGCGACCCTGGCGCGTTTCGGACCGGAAACGGCCCGCTTTTTTTCGCCAACTGAAAACTTACGGCTGGCCATTTACCGCGACGCCTTTGGCCTATTGATGAGATCTCGGGTCTCAGGGGTCGGGTTGGGAAATTTTCACCGCATCTTCTCGATGCATCGATATTATTCGGCGGGGCAGTCGGAAAGCATTCATCCGGAAAGCGACTGGCTCTGGTCGGCGATCGAGATGGGTTGGATCGCGCCGCTATTGATGCTGCTTCTGTTGTGGTGGTGGATGAAGCAATGCCCGCCCTTTGGACCGGGCACGTTTCGAATTATGCGCGTGGCCGCGATGGTCGGCGCGTGCGCATTTGCCGTGCATGGATTGTTCGATGTCTCGGGACATAGAATCGGCGCTCTCTGGCCGGCACTCTTGCTCGCGAGCAGCGCAATCCATCCGCAGCGTTCCTTCGAGCCTGCTTCTTACATCGCTCCAATTTTCCGCGCGCTGGGCGTGCTATTGATCGCGGTCGCGCTTTGGTGGTTCGGATCCATTTGGGGCGTCTCAGTTCCTCCCACGACAGCAACCCTGCAGCGGGTGGAACAAAAGATGGAAGCGGCAACGCTTCAGGACGATTATTCCCAAGTTCTCCAACTCGCCTCCAAAGGTTTGCAGGTCGCACCGTTGGATTGGTCGCTTTACTACAAGCGCGCGACCGCGGAAGCCGTGCTTTTCAATTTTCGCGCGGACGCCGCGCGCGATTTCGCCGTGGCGCGCTATCTCCTGCCTTTCTGGCCGGAATTATGTTTCAAGGAAGGGACAGTCTGGCTGGCTGTGGGCGAGACAGACCGTGCTTTTGATGCCTGGGCCGAGGCCTTGCGGCGTTCGCCGCAAAAAGCGCCGGGCCTTTACACGCAAATGTTCAGCTTAATCGAGTCCGACGCAGCGGCGGTCGATCGTTGGCGGGAGATGGCACACACCAACAAACAATTCCTTTTCATTTTTCTGCAGAACGCCCGTCCGGTCGAATTTGAGATCGAGTTGGACCGATTACTTTCTGACGACCAACAATTCCAATCACTCACGCCTAACGAATTGTCGATGCTCTTCTCGATCTGGTATGAGAAAGGAGATAAACTCGACCTCGCGGAAAATTTACGCGAACGCCCGGATTGGCAAAAGATTGGTTGGAGGCTGTTCGCGCGGGTTTGCGCTGATTATCAAGACTATCGGCAGGCTTACGAGACCGTGCTGAAGTTCGACCCTCCTCCGGTCTTGCCCGCAACAAATTCAGACGAGTCGCTGGAAAAGCTGGCCGCCCGTTTTCAGGTTAATCAAACCGATGTCGGGAACGGGCTGGCGCTCTATCGAGCGCAGATCAAGCAAGGTCGGAAAGATGCCGCCCTGGTCACGCTGCAAAAATTAAGCGCGGTCGAAGGCAGTCCCAAATATTTGTCATATCTGGAGGCGCAACTTTGGGCGCAAAACGGGCAGTGGAAAGAGGCTTGGGAGGCAGTGGCCCGGTTCGAGTTCGGGGGCAAATAACCTGGAGGGCAAGCAGCTTGCTCTCCAATCGGTCTACCATGCCACGAAAACAGGACAAAAGTCGTTGCTGCGATCTCCTAATTATCGATAGAATGCCAAATTCCCCGATGCCTCCGAGTTTTCGCGCAACCGTTGGTTGCTTTGCTTTTATTACCCTGATTTTCGCGCGTGTCGCTTCGTCGCAAGTCGCGACCGGTTCGACGCTGACGAGCTCGCCCTCGCAACCCGATACCGTATCGCCAGAGCCCGCCATGACTCAGGGACCGCCGGTTTCGCCCGAGTATCGCCGGCTTCAATATCACTTGAACCTCGAGGTCCGCGGAGTTTATGACGACAACATTGGCCTGAGCTCGCAAAATAAGATCAGCGATTATTCTGCGCGCGTTGATCCGACTCTTTCGCTTGGCTATGGAGATCTCGAACCGGGCGGCGCGAATTATCTTCATCTCGAATACGCGCCGGATTTCGTCTTTTTTCTGGATCATTCCGAGTTCAACGCCTACCAGCACAGCATCGTTCTGGGCGCTCAATCGGTGCTAAGCCGTTTGACTCTCAGCTTGAGTGGCAACGTCCAATTTCTGAAAGGCTTCGATTTTAGTCAGGCCCTTGGCACCACCGGCGCGTTTGTGAACCAGGTGAATCTCGATGTTCGCGGCCGGCCGCAAACGACCAATGTGAATGCTCAAGCGACCGCCGCCTACGATCTCGGCGGCAAAACTTCGCTCGGTGCCGGCGTGCAAATGACTGTCACGGACTACAGCCAATTCACCAGCTCACAAGCCCTTTCTGGAAATCTGTTCCTCAACTATGCTTACAGCCCAAAATTAACGGTTGGCCTCGGCGGCACGGGCGGCCGGCAGTTTGTCGATCAATCGAATGCTGACGAGACGTTCGAACAGGCGAATTTTCGCGCGAGCTACCTTCTTACCGGCAAACTGTCCGCCAGCGGTTCGGTTGGGATTGAGTTTCGCGAGCACGATTCCGGCCAAGGCACTTATGTTTCCCCGGTTTTTGACCTCGGCTTGACCTACACCCCCTTCGATGGATCAGCCTTTACTGTGTCAGGGTCGCGTCGAACGACCAATTCGGCTTCGCTTTCCGGCCAGGATTTTACTGACACTCAGTTCACCGTCAGCGGGAGTCAGCGCTTCCTGCAGCGCTTTTTTCTTCGATTGACCGGGGGTTACGAAAATGTGACCTATCTGGCCGCTATTCCCGGTATCAGCTCTTCCCGGGAGGAGAACTATTATTTCATAGAACCCGGAATTGATGTTAAAATCACCCGTTTTTGGTATGCGGGCGGCTTTTATCTGCACCGGCAGGATGACAGTTCACTGAGTATTTTTGCATTCGATGAGAACCAGGCCGGGATTCGGGTCACATTTACCTTTTAGCCTGAGAAGGGGCCGGTTGTGCCTTCTGTCGATCCTCTCGATCGCGGCCTTTGCTTGCTCCGCGGCCCACGGCCAGACCCCCGAGTCGACGCAATCTGCCGGTAGCCCAACGGCCGCGCCGATTTCCTCGTTTTTGAATCTCGACTCGACGCGTCGCGCGGCGAACCCACAGAGTTCTCCGGCAACTGCGACGGCCATTCCCCTGGGCATCACCGCGCCGACTGGTTATAAGCTTAGTGTGGACGATCAAATTGCCGTCGAAGTTTTCGGCGAGGACGATTTGCGGACGGGGGTCCGCATCAACGCCGAGGGCGCAGTAAGCCTGCCGCTTCTCGGCTCGGTGAACCTTTCGGGATTAACGCTTAATCAGGCAGCCGCGCGGCTGACCGAACTTTACGGTCGCGATTATCTCGTAAATCCGAAAATCAACGTGATGCTGATCAGTTATGCCAAGCGCCGGTTTACCGTGCTTGGTCAAGTCAATCGGCCGGGTAGTTACGAAATGCCGGAAGGAAGCCCGAGCGGAATTGATTTGCTCGAAGCAATTGCCATCGCCGGCGGCTACACCCGGATCGCCGCGCCGGAACGCATTAGCGTCAAACGTCGCGATCAGGTCATGCGGGTTGACGCGAAGAGGATCGCGCGGCGCGGCGGCAGTGAAGGCGGTTTTCGAGTTGAACCGGGCGACACGATCACGGTCGGCGAAAGCATCTTTTAATTCATGAACGAACCGAAAATCACACCGATTGCTTCGGCGGGTGCGCCTGCGGCCAACAGCGCTCCTTCAACCGTGCACGGTTTCGGCAGCATTGGATCGGAGGCCGAATCCACGCGCGGCATCGATTTTCGTCACGTGTGGCACGTGGTGCAGGAACGCCTCTGGCTGGTTGTGCTTTGCACTGTCGGGGGACTTGTTCTCGCTCTCGGTTATCTCGCCCGTACTCCAAAGTTGTACCAAGGGCACACCGTCCTCGAGGTCGAGGTGGCCGAGCCAAGTGTAGTTGCCAATGAGGATTCTTCTACCCGGATCCGTTCGATGTTCCTAGCGAGCCAGGATGCGTTGCGTACGATCGAACAAAATCTGACCAATCGTACCTTGCTCGCCCGGGTCATTCGTGCCGAGGGGCTCGCCGATGATGAAGGCCGCGCGTTGTTAGGCCGCGGCAAAGCCGCGTCGAGTTCATCGCCATCGAGCGATGCAAGCAAGTCGAGTGGAAGCACGCCGTCGGCTTCCGTTTCGGAGCACGATCTTGCATTTACTCCGACGGAAGAAGCGCTCGCAGGGGCGCTTTCCGGCATGGTCAAGCCCGTGATCCGCCGCGGCACACGTTTGATCGATCTTTTCGTTATCAACCGGGACCCATCAATGGCGCATCGACTGGCCGAAGCAGTGGGGCGCGAATACATCCGCTCCTCTATCGAACGCCGCGCCTCCTTCAGCCAGGAGACGTTGCGATACTTGCTCGAAGAGGAAGAGCGATTGAAAGAAAATTTGCAGAAAAGCGAGGCGGCCGTGGCCGATTATAAGGCGCGCACACCGGATGCGCTGCAATTGGGGGGCGGCGCCGCTTCCACCGGAAGCCAAGCCGGTAGCGGCGCGACCGGAGGTCGCGGCGGTTTGGTCGAAGACAAATTGCAGGAGCTCACCAGCAAACTGATGGCGGCAAAAACGGAGCGGCTTCGGCTGGAAAGCGAGTTAAAGCAGGTCGAAGACGCCGGAGACGATATCAACTCGCTCCTCGCTGCGGCCAGCATTGCCAATGCACCGACTGTCGCGGAGCGCCGTCGCGAACTAGGGCAAATCGAGTCCGCCATGGCAACACTCGCTCAGCGTTACAAGTCGAAACACCCCCGGATGATCGCCGCCAACGCGGCCTATTCGGAAATTAAAGCGGCGCTCCGTCGCGCCGTCCTGGAGCAGCCATCGGTTTTACGCAATGCCGTTCAACAGGCGCGCGCCGGAGAAGGAAATCTTGAGACCGCTGCGCAGGAACAGGAAAAAGCCGCGCTCGCTCTGAACAAAGCCGCGATCGGTTACCAGGAACTCGCTCGTCAGGCCGAAACCGATCGCGCCTTATATGAAAGCGTGCTCCGCCAGATCAAACAGACTGATTTGACCAAAGGTGTGAAAGCAAACGCAGTCAGCGTGATCGAACATTCGCCGATTTCCCGAACGCCGGTCAGTCCAAATGCAACAAAATCGATGACGCTCGGTTTGCTCGGCGGACTCGCCGCCGGGTTGGCTATCGCGTTTGGATTGAATGCGCTCGACCGGTCGATCAAAACGGTGGACCAGGCCGAAGCTGTGCTGGCGTTGCCGGTTTTGTCTGCCGTGCCCGAAGTAAAACGCAACGAAACATCGACGAGATCGCAGGACGAGGGCGGAATTTCGGGCAGCGGGACTTATCGGCTGGTCGCGGAAGCGCCGGAAGGTCCAGCCGCAGAAGCGTTCCGTAACCTGCGCGCCGCGCTTTCGCTTCTCGGTCCTGAAGCCGAGCGCAAAATTTTCCTCTTCACCAGCGCGCTCCCCGGGGAGGGAAAAAGTTTTACCAGCGCGAACTACGCTCTTTCACTTGCCCAACAGGGTCACCGCGTCCTTTTACTCGACGGCGACCTGCGGCGTCCCAGTTTGCACAAGATTTTTCGCCGGATTGCGCCAAGTGGAAATGGCAAAGCCGATCTCGAACCGGACGCGCCCGGTATTGTCGATTATTTGGTCGGCGCCGTCGCCTTGAGGGATGCCGTCCGCGGAGTTGCTGCGAGCGAAGTGGACGTGCTCGGGCATCGTGGCGGCGCACGCGCGACTCTCACTTCCACCGGCGGCGAA
>Ga0193729_1001883_pt1 | contig 10597 bp, 13 predicted proteins | sample U1c2metaG_FD_143036 | JGI IMG/M metagenome (GOLD analysis project Ga0193729, IMG submission 143036) | Soil microbial communities from a riparian zone of the East river system, Colorado, United States - U1c2 | ecosystem: Environmental > Terrestrial > Soil > Riparian zone | place: USA: East River... | reverse complement strand
GTAGCGATTTACCAGCGCAACGACCAGCGCCGTGCTCAATAGGATCACGACTGCTCCGACGTGGTTTCGCCAGGACGCATGTACGCCGTACACGGCAATGGCGGTGTAGAACGCCAGCATCAGACAGAACAGCCGAAATAGTACGCCAAGCCGCACCCCCGCGCGCCGTTTTAAAAACCGGCCGATGGCCAGCGCGACAAAAAACGTCCCGATGAACACGACCACCGTGATCGCGTATCGCTCAGTTTCGGGCAGCGAGCTAAACATCAGAGTGCGAGTGTATCAAAAATGACCGCGCTGCAACAAGTTCCATCTGAGATAGGGGCGATTGACTCTAAAATCTTTCATTGAGTTGAGCTCAATCGGCTACTGATTTTCGGGTGATTTGCTCGTAATTATTTGGCCGGTGCGAGAACCAGCCACGCCCAGCCAGCCAGAAAACAGATCCCTCCGAGCGGTGTGATCGCGCCAAGCCAGCGAAGATTCGTGAGCGCCATCACGTATAGACTTCCGCTGAATAGAAAGATACCGGCGAAGAGCAACCACCATGCGCCGCGATTGGTGGTGCCGAAAAGTGCGAGCACGAGCAATGCAATCGCGTGAATGAACTGGTAAAGCACGGCCTTGTTCCAGACGTCGAGCATGCCGTGACCTTCGAGCATCGATCTTAGCGCGTGTGCCCCAAAGGCGCCGAGTGCGACTGCCAGAAAACAAAGAATTGCGGCTATTCGAAACAGCAAGATCGACATCGCCAATAATGTGTCATTTCGAGCACAGTCGAGAAACTTCTAATTTTTCGCGGCGGCCGGAAGTGATTCGCGGCAGGTTGAGTATTCCGGCTGGCGAAACTTTTGCGAGTTGGCTCTCGTCAGTTCGGCATTTAATCTGGCCCCATGGCTTCCTGGTTTTGGTATGCGGTTATCGCGGCTGTTCTTTATGGAGCACATCAAATCTTCACCCGAATGGCGGCCGATCACATCGGCGAAGGTCTCGGCGGATTTGTTGTCGAAGCGACAGCCGCATCGTCGATCCTGCTTTATCTTGCGTTTCTTTGGCTGGCGGGCCGTTGGAATCAACAGTCGAGTGCGCAAGGAATTTTCTATTCCGTTCTCACCGGAATCTGCGTCGGCGCGGGAACAATCGCGTTCTTTCTGCTTTTTCAAAAGGGCGGTCCACTCTCTTCGGTTCCCGCGATTCTAGCCGGCGGTGCGGCAATCATGGCTATCGCCGGCATCTTATTTTTTCATGAATCGTCCTCCTGGCAGCGGCTGCTCGGTGTCGTTCTTGCGATCGTTGGATTGTTTTTGTTGCGGAAATAAATCCGCCATTGGGACACGAGACGTTCCACCATGCAAAGTCCAAGGAACTGTCTGCGCGGCTTTTTGATAGAGCTGCAACGATTGTAGATTGCAGTCTCAAATACGCGCCGCGTCGCGAAAAATCATTGCGAGCTGCGGCTAACCGAATAAAAGCCAATGCACACGCCCAATTCAAACCTCAACACAATTGTCAGCAAAGTTCCGCAGGTTACGCTTGCGTTCTGGGTCGTTAAGATCCTCGCGACAACACTCGGCGAAACCGGCGGTGACGCCGTAACCATGTCGTGGCTCGGCGAAACGACCCCCGAGGCGAAGGGCACAGGCTACCTTGTCGGCACGGGAATCTTCGGCGTCATTTTTATCGTTGCGGTCCTGGTGCAAATCAGAGCGAAAAAATTTCACCCATTCCTCTACTGGCTAACGATCGTCGCAACGACGACGGTCGGCACCACGTTGGCCGATTATTGCGACAGATCGCTCGGCGTCGGCTACACCGGCGGCTCGGCCATCTTACTGAGCTGCGTCATTGGCTCGCTTCTTATCTGGCGTTGGTCGACCGGGAGCATATCGATCGAAACGGTGAATACTCCGAAGGTCGAGGTGTTTTATTGGGTGACGATCATGTTCTCGCAGACGCTCGGGACGGCACTCGGCGATTGGGTCGCCGATACCAATGAAATGGGGTATGTCGTGGCGGCCGCGGTCTTCGGGGGTTTACTTCTGTTGACCGCTCTTCTCTACTACTTCGCCAGTATTTCACGCGTCATTTTATTTTGGGCTGCGTTCATCTTGACTCGCCCGCTCGGCGCCGTCGTCGGCGACTTTCTCGATAAGCCGTACGCACAAGGAGGGCTGGCTCTAAGCCGTTACACTGCATCGTTAGCGCTCCTAGTGGTAATTATCGCTTTAATTTTGATTTTCCCGCAGAAGCCCGCCTCGAAAGCGCATTGAAAAAATCAGAAAAGCATTTCGTTCAGTAAACGAATTGCATGCCGAAATAGCCGATGAGCGCCGTCGGCTGATCGGCCGACCGGATTTCGTGGCCCATCGATACGATCAGGATATACGTCTCCGTGAATTCGTGGCGTAAACCAAAGTTCACCGTGAGCACGTCCCGCATGAAATTCATGCGCGATGTGCCATGCAGCTCCGCCATCAGCATCGTTGGTTTTGCAACATCAAATCCGCAGACAATTCCGTAAAGCCATTCGCTTCTGCCAACTGTGCTGGCAAGCGGGCCGAACTCGGCATCCGCGTGCCAGCGACCGAACGTCTTCGCAGTTTGAAATGGAATTTGAAAACGCGTGCCGTCTTCAGCGAGACCGCGGCGCACTGATGACTGCACGACGTTAAAAATCACCCGCGGAAACATCGACATGTCGAGGTCGCTGGTTGCTTCATCGAGGAAGCGCCATTTTACCGCTGCCTCAGTACTACCAAGGCCGCCGATCAGCCCGTGACCGCTGCGCTTCAAGATTACCGGCGCATTTTGCAATGTGAGCTGAATGTGCTCGCCCACTCCATAATTCAGATCGATCTCTGGCACGTCGATCGAGGTCTCATTCAAGCGATGTTCAAATATGATCGCAAAATTGTTTTCCCATTTGCCATTGCCGGGCGTGCCTGGATCGTCGGTGATCATCGGCGGTCCACCTTGTCCAAACGCAACGCGCGCAATGCAAGCAAGGCTCAACGCAATCGCAAATCGTCGCACCTCTAATCTCTCGCTGATTCCGCCGGAGCGTAGACGAGCAACTTGAGTGTGTTTGGAACAATGCTCGGACGTGCGGGCGACGCGCCCGGCGAAGGCGAAGGCGCCGGCGCAAATTGAGCCGTCGGCAGGTAGATCCGGTGCGTCCGCGCGTCGAGCGCCATCGTTCGCGCACCCCGTTCCGTTCTTAAGATTTGAACGACCGCCAGCTTGTCGGGTGCATCTTCTTTGGCGATCGTCGTTGTTCCATCGCCGCAGGACGCGAATGCAAGGTCGGTTGAATCATCGAATGCGCACCCATCGACGCCTGCGCCGATTGGCACGTTGGCGATTACTTTGCCCGTGTTGGTGTCGAGCATCACCATCATTTTGTTGTGGCAGCCAGCGAACAACCGATGGTGGCGCGCATCCAAAGCAATGCCGCTCGGTTCTTCTCCGGGTGCGAGGGCCCAGCGAGCAATGACTTCATGTTTCAATGTTTCGATCACCGCAACTTCGCTTTTATCCTCGATGTTGCAGTAAATCCGACCCGCAGCTTCATCCACGGTCGCAAACTCAGGTTTCCCGCTGAGCTGGATTGTCGTGCTCACAGTCGCGGTTTGTGCGTCGATGACGGTGCAGGAATTGCCCGCGTGGTTGAATATGTAAACTTCGCGGTGGTTCGGTTCGTAAACGATGGCGTCGGGACTCTGGCCAGTGTCGATCTTTGAAATAGTTTTTAATGTCCTCAGATCGACGACACTCGCTTTGGCTTCTTTTCCATTTGAAGAAAATCCGCGCTGCAATGCCGCCACAGCAACAAACGCGTGAACTCCGGGCGTGTCGGTGATTTCCCCGATCACTGAGTTTTTGCCAAGATCGACAACGACAACTTTCGTGGCATGCGAGAGATAAAGACGATTCGCGGTTGGATCGATGGTCAGAATATCCCAGCCGCCTTCACCCCCAATCGGGATTTCTCCTGCGGATTGGTACAGTTCGTTGCCGAGCGCGGTTGAACAAACCAATACAACTAGACAGCCAAATATAGATCGCAGAATTGAACGCACTTCTTAGGTTCTCATTTACGGACCGTTAGCGCCACAGCAGGTCCGATTCGCGCGATAGGTGGACAACAAAAGCGGGGTCGATTCACAAACACCGGACGATGGAGGTATCTTTGCATGATCGATCGATTGCAAAGTTCATTCGATTTCGTACTCGCGGATCTCGGCATCTTGCGATCCGCGATGTGGCACAGCGACGAACAGAGTGTCTCGTTCAGGCACGAAGAGTCCGGTGCGAGCGCCCTCTGCAGTGTCGACCTTGGTTGAAGCTGTATAGGTATTTGGATCAATCTGATCGAGGATGTTAATCTTTCCCGCGCCGCAGATTGTGTAGATTCGATGGTGTGTGTTGTCGTAGAAGACCTCGTCCGGATCGCCGGAGATGTCGATCTTTACCACAACATTGCCCGAGTCTGTGTTGAGCACGACGAGCTTGGACGGAAGACGGCATCCGACAAACAATCGATGATTCGCTTCATCAAGTGCCATTGGAAAATTTCCAAATGCCCGATCTGTTTGCCACTTTGCAATCACTTCACCTTTGTCGCGATCGATTACCGCCACATGACGAGAATTGGGAACATTGACGAAAATTCTCCTGCCATTTTTTTCCAACTCGAATGCTTCGGGATGTGCCGAAAGTTTGATCGACCCGATTTGTTTTCCATCCGTCGCATTGACTACGGCGATTCCACCGCTGCCAAATCCGACATAGACTTTCCTCGTAGCCCTATCGTAGCGAACATTGTCGGCATCGTCCTTGAGATTCAGTTCACTAATCTGTTGGAATGATTTCGCGTCGTAGATTTTAAGGATCCCGCCTTTATCATTCGCGACGAAGAGATGATCGGGATCGCTGGTATAAAGGATTCCTTGTGGCGAGCCGAGTCCCGTAATCGAATGAATTCGTTCGCCTTTGCGCAGATCGACAACTTCAACGGTGTTATTGCCGAGCGCGCAAACGAACAATCTTTCGCCGGCAGGATCATAGGTGAGATGGTCTATTCTTCCTTCCACTGCCCGCAACGCGATCGTTTGTTTTAATTCGAGCGGCGCGTTGCCGGACCCAGCGGCGGCGAGATAGTTGCCAATTACTGCGATGGCGATAACAAGGACGAAGCGTTTCACTTGGCTTCGGAAGTAAAATTATAACTTGGCTGCCGCCGCCTTACTTCGCCGCCGATGTACTTACGCCGGACAAGCCTGAGGCCAAAAGCGCTCCTTGGATTGCTTCCGCTAGTTGTTTGGCAGGACCCCTTCCCCAATAATGGAAGAACAAGATGCGCGGCTGCTCGTGAGTCATGTGGGAGTGAATCGCTACGATGTTAATCCCGCCGACGCGAATCGCTTTCAGCGCGGATTGCAGTTCATCCTCAGTGACGGCGAAATCTCCATCGACAACGGCGTTGTCGTCGCTGCCAGCAAAGGCCATCCACGTGTTCACGCCCATCGCATTGTCGATCTTGACGCCATGCATCGTCGCCGGGTGGCCGATCGTGAATTTCACCATCCCGTTGTTTACTTCGCCGCTTATTCCAAAGACTTTGTTTAGCGGTTCCGGCGAGATCGAATTCTTTTCGGGCAATGCAGTTCCGCCGAAAGAATCTTTCAGTTGCGGATTGGCCGCGCGGATTTCTTTGATCTTGTCGTAAATTTTACGCACGGCGGTAGCAAGCTGCTCGGTCGTTCCCTGGCCTTCGATATGCATGAAATAAACTTTCGGATGATCGAAGAAGAAATGATTGTGTAGTGCGGTCACACTCAACCCACTCTCGAGTGCGACGGACATTGCGGGATTTGCTTCGTCTTCAAACAAAACGGTGTCGCCCATCACTATTGCTTCCGTGTGTGAGCCCTGTGTGAATGCCGCCCAAGTCCCGAGTCCCATGAAAGGCGGCATCGTCCAACCATCCACCGCGACTTTTACGTCACTGCGCGGAAAGCTGACTCGATAAACGCCTTCTTTCTCGTTGAGCTTTCCTTTCAGTCCAGTGAGATTGTCGATCTTCGCGGTGTCGAGCGCCGCTGGTGCAGTGACAACCGCGGCGGCAAAAATCGCCGCCAAGATAAAAAGTTTTTTCATCGTGTTTCGCCGCCGGTTCTGCCCCGAATGCATTCGGGGCAGGACCGCGACATTTCAATTAGTACTTCTCGCCTTTTTCGCCTTTCTCTCCCTTTTCCTCGCTCTCCTTGTACTTCTTCAGGAACTTGCCATTCGCATCAACTTCGATGCTCCACTCCGTGCCCTTTTTGTTCACGACGGCTTCGTAAACGGTTTTGCCCTCTTCTGTCTTCTTCTCGATCTTCACGATCTCGTTACTGCCAGCTTTGTCTTTGATTGTCGTCTGCACCGCCGCTGGGAGATCCTTCATCTGAACGGCCTCTTCGTTCTCCTCTGCTGAGAGAAGAACCGGACAGGCCAAACTGCCGATTACGGAGATTGATATTGCTGCGATTATTTTTTTCATTGGTGTTCCCTTCTTAAACCTCCTCGTTTAATTGTTGCGTAATAGTCCTTCGGGTACGAAACGTGGGTTGGATGTAAGTGCAAATACTATTTGCAATACGTATTTCATTACACAGCGTGCGATGTGATGAAGGCAACCTCGTGGCTCCTGCTTCTCTTCAGTCTGCCAACAAATCGCAACACCGAGCGCGTCGCTGTCTGGCGTCGATTAAAGAAAGTGGGTGCCGTGCAGTTTAAGACTTCGACCTATCTGTTGCCAGATGAGCCGGCCCAGTATGAGCAATTTCAGTGGCTCGCCCAGCAGATTCGCGATTACGGCGGCGATTCGACACTCGTGCGCGCGCAGGAAATCGAAGGCCTGACAAGAGAAAAGGTAGTTTCGGTTTTCAATGCCGCGCGTGATCAGGACTACGCTACTCTAAGAAAATCACTGCAAACTTTCATTGCACGCCAGAGAAAATCGGATGAGTCAGCCGCGGCCACCGAACTTGAGCGATTCACCCGGCAATTCCGAGAGCTTCGTCAGATCGACTTCTTCGATAGCGCGCGGGGGCATGAAGTCGCGATGTTGCTTCGTCGTGCCGAGGGACCAAGGCGCTCACTGAAACTCCGAACGCTGGATGCGAAGCAATATCGCGGGAAAACGTGGCTGACCCGACCTCGACCGGAGATCGATCGAGTCGGATCAGCATGGTTGATTTCCAAATTCATTGACCCGAAAGCAAAATTCGTCTTCGCCCCAAGCGCCCAAAGTGTTCCAGACGCAATCCCATTCGACATGTTGGATGCAGAATTCTCGCATCACGGCAATTGCTGCACGTTTGAGACGCTCACCAAACGTTTTTCGATCGCTGACAAAGCCGTAACGAAAATCGGCGAAATGATTCACGACGCCGATTTGGACGATGCGAGATTTCAGCGCGTCGAATGTGTGGGAATCGATCGCGTGCTCAAGGGTTGGGCAAAGGAAGGGCTGCCCGATGAGGAGATTTTGCGGCGCGGTTTTGAGTGCTTTGACGCGCTCTATGCATTTTTGCAACGGCGATGAAGGCGACGCCGTTACAGGAAACTACGGCAGAGACGTGGAGTCAGACACGCTCCCCGACGTTTCGCGAAGCCTTCCGCTTTTGGCTCAAACTTGGCTTCGTCTCTTTTGGCGGACCGACCGGCCAGATCGCCATGATGCACACGGAGGTTGTGGAGAAAAAGAAATGGGTCAGCGAAACGCATTTTCTCCACGCGCTGAATTTTTGCATGCTCCTGCCCGGGCCGGAAGCACAACAACTCGCTATTTATATCGGCTGGCTTTTGCACAAGACGCGGGGCGGCATCGTTGCCGGCGCCCTCTTTGTCATTCCATCAATCTTCATTCTCTGGGCGCTGAGTTACATTTATGTCGCCTACGGTCACGTTCCGTCGATTGCCGCGATCTTTTACGGACTGAAGCCGGCCGTGCTCGCGATTGTCGCTGCGGCCGTGATTCGCATCGGCAGCAAAGCGCTCAAGAACGCTGTCATGTGGGCAATCGCCATGGCGGCGTTCGTGGCGATTTATTTTTTCCGCGTACCATTTCCTTTGATCATCATCGGCGCTGGGATCATAGGGCTCATTGGCGGGAAGATTCTGCCGCAATTCTTTCTCGGTTCGCTCGATCACGATGCAAGATCGACATCTTCCGTCGAAAATGTTGGCCCGCCTCCGGCTCGGCGATCTTCACTCATTCGCGTGCTCCAGATTTCCGCGACATGGATCTTTCTCTGGTGGTTGCCGCTTGCGCTCACGGGGATCTTTCTTGGAACCCAACATACGATTTTTCGCGAGGGATTATTTTTCAGCAAAGCCGCGCTCGTGACGTTCGGCGGCGCTTACGCCGTGCTGCCCTACGTTTCTCAATTGGCGGTCGAACATTATCAATGGCTCCGTGCCGATCAGATGCTCGATGGACTCGGCCTTGCCGAAACGACGCCCGGTCCGCTCATCATGGTCTTGCAATTTGTTGGATTCCTCGGCGGTTGGAATCTCCCTGGTAACCTGCCGCCGCTTCTCGCCGCAACGCTCGGGGCGCTCATCACCACCTGGACAACATTTGTTCCCTGTTTCCTTTGGGTTTTCCTTGGCGCGCCCTACATCGAGAAGTTGCGCGGCGCCAAACAATTGACCGCCGCGCTTTCAACTGTCACCGCCGCCGTCGTGGGCGTGATTTTGAATCTCGCCGTCTGGTTCGGAGTGCACGTGATGTTTCCGAGCGGCGCAAATGTCGACTGGTTTGCGATCATGGTTTGCGCGATCGCATTCCTCGGGATGCTTCGCTGGAAATGGAACATCATCCCGGTCATTCTCGGCAGCGGACTGCTTGGGCTCATTTACACGCTTAGTGGGTTCCGTTGAAAATCGGAACGCTCGTTCGCGAGGAATCTCTTACTATTTTGCAGCTAAGTTCCTAGGTCTTCTCTTCGTTTGTGAATGCTTCACGCGAGAGATGCAGCCGTTCTTTCTCCACGCGCTCGAATTGATCTGCGGCCCGCTGCTCGAGTCGTGATAGATCAATGCCCTGCAGCTGCGATAACTCTGCTTCCACCGTGCGCAACGCGCGCCATAAAAGTTTCTTGCCGGTAACGCCGAGCGCGAGAGCTTCCATTGCTTGCAACAAACCGACGCTGTCGCTGCTCAATGCAATTTTGGCTTGGCCAATCGTTTCCGCGATCCATGCGCCGGCTTTGCGCACACTGCTCTGTTCGAGATCGAGCTTGCGCATCAAATTCTGAAGCACTTCCTGATCGGCGTGAATGTCTTCGCGAAGATCGACAAGAAATTTTTCCAATCTGTGCCCCTTGTGGTTGTCGATGAGACGATCAAGCAACTTGATCGCCGCCACCGAGCCGGCGAGATGATCGTTGAGATAACTACTAAGTGCTTTCATGCTAAGAGTGGGGCTAATTTCCACGCTGGTTCGTTTCTGTTGAAAATTGAAACGCTCAACTTTCAGCGCGCGCAATTGACGCCGAGGCCTTATCCCGGCGGTTTCAGACGAGCGCACTCTGCTTCGTAAGCCTCAATCAACGCTAAAATCTTCGATTGAAACGCATCCTGCGCTGAGTAAACCGCGCCAATCGCTTCGGCGAAGTTCTTTTGCTTAAGCTCCTCCTCGATTGTCAAACTGAGTTCAGCGAGCTTTTCAATATTGGCACGCGAGTGAAACTCCAGTTCCTTAAGCTTGGAGAGGACGGTAAGCGACTTCTCCAGTTGTGCTGCGTCTGGTTGTTGATCCGTTTTCGCAGCTTCCCCCGTCTTAGGTGGAGCTGAGTTTTCAGCGGCAGTTTGCTCTTCCTTCGCCGATTTCGTTTTTTTACCGGGCTCGGAGGCTGGAGCACCACCCTTTGCAGAACTCTTGTCCTTATGATGCTTCTCTTGGCTGACTTTCTTGGCGTGCGCGACGTTTCGTGGATCTCCCATCAAATTTAAAGACGGTTCTCAAACGCCTGCCGGCCGTATTTCGCAACTAATTCCAATTTTGCCGCGAATCTTAGGGGGGAGTGGATTCACGGTACGACCACTCACCCCTTCGGGGCCGATCTCGTCATCCGTTTTTTCGCCGCTTATACCTCGTGTCGATGGCCTTCCGCGTCGTACTCGTACGTCTTGCCGTGTTCCTCGTCTCTGGTCGTCTTGTGCGAGCCGTCGCAAAACGGCTGGTTCTTGGAAAGACCGCACATGCAAATCCAGACCGATTCCTGTTGCGGCTTAACTTCAAACGGTCGTTGGTCTGATTTCAGTACTTTGCGCATGTCACGAAGCTAACGCGCTCTTCTCGCTTCACAACTTGCACGAGCGAATTAGCTCATGCGGATGCGTTGCGGTTCTTCATCGCGCGCGTGAAGCTGCTCCGTGCTGCCGTTAGTCGAGAAACAAAGACCCTGCGCTACCGGGAACGGCCCTCTTGCCGTAAGTGAGTCGCAATGTCTACAAATTTCCTATACGCCCATGCGTACTGCGGTATCTCGGCTCGCGACATTGGTACCCATGTCTCTAAAGTTTGTAATGCCTCTAAGATGTG
>Ga0193729_1001882_pt1 | contig 10603 bp, 12 predicted proteins | sample U1c2metaG_FD_143036 | JGI IMG/M metagenome (GOLD analysis project Ga0193729, IMG submission 143036) | Soil microbial communities from a riparian zone of the East river system, Colorado, United States - U1c2 | ecosystem: Environmental > Terrestrial > Soil > Riparian zone | place: USA: East River... | reverse complement strand
CAATATAAGTGATGAACGCGGCGGAACTGGTTGCCAGCGGCCCCTTCTGTCCGTCGGGCCGCAGCCGAAGATCGACGCGATAGAGGAGGCCTTCGCGAGTAATACTGGACAGCGTGGTAACGAAGTACTCGGTGAGCCGGGCATACGCTTCTTCCTGAGTGAGATCGCCAGCCAGCAAATGCGGCGTGGCGTCATAAACAATCACCAGGTCCAGATCAGAACCATAATCCATGCCGCCACTACCGAACCGGCCCAATGCCAGAACTGCAATGCGTGGATCAGTCAACAGCGCTCCATAACGGCGTTCGAGTTCGCGTCGCGCAACCAGCAGCGATGCGTTCACAGTGGCCTTTGCCAGGTCAGTCAATGGTTTGTTAATTTGTGAAAGATCCGGCTGCGTCGTGAGCAGCGATTTGAATCAGCAACTGCGACCACTTCAGTCGCAGGGCCGTCAGCTCAGCTCCAAATGTAGTTTCGTTTGCGATCTCGTCCATCATTTCGCGTTGATAGTCACGCGCAGACACAATTTCAGCGCTGACGGGCAATGCGTGAATCAATGAAGGGCGACTCGCAATCATCTCACCAAAAAATTCTGATGCATCGCAAAGATGGATGAGCGCCCTGAGTTGTTCTTCATTGATGGCGTTTGCGTTGTCGTCTTTTTCCAGCGCGGCGGCGATGCGGTTGGTGAAGGATATTGCCCGGGCTGGATTCGCGCAGGCCCGTAATTGCTGCTCGATAAGCGCGGAGGTTCGCGATATCGGCGATTCACCGCCCTCACGTCCGCCCGTTTTCTGGCTGAATACTAAAGCCGCTGTTTGCGCGGATTCTGAAATCGTATCAGCTACGGAACGATCTATGGCGGCTGGTCGCGGAACCGGAAGTTCGCTGGCCTGGTCCCGGTCAAACACGCGATCAAACACGGCGCTAACGCTCCTGGTATGCGTCTCTAACGCGTTTTCAAAATCGTCAAGCGCGCCGGCGCCGGAAAAATTCATTCGTCGCGCAACAGTTTCGCGCCGCGAATGTTCGAGGGGCACCGAGTGGGTTTGCAATCCATGCTCCATCTGCAAACGGTGTTCGAGCGCGCGCAGGAAGTGATACGCATCCGACAGCTGCGAATGCTCGCGTTCGCTAATCAAGCTTCGTTCGGAAAGACGGCCCAGAGTGACCAGAGTGTGAGGCGTGCGCAGCCACGGATCGTCGCCGCCGAAAGCAAGTTGCAGCGCCTGGGCGATGAACTCGATCTCGCGGATTCCGCCGTGGCCCAGCTTTACGTTGTATCCTTTTTCATCACGCTCGCGTTGCCGATCGATCTTGTTTTTTGCGGTGCGCACATTTGCGAGCGCATTGGCGACGCTAATATTGGATCGATAAACCCGATCTTCCGTCAACTGTGCGAATCGTGAAAACAGTTTGGCTGAGCCAGCCGCCGATCGCGCGCGAATCAGCGCCTGCAACTCCCAATCTTCGGCCGCGCTTTGGTAATAGCTGACGGCCTCGCGCACCGAACACGCTAACGCTCCTTCACGTCCATGAGGACGAAGGCGCGCGTCGATGCGATACGACGCACCTTCACCCGTCGGCGCGCCCACCAATCGCAGCAAACGCTCGGCAAGTTTGATGAAGTATTCGCGATTACTGATTTGCGCGCGCGAACCATGATGAGAGGTAGATCCTTCGTCTGAAAACAGAAACACCAGATCGATGTCCGACGCGTAATTCAGTTCAGCCGATCCAAGTTTGCCGAGCGCCATGACGCTGAATCCTGCGCTGGAGATTCTGGATTGCGCATCGATCGTTTGCGGTGAGCCATAACGATTATCAAGTTCCTGCCGGCACAGCTTTAACGCATATTCCAGGACCGCATCGGCCAAACTCGACAACTCATCAGTCGTTTCCACGATCGTCCGCGTGCGTCGAATGTCGTGCAGATACGTGCGCAACAACTCACGGCGCCGGAAACGGGCCAGCATGATGTGCGGATCTAGTTGTGAGTTGATGAGTGCGAAACGGCCCAGAGATTCGCCCAACTCTTCGCCGGTGCGGACGCGAGTGACAGCGCGTTCGCGTTGCAGCCACATGACGTAATCCGGATTGTTCTCGATCGTGGTTGCTAAGAGAGGACTCCACGCTGCCAGTGTCAGCACATCAGACAGCAAAGCAGGATCGCGTTGGAACGTTCGCTCAAGCGATTTGCGTTCGGCCACCAGCTGATCGAAGAGAAGTTGCGAAGTACGCGGATCGGGTAGCTGGGCCAATAACCGGTTAACAGTCTCAGCAAGCGGCGTCACGCAAACATATTACGCGGCGGGTCGCGGTTACGGAACCGGTCGCCACAGCGGCTGGGTAATCCTTGAACTGCCACGCGCTTGGCAGCGCAAGCGGTTCTGTACCGATTCCTCCAGCAAAAAAAGACAGCGACACCTGCGTGCCGCTGTCAATCGAGATCAAATTGGTGCTTGGCCGCCCCTAGACGTCGTAATACATCGCAAACTCGAGCGGATGCGGCCGCAGCCGCAACGGCTGAATCTCGCGTTCACGCTTGTATTCGATCCATCGATCGATCAGGCGTTGCGAGAACACGTCACCCTTAAGCAGGAATTCGTAATCATTCTCCAAAGCGTTTAGCGACGCATCGAGTGAGCCAGGCAAACTCGGAACATCCTTAAGCTCTTCGGGCGAAAGATCGTAGATGTCTTTGTCGAGCGGTGGGCCGGGATCGATCCGATTCTGAATTCCATCAATGCCTGCCATCAGCATTGCGGCGAAAGCAAGATAAGGATTGCAGGACGGATCAGGCGGACGAAATTCCAGGCGCTTCAGTTTTGGATTCGTCGAGAACATTGGAATGCGAATCGCGGCTGAGCGATTGCGGGCTGAGTACGCCAGATTCACCGGCGCTTCGAATCCGGGGACCAGTCGCTTGTAACTGTTTGTCGTCGGCGCCGCGAACGCAGCAATCGCGGGCGCGTGTTTCAACAAGCCACCGATGTAATGCAAAGCCATTTCTGATAGACCCGCGTAGCCGTCTCCGGCAAATAAGGGCTTGCTGCCTTTCCAGAGAGATTGATGGCAGTGCATGCCCGAACCGTTGTCACCATACAACGGCTTCGGCATAAACGTCGCGGTCTTGCCGTGTTTGCGCGCGGTGTTCTTGACGACATATTTGAAAAGTTGCAGGTTGTCGGCCGTGCCCAACAAGGTCGAATAGCGAAAATCAATTTCGCACTGGCCGGCGGTGGCAACTTCGTGGTGGTGACACTCGACGTTGATGCCACACTCTAAAAGCGTCAGCGAGATTTCAGATCGAATGTCTATCAAAGTGTCCGTAGGAGCAACCGGCACATAACCTTCTTTAGCGCGAATGCGATGCCCGAGATTGGGTCCCGATTCGGAAGTCCCGCGCCCGGTGTTCCAATGACCTTCGTCCGAGTCGATTGAATAGCCGGCTTCGCTTTGCTCGTTGTAGTAACTCACACTGTCGAAGATGAAAAACTCAGCTTCCGGACCAAAGTTCGCGATGTCCGCGATGCCGGTGCTCTTAAGATAACTCTCGGCGCGCACAGCCGTGGCGCGCGGGTCAAACGTGTAGCCTTGTCGCGAAATAGGGTCGACCGCGTTCGCCACGATGCACAACGTCGGCTCGGCGGAAAACGGATCCATCCAGTAGCGGGTGGCGTCGGGAATCAGCAACATGTCTGATTCATGAATCGCCGCCCAACCACGAATCGAGGACGCGTCAAAACCAAATCCATCTTCGAACGAATCTTCGCTCAGTTCGCTGATGGGAAACGTCAGATGCTGCCATGATCCCGGCAGATCCGTGAATCGAGTCGAAACAAACTTTGCGCCTTGTTCCGAAGCATACTTCAACACAGATTTAGCGTTCATTTGATCTCCTGTCGAAAAAAGTGAGTGATGCTGGTGACCTTCGCCCCGAAGCGTTGATTTGGTGCGAAGCCGTTTGTGGATCGGATCGGTATGCGGAGCGCGAAAAGCGTCATGAACCCGCGCGAGCAAAAACAGGCATTATAGTCACCGCAAAATTCATGTCAAGATCTTTTCACTCCGGGTGGTGATGCATTTTCAATGTTGAACATTCACATTGATTAATCCAGTCGGAATTGACCGTGATATGATCCGTTCATGCCGCAACGACCGCCACGCGAGACGAACGAGTTAGCATCCTACATCGTTCGCGTGACCACTGGCGAGACTGAGAAAATCGAACCACCGAAGAAGAATTCGCACGCTCAGGCACTCTCCGCTCTAGGCGCGTCCAAGGGTGGTCAAGCTAGGGCAAAGAACCTCACAGCCAAGAGACGCAAGGCAATCGCTAAAAAGGCCGCGCAGTCTCGCTGGAATAAGTAGCTAATAGATGTCGCGATAGTTTGGGTGCGACCTTCGACAATGGATCAAGCCGAGCGGCGGTGATTCGTATTCTGGCAATCCCTGGCACTGACGACACAACATCACAAATCCTTCGGGCTTCTCAGTCACGATCCGAAAGTCGTCTCTGCGCCTTCGTTGGTCGGGACTGCTTAAAACGTGGCGACCGCAAACTGTCAATCCCTCATTCTTTGCTAAGTGATAAATCGTATCGGCAGGAGCAAAAATGTATTGCGTAGCGGGAGTTTCTTCCATAGGATAGACCTACCTGACCGTTATGACACCTAAGACGCGAGGCTCTACTGGTTGATCCGCCGCACCCGCCAGACGCGGGTGTTCCGGCTTTCCTCTAAATCGGCGCGGAGTCTACTACCAATTGGTAGCGGTACGCAACCATCAGGAGGTCAACCCTGATGGCGAAACGATCTGCGCCTAAGAAGCTGGGGAAGAAACTCCGGCAGATCAGAACGAGAGCCGGATTGAGTCAGACGGAAATGGTTGCGGCTTTGAAGTACAAGGCGACACCGTTGCGGGCCTCACAGATTTCTACGTTTGAGCATGGGAAGCGTGAGCCGCCATTGATGCTCCTATTGGCCTATGCTCGCTTCGCTCGCGTACCAATGGAAACGCTCGTTGACGATAAGCTGGATTTGCCCCCACAGGTAGCCGCCAAAGCCCTCTAGAAATAAATTCGACGGAATTAGCTATTTCCGCTCTATTCACCTTGCGCGTTTGAACGCGTTAAGGTAAGATCGCGCCGTCTTGAAAGAGAAGGAACTATTAACGGAAAAGCGGGTGCTTGAGGGTGAGATTCTTGAGCGCAAGAAAGCTCTTGATGCCGTCGAAGTCCTGCTAGCTCGCCTCCGTCAACAGAACGGGGCCGGGTCGGTAGAAACCAGTGTGCGCATGGGCGGGGCTGCCGAGAGTAACGGCAGGCGCGTCCGCGGAACTTTGAAGGCTGCGAAGAGGGGAGCAGATTCGCTTGGTGGGGATTTCACCCGCGATCAATTGTTTGCCAGAGTTGAGGCCGACAACCCCGCGCTCACAGGAAAAATCAGCCCAGAAGTCCAGCGAAGTACGATGCGGACGCTGCTTAAAGAAGGCTGGATTTCGGTGGAAAATGAAGCTTTAGGAACGTATCGCAGGGTACGTCCAACTACTGTTTGATAACAGGGATTGCTTCTCTTGGGTCTAAGTGGCTAGAGAGCAAGCAAAAGGCCGGTGGGTGATAGCAGCACCCTCCGGCCTATATCCTATCGCAGAGCGCAACAGGGCCAACTTGGCGAAGCCATTATCACCAGATCCGGCGATGCTGTCAAGCCAAGATTGGCCCTTGCAACTGGAAAAAGTTGCGGGGGTGTAGCCAAGTGGTAAGGCAGATCGATAGCAGCGATCCATGCGAGGGTTCGATTCCCTCCACCTCCTCTAAACCCCAAATAGCGTCCGAAACGAAAATAACTAGTTGCGCGCCTAATTACGCTTGACTTCTTAGCCGAGCAAGCATATACTCAGTTTCATCATGAACAAGCTTTCAACGGAAAAACGAGTACAGATTGTAGCGGCGCTAATCGAAGGGAATTCGGTCAACGCGGTATCGCGGATGATCGGCGTTAGTAATAACACCGTCCTAAAACTTCTTGCCGATCTAGGTGAAGCGTGCGCCGCGTATCAGGACAAAGTGTTTCGCAATCTAAAATGCAATCGGATCGAGTGTGACGAGATTTGGAGTTTCGTGCATGCGAAAGAACGTCACCTCACGCAAGAGTTGAAAGGCGTCTTTGGTTATGGCGATGTTTATACGTGGGTCGCGATCGATGCCGATACGAAGCTTGTTCCCTGTTGGAATGTTGGTCGCCGTGATGCGCAATCAGGCATCGCATTTATCAAAGACCTCTCAGAACGTTTAGCGCGTCGCGTTCAAATCAGCACAGACGGGTTCAAAGTTTACCTCACGGCAATCGAGGAAGCTTTCGGATGCGATGTTGATTATGGAATGGTCGTGAAAGTTTACGGTCACAATGAAGCCGATGATAGTAAGCGTTATTCTCCGGCCGAATGTATCGGATGCGAGAAAGAAGCTATCTCAGGCAATCCGAACATGGCGCTTGTTTCAACGTCCTACATTGAAAGACAAAACTTGACGATGCGCATGGGTATGCGGCGCTTTACTCGCCTTACGAACGGCTTTTCAAAGAAGATTGAAAACCACATGCACGCGATTGCGATTCATTACATGCATTACAACTTCGTGCGCATTCATAAGAGCCTGAGATGCACTCCCGCAATGGCCGCTGGCGTCAGCAAAACTCTGTGGTCTATCGAAGATATTGTGAAGCTTCTGGATTAGCGTTGACGCACTTCGTAGCCGCCTCCCGCGCCCTCTTGCGGCTCTGCCTTTTTCAACTGCTGCGGCTGAAACCCTCCGTTTTTTAGTGCACCATCTTTATCAAACCACTGGCAGTAAGCGGTGCCAGATGTTATTTGATTGACCGTCATGGTTGGGCCGCCAGACTTGAGTTGAACCACGTCTCCGACTTGTAGGTTGTCCATAGTCCAGAGAGGATCGCACAACTGAAGCAACGCGACAACAATTGCGGAGCGCTCAAGCTCTCTCGTTTGCTGTATAGTTCGATTTTGGTTCATCTGATTTGTTTAACGCTGTAAATGCATCACTACCTCACTCCGTTACCGCGAAATCTTCTCTCATGCGCAAAAGTAATATCATTTGCAGGCGCTAATGATCGGGTTTATAGTCGCGCTTCTTGTGGTTGGTATTGCTGAATCATTTACGGAGAAAGCGGTGCTGCATGAAATCAAGAAATGCGATGCTCGGGATGATCGTTCTCACCATCTCGGTTATGTTTGCGCCCGCAAGGTATTCCCCTAATACTTCAGCAAATCAAACTAGGCCGATTTATCAGCCCACGGGCAGCGAAGGTACGATCACGGGAAAGATCTCGTTTGCCGGGCAACCGCCGCAACCCAGGAAGATCGATTCCAGCGCAGATCCTGTATGTGAAGGAGTTGATCCGGAACTCTTCACTGAGGACGTCATAGTAACGGCTGGGAAGCTCGCGAATGTTTTCGTTTATGTGCGGTCGGGCGACACACTCGAGTGGTACACCTTCCCAGCCGCGCGACCTGACGTTTCCATCGCGCATCACGGATGCCGCTTCGTACCGCACATCCTGGGGATGCAAACGCAGCAGGTCTTAAAGATTGCCAATGATGATGCGACCACCCATAACACGCATTCCATTCCAAAGAACAACCCCGATTGGAACCAGTCCCAACCGCAAAATGCATCCCCGCTTGAAGTCAAATTTAATAACCCGGAAGCATTGATTCCGATCAAGGACAACCAGCACCCATGGGAAAAAGCGTACGTCGGGGTTCTTTCGCACCCATTTTTCGCGGTCAGCACCCGTAATGGTTCTTACCGGATTGGCGGATTACCACCTGGTCAATACACGGTCGTCGCCTGGCACGAAAGGTTTGGCGAACAGAGCGCAGAAGTCTCAATTGGCGTCAATGACAAAAAAGAGTTGAATTTCACTTTCAAGAAGCCTGAAGACTAACACCGCCGCGACCAATGTCCTGGATTGAGCCTTTGAATTTCAAACGAGGCCTTAAACGTGCCTCGCCCTCTCGAAGCTCGGCAAATCCCCCGATTTCTTAGCTTAATCAAACGCCCTCCGGTCATTCCGTCACAAAAAAGTGATAGACCGACCTCACGTTTTCTGTTACATTTTGCGATTAAGCGTACCACCCCAAGAAATCCGCAATTTGGCCGGAAATCTGTAGCCAACTGGCTGCTGAAGGCTGACCTAATGCTTATCAAGGGCGCAGGCCGGGAGACCGCTAGTTGACCACCGCGATCGAACAGACAGTCGAAACCTACGGGATATTAAACTGGGGCGCTGGATACTTTGACGTAAATCGCAAAGGCAATCTGGTCGTCCGCCCGGGAGAGGGTGACCCCCGATCGGCTGACCTTAAAGAGATCATTGAAGACCTCGCCGGCCGTGGAATTACGGCCCCCATTCTGTTGCGCTTTCCACAGTTGGTCGCTGCGCAGGTGCGAAAGCTGCAACGCGCTTTCAGCAAATCGATTCGTGAATTTGAGTATCAGGGCGCGCACATGTGCGTCTATCCGATGAAGGTGAATCAGCAGCGCCCCGTCGTCGAAGAATACCTGCGCGAAGGATCGCGCTACGACTTTGGATTGGAGGCCGGGTCGAAAGCCGAGCTTTACGTGGCAATGGCCCTCGAACAGTCGCCCGACAGCCTGCTCGTCCTGAATGGATTCAAAGATGAGGAGTTCATTCAGCTGGCTTTTGCCGGCGCGAAGTCGGGCAAGCGCGTCGTCATCGTTATCGAGAAATTGAGCGAACTGGATCACATTCTGCGCATTGCTGAGACCCATGAAGGCAACTCGCCGATGATCGGTATGCGCGTCAAGCTTTACTCGAAAGGATCGGGACGCTGGGAAAAGTCCGGAGGCGAAGCCGCCAAGTTCGGATTGACTACCACCGAATTATTGGAAGTCATCAACCGCGTCAAAGAGGCCGGACGGATCGACATGCTGCGGCTGCTTCACTTTCACATCGGCTCGCAACTCACCGATATCAAACGCATCAAGAACGCGATGAAGGAAGCGGCGCGCGTCTACGCGAAAGTTTATCAGATGAAAGTGCCGATCGACCTGCTCGACGTTGGCGGCGGCATGGCCGTTGACTACGATGGCTCAAAAACGGCGTTTGATTCGTCGGCTAACTACAACGCCCAGGAGTTTGCCAACGATGTCATCTACACAATCAAGCAGGTCTGCGACGACGAAAACGTTCCGCATCCGACGATCATTCAGGAGTCCGGCCGCTTTCTTTCGGCTTATCACGCGATTCTGGTAACGAATGTCCTGGAAGAAATCGAGACGGTGGTCGAAGACATCACTCCGATCGAAATTGATGAAGACGATCCGCAGGTCGTAATCGAGCTCGGCGACCTGCGCGAAACCATCACCATTAAGAATTATCGCGAGTACTATCACGACGCGCTCGAGCATCGCGAAGAATTGTTCACCCTGTTCAATCTTGGCCTGATCTCGTTGGAGGATCGCGCGAAAGGTGAAGTGCTTTTTTGGGACGTCTGCGAGAGCGCCGATCGTTATGCGCAACATTCGAAGTATGTGCCGGAAGAGTTCGGCGACCTGCGCAAGCTTCTGTGCGCGAAGTACCTGGCAAACTTTTCCGTGTTTCGATCGGTTCCCGATCACTGGGCGCTGGATCAATTGTTCCCAATCGTGCCGATACAAAGCCTGAACAAACCGCCGACTGAGTTTGCCACTCTTTGCGACATCACCTGCGACTCAGACGGAGTCGTGGACAAGTTTGTCGATCTTCACGACGTGAAGCATGTACTGGAATTACACAAGCTCGATCCGGACGAACCTTACTATCTGGCGTTCATGCTGGTCGGCGCTTATCAGGAAGTGATGGGAAATAACCACAACCTGTTTGGCGCACCGAACGAAGCCCACATCCATATCGATGAAGAAGGTTACCTGATCAAAAAAGTGATTCGGGGCACGACGGTGGGCGAAGCTGCCGGCCGGGCCCGCTATGAACGCGGATTGTTGCATGACGGTTTCCGCCGCCAGGTGACGCAACGAATTAAAGACGGCGAACTGACGGAAGCAGAAGCCGCCGAGTTGGTCAATTTTTATGAATCGCGTTACGACGCTTACACCTACATTGCGGTAAATGGTAGTAACCAAAAGAAGGGTAAGCGGCGTCATGACTATTAAAGCGGCACAGGCTTTAGCCTGTGTTTATCCAAAGGTGGTTCACAGACTGAAGTCTGTGCCACAACATATAGGAAGAACAAAAACATCATGGTGACACAGAGAAAACCGAAACCGAGTAAGTACCTTACGATTCCCACGCGTCCTGTACAGGTCGATCGGGATCGATCCGTGGCCGGCTTGCTCGAAAAGATGGAAGGCACAGGCTTTGGGGGCCGGCAACTCGCTGAATCGCATCGCATCTGGCTGGACATGCTCGGTGATAACACAACGATCATGATGGCCGCATCCGGCGCCTTGATTCCCGCCGGCATGCGCCGCCTGCTGGCGTACGTCGTAAAGAACCGATTTGTTGATGTGCTCGTGCTGTCCGGCTCAGTGATTTTTCATGACCTTCACGAGACCCTG
>Ga0193729_1001881_pt1 | contig 10608 bp, 9 predicted proteins | sample U1c2metaG_FD_143036 | JGI IMG/M metagenome (GOLD analysis project Ga0193729, IMG submission 143036) | Soil microbial communities from a riparian zone of the East river system, Colorado, United States - U1c2 | ecosystem: Environmental > Terrestrial > Soil > Riparian zone | place: USA: East River... | reverse complement strand
GCGAATGATGTCGCCGGCGAAGATGCTAAGCAGGCCCACAATCGCAAGGGTGCTAAGGAAACTGAACTTGAAATTGGAACGCACGGTCTGCCGGATCCACTCGAAGTCGCGTTGGGCAAACGCTTCGGTGTACGCCGGCCAAAGCGACGGATAGGCAAGCGTCTGTAGCCCCGTCGCCAAAGCGAATAGGCTGAAGGTGACCGCGTAGGGAGTCACTTGCGCGGCCCCGAGAAAATGCGCGATCACCATGTTGTCGGTTTGCCAATTGATCATCCATCCGATCCCAATCACGAAAAATTTCCAACCATCACTGAGAAGAGTCTTGGCAAAGGCCGGGTCGATCGCCAGGAAGTTGGGGGATAGCCACGGCTTGTGAAAAGCGAACAACCAGGCCGCGCAGGCAATATTCGTAAGCAATCCGAACCCGAAGCAGCCGAACACGAGCCAGGGAAGCCCGCCTCGCAACCAGATCACGGCGAGAAGCGCGACGAGATTGCCGAGACTTCCCGCCATGTTCCAAAGATTGGCCAGCGCGCTTTCTTGATGCGCCGCCAGCACACGCGCAGGGATGAGCAGCGGAAGACTCAGCGCGAAGATCGACAGTGCAATCGTCATCGCGGGAACGATCTCAGCGCGTGCCAGAGGTGATTGCAGATTGGGAAACAGAAATGATGCGATGCGCGGCGCGAACGCGCTTCCGAAAATGAGGATAACAACCGCGATCGACGACAGCATGAGGAAAGCGGACGAGACGTAGCGCCGGCCGGCATCAGGTGCGTTTTCGGCCTGGGCTTTGGCCAGCGCGTTCGTAAGACTGGCGGCCAAGCCGAAATCCGTAATGCTCAAAAACGTCAGGACGCTGGCAATTGTCACCCACGCGCCATAGCGCTCGCTGCCTAGATAGCCGATCGTGAGCGGAACCGAGATGACACTGACAATAATTGCGAGAACGCGCCCGGCTAAACCGGACGCGGTTCCTTGAAAGACGCCGCGTGACCGGCGCTCACGATGGTCTCGCGGCGAACCACGGCTTAAAGTGAGACTGGCCCAGCGACGTAAACTCGGAGTCAAGGAGGCTGATTATAGCGCATTCCAACGGTTTCAAAAATGTGGCTATCCACTCTTCATTTTTTTTGAATGGACGATTAAAGAAATTTTCGGAACGAGCCGCAAATCCGTGGCATCGTGGAAAATCGCGACGGTGCGGGCTCGTCCGCAACTCAGCTCATTTTACGGGCGCGCTGCCATGAGCTTCGCCATCGCATCGTGTTTTACGAGCGATGATCCTTTCGGTAGCGATGTGAGCTTTACGCGCGATCCGCTGTCAACGACGATCGGATTTAATATTTTGCTCGCGGGCGAATGGCCTGCCAAATTCCCATTCTGGTTCGTCGCAGGAAACGTCGGGTTGTTTTCTGGCCTGGTCACGCTGATTGAAAGGATGCATTGACCACGAGGTGCATCATGCCTTCGTATACGGCAGAAAGAAGCGCAATCCCTCTTTTCCTCTGCCGACACTCATCAGTTATTTCCGCCGCCCGATGTTTGCGACGGCCGCGCTGGCGAGCGGCAATCAGGCAACCCATCCCCACTGCGAAAATACGACCATCGAGACGGCGGCTAGAATCGCTGAAAGTGCGAGATATGTACGGTTGAATGCCTTATGATGTCCGAGCAACGCAAGTAATATCATGATCGGAAAGATAACGAGCCCGAACCGCGGCGCGGATTTAAGATCTCCCCATGACGTGATAAACAATACCGAGATGATCGAATAAATGGCGTAACTCGGTCGCAGTCGAAAACAGGCGAAGATTGCCAGGGCGATCAAGATCGTCGTGAAAACAAATTCAAAGGCGCCGTGATATCCTATCGACGAGCCGATGTGTTGCAAAGAGTATAAGAGTGTATTCCAAGGGAGGGTTAACCTGCGGTTCCAACCGGCGATAGCTTCCGCTTTTGATATGACGTTCCAGCTGCCGAACCGCCATCGCAGGAGAGTAAGATGACCCAAAAGAACAAGTGGGGACAGAAGTAGCGAGAGGCAATCGGGCTTGATCCGATGCCACTGAAATTCCTTCTGAGATAAGTATTCGAACGCTAGAGGAATAATAAGCAGCACACCCGGGGGGCGGCACAGTGCAGCGGCTGCTGCGAGGGCACCGGCGAACAGCCATCGATCGGAGCGCGCATAATAGAAGGCGCTTATGACAAGCGCAAGAAACAAAGACTCTGAGTAAACAGCTGATAAAAACAGAGTTGTCGGAAAGACACAGAGATAAAGCACCGCGCGAGCGGCCGTGCGCCGATCGTAGTCCAACCTAAGCAGCCGATAGAAGTAAATAAGTGCGATAAGTAACGCGGTGTTCGACACAATTATTCCCAGGGAGAGCCACCCGGAATCGCGATTTAGTGGAATGATGTGATGAACCAGTCGAATCAGGTACGGGTAAAGAGGAAAAAAGGCGACGTTGGATTGTTCTCCGGGGACAAACCTATAGCCATGTTCCGCTATATCGAGATACCATCCACCATCCCATCTGGCCCACATGTTAACAAATGGGTGAACGTTCGGGGAAAGGTAGCCCGAGATATTCTGCACTGTACCATCGCTGCCTACTTCCCACTTATTGCTCTTCAAATGGAAGTGGAGGGCATGAAAGCTGAGCCATGCGACGCCGACCAATACCGCTCGACTAGTGCCGAATGGCACTAATATGTCAGACACGAGCCAGCGGGGAGTGCATCGCGCCACCGCCCTTAGAGCAAGCCAGCACATTGCCGCCCTTTGATGAATCTGGATCCGCCGCTTTGCCGTCGATCTCGGCGTTGAGATAATCGGCTTCGCTTCTTTGACATCTGCTGGCGCTGCTTCTCGCTGCGTCTCTGGCAAGTCAGTTTCGTTCATTTCATTGATGTTTCAGCTCCGCAAATCGAGCCGAACTAAGACAAATGAGCAACAAATGTAACGGCGCGATACAAGTAATAAACGTTATCTCACTTGCACAGTGAGTGCGAACTCGCCCCAAGTATGAGACAGGAGTGTAATAGCCACGAGTTTCAAAATCGAGAAGCAACGTGCCATGCTTCTTGGCGAACCGGCTGCGCCCAGAAGGTCACAATACCGCGCGCGAAGGTGCCGATTGCCCAAGCTCAAGACAGAAACGCGTCCTCGTGAAATGTTGAAAAGAGGTTCGACTCCGGCTAACCTCGCGATTTCCACTCGGAGAGGTGATGTCCTTCGAACATGTCTGCATCTGATTTGCCCGTCTCGATCATTATCCCCACGCTTAACGAAGTGGAGAATATTGCTCCGCTCGTCTTGGAGATTCTCGCTGCAGCTAAACCGCTTCATGAAATTATCTTCGTCGATGGTCATTCAACCGATGGCACACCCGATGTTATTCGCTCATTCGCGGCGAACCATCCAATTCGACTAATCGAACAGAATTCGGCCGAGCCGGGTTTGGCCGCTGCGATCGTCGCGGGCGCGACGGCGGCAAGCGGAGCCTTGTTGCTCATCATGGATGCCGATTTGAGCCACCCTCCCGAACGAATTAATGATTTGCTCGCTCCGTTACAGGCAGGGGTGGCAGACATGGTGATTGGAAGTCGGTACGTTGAGGGCGGGTCCACACCGGGATGGCCTTTTTGGCGGCGAATGCTATCGCGCGCCGGATCCGGATTAGCTTATCCGCTGACGGGCGTGCATGATTGCATGTGTGGATTCTTTGCCATTGCACGTTCGCGTTTGATCGAGCTCGCTGCCCCCGCGGTCGGCTTCAAGATCGCCTTTGAAGTAATTGTTCGTGGACGACCAACTCTGAGGGTAATCGAAATTCCCATCGCTTTTCGGGATCGCGCCCGCGGCCGATCGAAAATGTCTTTTGGGGTTGCGCTACGATTTTTTTGGCGATGGCTTATCGCACTTTTCTCGTCCCGTTTTCGGGTGTCCCAATAAATCACAGTTTGACCGCTTTTCGGGTTCTCGAAGTCCTACGAAATCTTGAAACCGGCTGCAAGCCCCGTTAGAATTACGAGCCTGAAACTTTGGAGAAAGGCTCTCGATGTTTTGCAATCGTGATCGGATAAGGAACTGAAATGTCCGCTGCTTTCGAGCGATTCGGAGATTGATCTCACCCGCCACACTTGCAAGAACGCCTCTGCAGTGAATGGATTACGTTCTTCGACACATGAATGGAATCGATCTCGCTAACCCGCCTGTCGAGCAGATCAGTGATTCCGGTCACGCTATTCGGACACAACGTAAACGTTCCATCGCTACGGCGGTAGCTGTGTTCCTTTGTGTTCTTGGCTGGCTAGCCTTTGAGATACCAAAAGGAACCCTGACGCATACGGATGAGCTGCTGACGGCCGAACGCAGCCGTGAGATGCTGTCAAAGGATCCGTGGGTGGTCCATTACAACTTTCAGCCCTCGTTCGAGAAGCCCCCTTTGCAGTACTGGCTGACTAGCTTGACACTGCCGCAGCTTCAGAATCGAACGTTGGCCGTTCGCGTGTGGCCGCTTCTTTACGGCTGCCTCACCATGGTTGCTCTCGGCCGGTTGGTTTTCCTGATTGAGCCTAACCGACCTTGGCTTATCCCGCTTAGCCTCGCGATGCTCGCTTCCTCTCCGTTATTTTCGCCGGAGGCCAGCCGCGGCTTCCTTGATATTGGGCTGACATTTTTTACAATCAGTGCGATTCTTTTTGCGCAGCTCGCGCGAAACCGGCCCGTCTGGTGGCTAGGAGTGGCGGCCGCCTCCTGGCTTGGTAGCCTGCAAAAGTTCCCGATGCCTTTTTTGGTCTGCCTGCTGATCATCGTGGTGCGGCTGACATCTCGCCGTGAACGCCCCAAGCTGCGAAGCGGCTGGCTTGTTGCCAGTATGCTGTTGGCGCTCGCGACTATGGCAATCTGGCCGCTGATTCAAATCACAAAATACGGTATGTCACCTGGTCGCCTGTTTCACGAGCAAGTCGTGGTCTGGACTGGACCGGCCAACCTCGGCATACGGCCGTACTTTGCCGTCTTGTACGGTCTAAGCACACTCGGAGGCGCCTGCGGTTTGCTGTCATTTCTGGCCGCCTTCGTGGTTCTATTTTCGAGAAAGGTAAGGACTTCGGCCGGGGTTCGTGAAGTCGCAATTGTCAGTCTGGCAGTGATTGGGCTGGCGGTGGTCTCCAATTTTCGCGGTGTTCGCTACATCGTACCGATTGTTCCGTGTCTCTGCTTTTTGCTTGCGCTGCTCTTTCATAGATTTTTGGAACAGGGGCCGGTCATTCGCTTCCGCACGACAGTTCTTCTGATTATCGTGTTATCAGCTGATTTCGCGCACTCAGCCATAACAATCGAGCGTCGACGAAAGAACGTGCCCGATGAAAAGCTGATCGCTGAAAAGCTGGGGGCACTTCAGCAACCGCAAACGAAAACAATATTGATCAAAGCGGAAAAGCCAGGAGGAGATTTACTGTGGGATTCCTTCTATCTCTTCCATGGGAACTGCCGATTCCCGGTGAAACCATACACGGTCTATGAAATGCGCAGCCATCCACCAGAGCCGCCTCTGATCGGCGCTTGCGTTGCACGTGATTTTCCTGTTATCCGAGACGTATATCCGAACGTCCAAGTCGAACTCGTCCGTGCCCAATTCATTTGCTGGCAAGTGAACTCACGATAAGCAAAAGCAAAAAAGGTGCGAGAGAGCGCGTTCACGACGAAAAGAATTTTTCTGACCGGAGCGAGCTCCGGCATCGGCCTCGCGATCGCAAAATCTCTCGCGGCGCGCGGAGACGAGATCTGGGGCACGTCGCGCGACCTCGATCACATCCTGCAACTACCGCAATTGCATCCGGTGCGGCTCGATTTGTCCGATCCCAATTCAATCGGCGACGCTTTCAAGAGTGCGCTGTCCGAAGCGGGCCATTTTGATGTCGCAATCAATAACGCCGGCAGCGGCCACTTCGGCCCGGCGGAAAATCTTTCTTACGAGGAAATCGCTGACCAGTTTCAAGTGCTCGTGTTCGGACACCTGCAATTGATGCGCCTGGCGCTGAATGCGATGCAAACGCGCGGACAAGGTTTAATCATCAACGTCACGTCGCTCGCTTCGCGTTTGCCGGTGCCATTCATGGCGGCATACAACGCGGCGAAAGCCGCCATGGCTGCTTTCACCATGTCGATCCAACTCGAGCTGCCGGATTCCAAAGTGCGCATCGTCGATCTTCAACCAGGTGATATCTGCACTGCGTTTAATGACGCCGTGATCAAAGCCTCACAACACAATCCGCGATACGAAGCAAAGCTGGCGAAAACCTGGGAGACGGTCGATCGCAACATGAAGGCGGCGCCGAGACCGGAGCTGGTCGCGCAACGCGTTATCACACTCATCGATGGAACAAATTCGCCGCCGCGCGTGACCGTGGGCGACTTATTCCAAACCAAGATTGCGCCACTTGTTTTTCGATTTCTGCCCCAGCGTGTTCGTATCTGGGGTTTGAAGAAATATTACGGCATATGAATTCGCCGCCAAGATCGACATCGTCCTCTCAGCAAAATCGGATTGCCGAAGCGCTAATCTTGATGGCGGGGTCGGGTTCGCGGTTGCGCGACGCCGATGAGACTTTCTTGAAACCGCTGGTTCCAATTCTCGGTCGCCCGCTGATTTCCTACACCATCGACGCGTTGGTCAAAGCTGGAATCAGGAAAATCAATGCCGTGGTAGGATTTGAAGGCGAGCGGCTGAGTGCCGCTGTTGTGCAACTGATTCCATCTGGCACTGAGTTTTACGCAATCAAAAATCAAGAGTGGCAAAAGCAGAATGGAATTTCTCTTCTCGCCGCAAAGGACCATGTCGCTGCGCCGTTTTTACTTACGATGAGCGATCATCTCTTCGATGAGGCGATTGTCGATCTTCTGATTAATTCAGGAGATCCCGGCTTCCTAAACGTGGCGGTGGACCGAAAACTCGATTCAATTTTCGATCTCGACGACGCGATGAAAGTTCAAACGCGTGGAGATCGCGTTGCCGCAATTGGAAAGAATTTGCGCGCCTACGATGCGATCGATGCGGGTTTATTCATTTGCCCGTTGGAAATTTTTGAATACCTCAAGCGGGCGAAACAAGGCGGCAACTGCAGTCTCGCTGATGGCGTCCGATTAATGGCTGCGGACAACAAAGTGCGCGCGATCGATATTGGCGACGCTTGGTGGCAGGACGTCGATACTCCAGAGATGCTGCAATGCGCCGAGAAAAAACTGAGCGCGGCGGTTAAGAGTTGAACCCAGGTTGCGCCCGCCAATTGTCGAGTTGGCTGGCCGAGCGCGCGCAGCCGAGCGTGCAGGTTTCGTGACAAGGTTTGTAGCGATGAAATTGCTCGCGCAAATCTTCGAGGCTGTAGTCCATCAAGTCCTTGGACCAAACCGTGCGCGTTTGTGAGCACCAGCTCACCTTCCCGTATTCATCGATATACAAATAACGGCTCCCAGCGCGGCACTTGAATGGCGCCGTGCCGTCGCGTACCAACCGCTCACGATAGTTGGAAAATTCCATCCAGTTTTTGGGAATCTTGGAGACGATGTTTTCGAACGCCTCGAGCTGATCGCGGCCAAGCTTGAGCTGGCCATGATCGTCATGGATAAGAAGAACACGCGGCGCGAATCCCATTTTGCTTGCGAACGACACGACTTCCTCCACCTCCTCAGAAGGACACGCGCCAATGACGCCGCTGACGGTAACTCGAAAACGCGCGTAATCACGCAGCCACCGCAGGCGCTTCTTAAGATTCGCGAGAACCTTCTGCGTCGTTTCATTGGCCTGAACTCCATCAATGGAAATCTGCATTTCCTGGAGTCCGGCCTGATTCAGCGCCTCGATGAAATCAGGTCGCAAGAAAAAGCCGTTGGAAATCATGCCCGTGCGGAAGAAGCGAAGCTCGCGGCATTTGCGAATCAGATGAATCAGATCGGGGTGAAGTGTCGGTTCGCCGCCAGTCAACGAGATCCCGAATGTGCCCAGGCTTTTCAACTTCTGAAGACGTTCTACCAAAACAGGCAGCGGGACCGGGTTGCTTACTTTGTCGTATTCGGAGCAATAACCGCACGATAGATTGCAGCGGCGGATGATAACCATCTGCGCGAGGAACGGACTGTAACGGAGCCGAGAAAGAATGCGCGGCGCCGAGTCAGTCGCCGACGCGGCGGAATTCTCGGTCAAGACCGAACCATTAGTTTTCATTACGCGAGAAAATCTTAGCAACAAAGGCCATAGCCGGGGCGAACTCATTCTACCGAATCGCCGGTTTTGACGGATGCTCGACTTGCTCCGACAAGATCGATCAATATTCGGTGTTCACAAGACGATGGTTGACGCATCTATTATTCTGGCCGACGGGCCAGCCGCGCTAGGCGAATTGTGCGGCATCTCGATCCTGGAGCGGCTACTGCGAACGCTCCAGCGTTGCGGAATTAAGCGCGCGATTGTTCTCTCCACCACTCCGAAACTGATCGCGGAGCACCTCGCGCGGCCCTCCTGGGCTCGTGCGCAAATCGACGTAACGGTCTGCAACCGGGAGAGCGGAGTGGTGACGGTGGATCAGATTGTCGATGTTTGGCCGAAGTCGGCGCAACTTCTCCTCCTCGTCCTGGGTGATGCCGTTTTCGACATCCGTTTGTTGCGTCTTCTCTCGACACAAAGTTCAACTACGGCGCTGGTTGATTCGGCCGTACCGCCCGAACTCCAATCACTGGTCGCGTCGGCGCAAAAGACCAGCCGGGGGAAATTCTGCGGCGCGGCCCTCTTTCGATATGAATGGGCCGCCGCCCAAAGCGGCTCCTTCGATGAGGTTATCGCCAACGGGTTGGCCCAGCGCACGGTCGCGGCTTTAGATGTGGCCGAGCAGCCTTTGTATTACGTCACCATGCGTCGAGAGATACGACCTTTTTGGTTTCACACACCGCTACCAGCATACAAAAAAGCGGCAGAGCGCGTCCTTTTCGACTCAATACAGAAGGGGACGCAGGACATTCCCGCTCTGGTTCACGCTCCGATTGAGAATTTCCTTGTTTCGCATCTTTGCAAGACTTCGATCACGCCAAATCAACTGACGATCTTTTGCAACATCGTGGGTTGGATAACCACGATCCTTTTTGCTACGGGCCGGCTCTCCTGGGGAATCGCGCTCGCACTGATTGTTGGCGTCCTTGATGGTCTGGACGGCAAACAGGCGCGCATCAAAGTCGAGACATCGAAAGGCGGCAAACTCGAACATTGGTTCGATGCATTCTTCGAAATCTCCTGGTGGACTGCGCTGGCTTATTACTTTCGAAGTTCCCGTCAATTGCCGAGCGCGTTCTATTATCTGGCTCTACTCTTGGTAGCTGAGGCGACCGATCTGGTCGCCAAAGGAAGCGTTTATTTCACCTGCGGAAAAGTAATCGATGAACTTAGCTCCTTCGAACGCATGGTCCGGCTCGTGGGCGGACGGCGGAATGTTTATGTCTGGATTCTGACGATTGGCCTCTTTTTGGGGGCACCGGGCAAGGCTTTTATTGTCATGGCCTGGTTGGAAGTGGCCACCGCCGTCGTGCATCTTCCACGCGCGGCCTGGGCCTTTTGGATTCGCCGACGCAGCGCTCGGTCAAAACCTTTGTTAGCCTAACGGCCGGCCGTAAATCCGATACGTCTTATATCGCGCCGCGCCGACCGCTTCGATGAAACGGTTGACCATGAAGTTGTCTTCGAGAGTCATGCTGAGCTCGCCGGTGAAGCGGCGCTTGACCGCTTCGTCCATCACGCGCAGGACGAGCGTTTCGGCGATGCCGGCGCGGCGGTACTTTTCGACGACCCCGAGCGCCACCAGCCGGGCCGTCCGAATCTTCGTTTTGTAGTAGAGCAGTTTGATCAAACCGATCGGGAAACCAAAACGGGTCAATCGTCCGTTAATATGCCGGAGAGCGACGTTGATATCCGGCACAGCAATTACGAAAGCGACCGGTTCGTCGCCGATTTCCGCAATTAGCGTGGCCTCTGGCGCGATGAGCGGCTTCATCTCGCGCGCCATGTAATCGAACTCGTCTTGCGTGAACAGAACGAAGCCCCAATTTTTTTCCCAGGCTTGATTGTAAACCGTGCGCAACCGCCGGCTTTCGTCCTCGATCTTACGCAAATTTACCGGGCGAATGGTGACGCCATGCCTGCCCGCGCGGGCGACCGCCACTTTGCGCAGACGCTCCGCCGCTTCCGGAAATTCCGAAAACCACCACGCGTACCAATCCTTCGTTTTGTTGAAACCGCACGACTCGATGAGCGGCGGATAATAAGGCGGGTTATGCGAGGTCAGGATGGTCGGCGGATGTTCGAAGCCGTCGATGAGCAATCCGCAGACGTAATTTGTAGAATAATCGATCGGTCCCATGATCTCGTTGCGCCCACGGGCGCGAAGCCAATTGGAGGCGGCTTCAAATAACGCGGACGCAACTTCGCGATTGTCGATGCACTCGAAGAGGCCGAAGCAGCCGACGCTGGTTTGATGGAGCGAGTTGTAATTTGGATCGTCACTCGCCATGATTCGGCCAACGATCTCCCTGTTCTGCCAGGCGAGAAACAGTGC
>Ga0193729_1001880_pt1 | contig 10610 bp, 12 predicted proteins | sample U1c2metaG_FD_143036 | JGI IMG/M metagenome (GOLD analysis project Ga0193729, IMG submission 143036) | Soil microbial communities from a riparian zone of the East river system, Colorado, United States - U1c2 | ecosystem: Environmental > Terrestrial > Soil > Riparian zone | place: USA: East River... | reverse complement strand
GCGGGATGCTGGCCCATGCCGAGATAATCGTTGGAGCACCACACTGTGACCTCCCCAGGGGCGCAGCGATGTGACCATCCTGACCGGCGACTGCAACGAGCACCTGATGAATACCGTTTTCCCGAAAATCAAATACGAGCTTTACACCCGCGCCCTGTGCCTGCTGGATCCCTACGGCATGCATCTCAGCTGGGATGTGATCAAGCAAGCTGGCCAGTCGCGCGCGATCGACATGTTTCTGAATTTTCCGATCATGGACATCAATCGCAACGCGCTCACACGCAACCCCGACAAGGCGGCACCGGAGAATCTGGAGCGCATGAATCGCCTGTGGGGCGACGCGTCCTGGCGCGATATCGCCTACGTCAAAAGCGATCAACACAGCCTGTTCGGCGATCCGCCGGAGCTGTTGAAGCAGGACAACGAGACCATCGCCAAGGCGTTTCGTCAGCGGCTCCGCGAGGTCGCAGGGTTTGCCTACGTCCCCAAACCCATCCCTATGAGAAACAAGAATAACGCCGTGCTCTATTATCTGTTCTTTGCCGCCGCGCACCCGACAGCGGACAAGATCATCAAGGATATCTTTGCAAAATATCGCGGTTAGCTAGCGAACGAATCAGTCCTGCAAAAGGTTACTCGTTTCGGGACAGCGTAAGATCCGCCGCTGTTCCTAGATCTCCGCTTGGTGCAAAAGTCGGCCAGCCTTTCAGATCACAATGCGCTCGATCTAATCGCGTAGTGTATGCGAGCGTTTTTTGCCGAGAGCAACGCTATTCGGCGGGACGAGCAAAATTAGCGCACGCTTGCAGCGCGTTCAGCCCTACCAGGCGCGGGCAGACTTAAGAGAATTCGTCCAGTTGTTTCTTGATGTCATCCTGATCTTTGAGGTCTAGATACCCAAAATAATCTATGATCGCCTTCTTGTAGTCGGCAACCGAATAGCTGGACAGGCACACGATACATTGCATGTTGTCTGGCCCAGCGAATTGCACGAACTCGCGTTCATCATCTGATTGATTCCGCCCTGCGAGGCAGTGTGGACAACGGAATGCATCTTTCGAGTCGTCGAAGAAATAGAACTCCTTCAGATACCGAGAATCCAAGGCTTGCAGTGCCGTGATCGCCTCACGTGCCATCACGTCGGAAGTATAGTCGTCTCCAGAAAAAAGGTTGTCCTTATCGTGATATTGTTCTGTTGAACGGAGATATTCGTACCTGAATGTGGTCCATCGAACATCGGGGAAAAGATGCTTTTGTGCCGTCAGAATATCGACGAGAAGAGATTTTACCTCGATTATTATGGCTGAGGCATTGAGATGGGCGATCTTGTTTCGCGACTGCCTTAGGCGATCATAAAATTCCGCAAATTCTTTCGATAGAGGTGCGGTGGATACCGTATTTACGGCACCACAAAGTTGAACAGCGTCGATCGTTCGAAAGCTGGAACAATCTATGACATCGCTACCGTCTTTGGGTTTCGGCCAAGACCGAGGATCGCCTGCAATTAGAAGAAACGGGCTGACCTTTGCAATTCTGGCCTTTAATGCAATTTCCAAAGATTGCTGTAGAAGACTGAAGGCGTTGTTCAACGCCTGTTGTTTCGCGCGCCAATGCTTCGCGATGGCTGTTTGCGCTACATCCGCGCCATGTTCCTGCTCAATGCCATCATACACAGACTCCACTTCCTGAAAGTGTCTCGCCTCATCAATGGCTGTATCCCATGCAAGGTTCATCCAGCCAATGGCCGTTTCTTTTAAAGTATGGTGGTCCGGCACACCGATGATCATACGCCACTATGCCAGCGATTTTGTGCGCGACAAGCTTCCGAATTAGTCGGGGCCGCTGAGCGCGCCGCCGGTCATTGCAATCGCCTTCGATCGTCTTCGTTAGGTTCGCTTTAAAACGACCCCCCCCCGCGGGCGTTCCGGAAGCCAGCCGCAGCCCTTGCGGATTTTGAGGCGGCGTAGGCCGTCTGTTGTCGCTGGCTTTCCCTGCCCTTCCGGATGTCGCGCGTTGACGACATGGATGCTGCGGAAAGCCAGCAGCGCCGCGAGGATGCGAAAGCCATCAAGGGCGGACGGGCGCAGCCACAACTGAAAGAAGGCGAGCTTGTCGCCATCAATCAGTATGGAACCCGTACCAGATCAACAGCTATGCGACCGGAGCCAACCGCGAGCAAATCGACACCAAGCTTGGCGCGATCGATCAGGCGTCGTTGCCCAATGTGAAGGATGGATATTTTCAGGCACGGATGGATGCCGCAGAACGGGCGAAGCTAAGACGCGATGAACGGGATCAAGTGACGGCGGAAAGCAAGGGGCTCGATCTCGATACGTGGCGCAAGCAAGTGAAAGAGGCGCGCCAGCAGTACGAAACGATGGATGCGGCGCGCGCGAGCGGGCGTGCGCGTGGTCTTAAGGAAGGCACGTCGCAAACAAAGAATTTTCTTGGGCGTAGCGCGGATGGTGTTGGGCGTGCGCTGAGTGGCGTCGGTCAAGCTGCGTCGAAGATTCTCGACGGTTTCGCCTCGACGTTAGAAAGTGTGTTTGTGTCGCCGGAGGTTCGTGCCGAGAATAAAGCGGCCGACCAGGCGCGACAAGAGGCAGCACCATCGGCGAAGGAAATCCAGTCGCACAAGGCCGACAAGGCTTATCGTCGCGAGCAGGACGACAAGACGACCAAAGCGCAAGACCACAACACGAGGTCTCCGGCCTTCTTCGATTTCGTTCGAAGTTTCCATTCCTTGAGCATCAGGACGAGCGGCTGTGACAACGGGATGATTCTCATGCCGGCCGCGGTCTTGGTAACATCCTCATCACCAAACGCATCGACGCGTGTTTCGACCTTCACTTCCCCTTTCGAGAAATCGACGTGATGCCAGCGAAGCGCATGTAACTCGCCGGCTCGGACTCCGGTCGCACTGGCAAAGGCAAGTTTCACTCGAAAATCCTGATCGGCCACGCTGAGCAGGGCCCGCATCGCTTCCTTCGTCGGAGGTACGATCTTGCGCGCCCCCTCGTCGCGACGACCGATAACCTTCACTCCTTTCGCGACATTGATCGCGATCAGGTCCCGGTCGATTGCGTGACCAAGGAGCTGTTGGAGCGTACTCAATATTTTCCGGGTCGTAACGACCGTAACCCCTGCCTCACGGAGCCGGTCGCGGAAATCATTCACGCCTTTGGTGGTGAGCTGTGAAAGCTTTATTTGGCCGATACCTCCGTCAAACTCCTTGAGGCGTGACGGGCGGACTTTTCCTTCATGGCGTTTGGGGTCGTGGCAAATGTAATTGCCAATGTGACCATCCATCACGTCGTAGTTTCGCTGGGTCATCCGTTCGCCGCGCTTGCGGCGGGCTTCGCAATAATCAAGAAAACGGTCGGCCGCATCTTTCACGGTGAATTTCGCGGCATCGCCCCGAAAGGTCCCCGCGCGCATCTGCCCTTCGGTCGCAATCCGGTAGGCATCCGCTTCCTTGCGACTTTCGAATTGGCGGCGTTCGCGACCACCGTTGGCGTCCATAACGTCGGCAATCCAAACCGTCGTTTCGGTGCCGTCGGCATTTTTCCACGTGCGCTTGCGGACCGACATGCGTTCTCCTCTCGTCAAACGCTAACATTTGATTCGGGAGCGTCGAATCGAAAAAGGCTCTAGATTGGTCGCGTTACCAAACGTTCCCATCCATTCCCGATTGGATTCTACCCGAAGGGTTGATGCGGATCAATTGGGTTTTTCTAAAATAAGAATCGCTTGCGAATGGCCAGTGCGTCCGAACTTATACAAACCCTTAGTGATGCGACTGGTGTTCCCTTTGGGACGGTCTTCGACATCGATCGCTGGCTGGTGAAAGGGAATTTGCGCCCGGTGGGTGGCCGTCGCTTCGGTGCAGCCAAGATGACACCTCTCGATGCCGCAAGGATGCTCACAGCTATCCTGGCGAGTCCTCAATCTAATAAGGCGGCCGAAGCGGTGCAGCGCTACGAACAAACGCGACCTGACAAACCCCGATCGAGCCAGGAGCTGTTCGCAGAGATTGGTTTCGATGATTTGGCCGCGCTACCAGCTCGCCACAGCTTTGTGGATGGTTTGGCAGCGATCATTTCATCCGCGGCGCAAGGCTCTCTTGCCGATTATGTCCAAAAATCAAAGGCTATCGAACGAACGAGCATCGAAGTATCGGCTCTAACGAATGCCACCCGTGCCAGCATCCGCGTGCTTGAGGCGAACGTAGAATATAGGGCGAGCATCGATCGACCCGTGCGATCGAACCTAGGAAAAACGATGGTGGTCGGTGATCTTAAAGAAACCCGACAAATCACAGGTCAAACGATCTTGATGATAGCCCGGCTTTTCAGAAAAAGTACGTAGGCGACAAACTAACAGCCGCAAACCGCAAATCTGAGCGGGTGAAGCGCTCCGATTCAAATTTTTCTTTCGATTTCTGTCAACGACTCCAATTACTTACGCCTACGGCCTATTTTCGTGTTGGACGTATTGTTGGACGTTTCGTTCGACGCTCAACTTGGCTCGCCTGCCACTCAAACGTCGTTCTGCCACTATGGAAATCCGTGGAGAACTGGCGGTAACGCCATTATCAGCAACACGGCGCTTCCCCCAACACGCTGGCACCCACGACGAGCAGGGACAGGACACGCTCCCAGAGCATCTCGTTGCTGGCGACGTCGTTCGAATTCGGCACCTGTGTGCACCCGCATTTTTCGTGCGACGAAGACGTCACCCTCCCGCCGGCCGTAGCACATGGCTTCGTCAATGCCATGCGTGACTTCTTCGCCGAAAAAAATCCGACCAAGCGCGACGCGATCGCGGCCCATCAGCTTAGCGTGCTTCGCGATCACCAAGGACCGCGCGAAGAGAAGCTGTGGCTTTAAGACGTTAAACAGATGTTCGCCGAGATGAAGGGCATTGCAGGCTAGCCATCACATACTCGCGTAGGCTTGGCGCTTCAACGCCAAGAAATCACCTTCGCTCAGTCCAGCTCGCATCTTCGTGCTGGCCATTGAATCGGCCCCGGCTGGGAATCGGAGGGTTGCGCCGGTATCGTTGGCTGCCCAAAAGACTGCGTTTGCGACATCTCCGAGAGCCGTTGTGAATTCGGGTAGATTGCTCATCTGCGCGTTCAGTTGCGGCTGGTAGGGCTCCGGAAACGAGTTCGCATCGTTGAACGCCATCATGTTTGCTCGGAACCTGGTGTCCGGTCCGTAGCCAGGCTCGACCAATTTTACACGGATGCCAAACGGCGCAAGCTCGTGGTAAAGCGCTTCCGAGAAGCCCTCGACTGCGGTTTTGGTTGCAGCATACACGGAAACGAGAGGCGCGGGATCGAATACGACACTGGACGTGACGTTGACAATCGTGCCCGAGCCACGCTGGCGCATGTGCGGCACGATTGACCGGGCCATCGCGATGGTGCCAAGCGTTTGGTTTGAAACAAGCGGCGGGTCAACTCGTCCGAGGTCGTTTCGAGCGGCGAGAACACTCCAAAGCCGGCATTGTTGACGAGGGCGTCGACGCCACCGAACGCACCGAGCGCTTCGCTGACGGCCACCCGAACACTCTCCGCATCGGTCACGTCGAGCGCAATTACACGCAAATTGTTCGAACTTGCGTTGAAGAGGCCGTCTTGAGGCTGACGCATCGTCGCAACGACATTCCAGCCATTGTTGAGGAAGAGCTGTGCAGTTGCTTTGCCGAAGCCCGACGAGCTGCCAGTAATCAGAGCCGTTTTCATCCGTTTTCATCCCCTAGCGAGATCCGGATGGAAACTAGCTGTCCGCGGCAGGACTGCCTATAATTGCGCATCCGTAATCCGTTATAGATCGTCCGGGACATGGAACCATTTGCCGATGTGATCACCCTGCTGCGACCTCGCGCGATCGGAACGAAGGTTATCGAAGGAGCCGGGCGTTGGGCCGTACGGCGCTCGCGAATGAATTTGGCCGGCTTTGGCCTCGTGCTTATCGGCGAATGCTGGCTCACGGTAGACGGCCACAAACCTGTGCGTCTCGCCAAAGGCGATTTCGTCCTCGTGCCTGCCGACCCTGGCTTCACGATCGCGAGCGACCTCGCATGCGAAGTCGTCTCGATCGACATGGAAGGGGCGTTGCACTGTCAGGCCGACGGGGTCCGATACGGCGATCCAGATCTCGCGCTGGAGTTCAAGCAGCTCGGTGGCAATTTCGAACTAGACTCGGCCAACCGCGGGCTGCTCGGCGGACTGCTCCCGACTCTTGTCCATATCCAGGCCTCCGATCCCGCTGCGGGACGACTTAAGCGCATGATAGACTCGATCGTTGAGGAGTGGCTCGCCGACCGACCAGGCCGCGAAGTCGTCGTTGATCGTCTTATCGAGGTCTTGCTGGTGGAGGCTCTGCGGTTTCGCTCCGAAGGCGTGGACGTCATCGGACAAACGGGCCTCCTCGTGGGGTTGGCTGATCCGCTTCTCGCCCGCGCCCTGAGGCGACTTCATAATGACGTTGCTCACCCCTGGTCGGTGGAGGAACTCGCCAAGGAGGCCGGGCTGTCCCGCTCGGTTTTCAGCGAGCGCTTCGGCCAGAAGGTCGGAGTACCCCCGATGCAATACCTGATGGATTGGCGAATGGCCTTGGCCAAGGCCATGCTTCAGCGGGATGCCCCTCCATTGGAAGCCGTTGCGGTCGCGATTGGCTATCAGTCAGCAAGCGCCTTCAGCACCGCCTTCCGCCGAGAGGTCGGTAGCCCACCCAGTCACTTCGCTCGCACCGCAGCCGGATAAGCAGCGGCCGGCCGCAACGTGCCGATCAGAAGTTATGAGCCTGCGGCCTTTAATTCAAGACCGCTGTGGGCAATGAGATACCGAGGTTCCGCACGACGACCTCATCAGTCAATTTCAACATCCGGACCATTCGAGCAATTGCAGACTTGGTGCCGCGGAACGTGACGAGCCGTCGCGCGAGGGCGTCTTCGAGACGGCAATAGCCGGTCCAGACCTTTGTAAAGGCGGCCAAGTCGGCCTCGATCACGACGTCGCGATTCTGCCCAGGATCCTTCAGGCAAACCTCGATCTCATCTTTTCGGATCAGCAGCCACCAATGGCGCGGATTGCGGCTGCCCTTGGGGATGCCCCTGAAATCGAAGTGCAGGACAAATTCCTGCGCCGGAATATCCTTGCGATCGATGTGCTGGCGTATGCCCCCTATCAGCAATTTTGAATCGAGATCGTCAGGACCAACGAGGCCCCCTCCCCACTTGAGCCCCCATTCGCCCATCATCTCGATCATCGGACGAAATGCCTCTCCGGCTTCCGTCAGCACATAGATGTGCCCTCTGCCCTTTTCCTTCGCATTGGGCTGAATGACACCAGCGGCCGCCAATTCCTTCAGGCGCTGCGCAAGCATGGTTCTGGAGATCAGCGGGATGGTCGCCAGGAAATCGCCATAGGATCTGGGGCCATAATAGAGCTCGCGAATGATCAGCGGCGACCATCGATCGCCGAATATCTCGGCCGTCTTCGCGACGGGACAGAACTGACCGTATCTGATCATGAGCTCGACCTCACGGGCGCTTGGGAAGTCTCTTTTCCGTACCAATCCTCGAAATGTATCCCAGCGATGTGTGATCGACCCATCACGCTTTCAAGCGAAGCAAGCCGTTTTTCAGCCCATCCGCGCACAGGAAGTTGGGTACGGAATACAAACTTGATATCGAACGCCCCGGCGCCAATTGTGGGTATGGGGCAGCGATCCCTTGGATGGCTTCAATCAGTTTTCAGCGAGAGGCCGCAACGTGACAGAGCTGCTGTTGATCGTTTCGCTATCGTTTTCCACACTTAGAGGAGACCCAAGATGGCAACAAGTGTCAAACAGATGTTGGAAGCTGCGAACGCTATCGTTCCGAAAATCACGTCAGCGCAAGCCGACGGCATGATCGCGAAGGGCAATACCCTAATCCTTGATGTTCGTGACGCGCCGGAGGTCGCCGCAAGCGGCAAGATCGCCGGCGCCATAAACGTGCCACGCGGCATGTTGGAATTCCGTGCCGACCCGGAATCCCAGTATCACGATAAAAACTTCGAAAGGAGAAAAACCGTCATTCTGTATTGCGTCTCTGGCGGGCGAGCGGCTCTCGCTGGCAAGCTGCTCAAGGAACTGGGTTACGACGACGTCTACAATCTCGGTAGCTTCAAAGACTGGACCGGGACGGTCGATAAGACCTGAACGAAGACAACGGCCCGAAGCGGTTGCTGCGCAACAGAGATACGGCAGCAGATGCCGCCTCTGGCGCTGTCATTAGCGACACGTCGCTAAACCCCGGCAAGTTCGGGCCGGACCGACTCAAACGAACACGACGAGCAGTCCGCATGACGATGAGAGGACGAGCTCTGACTAAGCCGTTCGCAACTTCTCCGAACGATAAGTCGAACCACGCTCTGGTCTATGACGTCCCCGCCAGCGAAGTGCCGCGAGGCCGCGTCAGGACTTCTCTGGTGAGGTCCAATGGCGACGCCACCGTGATTGTTCCTATCCGCCACAAGTAACGTGCTATTGCGAGCGAAAGCCGGCCAGGTAAATGGCCCAACACGGCGAAACTTCTTCGACCGTTAGTGGCGCAGGCGCATGATATCTTGCGTGAGCGCTTTGAAGCAGGCGGCTCAGCCGAAGACTATCTATACGATAGGACGAAACTTGCCGACAGCACAGTGGTTGGTCTGCTCCACATTGCATCGATATCTAACGGAATACGCGATCGGAGCACGGTCGCTCCACTCGCAGCGATTGCGGTGGGTGGTTACGGACGAGGGGAACTGGCCCCGGGCTCCGACCTCGACTTGCTCTTTCTTCTCCCTGAAGGAAATCAAGCTTGCGCACGAGGCGTTGCGCCGACAATAAAGGCTTGCATCAGCGCAGTCGTCGCAAGCCTCTGGGATCTAGGATTCGAGCTAGATCATGCGGCGCGGTCGCCGAGCGAATGCCTTGAGCTTGCAAGCGACGATGCCGCCTTTCTTGCCGGTCTGGTTGACCGGCGATTCCTATGGGGCGGTTTCGGCCTATTCACTTCTCTCGACACCGATATCGCGGCGCTCCTCTCTGGTCCTGACGCAGGACGCTGGAGGGACGCGATCGGCGACGCCCTGTCAAGCACTCATCGCCGTGCGCCGCGCGAAATGCAACGTTTGGAGGACGAGCCTGACCTCAAGCGAGGCCCCGGCGGCCTGCGAGACTTGCGGCGCGCAATCTGGGCCAATACGCCCGCATCGGCGCGTCCCATGTCGCTCACGCAAGCGCCGCTTATCGAAGCGCACCGTTTCTTGTGGCTTGTGCGGTGTCATTTGCATTTTCTCGCGGGTCGCGCAGACGACCGTCTTAGCTTGCCACTCCAACCCGGCAACGCGCTACAAAACTCCGCTGCGCCTCACCTGTTGGACCTTTTCCGTTATCACGCCCGCAATGTTCTGGCTGCGATCCGTGTTACGCCGCCTGCCAAGTCTGGAATACAAACTTGATATCGGAAATCGGATCGTCGATTTCTAGTCGTGGGCAGCGACCGCCTGGAACGCTTCGTTCAAGCAAATTTGTCTGCAGCCCCCGTGTTGACTGTGATCAGAAACAAAAGGTGACCCATGAATGCAAGGAACCCCGTGTTGTGGTTTTCAGTATGTGCCATCGCCCTGCTCACCGGACCAAGTCTGACCGGAGCCCAAACCGTTACCGAGGCTGACGTCGTCAAGGCCATCTCCAATTTGGAAAATGACGGCGTCAAAGCAGATCTGGCCGGCGACCCGGCCTTTTATCGGAAGGTTCTGGCTGAGGATTGGACCCGGGGCGACAGCGACGGAACTTACTACACCAAGGCCGACCTCTTAAATCTGATGGCCGACGCCAAGAACATCAAGACAAACAGCGAGAAACTCTCCGAACTCAAGGTGCGCGTGTACGGCGATACAGCCGTCGCAACCTACAAAGACACCTATGACATTCTGATCATGGGTCAGCGTCGCGCGCACACCATCATCGCTACTGACACGTTTGTCAAAATCGATGGCGAATGGAAGCAGGTCGCAAGCCACGGGGCTGAAGTGAAGAAGTAGCCGCTTAACTTTGATCGTGACGCTCGCTGGAATGCCGTCAGCGGCCCTGAGGTCATCTTCAGCAAAAGAGGCACGAACTCAATCCCAGGCACAAGCACCGGAATTCGTTCTGATGTCATTCGATGTCGACGGCAGCGAAAGCCGTACACGGCGGGTGACGCCGGACAAGGAGACAAGATGAGCAAGAACAACACGGCCTCTCTGCTGCCCTTTGTGCAAGGACGATACATCGAAAACTCCCGCTGGTACATGGGGAGCGTCATGACGTTTCTCGTCAACAGCGAACACACGAACGGCAGCTTCAGCATCGCGGAGTACCTGTCAAAGCCTGGGAACGAACCTCCGGCGCACGTGCACCATCGGGAAGATGAGTTCTTCTACATACTGGAAGGCCGCATCGATGTTTACATCGGCAAAGAGCTCTTATCCGCGGGTCAGAACGAAGGCGTGTTCTTTCCTAAATTCATCCCGCATACGTTCAGGATCCTCACTCCGCGATTGCGGATGCTGATCTGGCTGTCTCCGG
>Ga0193729_1001879_pt1 | contig 10612 bp, 8 predicted proteins | sample U1c2metaG_FD_143036 | JGI IMG/M metagenome (GOLD analysis project Ga0193729, IMG submission 143036) | Soil microbial communities from a riparian zone of the East river system, Colorado, United States - U1c2 | ecosystem: Environmental > Terrestrial > Soil > Riparian zone | place: USA: East River... | reverse complement strand
TAATCAATGGTCTGATCACAGGGACAGCCGGTTGCCGTTATACCAGGCGGCGCAGGGATCGTAAATTTCTTCGTCCAGATATTCCCGCCGTCGGTCGAATGCCACAAGGGTCCATGTGCTCCCCAGCTCTCTGCAAAACTCGTGATGACAATTTCCTCCGGGTTTGTGAGATTAACCGCTATAGACGTTTCGCCGTCGTTAAATGTATCGGTGTTCGTCAGGTTGGGATCGGTGTTGTTCACGACGACGTCCACGATGAAAATGCCGGGCACGAGAGGAATTGCCCTTATGCCTCTTGGGGCGGAATCCTCAGGAGTCGCCGGCCGCCTGTAGGGTGTTGTGTCGGGCGGTGCATCTCGGGTTGACTCCCGACCTTCTGCCTTTTTCTGTGCGTTGTTCTGAGTTTTGGCTGTCGCTGTTGTGACCAAAGGTGCACTTCCTTTTAGTAACAATATCAAACCCGCAATCAATAAAGCTAAGCCCAACCGTGTTAGTCGTATCACAGCCTCAATCCGCTGTTAGTTTGTTTTTGAGTTATCAAATCTCACACTTGGTAACAATAGTGTTGCTTTAAATCGCGTTGAGAACCTTCCAGCAAATTTTTGAGGATGACTAGAGCTTGTTCGGATCACGAGCAAAATTCGCTAGGCGCGAGCTACGCACGTCATATGCGCGGCGAGCAAGAGTAACAGCGGGGCTACAGCCACTTTTCGAAAATCCGCAACCAGTTTCCGCGGAGGATTTTTTCGATCTGCTCGTCGTTGAAACCGCGCTCGATCAATTTACGAGTGAGATTGCCCGCGTGGGAATGGTTCTTTAAATCGGGAATGAATTGGGGCGTTGTAAGCTTTTCGGCGAGCTCTCGCTTCGCCGACTCCGGCCACTGACTATAGATAAACTCAAAGAAATCAAACCCAACACCGACTCCATCAATGCCAATCAAATTGGCTATGTGTTCGATGTGGTCGACGTAACGATCGAGAGTGCTTTCTTCTTTTTTTGCACTTACTAGCACGGAGTTAACGCCAATTACACCGCGCCGTTCCCCGATCATTTTGATCTGGTCATCGCTGATATTGCGCTCGATATCGTAATAACGCCGGACATTTGTATGCGAAACAATCGCTGGCTTTGTCGTCATAGATAAAACGTCGTTGAAGCCTGCCGGGTTGATGTGTGCAAGATCGATAATTACGCCGAGCGCCTCGCATTCTCGCACCAGATCACGACCAAACTCTGTAAGACCCTCCGGCGATGAACCCCTCGAAGCAAAGATTCCACCATGTCCTGCCGCATTGCTTCGGGCATGTGTAAGTCCAATTGCCCGGACGCCAAGCTCGTAAAAGATGCGCAATAAATCCAGATCCGTCCCGATCGGCTCAACTCCCTCGAACGTGATGAGCAGCGCGATTTTGTCTTTTGCGCGTGCCTGCTGGATTTCTCGATACCTTTTGCAGATCGCGAACTGCTGGCACGCCTGCGTCTCAGCGTATAGCCGCGCAATTTGACCGAGTGCCACGCGGAGGCCCGCGTCCGGCAGATAACGGTCCTCGATGTAGATCGCGACGCCGACGACGCCGATGTTTCCAGCTTCGAGTTCCGGCAAAAACTCGGTTTCAAGCACGTTCTTGCGCTGGCGCTTTTCATACAAGTCCATCGGCAAATCGAAATGCAGATCAATAATGCCGCCGGCTTGTAGCCGGTCGATTCGTTCTTCAATGGATTTGTCGCCACTCATAACTTCGACAGAACCCCGGATTAAGCGGATGTCACGGATAGAAAATTTCGAGTGATCCCGTCAGCAATGTAGAGCGTTTGTGTAAGCCCTGTTTCTCGACGAGATTGTAGTGAAACGCCGCCTCGTGGATGGGCGTCTGATACAGACGCCCTACAACATCCGCTAATTGTCGGCGATCGTTCGCGCCCCAGCGTTGCTTAGCTCAATTTGGTTGCTCACCTTCTCTAGGCCTGCGGCAAGAACTTCAATTTGTTTCTGCTGCCTGGAAACGGTTGCTTCCAATTTCTCAACCTTGCGGCGTTCTTCGACGAATGCCTGATGTTCTTTGAGGAATTCATTGAGCAACATCGCGTTGATAGCTTCGTAGCGTACCGTTTCTGGTTTTCCTTCGCAGTCCAGAGTCACAAGATTTGGATTAACTTCGGCTACTTCCTCGGCAATAAGGCCAAAACAGAGGGAGCGCGCCGGATCAACCTCCTTCTTGTAACGAAAGCTTACCGGGCTGAGCGAGTGGATTGCCTCGCTGGCCTTCTCCATCGGTGCGATTTGCTCCTTGTAGCGACGCGAAGAAGCCAGCGTCCCGATCCTGTTGTCTGAAGTGACGTAAACCGGCCGCTCAGTCGCTACCGAGCCATACACATTGCGGATACGGGTGATGTTGCTCTCGCCAGCAACCCCGTTGACGCCCGCGCCAATGCAGACATTGCCGCTGCCAGTGATGTTAAAGCCAGCCGAATCTCCGATAGCGGTATTGCTGTCACCAGCCACGTTATCCCGGAGAGCTTGGGAACCGATGGCAATGTTGAATTCGCCTGTAGTGTTACTGAAGAGCGCCGTAGTACCAATGGCTGCGTTGTCGCCAGCTGTCGTGTTGCTTAAGAGCGCATTATAGCCGATGGCCGTGTTGTTGAAGCCAGTCGTGTTGCTAAAGAGCGCAGCAACACCGTTGGCTGTGTTGCTGTTGCCGGTAGTGTTGTTAAAAAGTGCGAACGCTCCATTGGCTGTGTTTTTGACACCGTTGGTGTCGCTCAAAAGCGCGCCGGCGCCAATCGCCGTATTTTGGTGTGCGGTGTTGGCAAGGAGGGCTCCGGCGCCGATGGCAGTGTTGAAACTGCCTTCTGCGTTGCCAAGGAGCGAAAACAAGCCAACTCCGGTGTTATATGTGCCGCTGGTGAGACTTAGAAGTGCGTTTTGCCCTTCCGCTGTATTACCCCCGGGATAGCCGCCGTCTGGCGCTGGGCTGACCGCTCCCGTATTTGGCAAAAGCCCAAGCCAGGCAAGCAAGGTGGCAATGACAAACGCCGAAAGTTTTCGGCCTTGCTGAGTTTGAATGAATGTTTTCATAGATGGCAAGTGTGGAAGATTTCCTGTCAGTTTGGCGAGCAAAAAGAGATGGCCTCGCCGCCTATGGAGCGCCTCGACCGCCTTCGCTCGACTACAGCGAGCCGGCTACAGTCAGCTTTCCCAGATCGACCGTCGCGCTAGAGCTACCTGCTTAGCTCAAGCATGCGCCGAATGGGTAGCTCTGCGCGCTTGCGCAATGGCTCTGGCAAAGTGATTTCCGGTTCCATGTTCAAGAGAGCGTCGTACGCTTTTTCGAGCGTGTTCATTTTCATGAACCGGCATTCGCCACAGAAGCAGTTATCTGTCGGACCGGGAATGAAGGTTTTGTTAGGAATTTCTTTTCCCAGGCGATGCAACAGACCGGCTTCAGTGACGACAATGATTTCGCGCGCTGGCGATTCTTTACAAAAAGTCACCATTTTCTCGGTGGAACAAACTTCATCCGCCAGCATACGGACGGCGTACGTGCATTCCGGATGCGCCACCACCGGTGCATCCGGATATTGTTGGCGGATGCGGTTAATGCTCCGCGCAGTGAATTCGACGTGCACATAACAAGTGCCCTGCCACAAATCCATCTTGCGTCCTGTCCGTTCCATCACCCACGCACCGAGATTTTGATCCGGAACAAAGAGAATGTTTCGCTCAGCCGGAGCGGCCCGCACGATCTTGTCGGCGTTCCCGCTGGTGCAGATCACGTCGGCTAACGCCTTTACTCCCGCGCTGCAATTGATGTAGGCGATGACGTAGTAATTTTTGGCCGCGTTCTTTTTCAGAAACTGGGCCAGCTTTTCCGGCGGACACGATTCGGAGAGCGAGCAGCCGGCATCGAGGTCTGGCAAAATCACGCGTTTGGTTGGATTAATAATCTTCGCCGTTTCGGCCATGAAATGAACGCCGCAAAACAAGATCACGTCAGCGTCCGTTTTCGCAGCCTGATAACTCAAACCTAACGAGTCACCGACGAAGTCAGCAACATCCTGTAACTCGGGCACCTGATAGTTATGGGCGAGAATAACAGCGTTCCGTTCGCGCTTGAGCTTCTGCAACTCTTCTGCAAGATCAACACGAGTTCGCCGTGAACTGCCAAAGTTTATACCGGCGCTTACCATCGGCTAATATGGCGGTTTTCGAGCGAATTACAAATATGGGATATAGCCACGGCGCTATGTCGCCGTGTTTCTGCCAACATTCAGCGGCGCCTCGACACAGCGCGGCCGGCTACAGCGCTTTGCGCATCGCTTCGATCGGCGGCTCGCGATCGAACCAGATGGAAAACGAGAGCGCACCTTGAAGCAGCAGCATCGATATTCCATTCGCGCTGCGCGCGCCGGCTTGTTCGGCGGCGCGAAGCAGAGCAGTTTTGGATGGCCCATATACGCAATCGAAAACCATGTGATGCGGTGCAAGTAATCGGGCTGGGACTGGGGCTGGATCGCTCGAATTCATCCCGAGAGGAGTCGCGTTGACGATAAGATCCGTGTCCGCGAGTTGCGCGCGTATTGTCGATTCCTCCCACGCTACAGCCTCAAGGCGCGCTGCCGGGCCAAGCACACGAGGTTCCATGAAAAATGGGCGCAACCGCTCCCTGATCGCTTTCGCTTTTTCCAGCGTGCGATTGACGAGAACGAGACGTTCGCAGTTCTCAAGCGCGCATTGCCACGCAATGGCGCGTCCCGTTCCGCCTCCGGCGCCAATTATCATCACTCGCAGATCACGCACATCGACGGAGAATTCCGCGCGGATGGCGCGCAGGAACCCCTCACCGTCGGTATTCGAGCCAACGAGTTTCTTGTCGCGAAGGCGAATCGTGTTCACCGATTCCGCGCGGCCGGCAAATTCATCCGCCTCGTCGATCTGCAGAAATCCCGCAATTTTGTGCGGCACGGTCAGGTTCACTCCCGCGAAATCCAAGTTTCGCAAAAACCGCAGGGCCGATCTCAATTCATTCGGCCGTATATGAAAACGCGCGTATTGCGCGTTGATCTCGCAGGCGCGCAGGGCGGCATTTTGCATGTCCGGAGAGAGCGAATGGGCAACAGGATCACCAAAAACGCCCAGGCGAATAGGGGGATCAATGTCGCGCGCGACATCATCCCACTTCTCAAGATCAGCGAGTGTGTAGCGTTGGGTGGTTTGCATGTTTTTCATGTCATCCCGATCCCGCATCCGTGGGAGAGGCACCTCACACAGACACGTATCACATTCTCGGGTCCTAGCGTCGTCTAAGTTTCGTAGGTGCTGTGCTTCGCTTCGCGCAGCATGAAACGGGTGGAGAACAGCTTAGCGCGGCGACGTTCAGCGCGAAAGTTGTAGTCTGTTCCGTCGCCGGTAACTTTGCTTGTTACGATGACGACTGAAACTGAAAGACCTTCGGATTTTATCCGCAATATCGTCGCGGACGACCTTCGCGCGGGCAAATACAAACAAATCTGCACGCGCTTTCCGCCCGAGCCCAACGGCTACCTTCATATCGGCCACGCAAAATCGATTTGCCTCAACTTCGGAATCGCGCGCGAGTTTGGCGGCATTTGCAACATCCGGATGGACGATACCAACCCGATCAAGGAGGAAGCGGAATATGTCGAGTCAATCATGACTGACGTGCATTGGCTCATCGATGGTTGGGCGGACAAGCATGTCGGTGGCGCCCCGTTTTTCGCATCGGATTATTTCGACCGTTTCTACGAATACGCGGTCGACCTTATCCGCAAAGGCAAAGCGTACGTTTGCGATATGACTTCCGAGGAAACGGACGCATATCGCCGGCTGGGGAAGGCGAGTAACTTTCGCGATCGCTCGATTGAGGAAAACCTCGATCTGTTTGCGCGAATGAAAGCGGGGGAATTTCCCGACGGGGCGCGCACGTTGCGTGCGAAGATCGACGTAAACGCCGCCAACGTCTGGCTGCGCGATCCAGTGCTCTATCGCATCCGGCACGCCTCGCATCATCGCACCGGGGAAAAGTGGTGCATTTATCCGATGTACGATTGGGCGCACACCCTTAGCGATTATATCGAAGGGATTACGCATTCGGTGTGCACGCTGGAATTCGAAGTGCACCGGCCACTTTACGATTGGATTCTCAGCGCGCTCGAATTTCCGGAGCCGCGCCCGCATCAACATGAGTTTGCGCGGCTCAATCTCACTTACTCGGTCATGAGCAAGCGGAAACTGATCCAGCTCGTGAACGAAAAACTTGTCAACGGCTGGGACGATCCACGGATGCTTACTATTTCCGGATTGCGCCGGCGCGGCGTGACCGTGTGCGCCTTGCGCGCGTTCGCCTACAACGTTGGCATCACGAAATATCCGAGCATGACGGACATGGCTGTGCTCGAACACACGATGCGTGACGAATTTAATCGTTACGCCGCCCGCCGGCTCGCCGTGCTGCGACCGATCAAGATTGTGCTGACGAATTATCCGGAGGGAAAAATTGAAGAACTCGATGCAATCAATAATCCCGAGGATCCCAATGCCGGAACGCGCAAGATTGCGTTCAGTCGCGAGCTTTACATTGAGACCGACGATTTCATGGAAACGCCACCGTCAAAATATTTTCGGCTCCGACCGGGGGGAGAAGTGCGGCTTAAATACGCGTACATTATCAAGTGCAATGAGGTCGTGAAAGATGAAGCCGGCAAGGTGATCGAGCTCCGGTGCACAGTCGATCTCGACAGCAAATCAGGCGGACCGACTGCTGGTCGCAAAGTGAAAGGGACGATACATTGGGTAAGCGCAGCGCAGGCAATCGATGCAGAGGTTCGATTGTATGACCGCCTGTTCAGCGTCCCGGAACTCGACGCGACCGGCGATTTCAAATCATTTATTAACCCAAATTCGCTGGAAGTCGTGACTGCGAAATGCGAGCCAGCCCTTGTGAGCGCGCACCCTGAAGAACGCTATCAATTTGAGCGACTTGGCTATTTTGCCCTGGATCCGGATTCGACGCGTGAACAACAGGTGTGGAACCGCACGATTACGCTAAGAGACACCTGGGCGAAGGAAGCTCGGAAATAAATCGCGTGGTCATCCTGAGTCGCGAAGACGACGAAGGATCTCCCGTTGGGTGATGGATCACACAAGGTAGCTAGCGTAATCTTTCGGAGTTGTGAGAGGTCCCTCGGTACGCTCGGGATGAACGATGCGTTAGAATGCGGAAAGCGCGCGATCGATGCGTGCGACGACCTTTTCTTTTCCGAGAACTTCAAGCAGATGATAAAGACTGGGTCCCACGTTGCTGCCAGTCACAGCGAGTCGAGTCGGATGAACAATACCGCCGACTTTTACGCCCAACTTTCCGGCTGTGCTCTTCAATGTCGCTTCAATTTCAGCAACATCGAATTTCTCGAGCGCGCTCAGCGCCTCCCGAACCGCTTTCAGTCTTGCTTTGTTCTCAGTGGTGAAATGCTTGGCAACGCCCTCGGGATTGTAATCGAAATCGTCTGTGAAATAGAACCCGCAATAGGCCGGTAATTCATCAAAGGTATTGATTTTGCCTTTGCACGTTTCCAGTGCAGCACGCACGTATTTCTCTGGAAAATTCTCAAGCTTCACCCCGCTCGACTTCATCTTCGCGAGAGCCAGATCATAAAACTCGGAGTCGCTCAATTCGCGTGCGTATTCGCCATTCAACCAATGGAGTTTGTCGGGATCGAACGTGGCGGAGCTGCGCCCGATGTTTTTCAGATTGAAAATCCGGATGATCTCGTCGATATCGATTTTCTCCCGGTTATCTTTTGGCGACCAGCCGAGCAGACAGAGATAGTTTCGCACCGCGGCCGGGAGATAACCGCGCCGAATGTAGTACTCCAGGCGCGCGCCTTCGTCGCGTTTGCTCATCTTCGATCCGTCGCGGTTTAGGATAAGGGGAATGTGGGCGTAATTCGGCGGCGTTGCGCCGAGCGCGCGAAAGATCTCGATGTGCTTGGGCGTGTTCGAGAGGTGATCTTCGCCGCGGATCACGTGCGAGATTTTCATCTCCAGGTCGTCAATCACATTCACGAAGTGAAAGATCCACGAGCCATCCGGACGCCGAATTGTCATGTCGGGGTGCGTCGCGGGATTGGTGAGATCGAAATCGATTTTACCGCACACGATGTCATCGACGATGACGTGCTCGCGTGGCGAACGGAATCGCAAGGCACCCTGATCCTCGAAGATGTGACCGGCATCCTGAAGTTTTTTCAAATAACGCTCGTAAAGTTCTGTGCGCTCACTCTGCAAATAGGGTCCGAAGTCGCCGCCCGCATGAGGGCCCTCGTCCCAGTTCAGGCCCAACCACTGGAGTCCGTCGTAAATCGCGGCCATGGCTTCCTCGGTGTTTCGCTTGATATCGGTGTCTTCGATTCGCAGAACGAATCTCCCGCCGTGATGCCGCGCAAACAGCCAGTTGAAAAGCGCCGTGCGCGCCCCCCCGATGTGCAGATAGCCAGTGGGCGAGGGAGCGAAGCGGACGCGGATGTCAGACATTGGAGTAACGAAGTTCTGGAGTAATGGAGTAATGCATTTCTTTCATAAGTCCGCTAGCCCATTACTCCAGCACTCTATTACTCTACAAAAATTCTCCCTGCGCGGCGACGGGCATGACGGTCTTGCGGGAGATTCACTTTGGCGGTGGGGGCGTCGTGATCGGCAAGAGAGCGCACGCGCTCGATCACGTCGAAACTAATCTCGGAAATTTTTTGCGCTCGCAGCCATTTCAGAATTGCACGTCGTTGAAGCGCGACTGGCAACGCCCGGAGCCGAGGGACCGAGAACTGGGCATCGGTCGAATCCGGGAGCTGTTTTTCGATCCAATCTTCTTCTTCGCCGGCGATTGCGGCAGCCCGCCAAATGGCGGGACGAATGTTTCGGCCAAGAATCTTCTCCAAGTAAGGGATGATGCGATGACGAATGCGGTTGCGGAGCGGATTAAGATTCTTGTTCGATGCGTCCTCGCGAAATTTGATCCGATGCTCGCGCACGTAAATGTCGATCTTTTTGCGCCAGACACCGAGAAACGGCCGCACAATGGTAAGATCGACATCGTCTATCCGGCGCGTTGAAATCTCCCGCATTCCGCTCAAGCCTGCAGCCCCTGCGCCGCGAAAGAGATTGATCAAAAACGTTTCGACGAGGTCATCGGCGTGATGCGCGAGAAAGATCGTTTTGCATTTTCGGCGTCGTGCAGTTTCAGCGAAAAATTTGTAGCGGGCTTCGCGCGCTGCGGTTTCGATCGAGATCTTCTTTTTTGCAGCGAGGGCGCGGACATTTACCGCGCCAAGCTCAAAATCGAGGTCTGCCATTCGTGTTGTAGGGCAGGCGCTTCGCTTGCCGATCCTAGAAGTCGGTAGGCGGGGCGCCTGTCCTACAAATTCCTGGTTGTAGCGCTCGACTGCCTTCTGGACAAAGCGCGCATCGGCATCGCTCATTCGTCCTCGCAATTGATGGTTCAAATGACAGACGATCAATTTCTCGTAACCGAGGTTGACCAGCCAGTGCAGTAACGCGACGGAATCGCGCCCGCCAGAAACGCCAACGAGATAGCCCGCTTCGGGAAAAAAATCGCGGCTTAGTCGAGGGCTAATGTTCAATAGCTTCATGAGCGCCTTCCTGTCATTCTGACCGCAGCGAAGAATCTCTGATTATCTGATCCAACAGCGCGTTCATTAGCAATCAGAGATGTTTCACTCCGCTCAAAGTGACAATTATTTGAATCCAATTCATGGCGACACTGCATCCAACGTTCAAAGCAATCATGAACGATCAACAAAGTTTAGACAAAAGCCGAAACGGCTGGCGTCTTTAAAAGAAAGGATTCAACGATATGAATAATCACACCACCTACGCACTGCTGGTGCAGTCACAGGAGAAGGGTCGAGCCATCATGGAAACGGCGGTTTATATCACGTGCACTTTGAGCGTGGTCGTCGCCATCTTTCAATTCGCCGGACAACCGATCCCGGATCCGTTCGCCGGCTTCAATTCACCACCGCAACCTACGCCGGTCGTTTCGCATCACGCTGTGGAGACAGTACTGGATACGAAATCTTGAAATAAACCGCGGGGACATGCTTCGAACGGCCGTCCCCGCGATCGCTCGCCACTACGACACGTGCCACCGCGCTGGTTGCGCTTCACCAGAATCTGGGGAAGGGAACTCCCCCGAAGGCACGCGAGAAAATATATAGATAGCGGAGTAGGATTTGACAATGAATGAACGTTCATTCATCTTCCCGGCCTATGTCCCAACCCCAGATAGACTCTTCCAATGCCGATCGGCGTTCCCAGATCCTAGACGCTGCGTTGGTCTGCTTCGCCAAGCGCGGGTTTCACCAAACCAGCATGCACGATATCAGCGGCGAGGCAGGGATTAGCGTAGGTCTGATTTATCGCTATTTCGAAAATAAGGAGGCGGTGATTTCTGCAATGGCCGCCAGACATAAGGAGGAAATTCAGCAGATGCTTGAACGCGCGCGCCAGGCGCCGAGCCTCCTCGAATCATTGGAAATTTTGTTTACCGCACATTGCTGCGAAAATGAGCCG
>Ga0193729_1001878_pt1 | contig 10615 bp, 8 predicted proteins | sample U1c2metaG_FD_143036 | JGI IMG/M metagenome (GOLD analysis project Ga0193729, IMG submission 143036) | Soil microbial communities from a riparian zone of the East river system, Colorado, United States - U1c2 | ecosystem: Environmental > Terrestrial > Soil > Riparian zone | place: USA: East River... | reverse complement strand
CGGCAACAGGGCCGACCGCGAGCTGTTCCACGCGCTGCGCGCGAGCGTCGATGCGGTGATGGTCGGCGCGGGCACGGTGCGGGTGGAGGGCTACGGGAGGATCATCGCGCAGGAGTCGACCCGGCGCCTGCGATTGGAGCGCGGCCTCAGCGAAGAGCCGCTCGCGTGCATCGTGTCGGGGCGACTGTCGCTGCCGCCCGACACCCCGCTGCTGCGGGAGCCGGCGGCGCGCCTGGTGATCATTACGCCGTCGGCCGCCAGCCTGCCCGCCAGCGAGGCGAACGTGGAGTACGTGCGGGCCGCGCACGACGGCCGGCTCGACCTGCCGGCTGCGCTGACCGAGCTGCGCGAACGATTCGCCGTGCGCACGCTGCTCTGCGAGGGCGGGCCGCACCTGAACTCCGAGCTGCTGCTCGCCGGACTGGTTGACGAGCTGTTCCTGTCGCTGTCGCCGAAGCTCGCCGGCGGCGAGGAGGCGACCGGCGAGGCGTTGCGAATCCTGGCCGGCGCCGAGTTCCTGCAACCCGTTGAGCTGGAGCTGCTGAGCGCGCTGGAGAACGACTCGCACCTGTTCCTGCGCTACGGCGTACGCGCCTCCGCACCCGGGCGCGTCTCGCGCGAGACGATGCCCAGCAGCTCGCTGGACAGCTGACGACCTTCGGCGGCCACGCGGGGGGTCGCCGCGATCCGCACGACGACCTCATCCCCGTCGAGCTCCTCGAGGGTGATGCGCGGGGGGTCGCGCAGCGGCGTTTGCAACGATTTCTCCAGCAGCTCCTGCAGGTCGCTGGGCGTCATCCCCGGCCGCAAACGTGCGCGCAGGTTGACAGCGTCGGGCTCGCGCAGCGGGATCACCGCGCTGTTCAGCACGACGCTGTTGGGAACCATGATCGAGTCCTCGCCTTTGGCGAACGTGGTGTAGAGCAGGCCGAGTGAGCTGACCGTGCCCTCCAGCTGGCCCGCCAACGGCCCACCCTGCAGGCGCACGCGGTCGCCGACGCGGAAGGGCCGCGCGCTCAGCAGCACCGTCCCGGCGAACACGTTGCCGAGCGTCTGCTGCGCAGCTAGGCCGAGGATGACGGCGGTGAACGCGCCGCCAAGCGCCAGCGTGCGCGCTTCGATGCCTGCCACCCGCAGCGCGACGAGCAGCGCGAGCACGATCGTCAGCAGGCGGATCAGGAACCCGACGGTCCCCGCTGTTGCCGGGTCCAGCCGGCGAAACAGCGGCGGCCCGAGGCTGCGGCCGATGTCCCGCGCGATCGCCCAGCCGAGGATCACCAGCGCGATGACGGTCACGACGGTCACGGGCGCTTCGAGCGCCGGTTCGAGTTCTTTGGCCTGTCGACCGTGCAGCCCCCTGGCGCCCAGCAGGCCCACGCGGTTGTCGTAGAAGACGACCACAGCGATGAACAGCGGCACGAGCACGAGCGCCTCCAGGCGCGCGCGCTTGACCACGCGCGGGCTGATTTGCCGCAGCAGGCCGACCTCGCGCCAGGCCTGACTGCGCGTCTCGAACATCTTCGGGGGGGTCCGCGGGACGGTCATCGATCCACCATGATGCCGACCCGCAGTGCGGGACGGGTGCCGTGGGCGCGATCGTGCTCTACGATGCTGCCGTCATGTCGAGCGACCTGCGCAAACTGATCCTCCCGGCGGTGCTGCTCGGCATCGTGCTGATCGTCGTCGCGATCATCTACTTCGCCGAGCCCGCCCACTCGCTGCCGTCGTTCTTCCCCGGCCACGTCTCGGCCACGAGCTCCGAGGCCAACCACCACCACACCAAGCACGGCATCGCCGCACTGGTGGTCGCGCTCGCGTGCTTCGCCTTCGCTTGGTTTCAGACGGGCCCCAAAGCGCAGTCGGCGGCGAGCGCTTAGCCATCCTTAGGCCGCTCGCGGCCGGCCGCTCGCGCTAGCCGCCGAGGGCGAACACGAGCGTGCAGATCGCGCCGAAGCCTATGCAGTAGACCCCGAACGGGGTCAGGCGGTTGGTCTCGAAGTACTTGAGCAGGAACTTGACCGCGAAGAACGTCGTCGCGGCGGCGCACACGCCCGCGACGAGCGCCGGCCCACGGACCCCGTTGCCTTGTGAGCCGAACAGCTCGGGGAGCTTCAGCGCGGCCGCGGCGAAGATCACGGGCGTCGCCAGCAGGAAGCCGAAGCGGGCGGCGTCCTCGTTTGAGAGCCCAGCGAGCAAGCCCCCGCCCATCGTGAAGCCGGAGCGCGAGATACCTGGAACGAGGGCCGCCGCTTGCGAGGTGCCGACCGCGATCGCCTGGCGCCAGCTCAGCTTTGCCAGGCGCGCGTCGACGTCGCCTTCGAAATCCCCCGGTCGTGGCGGGCGCCTGCGCAGGCGCTCGAACGCGAGCAGAGCGACCCCGTTGACGATCAGAAAGGCGGCCGCCGTCTGCGGCGAGGCGAACAGTTTGCGCAACGGTTCCTGCAGCAGCAGGCCGATCACGCCGACCGGGATCGTGCCCGCGACGAGCAGCCATCCCAGCCGCGCGTCGACGTCGTCGGCGCGGATCTCGCGCATCTGCAGCGAGCGCCACAGCCCCTTGACGATCCGCACCCAGTCCTTCAGGAAGAACAGCAGCAGCACGATCGCAGTCGCCAGGTGCGTGGCGATCAGGAACGTGAGGAAGAACTTGTCGTTCTGATGTATGTGCCAGCCCGCCAGGCGAGGCAGGACGACGCCGTGGCCGAGACTGGAGATCGGAAACGGCTCCGCGATCCCCTGCGTCAGGCCGAGGATGACCGCCTGGAAGTAGGAGATCGGGTCGCGCACGTCGCGACAGCTTACGGATCGGGTCCGTCCGAAAGCGCATGCAGCGCGTGGGCGCTTACCCTCCCGGCGATGCCCAGCGGCGATCCGACCATCGAGCCGTCGCTGGCGGAGATCGCACGAGAGTGGGGGCGGATCGGCTGCGTCGGGTTCGGCGGGCCGCCCGCGCACGTCGCGCTCTTTCGCGAGCTGTGCGTGGAGCGCCGACGCTGGCTGACGGCGGAGCAGTTCGAGCGCGCGCTGGCCGCGACCAACCTGCTGCCCGGACCCGCCTCGACGCAGCTCGCGATCTACTGCGCCTGGCGGCTGCGCGGTCGGCGCGGCGGGCTCGTGGGCGGCCTGGGCTTCGTGCTGCCGGGCCTGCTCCTGCTGCTCGCCCTCTCGGCGCTGTTCCTGTCGGGCCCGCCGCCCGCGTGGCTGCGAGGCGCCGGAATGGGCGCCGGCGCCTCGGTGGCCGCCGTCGCGGTCAGTGCGGGGCTGGGCGTGGCCGCGCCGATCTGGAGGCGCGTCGCAGCAGCCGAGCGTGCTCGCGTGATCGCCTACGCGCTCGCCGGCGGGCTGGCTGCGGCGCTCGCCGGTCCATGGCTGGTGCTCGTGCTGCTCGGCTGCGGCGCGCTCGAGCTGGGCCGCCGGCGCCTCGACGCCGGCCCATCGACCGGGATGCTCGCGGGGACGATTTCGCTCGTCTTCGAGCACGCGGACCACGCGACGGGGCCGCTCGGCCGGGCTGCGGCCGCAGCAGGTCGCGCGATGCATCGCTGGCCGTGGCTGCTGGCGAGCGCCGAGCCCGGCGGCACCGGGGCGCTCGCGTGGACGGCCTTCAAGGTCGGCGCGCTGGCATTCGGCGGTGGCTTCGTGATCGTGCCGCTGATGCAGTCCGACGCAGTCGGGACCTACCATTGGATGAGCCACGGGCAGTTCCTCAACGCGGTCGCGCTGGGGCAGGTCACGCCCGGACCTGTGACGCACACCGTGGCGGCCGTCGGCTATTCGGCGGGAGGCTTCCCCGGAGCGCTGTTGGCCGCGTCGATCGCCTTCCTGCCCTCGTTCTCTTTCGTGCTGCTCGGCGCGCGTCATTTCGAGCGCCTGTTGCTCGATCGGCGCGCGCTGGCGTTCCTCGGCGGCGCCGCCCCGGCGGCCGCGGGGGCGATCATCGGGGCGGCCGTGCCGCTTGCGACGGCGCTGTCGGAGAGTTGGCAGTACGTGGTGCTGGCGGCCGCCGCCCTCGCCCTGCTCGTGCTGCGGCGCGGCGTCGTGCCGACGCTGCTCGCGGCGGGTGCGAGCGGGGCGCTGGTGGCCGTGCTGGGCGCGCCGATACCCCACTGAACGCTGGCTGGGGCGTCCGCCGCGTTCACAATCCGTTCACACGATCGTTTCCGCCTGGTCACAAAACCCGTAAGCGTTCAATAGGTAGGGGACATAACTCTGCGTCGTCGAATATCGGCGTGTGGAGCGCTCGCAGGCCGAAGCGATCTATGACGCGGGTCGGGAGATGGGACGGCCCGGGCCAGCGCGAACGCGACCGGGGCGGCGCGAGCGTGACAAGACCGCATCGATCTCGCGCTGATTGTGTTTCAGAGAACTGCGCGCACATCGTGCGTCAGAGCGCGCGCGTTTGGCGTGAAGGGCAGCGAGAACAGAGAGGCACACGGACATGCGCAAACTAATGATCGGACAGCTGCTCCTTTGTGCGCCGCTCCTCGCAGGCGCGCTGTTGGGGCTGCCATCCGCGGCATCGGCCGCCAAAACGGCGCCCAGGGCTCCCCTCGTTTCGACCGGGGGCGTCAAGCAGGCGCGCGGCTCCACTGCCACGCTCCTCGGAGCCGTCAACCCGCATGGCTTGGTCACGAGCTACCACTTCCAATACGGCCCCACGGTCGCCTACGGCTCGCAGACGACTCCGGGCAGCATTCCGGCCGGCTTCGCGAAGGTCACGGTGGGCCAGGTAGTCGGCGGGATCCTGCGGGGCTATCACTACCGTCTCGTGGCGAGCAACGCAAGCGGCTCGAAGAACGGTCGCGACCGCATCTATTCCCCGAAGAAGACGACCAGCTCCAAGTTTACGCTTGCCAAGTCCTCCGGGCCGACCGTCTTCGGCAGCCCTTACACGCTTACCGGGACGTTGTCGGGCACCGGCGCCGGCAACCGCGGGATCGAGCTCCAGGCGAGCCCGTTCCCCTTCCTCGCGGCCTTCGAAGCCGTCGGGGCGCCGATCGTCACGAAGGCCGTCGGGGCCTTTTCCTCCGTCGGGGCCTTTTCCTTCCACGTGGCGAGCCTCTCGACGACCACGCAGTTTCGCGTGAACACGCTCGACCTGCGGCCCGTCTACAGCCCGATCGTGACCCAGCACGTCGCGGTGCGCGTCATCCTTAAAGTGCGCTCCAGCCGCCGCAGGGGTTTCGTGCGCCTCTACGGAACCGTCGCGCCAGCCGAGGTAGGCGCGCGAGTCTCCTTCCAGCTACGCAAGCCGGCGCGGCCCGGCAAGTCCGAGAAGACATCGGAACGGACGACGAAGTTCGTGACGCAGTTCACGAGCTCCGTGAAACGGGGCACGCAGAAGGTCTCGCGCTTCAGCGCGATCGTGAGGATTCGCACGGGCGGTCGCTACCGAGCATACGTGCAGCCCAAGAAAGGTGCGGTCGTGGCCGGATCGAGCGCGACGGTCCTGCTTCACTCGGCATCGGGCTCAACCGTCAAAGCCAAGCAGAAATAGCGGGCTCAGCCGGCGCTCGTCAGCAGGCCTAGCGCAGCGAGCAGCTCCAGCACGCGCTCGACGCCCCGCTCGACGGTTTCGTCGAGGGTGCCCAGCACGAGGTCGGGATCCGGGGGCGGCTCGTCGGGGCGCGCGTACAGCCCCTTGGGGTCGCGCTGCTCGCACAACTCGAGCGGAGCGTCGACGAAGATCTCGATGAACTGAAGGTCGTCGGCGGCGTGCAGCTCGGCGGCGGCCTGGCGATCGGCCACGTACGGGCTGACCAGGCTGACGAGCGCGATCGTCCCCGACTCCGAGAGCAGCCGCGCGACGTGGGCCGTGCGCCGGACGTTCTCGCGGCGTGCTCGCTCGTCGAAGCCCAGGTCGCCGTTCAGCCCGTGACGCAGGTTGTCGCCGTCGAGCAGGAACGCCGAGTGACCGATGCTGAGGAGTCGCTCCTCGACAGCACTGGCGATCGTCGACTTGCCCGCGCCCGGCAGACCGGTGAACCACAGCGTCGCGCCGGAGTGGCCGAGCGATTGCCAGCGGCGCTCGCGCGTCATCCTCGACCCCTGCCAGCGCACGTTCGGGCTGCGCTCGCTCTTGATGTCCGCCGCGTCCTCGACCTCCGTGTCGAGAATCACTCCGGCCGCGACGGTTTCGTTGGTCGCCTCATCGATGATGATCAGGCTGCCCGTCGTGCGGTTGCGACGGTAGGAGTCGAACACCAGCGGCGCGCTCAGCTCCAGTCGCACGCGTCCGAGATCGTTCAGCTCGAGCACGGTGGCGCTCTCGTCGCGGTGCAAGCTCTCAACGTCGATTCGGTAGCGGACCTCGATCCCGCCGACCATCGCGGTACGCGTCGTGTGCTTGACCTGATAGCGCCGGTTGCGGTCCAGCGGCCGCTCGGACATCCAGCAGAGGAGGGCCTCGAAGCTGGTCGAGACGGTCGGCTGGTTCTGCGTGCGCACGATCGTGCTGCCGCGCCCGACGTCGATGTCATCCGCCAGCCGCAGCGCCACGGACATCGGCGGAAAGGCCTCCTCGAGCGGTCCGTCGAAGGTATCGATCCCGGCGATCGTGCTGCGCTGCCCGGCGGGCAGCACCTCGACCTCATCGCCAGGGCGCAGAACGCCCCCGGCGACCTGTCCGGCGTAGGCGCGGTAGTCGGCCACGCTGGTGGACGGAGGGCGGATCACCCACTGCACGGGGAACCGCACGTCGATCAGGTTTCGATCTGACGCGATGTGCACGTGCTCGAGGTGGTAGAGCAGCGGCGGGCCCTGGTACCACGGCATCGCCGCCGAGCGCTCCACTACGTTGTCGCCGAGCAGGGCTGAGATCGGGATGAACGTGACATCGGACATCTCCAGGCGCGCGGCGAACGTGTCGAAGTCGTCGACGATCGAGTCGAACACCTGCTCGTCGTAGTCGACCAGGTCCATCTTGTTGACGCAGACGACGACGTGGGGTATTGCCAGCAGCGAGCTGATGAACGCGTGGCGCTTGGACTGCGCGATGACGCCCTTGCGCGCGTCGATCAAGACGATCGCCAGATCGGCGGTCGAGGCGCCCGTGACCATGTTGCGCGTGTACTGCTCATGGCCCGGCGTGTCGGCGATGATGAACCGCCGCTGGGCGGTGGCGAAGTAGCGGTAGGCGACGTCGATCGTGATGCCCTGCTCGCGCTCGGCGCGCAGACCGTCGGTCAGCAGGGACAGATCGAGGAAGTCATGGCCCATTCGCTGGCTGGCCTGCTCGACGTGCTCAAGCTGGTCGCTGAGCACCTGCTTGGAGTCGTACAGCAGACGCCCGATCAGCGTGCTCTTGCCGTCGTCGACCGAGCCCGCGGTGGCGAAGCGCAGAAGATCGGCCGGGCGCTCGGTAAGCCGGCGGAAGACGTCCCGCGCGGCCTCGGGCGGAGACACCGCCACCTCGGCGCCGACCTTACCCTCGCCCGCGCTGCCGTTGCTCGCCACGTCCGCCGAGCCGGGGAGCTTCATCAGAAGTACCCCTGCCGCTTACGATCCTCCATCGCCGCCTCGCTGACCCGGTCATCACCGCGCGTCTGACCACGCTCGGTCACCTCCGTCGCAGCGATCTCCGCAACGACCTCCTCGAGCGTGGCGGCACTCGACTCGACCGCCCCGGTACAGCTCATGTCGCCGACCGTCCGGTAGCGCACGCGGGCAAGGAACGCCTGCTCCCCATCGCTCATCTCGACGAACGGGCTGACGGCATACAGCATCCCGTCACGCGCGAACACTTCGCGCTCGTGAGCGAAGTAGATCGATGGCACCTCGAGGTCCTCCTCGGCTATGTACTGCCACACGTCGAGCTCTGTCCAGTTGGAGATCGGGAAGACCCGCGCGTGCTCTCCCTTGCGGATGCGCGCATTGTAGAGGCTCCAGACCTCCGGGCGCTGGCGCTGGGGCTCCCACTGGCCGAACTCGTCGCGGAAGGACAGGATCCGCTCCTTCGCGCGCGCACGCTCCTCGTCCCGGCGGGCGCCGCCGAACGCCGCATCGAAGCCGTGCTCGGAGATCGCGTCGAGCAGCGTCACCGTCTGCAACCCGTTGCGCGAGGCCCGCGGACCCGTCTCATCGACGACCCGTCCGCTCCGAATCGAGTCCTCGACCGACGCCACGATCAGCCGCTCCCCGACCTCAGCCATCCGCCGGTCGCGGAACTCGATCGCCTCGGGGAAGTTGTGACCCGTATCCACGTGCATGACGGGAAACGGGAATGGGCCTGGGCGGAACGCCTTCTCGGCCAGCCGCAGGAGGACGATCGAGTCCTTACCCCCGCTGAACAGCAGCACGGGGCGCTCGAACTCGGCAGCGACCTCGCGCATCACCTGAACCGCCTCGGCCTCGAGCGTGCGCAGGTGGGTTAGGTAGTAAGTGGCGGGCATCCTTGCGTCGTTACTCGTGGTGGTGATGCAAGTTCAAGCGCGGCGCGCGTCGAAGGGTGACTGCCTGGGCAGTCACGGCTTGCAACCTTAGGGTGCGCGTGTGGACTTTGCAAGGCTGCGAGATCACCCGCCACTCACCGAAACGGCCGGCGATCGCGGCGCCAGGGCCGCCCGGGATCACGTCGGGCATGGCCCGACCGGGATCACGTCGTGCGCAGGCCGAGCGGCCTGCGCGTCACTCGCTCATACACGGCGAGTGTGGCCGCCACGTGATCTGCGACCGTAAACGCCTGCTCGACGCGCCGGCGACCGGCCGATCCCATTTCCCGCGCGCGCTCCGGGTTCTCAGCGAGTCGGCGGATCGCCTCGGCCCATGCGATCGGCTCGCGCGGCGCGACCAGGTAGCCCTGGCGTCCATCTTCGATGATCTCCGCGGGTCCGCCGACGCTCGTCGCGACCACGGGCACCCCGAGCGCCATCGCCTCGATGATCGCCCGGCCGAACGGCTCCTCCCAGGAGGGCAGCAGCAGGACGTCGAGGGCGCGCATGAGCTCGGGGACGTCGTCGCGCTCGCCGAGCCATGAGACGTGGTCTCGCAGGCCGGAGCTCGCGACGAGCTCGCGCAGGCGGGCCAGGTAGGCCTCGTTGTCAAAGCGCGTAGCGCGAGCGACGAACCTGGCCGAGCCGATCAACAGCAGATGCGCGTCCACTCCCTGCTCGCGGAGCAGCTTGAGCGCTTCGATCGCGGTGTCCTGCCCCTTCCAGGGACTCAGCTGGGCGACCACCGCCATGAGCACGCGCCGCTCGCCGACGGCGCCAAGACGCGCCCGCGCTTCGGCGCGATCGATCCGTGCAGGGTCGAAGCGCTGGAGATCGACGGAGTTGTACACCACCTCGACGGGCGCGTCTGGCGCCGCCGCGCGAACGAAGCGAGCCGTGTACTGCGAGTTCGCCACGATCGTCGTTGCAGTCGCCGCTATCAGGCGCATGGTGGCGGTCGTCAGCGGTCCGGGCGGCAGGCAGTCACGCACGTGCACGACGCGCGCGGCCGACGGGGCTTGCGCCAGCCCGATGACCACCCCCGCGCGGATCGAGTTCGCATGAACGACCTCGGCATCGGAGCGGCGCGCGGCGCGGCGCACCTGCAGCGCCGCGAAGCTCATCTCGGCGAGTGCTCGGGGAGTGTGGATCAGATGCGGCCGGAGGCTTCCGGCGGTTCCGGTGATCGCGCTGACCGGGACACCAAGGCGCTCGGCGGCCGCGGTCAGCTCTCCTCGAGGCGCCGCGAGCCTTGCCTGCACGGCGGCCGGTAGCGCGACGAGCAGGCTCAGTAGGGATCGCTCGCCCCCGCTGACGACGGCCGTGTGGTTCACGTAGAGGACCCTCAAGCGGCCGTCTCCGCCCCTTCTCCGCTGCGGTCGGGCGCCCGGTCGCCGGCGGGCGGGTTCTGCAGGAGCTCCAGCAGGACGCGTTCCACGCGCTCGACGATGACCGGCCAAGCGAAGCTCCGCGCTCGCTCGGCGCCGGCTCGGCCGAGCCGGCTGGCGAGCCGCTCGTCGAGCAGCAGCCTGGTGATCGCCTCGGCCACCGCGAGCGAATCGGTGGGATCGACGAGCAGCCCTGTCTCGCCGTCGAGCACGGCATCGACCGCGCCCGCAACGTTGCCCGCGACGACGGGCTTTCCATGGGCGCCCGCTTCCAGGTAGACGATGCCGAAGCCCTCGCCGGCGAAGCCGCCGGCGGGCAGGCGACTCGGCATCGCCAACAGCCGTGCGCGGCGCAGCCACGAGTTGCGCTGCTCGTCGGAAACGGCGCCGAGAAAGCGGATCGACCCGGCAATGCCGTAGGAGTGCGCGAGCGCTTCGAGGCCGGCGCGCAGCGAGCCATCGCCGATCACGACCCATAGCGCGTCGGGCACTTTCGCGAGCACGAGCGGGAGCGCGCGGACCATCACGTCGTGGCCCTTGTAACGCTCCTCGATACGGGCGATCGTAAGCAAGGTCGGCCGATCACTAGGCGCGGGGGCCGGGTCGCACGGGATATCGGTGCCGTTGGGGATCACCGTGATCCGCTCCGGCGCGCCTCCGACGCCTTCGATCAGCCCGGCCGTGTAGGCGCTGACGGCGATCGAGGCATCCGCCTGACGCGCGGCGAATGCCGCGAGCCTCGGCTTGGCGCCGATCTCTTCGGCGTGGAAGTACTGGACCGTTCTCGCTCCCATCGCG
>Ga0193729_1001877_pt1 | contig 10620 bp, 4 predicted proteins | sample U1c2metaG_FD_143036 | JGI IMG/M metagenome (GOLD analysis project Ga0193729, IMG submission 143036) | Soil microbial communities from a riparian zone of the East river system, Colorado, United States - U1c2 | ecosystem: Environmental > Terrestrial > Soil > Riparian zone | place: USA: East River... | reverse complement strand
AATCGACGATGATCGTATCATCCGCTAAAAAGAAGGTCAATTGACGCCCCGTGGTGGTACCTTGCGTGCCGTCAAACAGCGTCGGATTTCCGCCGCTCATCACAAATTTTCCATCCGCTGCTGTATACTCGGCGCGCTCCGCAGTGGCCTTGCGCGTCTGCTCATCCACGATAACTCCGCCCGTCCCCACTGCCCGGCTGATTTGTTGCGCACCCGACGCCCCATTCGAACCATTATCCCCAGCGCCCGTGGCATGAGTAAAATACAAATCAAGCGAATCGCTGCGCATCCGTTGTACATCCGATTGCACTACGACATTCCCGTCCAGGTGCGCGCGATTTTCCAAATCCAGATAGGTAAGCGTGTCCGAAGCGATATGCCATAGACTCGGTTTTTTCCGCGACTTGTTAATCGTCGATGATCCGGTTGGGTCATGCCCAGCGGCCTGAGGAAACACCGAGCGAACCTTGCCGACCGCATTCAATTGCCTACTCTTTTGCAGCAACTCGATGGAGTCGGCCTCCAACACGGAATCACCCTGCCAAAGGCGCGCATGCTCGCTGTAAAGTGCCCGCCCACTCTTCGCGTTCGCCTGCATTTTCTCGGCAGTGATGTTTGCGGGCCCACTGGAAAATTGCGGTGTACTGCCCGCGACTTGCGGCGTGGTCCCGGCAACCGGCGAAGTCGCTCCGCGCGCCGAAAATGTCCTCGAGCGCACCCCACCCTCCGCGTGAATATCTCCAGTAGCCTGCACAAAAACAATGTTGGCTGCGCGGGTCTCCGTCGAAGCATCCCGAACAATCGCCCCGCCGCTCAGGGTCGTGACTTGGCTGGCGCTCACCGCCACCGCATGATCTGCCTGCCCACTGCGCTCCCCCTCTTTGAACTTCACATTTTCGTTCAGCTCAATTTGTGACCAGCCGCCGTTGGCCATCAAATGCGCGACACCACGCTTCGCCGTAGTTATCTGTGACGGCGTACCAGGTATGTCCCGCTGCGCCTGTACATTTCCACTCGCTGCCAACTGCGTTGCGCTGCCCCCAGTAAAATCCAGCACAAATTTGTCGGCGCTTAACTTTGTCCGAGCCGCTTTATATTTCCCCGCATCCGCGCCATCCGCCGACTGCCCATTTGCTTGCACATCCGTCCATTGAATCGTGCCAGCCGCCAGGGTCTCTGCTCTCTTTGGCTGGCTGGGCTTGTTATCGTCGCTACCCTGGGTGAATTCCATGCGGGCTTTATTGGTTTCCAGCATTCGTATCTGCCCGGTGTTGGCGCTGGTTTTAAGTAGCACACCCCCATCCATATTTATCAGCTTCGGCTGGCTAATTTCCGGCCACAGTTCCACGGAAGAATTCTCAGCCGTGAATTCCTCATCTTCTGCGCCGGTTTTTCGTGAACCTTCAACTTTGCCAGCGGCATCAAGCCTTTTCAGGCCTCCGCCCTGATCGAACCACGCCGTCAACACATTCGCGGTCAACTCCATCGGCCCTGAAGCCGCTGACGACGTTGCGTGCGGCCTCTCGCCATGTCCTCCCGCCGTCGCGAGAAGTTTCTGCGCGCGAAAATCCTCATCCAGATTCAGCCTCATCTCGCCGGCATCCAGCTGCGCAGTCTGCGTTTGCGCGTGCGCCGGCCCCTCCAAATGTAACAGTCGTGTATCGCGATCGAAGTCCAGGCTCGCACCCGTCACGTGCACTTCCTGCCCCGCCGTGCCCGCCGGTCCGCCACTTTGAATCAGAGTCATCTTCACATCACGCAACAGTTTCATCGTCCCCAGCTGGGAGTTATATTCCACTCCCATGGCCTCTCCACTTCCCTCGGGGAACTTAAAAGTCACGCGCTCACTCGTACGCGCCGTGCCGCTAGCCTGATTGAACGTAACGTTACGCGTCTCAACGTGCCCTATTGGCCCTGTGGTGTCTTTAGCGCCGCTTTTCTTTGCCAACTCCGCTTGTGCCGCGGTTTCCAGTTCGATCTGCACCGCGCCGCTGCAATTAATCGCCCCAGTCCCTTTGGCATACTGGCAACTGTGCGTGCGAATCACGTCGTGCCGGTCGCCCTGCTGTCCAAAAATGGTGATTTTTACTTCTTCCAGCAGACTGGCTTCCTGGTTGCGGAATTCCGTGGACTTCGACGCTTCCACCGTAAAAATCTTGCGATCGCCGTCTACCTTAGAAAATGTCAGACCGTTCGATTGCCGCTCCACATTCAGCGGCGCAGCCGGAGGCGCCCCTCTTTTTTGCACCCGCGCCATCACCTTATGCCGCACATACACCGCCACGGTGACGAGTGCCAGCAATAGCGCCAGCGTGGCAGACCAACGCGCATAACGCGCGGCTTCGCTTCGTTTCATATCATCAAGTTAAACAAACTTTTCAGGGCGTGTATAGAAATTGCGGAGTTGTTGCGAAAGTCTCTGCAGATCCTTACTGCTTACTCAGCGAATTTGCTCTTGGCCACAGTGTCCGGTAAAACTCCCACATTGGCCGCCGCCACGCTGTCACGGCTGGTGTTTTTCACCAGGTACATGGCCTCATCGGCCAGGTGCAGCAGCCCTTCCTTCGATCTGGAGTCCACCGGATAAGAAGCAACGCCCAGACTCGTTGTAACCTTAATGTTCAACCCTTCAGATGCCAGCCACGAATTTTCCCGGATCATCTTGTGCAACCGCCGCGCGACATTCAACGCATTATCTTTGGAAGTCTGCGGCAACAGCAGCACAAATTCGTCGCCGCCATATCGAAACGCAAAGTCGATCAAGCGGCACTTATTCTTCAGCGCGTTTCCAATTTCCGCCAGCAGCCGTGAGCCCACTAGATGCCCATGGGTATCGTTTACCTGTTTAAAGTGATCCAGATCGATGAACACCAGCGAAAATTCGTAGTTGTACCGTTGCGAGCGGTAAATCTCGGTATCCAGAATAAAACCCATGTGCCGCGCGTTATACAAAGTCGTGCAATCATCGGTAATCGTCAGCTCGTGAATTCGCTTTACATGCCGCGCATTTTCCAGCGCAATCGCGGCAAAGTCCGCCAGCGCTTCCAACAATTTCAAATCCCGGTTGTCGAACCCTTCGGGTCCCATGCAATTGATCAGTTCAATCACGCCCAGGCAGGTATCGCGAAACTTTACCGGCACCGCCACGATCGATTGCGTTTCCGTCCTGGTTTTCTCGTCCACCTGACCAAAAAATCGTGTGTCTTTCGAGGTGTCCGGCACCACTACGGTCTCACCGTTCTGCGCCACCCATCCCGCGATTCCCTGCCCAATTTTGATGCGCACATCTTTTAATGACGGCGACGCTTTGCCCACCACCAGCTCGAAATACAATTCCTGCTTGGCTTCGTCCAGCAGCAGCAACGACCAGTTGTCCGGACGCAGAAATTCGTCGATCTTCTCCATGATTGTGCGGAGAACCTGATCGAGCTGCAATGACGACGTCAGCGCCTTCCCTAACTCCTGGAAGATCGCGACTTCCCCAGCTTCGCGCTGTTCATACGGAACAGATGCGTTGCGTCGGCGTTCGATCGCCGGAAACTGCTTTACTTCCTCCACGCGTTTTGAACCTTGATCCTTTTGTAGGTGTGGGTATCCCTGCTCGTCGACAGTCTCGGCGCCTGAACACAGTTCTGCGCCGAAAAAGCGACTTCGTGCCAGTATAGGCGTCTCGCAAAAACCGCCGCAACACCCTCGTGGTACAGGCGTCACCATTTCGCCATCGTCTGAGGTGCCCAAAAAGGACTGGAGTTTCACTGGAATACAGAGGAGGCACGCTAGATCCACTGTTAGGTCATGCAGCGGGGGTCTTGAGTTCTCTTCTGACTGACGGCTTCTAACGCGACGAGCATTTCTCGGCCCCACATTTAAGGCCATTTAATGTTCAGCGCGTAAATTTCCTGCGTACCGATATCGCGCGTAAACACCGGCGATCCGTCCGGCGCGACACCAATATTCGTACCCTGCTCCACTGCGTCGACTACTCGTCGGAGACCCGTCAGACCAGTGATCGGCTCTACCTTCCCTTCCGACAAGCGGACATGTTTCACCTGCGGTTCCGCGCCTCCAGTCGTAAAGTACAGGTTTTTGCCATCCGGTGAAACGCACCAATTGACAAACTTGCCGGAGAGCAGCTCTGACCATTTCTGTGACTTAATATCAAAATACAGAAATTTTGTGGACTCCTCGCCTCCCGCTATCAACCCATCTTGTCCGACCCATAGTCCACCACCCTTACCTTCGGAAGAAGGGACCGCCCTCGTCTCCCGGTTGCGTAAATCGAAAGTCTGCAGATAACTTTGGTGTCTTTCTGCCGCCGGCCGGTCATATCCATAGTAAGAGGTAAATAGCAGCATATTTCCGTCAGGCGACCAATTCGCGGCAGCAGAATGTTCCACGATTTTTTGCGGCGTCCCGCCCTCCGCCCCTACTAAATAGATGTCGTACTGAGCGCTGGTGAAAGCCACTTTGTTTCCGTCCGGAGAAATGAACGGGTATTGCACCTTCATCGGCGGGTAAGTAAGCTGCGTGCGCTCCGTTCCGTCCGCGCGACTCCGCCACAAGGTGTGGTCCGGGTAAGACACGTAGGTCATCCATTTCCCATCCCTAGAAAAAGTGGCATCGATAGCGGAAATTCCGCCGAGGAACGGCAGGAATTGCCGCGCCTGCGAATCGTAGTGAACAAGTTCGCCACGCCGCTTGGTGCCGATCGCAAAAATTTGCTTTCCATCATGGCTCAGGCTCGCGCCGGAATATTCGAGAGGTCCCGCGGTGAGCCGAATCGGCGTGCTTGCCCGGCGTAGAAATCCCGTTTGCATAGGAAGCGCCCACAGATCGGAGCCTTCCCGGTGCGCTGTTCCGTAGACCAGGTATCTTCCATCAGGACTCCACCTGGTACAGCACGGTCGTCCATCCTTGTCTGAGCTTAAGATGGACCGTAGACCCGCCCCGTCTGCTCCTATCTCAACCAGGGTTGAGGACGCCCATCCTCGTGTATATAGCGTGGCCGTTACGCTCTTCCCGTCCGCAGACGTACTTGGGTCTTGAATATATCCATCCATCGAGGCCAACATGCGCGGGTTCGAGCCGTCTTTCTCGGCAGAGTACAAATCTCTGTAGTTAACAAACAGAATTCGGCCGTCGGGGGAAAAAGCCGCATCATTTCCAGTGATCGTGCCGAGACGCCGCGGCTCTCCGGCCGGAACGGGGATTAGCCATAAGGGATAAAGATTGTCCTCATATCCGCCCGCCAAAACTAACAATGAGGCGTTATCCGGTGCAACTCCGGCAATCCAGGGACTCGGAACCCGCGTATCAACCAGCGAAGTCCGCCCGCCTGACGCGGAAACTTGCGCGATCTTCCAACTCCCATTCGGTCCCTCGTTGAAATAAACTCTCGATCCATCGCTAACGAGGTTTCCACTCTTCGGCTCGCCATCATCCGTGAGTTGCGTAACCGACTCCACCACAGGTATCGCCGCAGGCACTCTTAACCAGGCCACCGTGCTTGCAGCAAGCGCGACAAAAAATACTGCCACAGCGATCCACTTCCATGTTCGCGGTGACTCTGCGGCTCGCCCAACGGCAGTTTGCTCAACTGCAACTTGCTCAGCCGCGGCGGGCTCAACCGCAACTTGCTTCGAGCCACTAAAGTCCGACAGTGCTTCCAGCGCGAACGCCAGATCCGATGCCGATTGAAATCGCCGCTCTGGTTTTTTCTCAAGACACCGCTGCACGATTCGCAACAGGCCCGGTGAAATGCCTGCGTTAGTCTGCAAAATTGCGGGCGGCTCCTCGTGCAGAATCGCGGTCATCGTCTCCGCCGAGGTTGGCTTCTTAAACGCTCGTTCGCGCGTCATCAATTCGTACAAGATCGCCCCAAACGCGAAAATATCAGCGCAATGGTCAACCGCTTCCCCGCGCACTTGCTCCGGAGCCATGTAACCTGCCGTGCCCATCACCTGGCCCGGCGTGGTTTGGTCGTGCGCCGTCACCGTCTCGCCATCTTCGGGGAGCATCAACTTCGCCAAACCAAAATCGAGGATCTTCGCCCGCGCGTCTCTGGTGATAAAAATATTCTCTGGTTTCAGGTCGCGGTGCACGATGCCTTTCTCGTGGGCCGCCGCTAATCCGTGCGCGATCTGAACTCCGTATTCAATTGCTTTGCGCGCCGGGAGCGCACCGTATGTCAATTCCTGACGCAGCGTGCCGCCGTCCAATAACTCTGAAACCAAATAAGTCGTGCCTTCGAAATTGCCGAGTTGATAGACGGCTAGAATGTTTGGATGGTTGAGTGCCGCGGCCGCCTGCGCTTCTTGCTGGAACCGCCGCATGCGCTCGGGATCTTGAGAAAAAAACTGGGGCAAAACTTTGATAGCGACGTCGCGTTTTAGAACCGGGTCACGAGCGCGGTATACCTCCCCCATTCCGCCTTCGCCCAATAGGCTGAGGACCTCGTAACCATCCAGTTTCGTGCCCGCCGCCAAAGCCATAGACACGCGGATTATACCTCTCAGCGAGACTGCGCCCTCAAACAGTCCAACAATCTTGTTCGCGAAGAATTAATCGCACGTTTTTTGCTGATCTTAATCAAGATGGCGAAATGTCGTTCCTATTGACTCAATTTAAACTACAGTCAGATACCGACGCGGTAGACAAGCTAATTCGTGTGAAACGAATCTGGAAATCGCTTGGCTCGTGGCTCAGTAACGTTGTAATCCAAGGCTGTTTTTTTCTGAATCGGACCTGCAAACTCATTTGGATTCAGCTGATTGGACGTGGGTTTAGGCGCCAGGTACATGTCAGCTCGGGTTCGTTTTGACTTTCGCGGTCTCTGTTGTGCTTTATCCTACATACTGGAAACCTTGTATTGAGAATGGATATACGGGCAGGCACAATCTGATGTTTATGCACAAACGCGTGTTGATTGCCGACGATAATTCCAGTGTGCGCGATGTCATTCGCACCTTCTTGCGCGATCACAAAGAAATAGAAATTTGCGGCGAGGCCGTGGATGGATTGGAGGCCCTCGAAAAGGCCCAGAGTCTGAAACCGGACTTGGTTCTACTGGACCTGGTTATGCCTGAAATTAACGGTGTGGAAGTGGCTTCAATCCTGAAGCAAAAGATGCCGAATATCCGGATCATCCTTTTCTCCATGTACACCGAAAAAATAGGGAAATTCCTCAGTTCGGCCATTGGCGTCGACGTCGTGCTTTCCAAGCCTGACGGAATGTCCCACATCGCTGAATCCATCAATTCACTATTTGCCGACTAGAGCTGTGCAGAAAGGGGTTTTGAAACTCCTCGTCGATGCCGGTCGTTGCCATGCTTAGTTCAAGCAACTTAGCAGTCTCCGCAGCAGGCATCGGTCGGCTAAAATAGTATCCTTGTCCTTCATCGCAGCCGTGTGCCTGCAAAAAGGCCAGCTGTTCCGCCGTCTCTACACCTTCTGCAATCACCCGATGCTTCAAGCGACAGCCCATATTGATCACTGCGCTGATGATCGTGGCCTCGTCTGTTTCGGCATTGATCTCGTGGATAAACGACTGATCTACCTTCAAGGTGTCTATCGGGAACTGCCTGAGGTAACTCAAGCTCGAGTAACCGGTCCCGAAATCGTCGACGGCCAGGCGCACCCCCATCGCTTTCAACTTCTGCAACAACGGGACACTGAACTCCGCATGCTGCATGAGCACGCTTTCCGTCAATTCTAATTCCAGGTAGCGAGATTCCAGACCCGTCTCCTTCAAAATTGTGCTAATGCCTGCAAGAAATTCATCGTTGCGGAACTCTACAGAAGAAACGTTAACCGCGATTTCAATTGCCGGCAAGCCGGCATCTTGCCATGCCTTCGCTTGTCTGCATGACTCCCGCAGTACCCATTTCCCGATCGGCAGCATCAACCCGCAGTCTTCGGCAACGGAAATAAACTGCAGTGGGCCAACCAGTCCCCTCTTGGGATGCTGCCAGCGGACTAGCGCCTCGACCCCCGTAATCTCTCCGGTTTTAAGATCGATTTTAGGTTGGTAGTGCATAACAAACTCATCCCGTTCCAGCGCGCACCGCAAATCTCCTTCGATCGACTGCCGTTCCACAGCTCGGACATTCATGCCCTTCTCAAAAAATTGATAATTGCTGCGGCCTTTTTCCTTGGCTTGATACATGGCCAGGTCTGCATTTCTCATTAGCAATTCCGCAGTCTGGCCGTCCTCCGGGTAGGTAGTCACGCCGATACTCGCTGTAATTCGCAACGTGTTTTGCTCGATTTCGAACGGCGCGCCTAGCGCGCTCAGTATTTTCCTGGCTTTGACTCCGGCATCACCCGCGTGTGCCACCTCCGAAAGCAGGATCACAAACTCATCTCCCCCCAGACGGCAAACCGTATCCGAGGTCCGCACCGCAGCCAGCAAACGCTTCGCGACCAACTGCAGTAGCCTGTCCCCAGTCGCATGACCCAACGAATCATTGATGTGCTTGAATCCGTCCAAATCCAGAAACAGCACTGCAATTTGGAAATCGTTGCGGCAGGCTGTGGCAATAGCCTGGGTGAGGCGGTCTTGCAACAACGTCCGGTTGGGCAAATTCGTGAGAATGTCGTGTTGTGCCAGGTGCGACATTTCCGCCCCCATAGCCCTCGCCACCGACACATCGTGGAAAACGATCACCGCTCCGGTCGCCAAACCATGTTGGTCATGGATTGGAGCAGCAGAGTCCTCAATGGCAAATTCAGCTCCATCGCGTCGTATCAGAATGCAATGCGGTGTAAGTCCAACAGTTCTGTTTTTCGCGATTGCCGATCTCAAAGGGTTCGCACACGGCTCTCGCGTGTTGCCGTCGATGATTACAAATACCTCATCGATGTCCTTGCCTATTGCTTCTTCTCGGGTCCAACCGGTGATCTTTTCCGCTACAACATTAAGGTAGGTAACTTTGCCTTCAAGGTCCGTGCTCAGTACTGCGTCCCCTATGGAATCCAGCGTCACCTGGGCGCGTTCTTTTTCCGTGAATAACATCTCTTCCGCGGTCTTTCGCTCCGCCATATTGCGTACAGCGCGAACAAACGAATCCCTGTCGAGATGATCCTCCAACAGATAATCTTTGGCGCCGTGCCGCAACGCTTCCAGCGCAACCGCTACATCCTTCGCGCCAGCGATGATTAGCGTGGGCACGCTAGGCACCGCGAGCGCGAGTTTATCGAATGTTTCTAGACCCTGACTGTCCGGCAGTGATAGATTCAAGAAAATCGCCCAAAATTCTTTCCCTTTCAAACGTCTGATGCCTTCCGCAAGGGTCTTTACACATTCACCCGCGAATGGACCGCCAGTCGCGTTCAACAAAGCGTCTGTAAAAACGTCGACGTGCGAAGCATCGTTGTCGATGAGTAGCAAAGTCCGTATGGTCATCATATGTGCACTGCTCTTACTGTGTACCCGCGAGGCACAGTCAACTGTCCAAAATGGAACATTTGTCCAGACGGTACATGGCGACTTGCATCAGACTTAGGTTGGAGAAGATGTATTTCAGGCCGCCGGCTCGCAGCGCACCCACCGTCAGAAGCGAACCTATGGCGAATGTCTCAACAGGCGGCTCCGTACTGGATTGAACATCATTCGCTCTGGCTAAATCATCGCTTGCCCACCGTTATTACTACTCCACGTAAACATGTCATAATGCCCGCGCAAGTCTGAACACATGCACGACCGTTTCGAAGAATTTACGCGAAGAAACACAGCTATTTCACGCCGCTGCTTCCTTACAGCGATTGGCTTGGCTATAACACTTTTTTCCAGCGCTCTCCCGCAGTTGGCAGCCCAAAGCGCAACTAACACCGAACCGCCCGATCGCATCCGGGGCGTAGTCATAAATTCCGTAACGCACGAACCAATCAGTCGTGCCCTCGTGCTCTCCCCGGATAACAGTTTTGCCACCATGACCGACGACCGCGGCCGTTTCGAATTCACCTTCACACCCGCGGAATCCCAACAGGCCACGCCGTTAGTTACCGTTACCGACGGATTTCAACTGAACCGGGGCTTCCAACCCGTCGCGTCCAATCGCCCAAATGCATTAATGGCCCGAAAAGTGGGTTTTCTCAGCCCTGATATTCCGTTGAATATCTCCGAGGTCAACTCGACTCAGCAGGTACTCACCATCTCACTTGTGCCAGAAGCTCGCATCGTGGGACACGTCATCCTCCCCGGCTCCAATGGCTCCGACCGAATGCAAGTCGCCCTCTATCGCCGCAACGTCCGAGAAGGTCAAGAACACTGGGACATGATGGCAAACGCAACGACTCGCTCAGACGGGGAATTTCGCCTTGCCGAACTTCCGTCAGGTTCATACAAACTTCTGACGCTCGAGCAACTGGACCGTGATCCCTTGACCTTTGATCCGCGTGGACAAATCTTCGGCTATCCCCCGCTTTATTATCCTGGCGCCTCCGATTTCGACACCGCCGCCATCATCCGATTGGCTCCGGGAGAAACTTTCCAGCCGACCATGTCGCCAACAAAGCGGCCGTATTACCCAGTGAATCTCGGATTCACGACCCCTCTAGACACTCCTCAAATTCAAGTAAATGTTTGGCCTCAGGCTCACCCCGGGCCCGGATATTCGCTCG
>Ga0193729_1001876_pt1 | contig 10626 bp, 8 predicted proteins | sample U1c2metaG_FD_143036 | JGI IMG/M metagenome (GOLD analysis project Ga0193729, IMG submission 143036) | Soil microbial communities from a riparian zone of the East river system, Colorado, United States - U1c2 | ecosystem: Environmental > Terrestrial > Soil > Riparian zone | place: USA: East River... | reverse complement strand
AGCGTGCAAAACTTCATCGCCAGCGCATGTCTCATCCAGAAATGCGTTGAGCTGGTCCGGCTCGCAATCCAGCGCCGCGTGAAAGATCTCTTTGATGGTTTGTAGCCGCGCCGGCGTCATGCTCACCCAGTACCCAATGGCGATGAGCAGTCTAATTCATTCAGGCGGAGTTGTGCAATTCCTTGTATAACCAAGCCTTGGCAAAGACCCAATCACGCCGAACTGTCACGGGTGAGATCTTCAGTACCTCAGCCATTTCGTCCTGACTGAGTCCGCCAAAGAATCTAAGCTCGACTACGTGAGCCGTTCTTGAGTCGAGCATCGCCAGCCTCTCCAGAGCGTCATTGAGATCGAGAATCGCTCCTGTCTGCTCGGGCGAGATCAGCGCTGCCTCGTCCAGGTCTATTTTGCTTGCACCCGCGCCCCGCTTTTGGCGCTGCTGCGCTCTTGCGTGATCGACCAGGATCTGGCGCATTGCTTTGGCCGCCACGGCAAAAAAGTGCGACCGGTTCGTAAAGCTTGGTTTCCTCTGGTCCGCAAGACGCAGATAAGCCTCGTTGACCAACGCCGTAGTTTGCAGCGTGTGATCGGGACGTTGCCCCTCCATAAAATGATGAGAGAGACGTCGAAGTTCTTTATAAACGAGCGGGATCAGCTTTTCGAGCGCAGCATGGTCTCCATGGCTCCAGTTCGCTAGTAGCTGGGTTACCTCCTGCGGGCCCGCTGGGCGCGGCTCCTTGGAAATGCGTCCCGCAGCCGCGGGATTAGCCGACTCCAATTCGCTGTTCACTTCGGCGTCCCCTTCTCCAAAAAAATCTCCTAATCCGCTGATCGGTTTCAACCCCGTTCATCGTTTATCCGAGTAGAAGACAAATTACAAACCTCAACAAGAAAGAAAACCAATGATAAGAAAACATTACTGCAAATCTATTGTGCGAGCTGCTTTGCTTCTCGCTTTAACCATGTGCATCACAGGCCTTGCGCCAGCCTTTTCGAGCAGCGCCCGGGCCGATTATAGCATCAACGACGTGTCGGGAAACTACGTTTGGCACGGCGCAGGCTGGGACGTCGGCCAGGGCAATTCCGGTAATCATCCCGTCCCATTAAGTGCCGTCGGTCTGGTCACGTACACGCCCGCGACCGGCACCTTTCATGTTGACCTGATCCTGAGATTGAATGGAACAAATTTCGAGAATCTCCGTGATGGCACCTATACCGTGGATGCGAACGGCCACGGGACGATGACATGGTTATCGGGAAGCGGCAACGTCAAGCACATTGATTTTTACATCGTGAACGGAGGCGCTGAGCTCAAGTGGATCGATACAGACCCCCCCGGCACCATTGAGTTAAGCAGCAGCGGCACCATGACCAAACAATAGCAAACAGAAGGAAACAAAAAAATCACAACTTCACACTTAACAAATCCGGCTAATCGCCGGGGAAAAGCAAAGAAAGGAATAACAATGAATCCGCTAACTCAGTTCAAAAAAATACCAATTTTGCCACTTCTCATCGCACTGGCGCTCGTCGCGCGGGCTGCTGATGCAACCTTGGCTGCAATAAGTGACTTTAACGGCGACGGCCACCCGGACTATGTGCTTGAGAATGCCAACACGTATCAAACGGCGATCTGGTATCTCAACAATAACGTGTTCGTCAGCGACGTTCACGGGCCAACTCTTCCGACCAACTGGTTTGTGGTGGGTGTGGCGGATTTTAACAGCGATGGGCATCCAGATTATCTGCTATATAATTTCTACACTCGGCAGACCTCGATCTGGTATCTATCAGGACCAACATTCATCAGAGGCGCTTATGGGCCGACCATTCCCAGTGGGTGGGCCTTAGTGGCTACGGCCGACTTTAACAGCGATGGGCATCCGGATTATGTGCTTTACAATGGCGGTACGGGTCAGACAGCGATATGGTATCTGAACAACAACGTTTACGTCAGCGGCGGCTACGGGCCAACTCTTCCGACCACCAACTGGTTTGTGGCGGGTGCGGCGGATTTTAATCGCGATGGCCATCCAGATTATGTCTTGATCAATACTACGGGCCAAACAGCGATATGGTATTTATCAGGACGAACGATTGTTGGAAGCGCTTTTGGGCCGAGCGTTCCCAGTGGCTGGGGATTGGTGGCTACGGCCGACTTTAACGGCGATGGGCATCCGGATTATGTGCTTGAGAATTTCAGTACGCGTCAGACAGCGATCTGGTATCTGAACAACAACGTTTTCATCAGCGGCGCGTACGGCCCAACTCTTCCGTGTGGGTGGGATTATTGTAGTCCATGGGACTATCCTCCTTGTTGCCCGTAAACGCTGCTCATCCGTCGCGGGAAACTCAGAAGCAAAAATCCGCGTAATCCGCAGTTAAAAAAGTAAGAGATTCCTCCCGACCTTCGCATAAAGCTACGGCGCGGCAGGCGACTTCGCTTGGAATGACAGGGCCATGGTCTCGTGAATAAAGCGGACGATGCGGCATTGAACGTTGGACGTTGGTACGCCGTTGTAACGCCAAGAGTCGCGTATTTCACATCGGTCCCAGCGAAACCGTCACCATTTCTGGCTTGACCATCACGAACGGTAACGCCCACGGGGAGTTTTTTCCCGATGTCCGCGGTGGCGGGCTCACTGACTCGAATTTCACCCGATTCATCGGAGCACCGCCGGGACACCTGTAGCCGGGACAGGCGATCCCGGGCTGCCGGAATCATCGCTGACGGTTATATTTCGCTTTACCGAATTTGATCAGCAAGCTTTTGCTTGATCCGTTCCTTGGTGTCCGGTCGAAAAATAGCGCTCGATGCTTCGTCGGCATGCTCCGGAAAGTGGCGTGCGGTCTCATGAATGTAACGAAGCTGTTCCTCGTAGCGCTGGCACCAGCAGCAGATCAAAAAGTGCAGTTGCTTCTTGAATAAAGTCGCGCCTATCGGCCGGCAACTATGCGGCGATACAACGCCTCGTACCGAGGGACAACGCGATCGGCTGAGAACCTTTCCAGCACGCGAGCACGACTCTGTTTACCCAGGTTTCTGGCCAAATTTGGAGATTCGACCAACGCGTCCAGCGCGGCAGCAGCCGCGGTTACATCACCGAAAGGATATAGGGGACACGAGTCACCTATAACTTCGGGAATGCCGCCGACGCGAAAGGCGACGACAGGCTTGCCGTAAAATGCCGTCTCGAGAATGCTCAAACCGAAGCTTTCGTATTCGGATGTGTAGAGTCCTGCATCCGCGGCCTCTAAATACTCTTCCACCGCAGCTGTGTTCTGGCGAACAATGACGCTGTCGCGGAGTTCCAATTCGTCGAGCAGTGGCTCGTAAGGATCAAAAGAGTCGCCTGCTAAAATAAACAATCGAAGTCGTGCCCGGTTCTTCGACATGGCAATCGTGCGCAATAGTAGATCGATACGTTTGACGGGCCGCAAATTCGACATGTGTAGCACAAGAAATTTATCGGTTAGGCCGAGATCGCGCCGAACTTCCTCGCGGCTCCTCTTCGGTTTATTCGGAGTGAAGAAATTCGGAATCACTTCAATCGGTCGTTTCAAACGAAAGATTTCCAGGGTTTGGTTCCGAAGATTTTCTGAAACCGCCGTTACCGCATCGGAATGCACCAGGGCATGCTCGATGGCGGTGCGGTAATCAGGATCTTGCCCCAGCAGAGTGGTATCGCTTCCATGCAAAGTCGTTACGATACGCGGAGCTGACGGTCCGACGATCTGCGAGGCCAAAAAAGCAGCCAATGCGTGTGGCACCGCGTAATGAACATGAAAAAGGTCGAGTTGCTGGGAACGCGCCACTTCCGCCATTTTCACTGCAAGCGGCAGAGTGTAGTCCGGACATGGAAACAAAGCGTTGTCCGCAAATTCGATTCGATGAAAATGAAGACCCTCCTGCGGCAGGTCGAGCCGAACCGGTTGAGCGTAACTGAACAGGTAAACTTCATGACCGCGACGCGCCAGTTCTGACCCAAGGGCTGTCGCCAAGATCCCGCTACCGCCAATTAACGGAAAACATGCAATCCCAATTTTCAGCGGCCCTGATTTCATCCCAATTCCGTATATGCTCTATCGAAGTCAGAAATTTCGTCGCGCTTGGTTAATTCCACGTTAGGAGCATCTGCCTTGTTAATGTAATGCTGTTCGCTCGCTCCAGCGACATAATGAGTGCATCGAATAACGGATTGCATCCAACGGAAACGCGTATCGCGGGTCGGGCTGATTTGCTCCGGACCGAATTCTCCTGCAGCAATCTCTAGATATCGGCCGCCTCCCTTGTGTAGCAAGAATTTCCCGTCGCGATAGCGTGCGCGAACGATTTCGCCTTCATAGCGCTGATCGACAAAATAGTCTGAGACTGCCACAGCACGCGCTCTAAACTCGGGCGCGCTGGATCGCTCCACCTTTACACCTTCGAACAACCCCATTCGCAAGTACATCTCGAGACAGAAGTCCGCGACATTCGAACATTTGATCTCTTTGAAGTGTGCGACCAGAGGTCGTGTAACATAATTCGGAAGTTGGCGCGCAGTTTTCTCCTGCCATTCCGGCAGGACACGTTTGGCATATAGAGGCGAAAACTGCTTTTGGATCCGATTCTCAAATTGAAAGTTTAGGTGCACTTCCTGACCGGTGTTTTGGTCTCGCACAATCGTAATCGTCTCCCGTGCGTCGTGATCACTGTCATGAAAGAAAAAGACGATTTCTCCGCCAATCTCCTTTTGGAGACGCCGGGCTGCGAGAATTTTAGCGAACAAAAACCGCTTGGGAAAAATTCCGCACGGTTGCTGACCGAAACAAATAATCGGATGATCCATCGCCCAGAATGAGTTTCATACTCCGGGGGGAGCTTCCGTACTGCGAAAGATAGTTCGTTGCAGAACTGGCGCCAGGATTAGTACGGCCGCACATCCAATAAGATTATACCAGAGATAACCGATATTCGTCGTAGCGAACAAGACGAAGACAAGCGCTTGTGCAACGAGCGCCGCGAAAAACACGGCCGATCCGGTAACTCGACGGATAAAGAAAGCCGCCAGAAAGAGACCGAGGATGCTGCCATAGAACACCGAGCCCAGAATGTTGCCCGCTTCGATTAGATTTTCGACCAAACTGGCAAACGAAGCCACCCCAATGGCAACCAAACCCCACGCAGCGGTCAACGCTTTCGCCGCAACAACATAGTGATGGTCGGAAGCGTTGGTGCGAATCAACGGGCGATAGAAGTCGATCGCCGTGGTGGAACCGAGTGCGTTCAAAGTTGCTGCCACCGCTGACATGGTCGCGCACAGGATCACTGCAATCAGCAATCCGACAACTCCATGCGGCATCTGTTGAAGAATGAAAGTAATGAAAACGTAATCCGAATCCTTGTTTTTTGGATCCACGCCAGCCTGCTCGAGAACTGCCTTCGCTCGATCGCGCAATTCGCGCCTCTGGGCGTCAAGTTCGCGCAGCCTGGTCGTCGCCACATCGCGCTCGTCTGGCGAAAGCTTCAAGGATGAACTGGAAAGCGCTCGAATAAGAGCGCGTTTTTGCACGAAGACGTCATCGAATTGCGTTTGCAACGCCGCTAACTGCGGCGCATGGCCGTTCGCCACCGCTCGTTGGTACGCCGGCTGGTTGAAATACAGAGGTGGCTTTTCGAATTGGTAAAACATGAAAACAATCACGCCAAGCAACAGAATGAAAAATTGCATCGGCACCTTCACGGCGGCGTTGAAGAGCAATCCGAGACGACTCTCTTTAAGCGAGCCTCCCGCGAGATATCGTTGCACCTGCGATTGGTCAGCGCCGAAATAGGAAAGCGCGAGAAAAAAGCCGCCAATCAAGCCCGACCAGAATGTATAGCGCTTGTGCGGATCGACGGAGAAGTCGACGGCCTCCAGTTTGCCCATTTTGCCAGCGACCGATAGCGTGTTATGAAACGATAGATCGGGCGATAGCCGGTAAACCGCCACCGCGAATGCAATCGCCATGCCGACCAAAATCACGATCATCTGGTACCGTTGGGTGATGCTTACAATCTTGGTCCCGCCCGCGACCGTGTAGACGATAACCACTCCGCCCGCGAACCAGATGGTCAGATCCAAGCGCCAGCCGAGCGCGGCAGACAGAATAATGGCTGGCGCGTAGATGGTGATTCCCGCAGCGATGCCTCGTTGCACAAGAAACAGGAAGGCGCCTAGTAGCTGCGTCTTCCGGTCGAACCGCTCGCCGAGGTACTGATAGGCCGTGTAAACCTTCAGCCGCTGATAGATCGGAACGAAAACCGCGCACACGACGATAAGCGCGAGCGGCTGCCCAAAGTAATTCTGGATGAAACCTATGCCGCTCTCATAAGCCTGACCCGGCATGGAAAGAAACGTGATCGGTCCTGCTTGCGTCGCGAGCACGGAGAGCCCGATCGTAGCCCACCCAATGCTCGCATCGCCCCGGAGATACTGACGCAAAGAAGCGCTTCCGCGGGTTCGCCAGAGGCCATAGAGCGGGATCGCCAGAATTGTGGCGATGAGAACGAGATAATCCAGCCGGTTCACGAGAACCGGACGGTGAAGAGGTAGAGGAGCACTACCTCCACTGCAAAAAGCGAAAGCGCAAGGCTATACGCTATGCGCCAGGAACGTGCTTCTGACTTGGAGTCGGTTGCGTTCATTTTCCCAATGACAACATGTTCGCGAATAAACGATACGCTCCCGGGACGCCGGCGGGCAATTGCCGAAACCAGGAATAACTGGTGTAGATAAAAAAGCCTTTCCCTAATTTCGCGACCAGCAGGCCGCCATCCAGCGGCTTTTCCTTTGGGTCATTACACGAAAGGATCTTTGTCCAGGCAGGATCCCACTTCTTAGGAAAGTAAAGTCCGCGTTCCTGCACCCATCCTTCAAAATCTTTCGACGTGATTTTGTTTGGAGTGGTCATCAGCGGATGATCCGGCGCAAGAATACGCACCTCCGCGTTTTCGTCAGTGACGCGGTCGCGCGAAATTTCCAAAGGATACGGCCCCAATTGCTCTGTCTTAAGCTCTGCCAGGGTGTTGTACTGCGCAACAGCAACTCCGCCAGCTTTTACATAGGCAAACAGTTCCGGCAACCAATTGGCAATTCGCTCCTGCGTGTTATAGGCGCGGACGCCCAGCACGACTGCAGAGAACTGCGCGAGGTTTTTAGCGGTGATATCGGATTCGCTCAAAATCTTCACCGAGTAACCGATCTGTTGGAGGCTTTCTGGAACATCATCGCCGGCACCAGGGATGTAACCGATGCGATCGCCTTTTTCGCGAATATCGGCGCGAACAAGCCTGGCCTCCGCCGGCGGCATCAGAGTCTGAACGCCGATGTGCGGGTAGGAAATGCGCACGCGCTCGAACGAATAGTCGCGGCCATCGATGGAAATTACGGCTCGCAACGTCCCTTCGCTATTTTGGTCTGGTGGTTTGACGGTAAAGGTGGCCGTCGTCTCGGCGTTGGCTCCCTTTAAATCTATCGGAAGAGACGCCGGGTAGACTCCCCACCCCTTCGGCACAGCTAGTTTAAGTTCTCCTTTCACAGGACCGGTAGTCGCCGCGATATGTACTGGAACGGATTTCGGTTGGTTCGTTGCGAATACCAACACACTGTTCGCGACTTTCGCGAAAACGGGTGGCTCAATAACCAATGGTCGCCGCAGCTCGCCCGCCACCGGGTCGACCACGCGGTAATTCGTGTCCACGATATAACGGAGTTCTTGGCCATTGACCTGCAGGACAATCTCGACGGGCAGATCGGGCGGATTTTCGGGCAGGCCGACCAAGGTTTGGTCATCCACAGCGAAGGCGCCGAGCGTTCCAGGTTTACGAAGCCAGTAAGGCTGCGAATAGGGAATGTTCTCCGGGATCTTGCACGACAGATCCCTCGTAACGAGTTCGTTGGATGGAAGCGCTGCACCGATTTTCAGCGAGTCGCCCGAGAGCGGAAACCGGATTTCCTGCAGTGTGACTGGAATATTGCAGCGGTTGATTGCCTCCAGTTTTATCGTCGCCGTCTGCCCTGGCGTGACGGCCTCATTGGTTGTCGACGCTTCCACATGCAAGCCGAGACATGCGGCGATGATCCCATCCAACTCGGCTTTCTTCTCCGGGATCCAGGAATCATCCTTAATTCCACTCATCACCTGCCGTAACTTCAACAACTCAGGCACCGACGCAGCTGGGTCGGCTGGATGAAACTGCGAAATGATTTGGCGAATCTGTGTAGCAATAGATTCCGAATTTGCGACGCGCGACCAGCTCGTATCGATGCCTTCGAAAAGCGAGCTCGTCATGGGCTGACCTTCCAGCAGTTTGAAATATTCTTTTCGCGCGCCGCGTCGCGGGGGACTGCCTACGCCCTGACTCTTGTGCATGCTCAGACTGGCTGCCGCGATTTCCGTGTACGCCTTTCCGAGAAGCGAATTGTAGCCGCCTGCTTCCAAAACGGTCAGACCGGTCGGATCGAAAGGAAGGTTACGGTTCGAAAAGAAAAATGGAGACGTGTTCCAAATCAGCCGCGTGGGGCGCCATGGTTTTACGAAAGCCAGTTGCTCTGGGAAACGATTGGGGTCACCGGCGGCCGAGAAGGCTTCCCGCGCCAGAATGGCTGACGCCGTGTGATGGCCATGCGTCAACTGATCTTCCGGACTGAAGCGCGTCACGATTACGTCCGGTCGAAACTTTCGGACCACCCAAACCACATCGGACAGAATTTTGTCATGATCCCAGATGCGCATGGTCTCTTCCGCCGTCTTTGAAAACCCGAAATCGATTGCTCGCGAGAAGAACTGTTTGCCATGATCAATGCGTCGCGCTGCCAGCAACTCCTCTGTTCGAATAACGCCGAGGCGCTCGCGCAGTTCCGGGCCGATCAGGTTCTGACCGCCATCCCCACGCGTGATCGAAACATAAGCGGCGTCATAGAGTAAGCCGTTCGCCCACAGCGCCATGAGATTTGTGTTTTCATCATCGGGGTGAGCCGCAATGTAAAGAACTCGACCGAGCATGTTGAGCTTCTGTAGCGCCAGCTGAATCTCGCCACTGTTCATCTGCTCAGGAGATAACAACGGGGGCGCGTCAGCCGAATTGGCCGTACGCGCGACGGCGATCATCGCAATCCCAACGGCTACTCGCAAGCAGCGCGAAATGCTCTGGTGCGTCAAAGGCAACGTCGGACTCCCGGTTGTGAACGTCCCATCGAGCGCTATCGTCCCACGTCCGAGGATAGCATGCGCCAGCGCGCTACTTATTGATATCCTGCTTCGCTTCCAGTCGATCGATCAGCGCTTTGATACTCTGTTTCTGCGCATCCGTAGGAGCGGCAGCTTGTGCCTTCTTGGCATCGCTGGCCGCGCCGGCGAAATCACCTGCTGCAGACTTGATGCGGGCCCGAGCCAGGTCTCCGTAAACTCCCTGCGGAAACCGTTTGTCGACTTCTTTGAAAATCTCCATCGCTTCAGCGTTCTGTTTCTGAAACTGCAGGCGTCGACCATAAGAATAAAGTTGCGGCGCATTGGCGACTTCAACGGCGTGATTCCAAGTGGTTTTCGCTTCGTCCGGACGATTTAGAGCTTTCAGGATATCCGCTTTGGTGCTGAGATTATCGAACCTTTCCTCATTCTGAATTGAAGCATCGGCCCAGCGCAATGCCTCATCGAGGTTGATTTTTCTGGTTAAACAAAATTGCGCCCCTTCATCCAAAGCCTGCCAGGTAAACTGACCACGACCCTTTAGTTGCGCCCGGATATTCTCCAGCGTCTGCTCCGCATCCTTAACCGAGACAGTGAAGGGAACGCCCAATTTTTCCCACTTGAGTGTCACCGCCGTCGAATCTGGCTTCAAATCTTCAAACTCAAATTCAAGCGCCTCTTCCGACTCAGCCAGGGGCTTCGGTTTCACATTCACGCGCAAAGCATCTTCGTCCTGCTTATAGCTGTAGCTTCCCCATGCCGTATTGGTTTTTGAAAAGATGACCGTCCACGAATCTGAGTTCGGGATCGTGTGCAGACCATAAACTCCTTTGGCTAGCGGTTTCCCCTCCACCGAAACCGGATCGCTGAATTCAATCGTCGTGTTTTCATTAGCACCTGCGCGCCAAACTTTGCCGTACGGAACGAGGCCTCCCCAAATTTTTCGTCCGTTCACCAATGGACGATGGTACTTGACCGTAATATCGGTCAGCGCGATGCGCTGTTTGACCTCGGCAGCCTGACTGACGTCAGGCAGATTCAAATCGTTTTGCGCGGAAACGGTTCCGGCAAACCCGAGAATAGCGAGACAAAGAGTAAATGGCTTACGCGTGAGTGTTTTCATAATTTTAGGCGGTTAACCCTTCTCAGATTTTCGGCACTCCGCTACCAGATAATTACAAGATTTTTCTTTCACGCGTTCGAGTCAAATTGACCTCGATAAGCTGCGGTGGGGCTGTTTTTGGTACGCGAAACCGGCTTATCACGCCTAACGAGCGTGATTAAAGTAAGCTGCGACTCCGAGAGATCCTTCGCTTCACTCAGGATGATATCTGCTCTTTTGGCGCTGCTTCTTTTTTTGACTGGCGCTTGACCAGCGTGATTTGCTTGATGCGCGCTGAATCGGACGGGCTC
>Ga0193729_1001875_pt1 | contig 10629 bp, 8 predicted proteins | sample U1c2metaG_FD_143036 | JGI IMG/M metagenome (GOLD analysis project Ga0193729, IMG submission 143036) | Soil microbial communities from a riparian zone of the East river system, Colorado, United States - U1c2 | ecosystem: Environmental > Terrestrial > Soil > Riparian zone | place: USA: East River... | reverse complement strand
AGACCCGCCGGCTCCAGCTTTATCCCGCCCAGGAATCCGCCATTCTCGAACTGTTCGAGGAAAAAAATGTCATCCTCAACACCCCCACCGGCTCGGGCAAATCCCTCGTCGCCACCGCCGTCCTGTTCAAAGCCGTCGCCCAGGGCAAACGTGCCGTTTACACCTGCCCGATTAAAGCCCTCGTCAACGAAAAATGGCTCGCCTTATGCCGCGAATTCGGCCCCGAAAACGTCGGCCTCAGCACCGGCGACGCCTCCGTGAACCGCGACGCGCCGATTCTCTGTTGCACCGCCGAAATCCTCGCCAACCTCGCCTTGCGCGAGGGCCCCCAGGCTGATTTCCAAGAAATCATCATGGACGAATTCCATTACTACGCCGACCGCGATCGCGGCGTCGCCTGGCAGGTCCCTTTATTGACCTTATCGAAAGCGCGCTTTTTGTTGATGTCGGCCACCCTCGGCGACACCACCTTCTTCGAAGAGGAACTGACCAAACTCAATCGCCGGCCAACCGTCACCGTTCACTCCAACGATCGGCCCGTGCCGCTCGACTATGCCTATTCGGAGATTCCCCTCGCGCGCACGGTCGAGCGGCTCGCTCAGGAAGGCAAGAGCCCCGTTTATGTCGTTCATTTCACTCAGCTCGAAGCCGGCCAGAGCGCGCAGGATTTCACCAGCATCAACGTCTGCACCCGCGAAGAAAAGAACGCCTTGGCCACCGAGCTGGAAGGCTTCAAGTTCACCAGTCCTTACGGCCCCGACATCCGCAAATGGCTTAAGCACGGCATCGGTTTGCACCACGCCGGCCTCCTGCCGAAATACCGCGTCCTGGTCGAGCAATTGGCGCAGCGCGGGCTCCTCAAGATCATTTGCGGCACCGATACCCTCGGCGCCGGCATCAACATGCCCATTCGCACGGTCCTCTTCACCCGCCTTTGCAAATTCGACGGCCAGAAAACCGCCATTCTCAGCGCGCGCGACTTTCACCAAATCGCCGGCCGCGCGGGCCGCAAAGGCTTCGACGATCGCGGCTGGGTTGTCGCCCAGGCGCCGGAACACGTCGTTGAAAATCTCAAACTCGTCGAAAAATCGGCCAAAGACGGCAAGAAATCCGTCAAGCGCAAGCCGCCCGAAAAGAACTTCGTCAATTGGGACAAGCAGACTTTTCTCCGCCTCATCCACGCCTCGCCCGAACGGCTCGCCTCCCGGTTTCAAGTCACCCACGGCATGTTGCTCAACGTTCTGAGCCGGAACGGCGACGGCTGCCGCGCCATGCAAAAGCTCATCCGCGACAGCCACGAAACCCCCAAAGCCAAAAAGGACCATCTCAAGCGCGCCTGGCAATTATTCCGTTCCCTCGTCGAGCGCAAGATCATCGAATTCATTCCCAAAACGGATTCGGGCGCTTACCTGCGCGTCAACGTCGCGTTGCAGGACGATTTCTCGATGGACCAGGCCCTCTCGCTGTACCTCCACGACACCATCCCGCTGCTCGACCCGCAAGCCCCTGATTACGCCCTGGTCCTGCTCACCCTCGTCGAATCCATCATCGAAGACCCAGACCTCATCCTCCGCAAGCAACTCGATAAGGTGAAAGACCGCAAGATGGCCGAAATGAAAATGGAAGGCCTCGATTACGACCATCGCATGGAAGAACTCGAGAAACTCGAATACCCAAAGCCGAACCGCGAATTCATCTATTCCACCTTCAATGCCTTCGCCGACAAGCATCCCTGGGTCGGTCAGGAAAACATCCGCCCCAAATCCATTGCCCGCGAAATGTTCGAGTCCTTCCGCTCCTTTTCCGATTACATCCGCGATTACGAATTGCAGCGGGCCGAAGGCCTGCTCCTGCGCCATTTGTCGCGCGTCCACAAAGTGCTCACCCAGGGCGTCCCTGACGCCGCCAAAAACGACGCCGTCCGCGAAATGGAGCTGTACCTCGGCACCATGATCCGCCAGATCGATTCCAGCCTGCTCGATGAATGGGAAAAAATGCGCGACCCCAATTACCAGCGCGCGGAAACCAAAGAACTCCGTCCGCCCGGCGCCGAAGCAGCCGCCCAGGACATCACCCGCGATACCAAAGCCTTCACCGCCGCCATCCGCACGCGCATTTTCAATTTCTTGCGCGGCCTCGTCATCGAGGATTACGAAGCCGCCCTCGCGCATCTCGACGGCCTCGCCGATCCCGCCAGCCAGCCCTGGACCCCCGACCGCCTTCGCCTATTGATGGACGACTACCACCGCGACCACACCCAGCTTCGTCTCGATCCCGACGCGCGAAATCTGCGCCACACCTACGTGGTTCCCTCCGAAGACAAACGCACCTGGCGCGTCCAGCAGATGTTAGTGGACCCCGAGGACCACAACGATTGGGCCGCCGATTTCGAAGTGGACCTCGCCCAGTCCCGCGCCGCCAACACCCCCGTCCTCCACCTGCGAAAAATCGGAAGCCTTTCCTGATCCCCCTCGGCTATTGGCTATTCCTCCGGCGCGGCACAGTGGCACAGGGCCCTCTCTCCGCGTCTGATACGTGTAGTTAAGCACGGCGCCGAACGTTCTCACCCCAACCGATGGAGCGCAAGCATCTCCTCCCTTCTAAGAAAGTCATTTTGCAAATGCCTGGGGCCCAGCCATTTATTGAAAATGACTTTCTTCCAAAACCAGCCCACTCGAAGAGTGGGAGAGGGGCTCTCCTCCCTTTCTGGAGGAGCGGGTTGGGGACTTGAGCGGCTTGGGAAGCCGCGAAAGGAATTTGCCCTTGGCAAAGGCCCGTAACGGGCCGAGCGAGCGGGCGCGAGCGAGTCACTGGTGGCCGTTTGCTCGCAAATCCGTTTCTGAGGTTCGCACAAAGAGGGACAGGGGAGAGGAGGCCGTCTTATCGTGCACGCCTAACTAAACGACAGTGCCCCGTGTCTGCGCGTCTTTTTCGCCGTCGTCCCGCCCGGGCCATCGGAGCGCCCGACTCCGATCGGGCGAGAACCCAAACGACCCCAACGGATTCCGCCCGCCAGCGTAACGGGTTGCGACGATCTGCCATCTTGGTCGCAGGACGCCGCCATTTCCTGAAGCAGTTTCGTTAAACCGCGAACAACTGTCTGAACATATCTTCATTCCAAGGGTTCTGGTGAACTGGTGGTGTTTTCTCGCTCTTGCTGTACGAACAATACTTGTGTTCAGAAATGAAGGCTAGGGGTTCGCCATCGACAACGACGGCAACACTGTGCCCGCTCTCGGACCAGAGAAAGCTGATCTCAGGATCGAGCCGGATCTTTAATGGCTGCAGATTGCAGCCCTCCTGCTTCTTGAGGCTCACCTTCGCGCTGCCCTCGATGAGTGATGGGTGTCGCCTATAAACCCAGCAGACATCGCTGTGCAGGTGACCATTAGGCCGGCGGTCGGGCTCTGGCGGCAACAGGACGAGCGTTCCAAGCACACCATCGTCTTTAAACACGGCGGTTCTCAATGAGATGACGTTGTCAGAGAAGTGCGTCATTGCCATTTTTCAACCCAAAACACGATGCGCCAAAATCAAGGAAAGTCAATTTGGAGCTTTGGTGGGGTCAAGTCCTGATTAGAATTTGACACTCCGCAGGAGTGGTCGAATGGTCGAATGGCCTGAGGCGTAGGTTGGTGGAGGGGGCGGTCGCCGACTGGGGTAGCGCCGACCGGAGCCGGTCTGACGAACCTTAGTTCGCGGCTCAGGTCGTGCGCCTGGGTCCCAGTCGGCGGGCGCCCCCTCCACCAACCGGCCTTGCGTGCAAGCGACGGGGCTCTTCAGGCGGCCAGGGCGTGAACTTCTTGCGGAACTCGATAGCCCAGCGCGGTGTGCAACCGTCGGGTGTTGTAAAGATGCACCGCTTGCTGGACCGCTTGCTGCACCTGCTCCTTGGTTTTAAACTCCAGATCCAGCCCATACTCACCTTTCAGTATGCCGTTCATCCGTTCGGCCAGCGCATTCTCCGCGCAATGCTCTTTCTCGGTCATGCTCACACCCAGTTGCCTCTGCGTTAAACGATTTACATACTCGTGCGAGCAATACTGTGAGCCGCGATCCGAATGGTGAATCGGCCTGGCACTCGCAGGCAGCTCTCCCAGCGCCAGCTCCAGCGCCTTCAGGCAGCCCTCCACCTCCAAGGTATCCCCGCAGTGGTGGCCGACCACCTTGCGCGACCACTTATCAGTGATTAGCGCCAGATACATAAACCCCTCCAAGGTCCGCAAATACGTTATATCGCTGACCCACACCTGGTTGGAACCCACGACTTTTAATTCCTTGATGCGATTCGTAAAATAATGCCCTGCATGGGTGGTGTGCGGCCGGGCCGCCGGCCGGGGTTCCAACAACAGCTGGCGCTGGCGTAATACTGCGAAAAAGCGATCCCGTCCCAGCTCAATCCCCGCCTCTTTCAACTCCTTTTCCAACACGCGATGCAACTTGCGACCGCCAATCCGGGGCTGTACCTGCCGCTCCCGCTGCACTAATTGTTCAATCAGTCCGCTATCAACCGATTGGCGCTGCCGCCGCTGGCGTTGCGCGTAATAGTTTTGCCGGCTCATCCCCAGTCGCCGGCATACCGACTCAACGTTTACTCCATACGCCCGCTTCCCAACATCCAAACTCAGGTGCGCGGCTTTCCAAGACCCTTTTTTTTAAACCAAAGAGATTGAATTCAGCGCCGATCTCCTGCTCCGGAGCCTCCGCGATCACGCAGACCATCTCCAAGGCAAAAAGAAGCTCACCATGCGTGTGACCAGTTTTGCTTTGCCCGTTCGGGTCAAAGCCATCCGGCCCAAAGAAATCGCTGGCATTCGCCATAATCTAAACGTCAGCCAGCCCGTGTTTGCCGCCTTGTTGAATGTTCCGCTGGCCACCGCCCGCAGTTGGGAACAAGGCAAGCGCAAACCCTCCGGCGCGGCGCTTCGCTTGTTGGACCTGGCCCGTCAACGTCCCAAAATCCTCCTGGCAGCATGAATAAACCACGAATAACCCGGGTTGTACCATGGAGAAACGCTTATCAATCTCAATCGCAAGCACGTTGGTCTTGAGCGTCCCCGGCATAGCCATGGCGCAGAATCTGTTCTTGTCGGGCGGCAGCGGTGGCGACATCTACCGGTTCGCGCCGGACGGTTCGCGCAGCACGGTGACCTCGGGGTTGTTCTATTCAGGTCTGGCCTGCGACAACGCGGGCAACCTGTTCGCAGCGAGCCCGGCGCCTGCTGGCAACAGCATTTATAAATTCGCCCCTGGCGGAGCCCGCACCACCTTCGCATCCGGGTTGAATGAGCCGTACGGCCTGGCCTTCGACAGCTCTGGGAATTTGTTCGAGGCGGATTTTTCAAGTGAGACCATTTACCAATTCACCCCAGGTGGACTGCGCACCACTTTTGCCTCGCTCCTCAATTACCCTTACGGGGTTGCGTTCGATAATACCGGTAATTTATTTGTGACTACCTATCGCGGCGGCAGCCTGTATAAATTCACGCCGGACGGCATAAGCAGCAGTTTTGGGTCTGGTCTGGTCAAACCTATCGGCATCGCCTGCGGTCCCGGGGGGAACGTGTTCGTCGCGGACCTGGGCGGCGGAGGCACGACCGACGGCAGCATCTATAAATTCGCGCCGAATGGAACGCGTACCACTTTTGCTTCCGGATTGGATCCTTACGGGCTGGCTTTTGACGGTGCTGGGAACCTGTTTGCTGCGGATTATGGTAGTGACGCCATTTATGAATACGCGCCAGATGGAACGCGAAGCACCTTCGCTTCCGGCGTAATCGGTCATGGCGTATTCTGGCTGGCTTCTCAGGTCCCTGAACCCTCAGTCTGGGCAATCCTTGGAATGGGCGGCCTTGTGTTGTTCGGTTTGCGCCACAAGGCACAGTACTGATACTTGTCACTTCATGCTATGCCCATGGAAACGAAAATCGGAAAGACAACGTTGCGCCTTGTCACAGGCGACATCGCGGAGCAGGACACAGATGCAGTGGTCACTGCCGCGCATTATCGACTAAACAAGGGAGCGGGCACGGATGGCACTATCCATACCAAAGGCGGCCCGAAGATTTATGAGGAATGCCGCCGCATCGGTGGCTGCCCCATTGGCGATGCGGTTATTACGACTGGAGGCAACCTAAAAGCACGGCACGTAATTCACGCCGTGGGGCCGGTGTGGAGAGGGGGTGATGAAGACGAACCGCAGGTGCTGGCTAGTGCATACCGTCGAAGTTTGCAGGTGGCAGTTGAGAACGGCTTACACAGCATTTCACTTCCTTCCATTTCCACCGGAGCCTTCGGCTACCCACTGAGGCTCGCAGCTCCAGTTGCCCTGAAAACCGTAGTTGAGTTTCTGGAAAAAGAGCAGCACAGTCTCGAAGAAGTTAGAATGGTGCTCTACAATCGGGAGCAGGACACAGCTTATGCGCTATTCGCACAGGAGCTTAAACAGATACTCGCTCAGAGAGCCTCAGGTGGCACCGCTTGACCTGGCTGCGGTGGACGCGCCGATTGCGTCCGTGTTCCACTCCTCTCCACTACTCAGTCTTGCATTCGCGGCATTGCTCTGCGGATGCAGTGCGCCCCATCATCAGGCATCCTCTGAACCTCCGGCGATCGTCATTGACCAGTTGCCGGACTATCCCATGCCGGGACGCGGTTCGGATTTTCCCGGAGGGGTCGTCGCAGCGTTGTGGCGCGATGGTCGCATGATTCGCTCCATCACGCCCAAAGCCGTCGGCAAGTCATACGTCGAGGGCATGGTCGCGACAGAGCAGCGCGAGGAATTTTTCCGCTTTCTCAGCGCCGCCGTCGTCCGAGCACCGAAACCAGATGGCATTCCCCTTCATGTCGCCACTCAGTCCATCAGCATCCGCACCGGAGGCGGCACTTCGGAGTGGACGCGCACCCATTTGATTCCCGAGGTCGCGCGAATTATAGTTTCTCTGGATGAACATTAGGATAATCAGCAGGATTTGTTGGGCGGCCTTAGTTCTGATGGCTTGCACTCTGCACGCCAATCCCTTGAAGGATCCCCGGCGGATGGTTAATTCCCAGACGGTGGACTTGAACCCTCTGTTTCGCTGGTGGACAAAGCATGACGGAGACCGTCCCCTCCGGGCCTGGCCCCACATAAGCGGCACGGTCATAGGGACCAACGTTCTTGGCTGGACGGTCAACGCTCAAGTCGAAGATCCGGAACAGGCCGGAAAAGGAGAGACCGTCAAAATCATCCTGAAGAATCCTCCGCTTCAGGATCTCGCACGGTTCGAAACGCTCAAGGCAAGACGAAAAACCCTGGAAGAAGAGCGCGCCCGGCTGTTGGGACAATCCGCAGAAGCGGACAGCCACCTGAAAGAGATCGCGACGGAACAAAAAACTCCCGGAAGAACCCGGCTCCGCACTCAGGCGCTAACGCAGCAAACCAAACAATGGAAACAAACAAAAGATGCGGCCAGGGCGCAGCTCAAACCCATTGATGCGGAGGTTGCAGATATTGACAAGCAACTGGCCGCGTTTCGGGATCGAGACAAATACTCGGTGGACGGCTTCGCGCTGGAGCGGGGAGAAAAGATCGGCGGAGTCCCCGTTTATGATTATGGCGTCCCTCTGCATTAAACATTAGGCATTAGTTCGACCATGTTCGACCAATGTACGAGCGAAGACGACCGATCGGGTTTGGCAGGTGCTGAAATCAGATCACCGTCCCGTGGGGGATAACGCCATTCTTCGGGATAATCACAATTCCATCCCTGATGTAGTAGTTGGATTGATCGACGCTCTCAGGTTTCCCGGCGGGGCTGATGATCACGTTGTCCCCGATGCGGGCGTTCTTGTCCACAATGGTGTTTTCAATGCGGCAATTCGAGCCGACGCCGATGCGGGGTATGCCGGCTTTGCCATGCTCCACGATCGACTCATAGGATTCGTAATAGTCGCTGCCGAGCAGGATCGTCCGATTGAGCGTGGTGGCCGCCCCCACGATGCTCCGCAGACCCACGATGCTATGCATGATGATCGAGTGGTTGAGAATGCAGCCGTCGGAGATGACCGCGTGATCAATTTGCGCGCCGTTAATCTTCGAGCCCGGCAGAAATCGCGGCCGGCTGAAAATCGGAGCGCCCATATCGAAAAAGTTGAACCGCGGCAACTCGCTGGTCACATCGAGGTTTGCCTCAAAAAAGGAGCGGATGGTCCCGATATCCTCCCAGTAACCTTGGAAGACCGAGGAGAAGACGCGATGATTCTGGATTGCCTGAGGGATGATATGTTTCCCGAAATCTGTGAGCGTGTTGTCCAGCAGCCGTTGGATGATGACCCGGCTGAAAACGTAGATCCCCATCGAAGCCAGAAAAAGCTCGCCCTCCCCGGTGATTCCAAGCTGCGGATACCATTCGCGCGGAAGTTTGAAGGTGTCCTGCACGGCAGGATCGGTGGGCTTCTCGACGAAGCGCGTGATGCGGCGGTCGGCATCAATTTGCATGATGCCTAAGGCGGGGGTTTCCGCGCGACTGACCGGAATGGTGGCAATCGTGATGTCCGCCTCAGACTCCGCATGGACCGAGATGATGTTGCGGAAATCCATCCGGTATAACTGATCGCCGCTGAGGATGAGCAGATATTCCCAATCATGATTCATGAAGTGAATCATGTTCTTGCGCACGGCATCCGCTGTTCCCTGGTACCACGAAGTGTCCGCGTAGGTTTGTTCCGCTGCAAGGATTTCCACAAAACCGCCCGAAAAATGGTCGAACTTGTACGACTGCGAAATGTGGCGATGAAGCGAGGCCGAGTTGAATTGAGTCAACAGGTAAATCCGCCGCAGCCCGGAATTTATGCAATTGGAAATGGGAATGTCCACCAGCCGATATTTGCCGGCCAAAGGCACCGCCGGCTTGGAGCGCTCCTTGGTGAGGGGAAACAACCGCGTCCCCTGCCCTCCACCCATGATGACGGAAAGGACATTGCTGGTGTTGACGGATTGCCGGCCAGTTTGTGACATAGAAAATCCTGTGTTCCGTTTCCGAGCGTTTGTTCACTTATAGAACTTTCTTGCGCCGCAGCGCAAGCGGCTTTGTGCCGGAACTCGCAGGTAGGCTTTCACCCCCTTTCCATTGGTCGAGACGGTGAGCAAAACTGCTCCGCTAACGATTTGCGGCGAGGGAGCCCAAAGACCAGAATGGAACGCATGCCGCGGCGAAAGAGATCACGAAAAGTATTGCTCGGGGGGGGCCTGGTTTTGGCCAGTATTGCCGCGCTATGGTTTTCCACGCCAGTTTGGTTCCCGTGGGTCCTTCGGGCGCTTGCCCGCAAAGAAGGCGCGGTCTATTCGCGCTACGAACGGCAAGGTTTCGGGCGGTTTACCTTGCATGGACTTCAATTCACCAACCAGTCGGTGCGGTTCCGCGCAGACCGGGTTGAAGCACTGGTTCCCAATGCCTGGCTTTGGCGCTGTGCAGTTGCGAATCATCGGCAGCCGTTTCTGCGAGCGGATGACTGGCGGCTTGAAATCCTTCGGTCGAACACAACGGGCAATGCGGACGGTTCCATTTCCATTTACACAAATGTTCAGAAATCGGGGGTGTCTCTCCTCCAGGTCCAGCGATGGCTGCCTTCAGCCTCGTTTTCGAAGGGCGTTATTGCCAGCGGGCAAACTCTGTTTGAGATTCCTAATCTGATCTGGACGAACGGAAACATTTCGAGCAAGGTCGCCCTGCCCAGGTTCCATCAGGAAGCGACTTTGACCGCGAATCTCGCCCACGCCGGGAAGTCTGACTTCCAGATTCACTCCGATTCCTTGCCTGCTGATTTGGCGGTCCAGATTTCGTCCAGCGCTGCGGGACTTAAGGTTCAAAGCGCGGCCCTGTGGCGAAGCAACCACATTGATTTTAATGCGGAATTCGTTCGGGACGGAATCTTACCATCCAAGGCCAGCCTTCTTGCCGCGGACTTTGTTCTCCCGCCGGAGGTACTGCGCTTGCCCGGATACTCTGACCTTACCGGCACGTTGCGCGGACTTTGGGAGGCCGGAGCGTTCACCTTGGAGCTTGGCGCTGAAGCCCATCCACTCGTAACGGAAACCAATCTGCCGGCGGCGAGGCTGGAGCTGCATGCCCGGGGCAATACGAATTCGGCGACCATCGCGTCCGCCGTGCTCACCTCCCCGGGTTTGAAGGCGGAACTCTCGAAGGAGTTATCTTTGCATTTTGAAGGGCCGATGGTGCGCGAACCTGCGATCCTGAAAGTCGAGGCTGATTTGGAGCGGCAAGCTTGGCTGCGCGCGAAAGGAAAATTCAGCGGCGAGGTGGATCTCAGTCCGACGAGCGAACGATTTCCCGCCGCCAGGTTTGAGTTTTCAGGAAGCGGCGTTGGCAATGCCGAGCTTGAAGCGCGAACCCTCACGCTGAAAGGGAACCTGAAATGGCCCAGGCTGGAGATCGACGAAGCAACCGCCAATTTTGCCGATGACTCGGTGGCGACCGCGCATGGAAAAATTGACTTGCAGGCACAGGCTCTTTCAGGAGTGCAAGCGCAATTCAGCGGCTCGGTGGCACGGCGATGGTTGCCGGCGGGATATGGCTACGAAACTCTGGCGCTGAACGCCAATTTCGATGGGCCCCTCAAAGCCCTGTC
>Ga0193729_1001874_pt1 | contig 10633 bp, 11 predicted proteins | sample U1c2metaG_FD_143036 | JGI IMG/M metagenome (GOLD analysis project Ga0193729, IMG submission 143036) | Soil microbial communities from a riparian zone of the East river system, Colorado, United States - U1c2 | ecosystem: Environmental > Terrestrial > Soil > Riparian zone | place: USA: East River... | reverse complement strand
CCGTGAGCGGAGCAGTTCCTTCGTATTCGACAAGGCGGCATTCTGTTCTACTCCGCGGAAAGTAGTCGGATTGCTCGGGAAGAATATCGGGATCGATTTGACCAGAGGCACAAGTTTCTGGCAGGAATGGGCGGAATTGCTCGTGCGCTGGAGCGGCGAGGAGGCTAAATCGTTGGCGTTGAAACACAATAAAGAATGAACAAAAAGGCTATTCTTCTTGCCGGTGGCGCGGGCACGCGTCTTTTTCCGCTCACTAAGATTGTCTGCAAGCAGCTTCTCCCGATCTACGATAAGCCAATGATTTGCTACCCGCTGGCCACACTCATGCTCGGCGGCCTGCGAGAGGTGCTAATCATAACTACACCGAAAGATTTGCCGATGCTTCGCAATTACCTGGGCGACGGCGCACAGCTTGGTATTCGAATCGAATATGCGGAGCAGCCGAAGCCGGAGGGAATCGCGCAAGCGTTCCTGATTGGCGCAAAATTCGTCCGCGACTCCGGTGCGACGCTCATTTTAGGCGATAACATTTTTTATGGGAAACTCGATTTCTACCGGGACGCTCTGGCCATCGAGCGCGGCGCCTGCATTTTTGGATATCAAGTGCGCGACCCGGAGCGCTACGGTGTGGTCGAATTCGATGCTGAGGGCAAAGCGATCAGTCTCGAGGAAAAACCGAAGCAACCGAAAAGTCATTTTGCGGTCCCGGGACTTTACGTTTACGACGAGCGCGTTGTCGATTTTTCCCAAACCCTGCGTCCGTCGGCGCGCGGCGAGCTCGAAATCACCGACCTGAATTTGCTCTATCTCAAGGAGAAACAGCTGCACGTGAAACTGCTCAGCCGCGGCATGGCCTGGCTCGACGCCGGCACGCAGGCAAGCCTTCTGGAGGCCGGTAATTACATCGCGACAATCGAACATCGACAAGGGTTGAAAATCGCATGCCTGGAGGAAGTGGCCCTGCGGATGGGCTTTATCAACCAGTCACAACTGTCAGCGATTATCGACCGCTTACCGAAGGGTGAATACCGAGATTATCTACAGATGGTTTGCGACGAAGGGCCAAGCGCCGGTCCAGAGCCGGTGGGATAGCAGTTTGGGTAGCGCACGCGTCTCGCGTGCTGGTTTCGGCGTCGCGCCGAAATAGTCTTTTCTTTAAATGAGGACTGCTTGACCCGCAGAAGAAAAGTCCGCGATTGCGAGACGCAATCGCCAGCACGCGTGACGCGTGCGCTACCCAAACCTATTTTGGTTGTTCACGGAGCAGATGATTTGTGTCTGCGAGGAGTTTCGTCACGGCGTCCGCTTCCATTGCCTCGTAATAACCGCGAATTTGGCCATGCCGATCCACCAGAACCATCCGAGTGCTGTGCACGGGAATTCCGGCTTCATCGCTGCCATCGGACACCGCAAGTTTGAAGCCATCGTGTGAAAGTTTGTAAATTGCGGACTTGGGTCCTGTGAGAAAATCCCAGCGTTCCGAGTCGGCGTGCAACTTCTCCCCGTATCCGCGCAGAACGTCCGGTGTATCCTTGTCCGGATCGACGCTAAACGAGACCAAATGCACATCGGTTTTTTCCAACGGCTTTTGTAATTCACTCATCCGGGTGCTGATCATCGGACATGGCCCCGGGCACGTCGTGTAAATGAAATCCGCGATCCAAATTTTCCCGGCCAATTGCGCGGAATCGAACGGTCGGCCATTCTGGTTCACGAGCTGGAAATGGGGAACCGTGCCGTAGGAAGAAACGCTCCGTTGCTGGAGCGCACGAACCTCTACCTGACGCAACCAAAGTAACCCTCCCGCCGTAATTAACGGGATCAGAATTAATGTCGCTTTCCACGCAATCGCACTCCAGGAGCTCTGGCGGCGAATAGGAATTGATGCGGCGTTCATGACTTCGTCAGGACCAAAGCCACTAACAACAGCGGAAGATAAACAATCGATGTGATGAACAATAAACGTGCAGCTCCCGCGGTGCGCATTTTTAGAAAACGCATCGCAACGGCAATAAACAAACCGCCAAGCACAAGCTCAATTGCGAGGTACGCGAAGGTGACGATCCCGACAAATGCGGGCAGGCCCGCTATCACGAGGAGTAAGATGCAGAAAAACACACTTTGGCTGGCGCTGCGTTCGCCACTGTGGTCATCGCTCGAAATCATGCGGAAGCCCGCGCGCGAATAATCTTCGCGGTACATCCAGGCAATCGCGAAGAAATGCGGCAGTTGCCACAGCAAGAGGATTGCGAAAAGACTCCACGCGCCAGCCTCAAGCGTTCCGCGCGCAGCCGCCCAGCCAATCATTGGCGGAATTGCACCCGGGATCGCGCCCACGAAGGTGTTCGCGGTACTGGCGCGCTTTAGAGGCGTGTAACCGAAGATGTAGATGACAATTGTGAGCGCAGCGAGCGCAGCGCTAAGCGCGTTGCAAGCCATTGTGAGATAGCCAACACCTAAAATCGAAAGAGCGACGCCAAGCGTAAGCGCTTCGGCAGGACGCATGCGACCGGCTGGAACCGGGCGGGTTTTCGTCCGATGCATGAGCGCGTCGAGCTTGCGTTCCCACCATTGGTTGAGAGCGGCCGCACCGGCCGCGGCCGCCGCCGTTCCAAAGACAACGTGAAAAAGCGCTACGTAATCGATAGGCGGTTCCGCTCCGAGATAAAAACCGGCCGCCGTGGTGAGCAGAACGAGCAGAGTGAGCCGCGCCTTGACCAATTCGGCGAAGTCCGCAGCCAACCGCCCCAGCGCGGATGCAAGATTCGTGTTTTGGACTTCGAGCGCGGCGGTTTTCATGCGACCAAGCTCCCGGTATTTCCAAACGCCGGCGCGCCTGGTCCGGTGGCTGCCGGACGCACTTGTCGATGCGAGATACGCCAGCAAATCGCGGAGATGCTCACACCAAAACATAGCATGATCGCGCCAAGCCCGACATGCGCCGTCGCAACATCAGCGGCCTTGTTGCTCCAAATGGTCCAGGCTCCGAGCGTGATCTGGCAAGCGACCAGCGCGACCCAAAAGATCGACAATCGCTTGAGGACAGCGATGCTCTGCGCATCTCTCCTAACGCGCATCCAAAAAGCAACCACGGCGATCGCGATAACGAACGCGAGAAACCGATGCGCCATTTGCAGCCAGATTTGGAAGGCGTCCACGTCCGATAAGGCGCGCGCATCGCGCCAGGCGTTGATCTTTGCGAGCGCAGCTTCGCTGGTGTCTGGGATCCATGCGCCGTTTGCCGTTGGAAAATCGAGAATGGCCAGATCGCGATGTTGATGGCGCATCGTCGCGCCAAGCGCGAGCTGCATGTAAATTGCGATTGTTATTGCAATCGCAGTTGTTGCGATCGCTGCAAGTTTTCTGGAATCGACAATGACATTGGAAAGCGTGCTCCAGAATTTCGAAGTAACGAGAGCGATCACGACGACCAGTCCAAGAAACGCTTGCGCGAGGCAGGCATGAAAGATTCCGATCTCGTCTTTTAGCATGGTGACGCGCAGTCCGCCGAGCACGCCCTGCAAAATCACCGCGCCGAGGGCAAGCGCTCCGAGGTTGCGAACCCATCGCCGAGGTTCGCTGCGCCAAAGCCAGATCGCGAGGATGATCGTCAGGAATCCCACCGCCGAAGCAATCAAGCGGTGCGTGTGCTCAAAAAAAATTCCGCCGATCCATTTCGAAACGGGAAACAGAAACATGTTGTAGCCAAACGTGGTTGGCCAATCGGGCACCGCGAGGCCCACCCCTTTGCTGGTGACCCATTCCGCCGCTGCAAATGAGAAACAACGTCGCAATGCACGTGAGCCACGCAAAACGGTTGAGCAACGTTGGCGATCTTTCTGGCGACGCCTGGATTGTTCCTTTTTCGCCAATCACAAGCCAATTAACCGCGGATTACGCGGATGACACGAATTTAATCAACAAGGCAACGCGACTTTGGGTAGTACACGCGTCTCGCCGCAACGGACTTTGTTTCGTGGCGCAATTTTGGAAAGTTGGCGATCGCGAGGACGCGCTCGCTCCGGCAGCTGCCGGACGGGACGCGTGCGCTACCCAAACGGCAAACGTCCGTCGCGCTAGCCACTCGGGCTCGGAGATGCTGCGGGCTGAGGCGATTTGTCTTCCGCTTTAGGAGCACCAGCTGGGGATACGCCCTGCGAGCCAGCTAACTCGGCGCGCTCTTTGAGCCACGCCTGATAATCCGCCGGTGTATCGACCACCAGAGTGCCCTTCATTCCAGAATGGCCCAGACCGCAAAGCTGGCCGCAAATCACTTCGTAGGTCCCGGTCTTGATCGGTGTGAACCACATCGGAATGCGCGAACCGGGGATTGCGTCCGCCGCGATGCGCATGTCCGGCAGAAAGAAATCGTGAATCACGTCCTTGGAGGACAACTCGATAATAACCGGGCGATTCACCGGCACATGAAGTTCGCCCAGCGTCACGATATCGTCTTTGCCCGCGGGATCGTTCGGATCGAGACCCATGGGGTTTGAGTTGCTGACAAAGCCGACACCGCGCCGGCCAAATTGTCCGTCCGGTCCGGGCAAATGAAAATTCCAGCTAAATTGCTGACCAACAACGTTGACGACAAGCGCTTCTTTGCCTGGTGGAAACTGATTCACGCGTTTTGCCCAAAGCGGAATCGCGAATCCGAGGAGGAGCACTGCTTCAATCAAAACAACGGAGAATTCCAGATGCGTCGAGATGCCGCTTGTGACACCGGCGTGATCTGCGACGGGCCGGCGACTTTTCCGGAAGCGAATCAGCACGAAAATAAAAAACGCCGACCAACCAAGGAAGAGCGCGCCCATGAACCAGTGGCAAAACTCGAGGATGTGGTCGATTTGATAGCCATGTGAGGAGGCGTTCGGCGGCTGGCCCAGAAATTCATTGATCAACGCGAGGCTACTCATATTTGCTCAGATCTTCCTCGGTAATCTCTTGATAAGGCTCGGCGGGCATGCGCCCATGCCGCCAGAGATGAAAACTGAATGCGCCGATCCCACCCAATACCGACATAACGGCACCAAAAAGGAACCAGATCGCCACCGCCATGTGCTCGGTCGATTTTCCATCTTTTGCGCCATAGCAAAACGGGCATGCCAGCGCCTGTCCAACAGGCGAAAAGATAGACAAAAGCAGGATCGACAGAATCTTCGTCTTCATGTGATGATGCGAAGCCGTTTCATTTTTCGATAGAACCAGACGCCGTACACGACCAAAGCGACCGCGACGACAAACGAGCAGATTGCGCCGGCCAGATAAATCGACGCGCCTTCCACGAGATCGACCCAGACACACCATGCTCCGATCCCGAGCGCGAGCAGCGTCGAGAAAATAATGAAAACAATATGGAAACCTTTAAGCGACATTTAATGAAAGACCGGGTAGTCGTACCACGCCAAAAAGATAAGCCAGAAAAGTCCGAGCACAAAAAAGCCGGTGAAAAAGAGGATGCGGTAAATCAGGCGTTTTTCCGCGGCAAGATGCATGAAAATTGCCGCCACCAGACCTGCTTTCAGCGTCGCTACCAGCATCGCGACGGCGATGTTCGCTTTACGCGCGCCAAAATCGACATACGACAACGCCACGGTAATGATAGTGAAAGCGAGCAGGAGCGCACCGACCACTAAGTACCCTCGGACGTGCTTCTGCACATTGTGCGCGTACTCCTCGTGCTCACTCGCGTCTTGGGAAATATCAGGCGGGTTGTTCATCCGTCAGAGCAAATAAAAAAGCGGAAAGACGAAAATCCAAACAAGGTCAACAAAGTGCCAGAAGAGGCCGGCTACCTCGACGCGATTTGCCAGGTGTTCAGGGTTGCGCTGGTAAAGCTTTTTGCTGACCGGCAGCCACATATAAATGAAAACGAGCACGCCGGCGAGGACGTGCATCCCATGCAAACCAGTGATCGTGAAATAACTGGCGAAATACGCGCTGTGCGTTGGTAGAAACATTGTCGCGCGCTCCACGTCCTCCTTGTCGATCTTTGCGATCTTGTCGGTCGGCGGGACGTAGAGAAAATGCGGCCGATCCATCGCCGGGTTGGTCGGGTCCGCATTTACCGGATCGAGATAGATTTCGTATTCCTTGATGTTGGGATCAGTTAGCGCGGCGCGATTGTGCAAATGCCCTGTGATCTCAAGGCGCGGCGGGAGGCCTTTCGCAGCGGCATGCTCGTTGCCGAGATACTGTTCGTACTTCCCGAGCGCCGCCGGTTTAATGTAAGCGCCGAAGTGATCGTATTTCTGGGGCCATTCATAGCCGAGTTTGACGACAAGAAAGATCACGCCGCAGGTGATGGTGGCCAACATGTACCACCAGTAGGCGCGGTAGCGTCGCATCTTGAGCGCGGCCCACGCCAGCACGACGGTGACTGAAGACATGATGAGAATCGCGGTGTTGAAGGTGCCGACGGGCACGTTGAGCAAACCGTGCGGCCACATGCCCGGCGGCGCATCGAGTCGCAAAAAGATGTAGGCGGAAAAAAGTCCGCCAAAGAGCATCACTTCTGACGCGAGAAACAACCAGATGCCAACCTTGGCGTTCCAGAGACCGGTGTCAGGTCGCGTGGAGACTGTGTAGGGAATCTCCATCTCTTCAGTCTACACGAGCACAGCCTCAGCCGGCTTGCGCCGCACGCGCTCCCTCGGCTCAACCGGCTCATTTTGCATGGTGAAATCGCGATCGCGTCCAGGGAGGCTGTATTCGTAGGGGCCGCGATAAGCGATTGGCGTCGTAACGAAATTTCCATGCGGCGGCGGGGAAGGCGCAGTCCATTCCAGCGTGGTCGCTTCCCACGGATTGTCGTTCACTTTTTTGCCATGCTTGATGCTCCAGAAAAAATTGATGATGAAAGGAATTTGCGCCAAACCCATGGTCCACGCCGCCCATGAGATCGGCGTGTTCCATTGAAAACCGGTGAGGCCCCAAACGTGTTCGCCAGATAACGTCCAGCCCTGCCCACCATCGTACCAGCGGCGATGCATGCCGACCATTCCCTGCAGAAACATCGGGAGAAAAATTACATTCATGCAGATGAGCGTCGGCCAGAAGTGCACTTTGCCCCAGAATTCGGACATGGCTCGGCCGGTCGCTTTCGGGAACCAGTAATAGATGCCGGCGAAGAGTCCGAAGATGGTGCCAGGGGCCACGATGTAATGGAAATGCGCAATAACGTAGTAGGTATCGTGCAGATAAAGGTCGGCGCTGTTAAAAGCGAGTGGAATGCCGGTTAGGCCGCCTATGCCAAACATCGGCAGAAATGCTGTGGCGAAAAGCATCGGCACGGTGAAGCGAATGGAGCCGCCCCAAAGTGAAATGAAAAACGCGCTCAAGATGATCACCGACGGGATGGAGATCAGGAGAGTTGTCGTCTGGAAAAACGCGCTTACCGCTGTGCCCATTCCGGTGAGCCACATGTGATGCGCCCAGACGACGAACGACAAAAAGCCGATCACGAGCACGGAAAAAACGAGCGATTTGTAACCCCACAGCGGCTTGCGCGAATTGTTAGCGAGGATTTCGGCGACGATGCCCATGGCCGGAAGAATGAGCACATAAACTTCCGGATGTCCCAGAAACCAAAAGAGATGCTGCCACAAAAGCGGATTGCCGCCGCCACTGACGCTCACTGCCGCGCCGTTCACGACGAGTCCACTTGGCAAGAAGAAGCTCGTCGCCGCTACTCGATCCATGAACTGCATAACGATCGCGGCCTCAAGCGGCGGGAACGCCAGCAGCAACAAAAACGCGGTGACAAATTGCGCCCACACGAAAAAAGGCAACCGCATCCAGGTCAGCCCCTTCGCGCGCAATTGAATGATGGTGGTGATGAAGTTGACGGCGCCGAGCAATGACGACGTGATCAGAAAAATGAAGCCCAGAAGCCAAAGCGTCTGGCCGCTGAAGATCACGTTATAGTTGGGCCCTTTATCTGCGATATCGGCGAGAGGCGTGTAAGAAGTCCAGCCGCTTTTAGCCGCCCCGCCAGGGACAAAGAAACTCGTCAGCATGATTACTCCTCCGACCGCGAACGCCCAGAAACTGGCGGCATTGACCTTCGGAAAGGTCATGTCCGGCGCGCCGATTTGCAGCGGCACGACAAAGTTTCCGAAAGCGGCGAACGCCACAGGCACGATTCCGAGAAAAATCATGATCGTGCCGTGCATCGCGCCAAGGGAGTTGTAGAAGTCAGGCGCCATCTTGCCGTCCGGCATCGTGCCCGGCCCGAAAATGTATGGGAGCAGCTTACCGATCACGGGCAGAGCCTGACCCGGATAGGCCAATTGCCAGCGCATCAGCATCATCAAGCAGAAGCCGAAGAACAAAAAGACCAGCCCGCAAAGCCCGTACTGGATGCCGATGACTTTATGATCGGTGGAGAAAATATATTTTCGCCACCACCCGAGCTCGTGATGCTCGTGTTCAGCGCCGTGCGCGACTGGATGGTGATGCGTTTCGAGAGAAGTGGAAGTGTCCATTCAGGAAAAAGTTACCGCTTCAATATCTAAAGAGAAGCGTAATTTGCAAAGCCCGAAAAAAGCGATTTGTCGAATGCATGATGCAAGTCGCGCCAAAATGCAATCCCGCGTCGTCGGTCAAAGATGATAGCGCGACGATTGGAGGTACATTTGATTGATGGAAAAAGATCCAAAGCTGCGCGGCATCATCCATTTGGATATGGATTGCTTCTACGCTGCGATCGAGGTTCGCGATCGTCCCTCATTGCGTGGCAAGCCGGTTGGTGTGGGCGGAGCGCGGGATCGGCGCGGCGTTTTGACGACGTGCAATTACGAAGCGCGCAAGTTCGGTGTGCGTTCGGCGATGCCGACGTTCATGGCGCTGCAACGGTGCCCGAATTTGATCGTGTTGCCGACGCGCTTCGATGTTTATCGGCGCGAAGCCGCAGTTATTCGTGGAATCCTGCATCGGTTCACATCGCTGATTGAACCACTCTCGCTCGACGAAGCGTACCTGGATGTAACCGAGCATCCCGGCGCACCGGGGCCGTTGGCACAAGTGATCCGCGGCACGATTTTTCGGAAAACGAAGCTCACATCGTCGGCGGGAATCGGTCCGAACAAATTGATCGCGAAAATCGCGAGCGAAATAAACAAGCCGAACGGCCAATTTGAGGTCATGCCGGAGCAGGTCCCGGAATTCATGGAGAAATTGCCAGTCCGCAAGATCTGGGGAATCGGCGAGAAAACGGAGCGAAAACTGGAAGAGCTCGGCGCTAAAACCTGCGGCGAGTTGCAGCGCTTCTCGCGTCCGGAGCTTGTCGATCTTTTCGGCAAGTTTGGTCTCGATCTCTACGACCTTTGCCGCGGCACCGATCATCGCCCGGTTGAACCGGATCGTCCGCGCAAATCGCTCAGCACCGAAGAAACGTTCGCTGTCGATCTAACGACGGTCGAGCAATGCGAAGAAAGACTGGAGGACCTGTTTCAGGAATTGATGGGCGATCTCGCCCAAAAGGAGGCGAGTCGTTCTATCACGAAGATTTTCGTCAAGCTGAAGTTCAATGATTTCACGCGCACGACAGCCGAGCGCGCCGGACTGGCGCCAAGTCTACAAGATTTCCGCTCCCTGCTCAGTGAAGCATTTGCTCGCACTGGGAAATCGGTCCGTCTCGTCGGCGTTGGGGTTCGTTTCGCGGAGACTTCGCCGGAAAACGCGCAGATGGATCTGCTGTAGCATAGCCATCTTGGCTGTGGGTCTGGCGGGCTTCCAGCCTGCCGACTCATTTAAACGCCAGGCGAGACGCCCGGCTGTCCTACAGGCTGGAGGCGTGTGCTACGTTTGCATGTCGCGCGTTAATCTCATCCCACAACATGACTTGCGCCCAGGAAAGGAAGATTAAGCAAACCGGTTGCGATGTCCGCTTTGATAATCTGACGCGACAACTTTACGCGACTGACGCGTCGATCTACCAGATCGAGCCGATCGGCGCGGCGTTTCCGCGCAGCGCGCGAGAAGCGAGCGCGGTCATTCGCGCTGCGGCCGACGCAGGCGTTTCGGTGACGCCGCGAGGTGCTGGCACGAGTCTGGTTGGGAACGCAATCGGCGAAGGGTTGATCGTTGAGTTTTCGCGCTACAACCGCCAGATCACCGAACTCAACACCGAAAAGCGCAGCGTCCACCTCGACGCGGGCGTCGTGTTAGATCAGCTCAACGATTCTCTAAGGCCGCACGGATTTTGTTTTGGCCCGGATGTCGCGACAAGCGCGCGCGCAACGCTCGGCGGGATGATCGCGAATAATTCCTCCGGCGCACGTTGCCCAATTTACGGGACGACCGCCAATCACGTCATTTCCCTCGAAATCGTGATGGCCGATGGCCGGGTCGAAAAAATCGGTCCCGACCACGAATCGCTGGGTGCCGAACGTGCCAAGATCAACGATCTCATTCGCGCAAAGAGTGCGGAAATGGCCGAGCGCTGGCCGCCAGGATTGCTAAAACGCTGGCCTGGCTATGGCATCGAGAGATTTCTGCGTGCGCCGAACAATCTCGCCAATATTCTCGCGGGCAGCGAAGGGACACTCGCCGCGATTTTTTCCGCCGAGCTAAGAATCTCGCCGCTGCCGCGCGAAAAAGGTTTGGGCCTGATCTTTTTCGCGTCCGTGGA
>Ga0193729_1001873_pt1 | contig 10633 bp, 7 predicted proteins | sample U1c2metaG_FD_143036 | JGI IMG/M metagenome (GOLD analysis project Ga0193729, IMG submission 143036) | Soil microbial communities from a riparian zone of the East river system, Colorado, United States - U1c2 | ecosystem: Environmental > Terrestrial > Soil > Riparian zone | place: USA: East River... | reverse complement strand
GGTAGCGGTCCATGTGCACGCGCATCGAGGTGGTGTCCCACAATTCGTCGCGGATGTAGAAATTGATGCCTTCACCCATGATGAGCTGCCGGCCGCCATCCATATCGATGGTTTTCCAGGTCTTGCACTCCATCGCCCACGGCGCGTCGGCCAATCGCGGCACGGCGACTTTGGTCGAGGGCGCCAGTTTCAGTCCGAGATAGCTGGGCTCGCCGATGTCGGGCGGAAAGTCGCCGCTGGAGTCGTGCATCGCCCGCGCCAGCGGTTCATCGGCGAGGTTGACCACGAACTCTTGGGTACGCTGGATGTTGACCACCGTATCCTTGAGCAGGCCGTCCGGCCCCGGATTGGCGGAGAACATGCAGAGCGGCGGATCCTCCGAAAATACGTTGAAGAAGCTGAACGGCGCGGCATTGACCACGCCGGTGGGGCCAACCGTCGTCACCCAGGCGATCGGCCGCGGCAGGACGAATCCCGTCAGCACCTTGTAGCGCTCGCGAGGCGTGAGATCGTCAGGGGCGTATTCCATTTTTGCATTCCGTGTTTGACTGGGATTTCTAGTCGAGCGGACCTTGCCCCGCAAGGCAGCGCGATTGCATATGACTGAATTGAGCCGTGCGTTGATGCGGCCGCGACCGTTCGCAGGGACGACTCATCGAAAGCCCAGGCATAGGAAAATTCCATATGCGATTGTCCTGCTGCCTGCGCGGCGGGTGAGGAGCTAGCTACGGCATGCTCAACTCGTGGCGGCCGACGACCATCCAGTGAACTTCATCGGGACCGTCGGCGAAGCGGAGATGGCGCACGTCGGTGTACATTTCGGCGAGCGGCGTCCATTGCGAAATGCCGGTCGCGCCGTGCATCTGGATTGCCTGGTCGATGATCTTGCAGGCGCGCTCGGGCACCATGGCCTTGACCATGCTGACCCAGATGCGTGCCTCCTTGTTGCCGAGCACGTCCATCGCCTTGGCGGCCTTCAGCACCATCAGCCGCATCGCCTCGATTTCACAGCGCGCCTGCGCGATGATCTGGAGGTTGCCGCCGAGATGGGCGATCTTGCTGCCGAAGGCCTGGCGCGTGAGGCCGCGTGTCACCATCAGATCAAGCGCCTTTTCCGCCTTGCCGATCGTCCGCATGCAGTGATGGATACGGCCGGGCCCGAGGCGTACCTGCGAGATTTCGAAACCACGGCCTTCGCCGAGCAGAATGTTCTCCTTGGGCACCCTGACATCGTTGAACCGCAGGTGCATATGGCCGCGCGGCGCATGGTCGTGCCCGAACACGTGCATGGGTCCCAGGATCTCGACGCCCGGCGTGTCCTTGGGCACCAGAATCTGCGACTGCTGCTTGCTTGGCGGCGCGTCCGGATTGGTCTTCACCATCACGATCATGATCTTGCAGCGGGGGTCGCCGAGGCCGGAAATGTAATATTTTTCGCCGTTGATCACCCATTCGTCGCCGACGAGTTTCGCCGTCGTCGAGATATTCTTGGCATCCGACGACGCGACATTGGGTTCGGTCATGGCATAGGCGGAGCGGATTTCGCCGTTGAGGAGCGGCTTGAGCCACTTCTCCTTCTGCGCCGGCGTGCCGACGCGCTCGAGCACTTCCATGTTGCCGGTATCGGGCGCCGAACAATTCATGGTTTCCGAGGCCAGCGGATTTTTGCCGAGTTCGGCTGCGATATAGGCATAGTCGAGATTCTTCAGGCCGGCTCCGGTCTCGTCATCGGGCAGGAAGAAATTCCACAGACCTACTTCCTTGGCCTTTGCCTTGGCTTGCTCCAGCACCTCGATCTGGCCCGGCGTAAAACTCCAGCGATCCTGCTTGTTTTCGCCAAGCCTGTAAAACTCGACCGACATCGGCTCGACCGTTTCCCGGATGAACTTTTTCACGTGGTCGTAAAGCGGCCGGACCTGATCCGACATGCGCAAATCGTTGAGCTCATCGTCCGGGTTGAGGCTGTAGGTCGTCATTCGGGGCACGTAGGCGTGTTTCATGTATTTCTCCCATCCGCGCAGATCGTTTTTTCTCACGTGGCAGTCTAGACGTACGATCAACCATTACAAGCAGACGGGCAGGCGAGTTCTTCCAATACCTGTCGGTTAGCTTTTGCCGCCCTGCGAAATTTCAAATCGCCGTAGTGCCGCCGTCGATCGCAAAACAATCGGCGGTAGGCACGACGCAAGCGCGCCTTTGCCCATCCTGCGAGCTGTTGCGTATCTCGCGGGCCGGCAACATCAGCTCAAGTGATGATGCGGCTTTCTCAAACCGGCGGTCAGTTCGGGCGCTGCATGAATGCCCGAATGGCCTGATTCACCAACTTCGGATGGGACCGCATAGAATAGTGGCCGCCGTCCTCGATCCGCACCACGGTCAGATCCGGCGCATACGCGTCGAGACCGTCGAGCTGTTGCGGCAGGATATAGGGATCGCGCATCCCCCAGATGACCAGCGTAGGTACCTTCACCTGAAGCGAGGTGGTCGCGGGTGGGGTGCCAAGACCGGAGAAGAAATGGGCCGCGAGATCTGGCGCCCTGTTGGCGGCGCCCTCCTCGAGCGAGGCCGGCACCTTGATCGGATCCGCCCGATAGTAGTTGTACCAAACGGGATATGGGCCGGCCGCAGTGTTGAACTCCCGTTCGTATTGAGACGCCTTGATCTGGGCCGGGTTGGTACGAAGCTCGCGGAGGTGAACCGCCGGATGCGGCGCGTTGAGAATGATCAGGCGTTCGACCCGGGTCGGATATGCGGAGGCGAATACCCAGGCGACGTAACCGCCCCAATCATTGCCCACGAGAGTGCACCGCTCCGTGCCGAAATGGTCCACGAGACCGTGCACATCACCAAGCAGACGCGGCATGGCGTAAGCCTCGACCGCCTCGGGTGCGTCCGAAGGGGCGTAGCCGCGAAGGTTGGGAGCTACCGCGAGGTGATCGCGGCCGAATTCTCTCAGCTGGGATTCGTAGTCCGGATGGCCGTGAAGGAACAGCATCAGTGGGCCTTCGCCGACCCGGACAAAGAAGAGCCGCGCACCATCGCCGACGGCGTAGCCGCTTCCAGACGATGGCTCAGCTGTCGCATGAGCCAAAGCTGCTCCAATCGACGGGGCGACGACGGCCGCCGCCCCAAGCCTGGCGCATGAGACGAGGAGGCGCCGACGCTGGACCTCGTGAGTTGCTGTCATGCGACCTACCAACTGAGCCCGCGAAATTATGGAGGCGGCAGTGGAAACTTTAACAACCAAGGGGGACCATTGAAAGTAAGTTGTCGCGCCAGATTGAGTTACCTGGCCTGCCGAACAGGCGTCCCAAAATGCCGTGCGACCAATTTTTCGGCCTTCGCCGCAGATTACATTATTGCGCTCGAAACCCGATCACCAGAGATCTTGTTCATCGTTCCTCGTCGATAACGCATAGCCGCGCCCCACCAAATAAAAGCTTTGGAGAGCTGTAAGAGACCCGACCGAGATCAACATACCGTGTACAAGCCCGAAACCATCGTGGAGAAGAAGAGCCACGGAGAGGAACGCGACGATCGGTGAGGCAAGTACGATCGCCACCGCGTGGAAAAACACCACACCGATCGCAAGCCCAACCGAAGCGCTCGCGACCCCTAGAACCAAGATAGTCATCACGATAATACCTTGTCATGACAGAAGCGCATCCGGCCGGCGTGAGGCACGAGGCCGCGTGAACTGCCATCTGTGAATCATTGGTTTGCTTATGCCCGACGGGCCGCACAACGATTATCTGCGACAGCGGAGCAATGCTTGGACGCAAGCGACCGATTTGTTGGCGGGAAGCGCAATTCGGCATTCATTGCAGCGCTCCTCCGAGAGGAGCCGATGCACGCGCTGGATCGACGCGCGCGAAGCCTGGATGCGGCGGCGATGCGCAGTCCGGACTGTTGCGCCGACGACTTGGAGAAAACCGCAGCTGGAATTTTTCTTCAGCGGCGAATGCGAATTTGCGACACGCTGCTCATGCTTGCTCGCGTCACTAAAAGAAATGCACCGGCATACCACAATCGGAGGACGCGGCCCGAAACGGACGCAGTATCAGCTGCGGTTCTCTCCAAGCCGTCGTCGCACCAGTCCAAGCCGCACATCGCTCCGTGGCGACGACGAAAATCGTGCAACGCGAGGCTTTGACGAGCGCAGTCTGCTCGGTATGCCGGGTAGTGAATTGCTCGGCGAGGGCAGGTGGCAATCCGCGCGATCGTGTTTGCTGGAGGCTCCGGTAATCATGAGTACGGCACATGCTCCTTCAACGGTAGGTTTTTCGACAGACGATCTGCCGGAGAAAGACCGGATTGCGATGTGGCGCGAGCTTCGTCAGTTACTGATATTCGGGATGATGACCGACCTGGCGTGGACAGATGTCTGTCCGTGCACGGGCCGCGCGAAGATTTTCGCAGTTCGCCGTCGTCCATTGAGATGTCGCTGCCGTCCAAGATTTGCGTCGCCGTCATATCTATGCTGCTCGAATGCAAACCCCTACGGGTTGCGTAATTTGTGAGACGGGGCCCGTCATCGATTGGAACTAATCAGCATTTTTGTGAGGCCCTTCTTGAAAGGATATGCGAGGCCGGGTGTATGCGCGGACTCGGGTTCGAAAGAAAGCTCGAAAGAAAATTGCAGTGTCGCCCAGAGCAGCCCGGCTGCAACTATGTCGACGATCGCCGGCCCGGGTGTCCGTCTTCGAGGATGACCATGGATCAGGCAGAGCAGCCCTCTCAACTCATCGGCGAGATATATGATGCAGCGCTCGACCCTTCGCTGTGGAGCGGCGTTGTCGCCAAGGCCGGGCGCTTCGTCGGCGGCTCGTCGGCGGCAATCTTTTCCAAGAGCTCGGTCACCGGGAATGGCAATGTCTATTATGAGACTGGCACTGACCCGTATTATCGACAACTCTATTGCGATAAATATGTAAAGCTCGATCCTTCCACGGCCGGCCATTTCTTCGCTGATATCGGGCACCTGATCGCAGTGGCCGATCTTATGCCCTACCGCGAGTTCCTGGAAACGCCGTTCTATAAGGAGCGCGCCCACCCGGAAGGCCAAGTGGATTGCGTATCGGAGGTGCTCGATAAATCGGCGGCCAGCGCGGCGCTGTTCGGAGTATTTCACCACGAAGGCGGCGGCGTTGTCGACGATGAAACGCGCTGGCGCATGCGCCTCGTCGTTCCACACATTCGCCGCGCGGTGCTGATCGGCCGACATATCGATGTTAAGTCCGCAGAGGCGGCGATTTTCTCCGACACGCTCGATGGCATCAGCGCGGGGATATGCCTTGTGGATGCGGTTGGCCGCATCGTGCATGCCAATGCGGCCTGCCAGGCAATTCTCGACGCCGGCGATTTCCTGTCCGCGATCGAGGGGCGGATCGTCGCAAACGATGCGAAGATTGATTCGGCTTTTCGGGAGCTGTTTGCGTTCGCCGGTAGCGGTAATGCGGCAACCGGAACGCGGGGTATTGCCTTGCCGCTGAGAGCGCAGGACGGCTCGAATCATGTCGCGCATGTGCTGCCGCTGACATCCGGTGCCCGCCGCGTTGCCGGGGTCGCTTACTCTGCAACTGCTGCCTTGTTCATTTGCAAGGTGGCAACGGATACCCCGCCTTCTCCGGAAATCATCGCCCGCGCCTACAATCTGACCCCGACGGAGTTGCGCGTGCTGCTCGCCATCGTTGGGGTCGGCGGAGTTCCCGAAGTCGCGGTGGCCCTCGGCGTTGCGGAAAGCACGGTCAAGACGCATCTCAGCCGTTTGTTCGTGAAAACCGGCGCCGGCCGCCAGGCTGATCTTGTCAAGATCGTTGCGGGTTATGCGACGCCGCTGATCGGTTAGCGCGCGCCATCAAGTGAGATCGGCCGCGAACAATTGGTTGGGATTTGTTGCGTGAACGGCGCTGCCGAGGGCTGGAAACGACGGCCGCGCGACGGCTCGAGGTCAGACTCCTTATAAGGTGCATAATGGCAACATTTTCGACGATGGCCAAGCGAGTGATCGAGTCGTTCGCCGCCAACGTCGAAGGATGGACGTCCACGCTTCGAGTCGATGCTATGGCTCTCGCCCATTGAAAAGCAGTGCCGGGAAACGCCCGTCTCATCTCGTCCAATCAAATCATCTGGTCCGTCGCGTTCCCGAAGATCGAAATCAGCACGTTTAAACTTGAGATGCCCCAGCCAAAAGGCAACGCGATCGCGGGCAGTTTCGCATATCGAGGCGATGGAACGTGGAACAAGAACAACTAAGACGGTACACGTAGTCCAGGCATTGGCGCGCCGTACGGCTTGCGACGGCCAGCGACCGCCAAAAATGCAGGAAAGCCCTATCCTGCGTGGCCTTCTTTGATGCCGTGGTGACGGCAGGCGATCCCGGATGAAGGTTGGTGAAGGTGGGGTTGGCGCGCTACGGTCGATGAAGATGGGCACTATTGCTTCGCCGTGGCGCTATGATGCCGGCGTCCGTTCCTCGCTTCAATCGTCAAGACTGCGAAAGCCTGCGATGTTGCACTTCGCCTTCCTGACCTTGCCACTTCACCCTCGGTAACCCGACCCGCCGGGCGGCGCCTCGGTGGGCCACATCCACACGTTGGCAGATGGCTCCAGCCCTATTCTGGCAGGCCGGCCTCGCGCCACGCGTTGGCAAAGGCTAAGAATACTTCTGGCTTCACTCCCACAGTCGCGGAGAAACGACGGATGGTGAAGCTCGGATCGAGTTTCAGCACCGACTGAGCGGCAGTCCTCGCCTCTTGGTCGCGACCCGAACAAATCAGCGCCGCCGTGAGATACGCGTAAGGAACGCTGAAGCTGGGATTCAACTCGACCGCGCGCCGCGCCGCCTCACACGCTTCCGCGTACCGCTTGAGATGGAAGTTGGCGCCGGCAAGAGCCTGATACGACAGATGGTTTTGGGTATCGAACGGACTGAGCTTCAGCGCGTGCTGAGCACGTTCGATGGCGAGCTCGCTCTTTCCAGTCCACGCCAGCGCGACGGCGCTTGTGCTCAGGGCGACAAAGTTTGAATTGCTGATTGCCAACGCGCGGTCGAATAGATCGAACGCCGTGGTCACGTCATGTTCCTCGAACCAAATCACAAACGCTGAGATCGCAAGCGTCGTTGCATCGTCACCAGCGCCTGAGAGAGCTGCCTGCGCGTGGTGGATCGCAGACCGGCGATCTTCCTCTTTGAGGCCTCCGCGACCAAATCGAATGTGGAAGCACCAGGCCAGGGCGGCGTGAGCAAAAGAATAATCCGGCTCGAGCTGGAGCGCTTTCTGCAGCAGCGGGATCGCTGGCGCAGAGCCTTCCGGCATCAATTTGTAGATGAACGGCAGCGCCTGTAGTACCAGGTCATAGGCATCCAGGCTGTCCGGCCGTTTGCGTTTAATGCGCTCGACCTCGATTTTTCTCAGGCCCGGCTCGATTGCGCCGATCACGCTCATTGCGATCTCGTCTTGCACTGCAAAGATGTCGCCCAGCAATCGGTCATAGCGCTCGGCCCAGACTTGCACGCCGCCGTGTGCTTCGATCAGTTGGGCGGCAATGCGGACGCGGTCGCCGGATTTGCGCACGCTGCCTTGGAGCACGTAGTGGACGCCAAGATCTTGCCCCAGTTGTCGTATGTCGACTGCTTTACCTTTGTAGACGAAGCTCGAATTGCGCGCGATGACAAATAGCCATTTGATGCGCGAAAGTCCGGTGATGATGTCCTCGACCATGCCATCTGCAAAATACTCTTGCTCCGCATCGCTGCTCATATTCTGGAACGGCAAGACGGCAATCGATGGACGATCGGGAAGTGCTCGCGGCATCTCCACAGGCGACGGTTGCGCACCGACGAACCGGTAGCCGCGGCCAGGCACAGTGAAGAGGTGGACCGGCCGGTCTCTTGCTTCGCCCAAAGCCTTGCGGAGTGCCGAGATGTGGACCTGGATGTTGCTCTCTTCCACGACAAGGCCGGGCCACACCTTCGCCATAAGCTCATCCTTCGTCACCACTTCGCCCTGCGCCGAGGCAAGCACAGCGAGTATGTCGAATGCCTTGCTCTTGAGCTCGATCGGCCTCCCCTCGCCGGTAAGTTTCCGGTGACGGAGATCGAGCCGGAAGCGCCCGAAGCTCACCTCATCCTGCTGCATGCGATTCAACCAAGGCCTCGATTCAGAACAATTAAGCTCCTGAATCAGGGAATTTAGAGCGCTCTGACATTACGGTCCAGCATCGAGCCGGCCGGAGCTGCCTTTTCGACCGCAAACAGGGTGTCCGATGATCAGCCGTTCCCACTCGCAGGGCGAAAAGCCTGTTCATCGGGTCATCACGGGGCCACCTGAGGCCAGGTCGAATGGCAACTTGCCGCTGTCGCAAGATTACCCGCTGGGCGGCACTCAGATCGAGGAAGAGCGGCTCATCAGGCAGGCGATCGATTACGAACCCCGCGCACGCCTCCTTCTGGACCGCATTGGAGTTCAACCAGGGTCGAACGTCGCCGATATTGGTTGCGGTCCGCTCGGTATTCTTCATCTGCTGTCCGAGCGTGTCGGTCCGCTCGGACGCGTCGTCGGGTTGGAACGGGAACCGCGCTTTGCGGCCAGGGCGCGGGTCGAGATCGCAAGGCGCGGACTAACCAATGTGTCCATTGTCGATGGCGATGCTCTTGCGACGCCCCTCAAGAAACAATCCTTCGATCTCGTGCACGAACGCCTGGTCATGATCAACGTTTCTGCGCGCGAAGCACTGCTCGCAGAAATGCTGTCGCTGTTGCGGCCCGGTGGGACCGTCGTTCTTGAAGAGGTGGATAACGTTTCTTGGTTGTGTCAGCCGGCGCATCCCTCGTGGGACGCGATACTTCGCGCCTTTCATGCCGTGTTTCAGGCGGACGGCGGCGATCCGTTTGTCGGTCGGCGCCTGCCGGAATTGCTGCGAGCGGCCGGAGTTCAGGCCATCCAGGTCGCGATGTCCGTCGACCTGGCTTTGCCGGGTGAATATCCGCGCAAGCATCTTGTTTCGCTGCTCGACTCCGTCCGGGACCGTGTCTTGTCCATGGGATTGCTTAGGGATGAAGAGGCGGCGGCGCATCGCGAGGCGCTTGTTGCTCACCTCTCCGATCCCGCGACGACAGTCATTGACAAGCTGCGGGTGCAGGCCTGGGGGCGGAAATCGAAATGAGAGCTGTGCAAAGAACAAGCGAACAACCCCGGAGCATTACCATGCTGCGCAGGATATTCATCTCGGGCTTGGCGGCGGTTGGAACGCTGAACGCGGGCGGCGCGGCCATTGCCCAGGATTCTGTCAAAATTGGCCTGATCCTCCCAATGACGGGTCAGCAGACCACGACTGGAAAGCAGATCGAGGCCGCCGTGCGGCTTTACATGCAGCAGCACGGCACGACGGTCGCCGGCAAGAAGATCGAGGTCGTTCTCAAGGACGACGGCGCAGTCCCCGACAATACCAAACGCATCGCCCAAGAATTGATCGTCAACGACAAGGTCAACCTGCTTGCCGGGTTCGGTGTTACGCCGTCGGCGTTCGCCGTTGCATCGCTCGCGACTGAGGCCAAGATCCCCATGATCGTCATGGCGGCCGGGACCTCCACCATCACTGAACGCTCCCCCTACATTGTCCGCACCAGTTTCACGCTGGCGCAAACGACCGTCATCATTGCCGACTGGGCGGCAAAGAATGGCATTAAAAGGGTCGTCACCATGGTCAATGATTTCGCGCCCGGGCTCGAGGCCGAGACCTCGTTCAAGGAGCGTTTCGGCCAGGCCGGCGGCCAGGTGGTCGAAGCAATACGCTTCCCGCTGGCGCATCCCGATTTCGCGCCGTTCCTGCAGCGCGCACGCGATGCCGCTCCCGATGCCATCTTCGCGTTCGTTGTCTCCGGCCAGGGCGGAACCTTTGTCAAGCAGTTCGTGGAGCGCGGCCTCGGCAAGTCGGGGATCAAGCTCATCGGTACCGGCGCCTTGACCGATGACGACGTCTTGCCGGCGATGAGCGATGCAATGATCGGCACGGCGACGGCCCATTTCTATTCGGCCTTTCACCCGTCTCCGACCAACAGAGCCTACGTCGATGCCTTCAAAAAAGCCAACCCGGACATGCGACCGAACTTCTTTTCGGTCAGCGGCTACGATGGAATGCATCTCATCTATGAGGCCCTCAAGAAGACCAATGGCGATACCAGCGGCGACGCGCTCGTCGACGCCATGAAAGGCATGAAATGGGAGAGCCCGCGCGGGCCGATATCGATCGATCCGGAGACGCGGGACATCGTCCAGAATATTTATGTCAGCAAGGTCGAGAAGGTCGACGGCGAACTCTACAATGTCGAGTTCGTTACCTTTGAGGCTGTTAAGGACCCGGTGAAAGCCGCGAAAGAGTGAGTCGGCCTAGGGTCAATCGCGCCCCGCGGACGACATCGGCGCGCGGGTTGCTTCACCTCGATCAACGGACGTCAAATCTCGCGAGCCGATCTGCTGAACAATGACCGCCGCGATTCGATACTTGCGACGCCGGCAGGTCGTGGGAAAGCGAACGACAGCGCAGAAACGGGCACCCTAAGCCGCTGCAGCGTACTCTGGCGTAGATTGGCGCGCCCGAGGAGATTCGAACTCTTCTCACCACAGACTGG
>Ga0193729_1001872_pt1 | contig 10636 bp, 11 predicted proteins | sample U1c2metaG_FD_143036 | JGI IMG/M metagenome (GOLD analysis project Ga0193729, IMG submission 143036) | Soil microbial communities from a riparian zone of the East river system, Colorado, United States - U1c2 | ecosystem: Environmental > Terrestrial > Soil > Riparian zone | place: USA: East River... | reverse complement strand
CAGCGAAGGAGATTCTGGAGTGTGCGAACATGGACCAGATCGTTATCGTAGCGATCGATCAGCACCGGGTGTTCAATCAGTTCTCGTGTCCAGACGGTGACCCGTTCTGAGCTGATAGACGTAATCGTTCCGGTCACGACTTCACCGCTAATAGGGTTCCCATTACTGAGCAAAATCTCATCACCCTCGCGCAGTTCCGAAGTATTATTGCAGCTGAAGACGAGTTTCCAACCCTCCTTATCGACAGTGGGCTGGCCTACTAACTTCAGGTCGGTGATGGCAGTACCGCGTTCGATGCGCTCGGTGACGGGTAGTTGCCAGAGAAGGGCCTGTTGTTGCTCACTGGCACGTTCTTCCATCTGTAAGAGCGCATAGTATCTGGCGAAAAATTCGTGGTCTTCAATTGCCGTATCCTCAGAAGGATTGAAGAGAAAGAGAGCACCCGATGCTGCCCCCACGCCTCCTGACGTGGAGGATCCTAACGGAACACTGCCTAACATGTCAAGTGATTTTGCACTATGGTGTGAGCGCTTGGCAAGCATCTGGGGATCTGGCTCTGGTGGTTGCCATTTAAGGAGTGCAGAGACATGCTGGCAGCGTTCAAGCATGGCACATTTCCCGCAGCGCGATGCTCCTGGAGGAGTTGATGGTATGCCCGTGACCCGGCTGAGGACGAGGATATTGCGTGTCTCATTGACGCGTTGAATCTCACGAATGGTGGCGGGAATGCCGAAGGCCTGAGCACTTCCTGGGGTGCCGCTGTAGAGCAGTGTCGCGAGTGCTCTTTTCATCTGTGAATTGCGGCGTACAGTCAAGAGCGCGTGGTAGCCAAGGACCTGCCAGCGGTGATCGCGCTTAGGTAATTGGCCGCTAGCCCCTCCGGTTTTGAGTTCCAGTAAACGCTGCTGCCCGGATTGCTGCCAGAAGAGATCCAAGCGACCGCGCAGGCCGATCTCAGGAGCAAGCAAAAATGTTTCAGCACGTACCTTATTACCCGAATGGAATGCATTTTCTTCTTCCTGTGTGTCTGCAGAGGTTGCCGGTATATTCCACAGAGTATTACGCTCACTCTCAAACCAAAATGCCAAGCTTTCGAGATGGGGTATCACCTCGGCGTGCATGGCATCGGGCGAGATGTTGGCAAGGGCCATCTCGATGCTACTGAGTTCCAGGGCCTGTACTAAGTGACGGTGAAGTGCTGCCAGCGAAGTTTCTGTCTGCTCGTCATCATGAGCAGAGAATTTTCCGCGGTCATAGTCTTTCAACAGCTCTTTGAAGCAGTGGTGAACCAGATTTCCACGAATGGTGGCTGGCGAGGTTGTTGAAGGAATCAGACGGTTGAGTATATGCTGGCGTGAACAATATGCTGCTTGATTGAGGTCGGTAATATTGAGGAGTATATTCGGTTCCAGGACTGCAAGAGTATAGGCACTAGTCTTGTAGTAAGAACGTATTCGTCCGTTGGACTCGAGGGTATTAGGAGCTGCCGGAAGGTGATAGATGCGTAATGTCAAATTATAACGTGTAAGAATATCTCCTCTGGCATTGAGTTCACTAACCAGACTGCGGTAGTAATCAGCATCGAGGAGAATCTCGATGTGCGTTGTACCCGTGTCGAGTGTAACGACTGGAATTTTTTTACCTTCGAACAGTCCTTCACGGGCGGAGATGACGCGACCTTCAAGCTGTGCTTGATAGCATGGACTTTTTTGGGGATCGAGAATGCAAAGGAAACACTCATGTTTCTTCGCATCTTGCTGGTTGACATCCTGTATCGCCATGCACTGGACACTCCCTATTTCCACCATACTACAGGGAGTGTACGCTAGGGATAGAGATTGGTCAAGGGAAGAAGAAAAATGGGGGATTTATAGGATGTCTTTTTGGGTAGTTCTTCGTATTTTGACCCGTTGTGCTGTAATAACAACAAAATGGTGTAGCTGATTGGGATATTCAGTGATGACCTGCTGAAGTCGAATTTGTTTCGTTTCTATATCTCCAATTTTTAGGCTAAAGAGAATAATACCAGCATGAGGAGCATAATAGCGAAAAATCAGTTCTCCAAAGTCACTACGATCATTTGTGATGAGGATGCGCTGTTCCTCGTAAGCGATAGCAAGAACTTCGCGATCGGGTAAGCTATGGGGATAGTCATGTCCGATAGCCGTGACGTTATATCCCTTTTCTTGTAGAAAGGTGGCTAAACGGTATTCTGCACTTTCATCTAGGAGAAACTTCATATATTTGTTTGTCTTGACTCCTGCTCTTTTTCTGGTTCAAAGAGGTAAGTCTCTTCGTCCTCAACAAGAGATTCAGCATAGGCAAGGCATGCTTGAACATCTTCCCTAGTGAGGCGGGGGTAGTCAGCAAATAATGTCTCTAGATTAAGATCATAAGCAAGATGCTGCAACACAATTTCAACGGGAATCCGTGTTCCTTTGATAATCGGTTTCCCTCCAACAATACCAGGGATGCTGACAATGCGGTCATGATAGTTTAGCTGTATCATGTTTGTAACTCCTGCCGCTATTATATACATGGATCTACGAGTGCTATTCAACTCTATTGACACTATACATCACAGTGTCAAGGTCTTATGCAGAATCCTCCCCTTTTGACATATGCCTTATTTGTCTGTGTCATTGTTAATCCCTTCCTCAAATTCATTGAGTACCTCTTCTAGTTCTTCGGCAAGCGAGGATTCAGAGTAAAAATGCTCAAAATGCAATTTAATAAGCTTTAATGCGCCTAATCGTGTAGAGGAAGCAATCACACTCGCAAGATTTTCGATTGCTTCTTTGTCTTCCTCTACTATTTCAATAATCCACCTATAGCCAGCCGTGAAACCTGCAAAGTGGGCTGCCTGCAAATTTTCTTCTATATCAGGATAAATTTCAAGTGTACACCTTTCTCCTTTTTCCTCGATAGCATGCCTATTGTCTAACAAAGCAGGATAATCGAGCAAAGCTATATATGCTCCCTCGATCATGCCATTTGCGGCTATTTCCCCTTTTTGTAACATAGCTATCCAATTAGTATGATGGAGTCAGAGCCCATCTCTATCATGTTCTACAGGCATTCCCGTCAGACAGGCTCAGTGTCTTCCTTGTTGCTGACACCAGCCTCAGTAAATGTTGCCATTTCGCCATGCGTACGCAAAGCACCTTCGATAATGTGCATAGCCAGAACTGCGCCAGTTCCCTCACCCAGACGTAGTTCTAGATTGAGCAGCGGGAAGAGGCCCAATTTCTCGAGAATAATCTGATGTCCACGCTCAACCGAGACATGTCCAGCAAACAAATAGTCGCGTACGGTAGGGTTGAGGCCGAAGGCAACTAGGGCTGCTGCACCAGAAATAAAGCCATCGAGCACAACCGGAATACGTCGGGCTGCCGCAGCAACAATTACCCCAACTAGGCCAGCAATCTCCAGACCACCAACTTTGGCGAGAACATCGATTGGATCATTGGCATTGGGTTTATTCTGGGCTAGCGCACGTTCGATAACACGCACTTTGTGGGCAAGCTGTTCGTCGTTAATGCCAGTGCCGTGCCCAGTGACGAGTTCTACGGGCACTCCCGTCAGACTGGCAGTGATAGCACTTGCGGCGGTGGTATTGCCAATGCCCATTTCTCCGATTGCTAGTAGGTCAACGCCCCGTTTGATCAACGACTTAATGACTTCAATACCAACAGCGGTAGCCTGAAGTACTTCCTCACGGGTCATAGCGGGACCGTGTGCCATATTCGCAGTGCCCATGCGTATTTTGCGTGAAAGCAAGTGGGGATGGGTCAGTTCAGCCGCGACTCCGACATCGACAACGATGACTTCAGCTCCGGCCTGTCGAGACAATGCGTTAATAGCGGCTCCATCCCGAAGAAAGTTGTAGACCATCTGCGGCGTTACAGCAGGAGGATAGGCGCTCACACCCTCAGCGGTGACACCATGGTCGGCGGCCATCACAATAACGGCTTTGAGAGGAATGATGGGTAGCACTTCTTTAGTGATACCGGCCATCTGGATAGCAATAGCTTCCAGCCGCCCAAGGCTGCCAGTTGGTTTTGTCAATTGGAGTTGACGTGTAGTAGCTTGTTCAGTTGCAGCACGGTCAATCGGTGGGATCGTTTTCGCCAACTCAAGTATATTTGCCATGATATCTGCTACTTTCTTGTGAAGTTTAACAAAAAATGTAATTGTCCACTGTAGAGGAGAGAAAGCATACAAAGGTCTTGATATCGCACTTATATGCTCCCTTGCGCTCTTTTATGTTGAGCTTTCCAGTTCTTGCATAGTATACAACATTCTCTTGCAGACAGGAAAAAAGCTTCTGAGATGCCTCTTGATGGGTAATGTCTCTGGTCGGCAACGAATCACCACTTGGGAAGCTAAAGACTCTATGCAAACAGGACGAAATAGTAAGTAGACAATTCTCTAAAAACAAAAGGAGGTAGTGATCATTATGGCTTATGCTAATCCTGCAGAGGTCGAGAGATATCTCAAGGGAGTAAATTATCCTGCCAAGAAGCAAGATCTCATCAAGCATGCTCAGCAGCAGGGAGCGAATCAGGATGTGATTGAAGTGCTCAAAGAGATGCGTGACCAAGACTTCAATAGCCCTGTTGAGGTCAATAAAGCTGTTGGTGAGATTGATCGCCAACAAAAAAGGCCCTAGGTTTGTCGAAGCTAACAATTGTGATGAAAAGCGCCGAGTCCAATGACTCGGCGCTTTCTTCATATGTGTTTAAGGGACTTCTAAGTTTTTAGTTGTCCCATTTGGGCTAGGTGGTCTGTGGGTGTCCTGGGATGATTTTTTCTTTGGGAGTCCCTAATGGAGTTTTGAAACTCAGGGGCCTGAAACCCTCTTGCCTCTAACTCATCAAATCAGGTGACACAGCTTTTTTAAGTACCCCATATCAAGATGACCGCGTAACAGATCTGCCAGCTTATCATATTCGTGCTGGCGATTAAAAGAAACCTGATCTGAATTCACAAGTAGGGCTGAACGGCGTGAGCCAAGAGAGGTAATAAGCCCTTCCCTGAAGGTATCATTTTCGAACAGGCCATGCAGATGGCAGCCAGTACACCAGCCATCAGAGCTGAGCCAGCCATCATCTCCACTGCTATCTGTAGTGAAAGCATGAGAACCCTGATGATCCTTCTCCTCAATGGGCATGGTACGTCCCACATGGATCTGGTAGGTGTGAAAGAGGTGTCCAGGCAGATGGGTAAAGAGTCCACGTGCACATGAAGCAGCAACTCGGGCCTGACTGCGCACAGTCACTTTCTGATCTATCAGTGGGAAAAAGGTCGAAACAGGCAGAAGATTGAGACCAGGTTCGGCATTTTTCTCAGCGTTTTCAGTTCCCAGCGTGTCTACGACATGCTCACCAAGCATTTGATAGCCACCACAGATACCTAGAATGGCAGAGCCTTGCTGTGCACAAAGGCGGATATGCTGGGCTAAGCCCTCACGCCAGAGCCAAGCAAGGTCCGTCAGGGTATTTTTCGTGCCGGGAAGAATGATCAGGTCAGGCTGTGAGGGAAACTCGGCTATGCTGGCAGCTACGCGCAGATGTACACGAGCATCGACAGCTAATGCATCAAATTCGTCATAATTACTCAGGTAGGGGAAACGCACAACGACGACTTCGAGTTGATTGCCATCCTGTTGCGATGGTCGCTGAAGCAGCATGGCAGAACCTTCGTCCAGTGCAACTGTGTCTTCCTCTGCAATATGAATATCCTTGAAGAAGGGAATCGTGCCCAGTACAGGTATGCCACTCCGCTCGGCAAGTAGCTGTTCGCCTGGACGCCAGAGCGAGAAATCACCACGAAATTTGTTGACGATCAGGCCTTTGACACGCGCCCGGTCTTCTGGCTCTAGCAACATCAGTGTTCCTAAAAGGGAGGCAAAAATCCCGCCGCGATCAATATCACCGACCAATAACACAGGGGCATCGGCAAGTCGTGCCACCTGCATATTGACTAGATCGTTAGCAACGAGATTCAGTTCAACGGGGCTGCCCGCTCCTTCGATAATAACCAGATCGTATTCCTGACGCAGCTTAACAAGTGCTTGCTCTATGACTGGGAGGATCGTGGCACGATCTCGATAGTACTCACGCGCCTGCATGCTTGCCAATGGACGCCCCATGACGATAATTTGAGAGCGCGAGTGGCCCTCAGGTTTAAGTAGGATGGGATTCATTTCCACAGTCGGCTCAATACCGGCAGCTTCAGCCTGTACTGCCTGAGCACGGCCAATCTCACCACCACTACGTGTGACCCAGGAGTTAAGAGCCATGTTTTGGGCTTTGAATGGAGCGACGCGCCAGCCATCCTGGGCAAAGATGCGGCAAAGGCCCGTTACAAGTGTGCTTTTGCCGACGGTCGAGGCCGTGCCCTGTATCATCAATGTTTTTGCCAGCTTCATAGAACCTCCTGCAGAGTTTGTACCAGTTGTTGCCAATCATGTGCTGGCCGTGTAGCAACACGAATGAACTGGGGAAGGCCAAACGATGAACAGTCACGAACCAACATTTTGCTAGTCAGCAGGTCTCGACGCACGCGCACAGCATCGCCCACTTCTACCAAGCAGAAATGGGTACTCGATGGAATAACACGACAGCCAAGCTGGCTCAGCGCCTGAAAGAACAATTGGCGTTCCTCACCTAGCTGGGTCAGAGTAGTGCTCAGGTGATCGCGGTCGGCCAGGGCAGCACAACCAGCTGCCTGGGCTAAACCGTTTACATTCCAAGATGGGACAACTACACGCAGACACTGTATAACCTCTGGCGAGCCAACAGCATAGCCCAGACGTAGACCAGCCAGTGCATAATCTTTGGTTAGAGAACGCAATAGAAGCACACGAGACTGAAGCTCAGTGGAGAGCAATTCGATGGCCGAGTGAGATTCTCCATCTGAATCGTAAGGAAAGACGAAATGGTGATATGCTTCGTCAATCACAAGCAAAGCGTTGATTTCATAACATATTTTGGCTAGACAAAATATATCTGGCAACTTCAGATAGGTGCCAGTGGGATTATTAGGGTTACAAAGCCAGACCAGCGTGGGTCGGTTGGCAGTCAGCCAGGTACAGAGTGAAGAGATATCGTGACAAAAATCGGCCTCTAGCTGTGCACAACTATCTACTACATCGGCTCCAACTGCATGAGAGGCTGCTTGATACTCACCAAATGTGGGGCCGATGATAGCAGTTTTCTCTGCTGGCGCAAGATAAGCACGTGCAATGGTCCAGATAAGCTCATTGGAGCCGTTGCCGCAGATAACAGCCGAAAGAGGCAGGTCGACCTCGGCCAGTTCAACATCAAGGATGGCCTGACGCAACACTAGACATTCACGGTCTGGATAACGATCAATAGAGACATTGGCAATAGCTTCATAAACACGTGGCGAAGGGCCATAGGGATTGCCATTGACGCTGAAATCGAGAATCTCCTCAGGTCGCAAACCTAGACGAGCAAGCTCTCCGTAATCGAGTGCACCATGTATAATCATATTCCCTACCAGTGGACACGATAAATCGGGTCTCTACAAAATGGGCAATAAATTGCTGGACAATCAATAAATTGACCAACTAGCGCGATAAAGTGAGTTCCTACAAGACGAGCAATCGCTTAAGATTGATGTTACTATATGCAATCTGTCTCGTCAAGTATAGTGTGGAACTGAGGAATTGGGGAATTCCCGAATTCCCTGGCATTCTTTCTCGACAGTTCCCATGTGTGATATACTATAATCTCTTTAGGGCGATATCAAGATGAAAAGAAAGAGGTAGGACCATGGCAATCGACCCGCTCAAAGCAGCATTTGAAGAAGCACAAAAGCTTCCTCTCAAATATCAAACCATGATAGCTGAGAAGGTTTTGGAAGCAATTGAAGATGCAGAGTGGGATGAATGGCTTGCACAACCTGAAATAAGCCAAATGATGGATGAGCTTGAAGCAAAAGCAAAAGCACAACATCTAGCGGGAAAAACAAAAAAATATATTCCAGGAAAAAGCCTTGCAGAACTTTTTCAGTGATGAGTTTGGGGACTTTTATCGTAGGCTCCCTCCCTCCGTACAAAAGCAAGCCGATAGAGCTTTTGAGCATTTTGAACATGACTCACGGTACCCAAGCTTAAAGTTTAAATGTGTCAATCAGCAACAATCGAGGTATGCAATACGCATCAACAAGAGGTGTCGTGCCTTGGGTCACGTGATTGATGAGGAGGTCACATGGTACTGGATAGGAAATAATCATGATGAATACGAACGCAAGATAAACGGCTGACCATTTTGACTGGTGCCGTGTGTAAGGAAGTACGCAATGCCTTAGAAAAAGCAAAGGAGGTATGAAATGGATCAGTTTCACTATTCTATGATCATTCAATGGAGTGATGAGGATAACAAGTTCATTGTTACCATACCTGAGTTTGTAAGTGCTACTACACATAGTGACACCTATGAGGAAGCAGTAAAGAATGGCAAAGAGGTGATCGAGCTATGTATCGAGGTAGAACAAGCATTAGGAGCGTCTCTTCCACAACCATGGGTCTATGCATCGTGACATCGACCCGCTTTGAGAATGATGCAAAGCACAATAGCTACACCTCCGACCCACCACACCATTCTCTCCGCACGTTTGATATCAGCAGGCGAGACCACTTTTTCGTTATTGCCTAATGTATAGTGACCAACCTTCACCAGTTGTATCTCCAGTGCGCCAGCAACTGCAGACATTGGATGTCCAGCGTTCGGGCTGGCTGTCTTGCCCGCATCACGTCGCCAGATCCGCCAAGCACTCTGCCGCTTTCCACCGAAGAGTGGTGCTAGACCAATAATCAGTAGAGCTGTGAGACGAGACGGTAGCAAGTTGAGTATATCATCGAGCCGGGCGGATACTTTGCCCAGATATTCATAGTGGCCACGATAGCCGATCATGGAATCGAGGGTATTACATAGCCGATAGAGCGCGGCACCGGGCAAGCCAAATAGAGCATAATAGAACAACGGAGCAACGACCGAGTCACTCACATTCTCCGCAAGCGACTCGATAGCTGCGGCAGCTGCTAATTCTCCTGTCAAGTGCGAACGATCACGACTTACAAGACTCTGCAAGGCCAAGCGAGCAGAGGGAAGATCTCCATCTTCTAGAGGAAGTCGTACCGCACGACCCGCATCAATAAGCATACGTATGGCAAAAAAAGGCTTGAGAGCACCGCCCTCGATCAGAGCATACAGTAAATGTTTCAATCTCGACGGAGCAGCAATTAGGCATATGCGCTCGGTTAGAAAATGGATGAGTAGGATAGGGGGAAGAACAAGAGCAGCTGCCCATATAGGTATCAGCGCAAGCTGGGCGAGACGACCACGGGGAGCTGCTTGCTCCAGACGGCCAATCAGTTTGCCATACCATACGACCGGATGCCAGCCTACGGGCGGCTCACCAATCAAGTCTAAGCCAGCGGCTAGGAGAATAGCCAGAACCTCCCTAGGTACAGCCTTTCTGTTCAACCCCTGCTTACTCCTAATGTGTTTGAGAAAGACCGTTTAAAAATAATCCTCGCGACGATGGTGGTGGCGCTGGTCACGCTCTTCCAAGCGTTCAATCTGGCGCTCCTCGTTCTGAATTTCATATTGCAATTGTTGGTCACGCTGTTGCTCCTGGGCCAATTCCTGCTGGAGAAACTGGTTTTGCTGATAGCCTCCCTGATCATAACCGTACGGTTGCTGACCGTAAGAGTTACGATGATGATGCTCCAGGACGTGTTTGGCGACTAGGCCAGCGAGACCGACGCCAGCAGCCAGAAGTAACGGATGGTTTAGTATTTGTGGTACCAGATGAGGCTGCTCACGACCAAGACGCCAGAAGCTCTGTGACATCGACCAGGGATCATTGATATCCATGGCATACTGCGGCGGCATGCGCTGAGCCAGCAACGCACGCTGCTCATAGGGCATCTGGGAAAAGTGCTGCATGTATAACTGTTGTTGCATATCGTCTGGAGCACCCGTCATAAACTGTTGGAGATGCCCAAACGCTTGGTAGGGATCTACACCGTTGTAGTTGCCAGTGTCATAAGCTTGAGAATACTGCTGATACACGGGTTGATTGTTTTGATCAAAAGGCCACATAGTTCCCTTCTTCTTTCTTTCTACAGCGAGTTGTGAAGATCTACGAATCGAGTTTACCCATGCATGCAGGCAAACCCCCATGAGAAGGTAACACATAGAGCTGCTTGATGTCAAATATCTCTGCTTAAGAGCTTAAGATGTCTCTTCGTGCAGGCGTTTGATGTCAACGCCCAATCCAGCAATCATGAGATAGACGCGTGTGGCAGCGCCAGCGAGACGTTGGTTGACGAGTCCCAATACATCGCGGTAGATGCGACCGAGGGCATAGGCAGGAACAATGCCCAGGCCAACTTCATTGGTGATAGTGATAAGTGTCTTGGATGAGTCCAGTGTAGCCAGAGTTGTGAGGAGTTCCTCAATGGCATTCAATGCGCCTTCGGTATAGTGGGAGCTAACGGCAGCGGTTTCTACATCATGCGGATCTCCCTGCGAGAAGAGCCAGTTACTCAGCCAGACTGTGATGCAGTCGAGTAGGATAACATCAGCTACGTCGGCGG
>Ga0193729_1001871_pt1 | contig 10641 bp, 8 predicted proteins | sample U1c2metaG_FD_143036 | JGI IMG/M metagenome (GOLD analysis project Ga0193729, IMG submission 143036) | Soil microbial communities from a riparian zone of the East river system, Colorado, United States - U1c2 | ecosystem: Environmental > Terrestrial > Soil > Riparian zone | place: USA: East River... | reverse complement strand
ATGCTTCGGCAATGCATTGATGCCCAAGACAAACGCCGAGGATTGGAATCTTCGACCCAAATCGCAGGACGATGTCTTTGCTGATTCCCGCTTCACGCGGAGTGCAGGGTCCCGGCGAGATACAGATATTCTGGGGCGCTAACGCCGCGATTTCATCAAGCGAGGTTTCATCATTCCGCTTAATAACAAGCTCGCATCCAAGCTCGCCAAAATATTGGGCCAGGTTGTAAGTGAAGGAGTCGTAGTTATCGATCAGGAGGAGCATCGGTCTGCATTCGTTAGGCCGCTTGGTCTTGTGTTGGCCTCTCACTAACGGTCGGAGTGGCAACCTCGCGGAGCGCACGAACTTCTCTAATGAGTTGGGCATACTCCGGAAGCGTCAGGGCTTGCGCGCCATCGGAAAGTGCGAGCTCTGGATGGTTGTGGACTTCCACCATGAGTCCGTCAGCGCCGACTGCCACGCCTGCCCGGGCGAGCGGAGTAACCATGTACGCGCTACCTGTGCCGTGTGATGGATCCACAATCACCGGCAAATGAGAAATCCTCCGGATCGCCGGCACAGAAGCTAGATCCAGCGTGTTACGTGTATGCTGAGTGAAAGTCCGAACGCCGCGCTCGCACATGATTACGTTGTAATTGCCCTCGGCCATGATGTACTCCGCCGCGAGCAACCATTCTTCGAGTGTTGCGGCCATTCCTCGCTTCAACAGGACCGGCAGTTGCGATCGGCCAGCTCGCCTGAGGAGCGAAAAGTTCTGCATGTTACGAGCGCCGATTTGAATGACGTCGCCATGCCGTTCGATCAGACCGACGTGAGGTTCTTCGAGCGCTTCGGTGACGATCTTTAGCCCAAACGCCTTGCGTATCTCGGTGAGGATTTCCCAACCTTTCTCCCCCAGTCCTTGAAATGCGTACGGGGACGTCCGGGGTTTCCAGACGCCGCCGCGGAAAAAGCGTGCACCGCTCCGCTGCACTGCTTGTGCCACGGCGAATGCCTGATCGCGGCTCTCAATCGCGCACGGACCTGCGATGATCGCGAGTTCACTTCCTCCGATGGTGGCATCCCCAACTCGCACGACTGTCTTGTCCGGACGCAGATCGAGCGTGATCAACTTGTACGGCTTCGTAACCCGGATGACTTCCGCGACACCCGCGAGGTTTTCAAAACGCCTGGCGTCGACAGGACCCTGGTTGCCGGTGATGCCAATGGCTGTTCGCGTGGCGCCGGGCATCGGATGAGGACGCAGCCCAATTTCCTGGATCACGTTTACAACTGCGTCGATTTCCTGCGCAGCAGCGCCGGGTTTCATGACAATTAACATATGTAGCCTCGGGTTATTTTCATTGGTGCAAACGCCAGATCTCTCGCTTGCGAGAAAGAGAGAAAATCAGCGTCCCGTTGAGAAACGGTCGCTTTCTATCGCCACGCTACGAGCGCCAACGCGAAGGCGAGCGGCCTTCGAAGGTCTGTCGAATTAAGAATGTCGACGCTCATCGCCGAACATAATAACGGCGATTTCACGGATGTCGAGTTCGATTTCGCGTCAGTGAGTTCCGGAGGCGCGAATGCACTTCACAAGTTTACAGGCGCGATTAGCTTGGGCGCATGCTTCGCCAAAAATTCTCTTCGTTGCTCTTACTCCTGCTCTTGCTCCCGCCAAAAGCTTTCGCCGCATCGTCAATCCAGGAACGGGCAGATCGTTTTCTCGCGCTCGCCAATGCTGGTTATCAGGCGTTGTATCGGGTGAACAGCGAAGCACAATGGCTCGCAGTTACTGATGTAACGCCTCAGCACGACGCTGCTGCCGAAGCCACAGGCAAAGCCTACGCCGCGTTCAACGGAAATCCGGCAATTATCAGCGAAGCGCGCGAGTTGCTCACGCATGAGAAAGAACTCAACGAACTGACAGTTCGGCAGTTGAAACAGCTTCTCCTAAACGCGGCCGAAGGTCCGATGACAAACCCAGATCTAGTGGGGAAAAGGGTTGCGGCAGAGACGAAGCAGGCATCGATCCTCAACGGGTTCGAGTTCAAGCTCAACGGCCAGCCAATCACGGTAAACCAGATCGACGACAAATTGGACAAGAGCGTCGATCTCAATGAGCGCAAAGCGGTCTGGGAAGCATCGAAACAGTCCGGACCGGCCTTGAAACCGAATTTGGTAACGCTGCGCGATCTGCGTAACGGCGTCGCCCAAGAGATGAAGTACCCCGATTACTTCTCGCTGGAGATTGCTGCCTACGGAATGACCACCGACGAGATGCTCAAGATGCTGGAGGATTGGATGGCGACGCTCCGTCCGCTTTATCTGCAATTGCACACCTGGGCGAAATACAAGCTTGCAGAAAAATTTCATCAGCCGGTACCGAAGAAAATTCCGGCGCACTGGATCAATAATCGCTGGGGCCAGGAATGGCCCGGCTTGGTGGAAGCAGCGGACATCGACAAGTATTTCAAGGATCGTAAACCGGAATGGATTATTAAAACGGCAGAACAATTTTACACCGGACTGGGTTTCTCGCCTTTGCCGCAAAGTTTCTGGGAAAGATCGGACTTGTATCCGCTGCCGCCGGATTCGAAGCGCAAGAAAAACACTCACGCCTCCTGCTGGCACATCGATCTTCAGAACGACATTCGGTCGCTGCAAAGCATCGAGCCCAACGCGCGCTGGTTCTTCACCGCGCACCACGAACTCGGCCACGGATATTACTTTAAGGCTTATTCGCGCCCGGAAGTGCCTTATTTGTTACGACTCGGCGCTGCGCCGGGCTTCCATGAAGGCGTGGGCGAATTGATTGCTCTCGCTTCAAGTCAGGTCCCGTACTTGCAATCTCGCGGTGTTTTGCCGGCGGATTTTAAACCGGACAAGACGGCATTTCTCCTCGATGACGCTCTCGCCCGCTCGGTCCCGTTCATTTATTTCTCCTGCGGCACGATGCCGCGTTGGGAAGCGGACGTTTACGCGCACAATCTTCCGCCTGATCAGTGGAACGCGCGCTGGTGGAAATACGTTTCTGATTTCCAAGGCATCGAGCCGCCATCGCCGCGTGGCGAAGAATTTTGCGATGCCGCCACCAAGACGCACATCAATGATAATCCAGCGTATTACTACAACTATGCGTTTGCGACTGTGTTCAAGTTTCAATTGCACGATTACATCGCACGCAAGATTCTTCATCAGCCACCACAATCATGTAACTACGCCGACAACAAAGAGGTCGGCGCCTGGCTGAACAACATTCTTAAAAAGGGTGGCACCGAAGACTGCCGCAAAGTCTTGAAGGAAGCCACCGGCGAGGACATCTCTACCCGCGCGATGATGGATTACTTCAAGCCACTTATGAGCTGGTTGGAAGAACAAAACAAAGGCCGGCAGATTGGATGGGAATAAGAGCAATTCCTTTTTGACAGGATTAACAGCATTTACACGATAGGCTTACAGTGGCTGTCTCGGTAAGCGATCCTCAAAGAGCGAGATGCTGGCGAGCCCAATCAGCGCAGGCGGGCGGCGACTTCGCGAATGCTTTTGGTGACGCACACGCGCATGCCGCTATGCAAGACGGCGAAGTGATGGCCTCTGGGCGTGGTTTGAATTTCTTTAACGCGACTGAGATGGACGATGGCGGAGCGGCTAACGCGCATGAAGCCGGCGGGCGGTAGCACCGATTCGAGGTGCACCATTGTTTCGCGAAGCAAGTGGTTTTGCGCATTCACGTGGAGAATTGCGTAATTGCCACTGGCCTCGATCCAGTCGATCTGCTCAGGCGCGATAAAGGTGGTGCGGTATCCACAGCGAACGCTGAAGCGACGATTGGCGCTGAGTGCAAGTGGTGGTGACGACGTCGATCTGGCTGAGCGCAATTGGTGCCGGACTCGCATGAGGGTCTTCGCCAGCTTGTGACTGGTCCTGCGCGTAGTCGATTTGGTAAGATCAACATCTTCGGCGCGCTTAATTCCTTCCGGTGTTAGCTCAAAGGCCCAGGCGAGAATCAGTGCGACTGGGAATCCGATTATCAGCAGAAGTACGACAAGCCGCACCGCCCAATTTGGAATTTCAAAGAACGGAAAAATCTGGCTGGCGACCTGCATGAGCAGCCACGCCACAACGCCGTAGGCGATCGCTACTTTATAAACGTTGCGCCGCTTCAGTTCGGCGAAGAAGTTGCGCAGGTTCACAATGAACTACTTCGCATCACGCGGAATGACTTTCTCCGCCAGTGCTTCGAAACGCGGATCGCCGCGCAACGGATCAAGCAGCGGATCTACATTTATCGTGTTGAGAAGATTAAACTCTTTGTTCTGGTAACTTCGCTGGAGCCACGCGATTGCTTCGTTCTTGTCACCGAGACGAACATAAATTACAGCGACAGAGAAAGCCCGACGTTGCGCAAGGGCTTTGGCTTCGTCGAGTTGCTGTAATGCCTTAGCTCGCTCGCCTTTCAGCGCGTAAATCACTACCGGCAGAGTATAAGCTGCTTCGCTCCCAGAATGCCGACTCAAGTCATACGCTCTCTGATATTCGGTGATCGCTTGTTCGCGCTGGCCGGAACCTTCGTGCACCAGACCGAGTAGTGCGTGTGGACCAAAAAAACCAGGGCCCAATTCTGCCGCTTTGCCGGCTTGCACAACCGCCTCGGGGTAGCGCCGCGCGTAATAATAACAGAATCCGAGATTGAAGTTAATGATTACCGAAAATGGATCGAGCTCGACTCCGCGCTTCAGCTCAGCGATGGCTTGGTCGAACTGACCGAGCGGCGCAAGGACGGTAAACCCGAGGAAGTAGTGAGCGTTGGCGTAGTTTGGATTCAGCGCGATTGCGCGTTCAAACTCCTCCTTCGCTCCTTTTAAATTAAGGTCTGCGTCCGCAAAGAGCAGACCGCGCGAGACGTGTGCTTCGGCCAGATTGTTGTCTAGCGCGAGGGCGTTGTCTGCGGCCGCCTTTGCCTTTGGTAAATCTTCCGCTGACGATTCGGTGGACCACTCCGGCAAAAGGGCATAGCTATCGGCTATGCCGGCGTACGCCAGAGCGTAGTTTGGGTCTTTGGCGATGGCTTGATTGAAGTAGTCAATCGCTCGCTTAAAATCGTCAGCTGTTCGTTTTCCAAAGAAATAGCGTCCTTTGAGATAGAGCTCGTGGGCCTCACTGTTTTCAGTAGGTCGCGCAGCAATCGCGCTCTGCTCCGCTCCGCTCAGCTTGGCCTGCAAAGTGTCCGCGATGACTTTTGCGATTTCGCTCTCGACGGCAAAAATGTCAGTCAGTTTCCGATCGAACGTATCTGCCCATAGGTGAGCGTCAGTCGCAGCTTTAATCAGTTGCACGTTGACTCGGACCTGGTCGGCCGAACGCTGTACACTGCCTTCCAGAATATTCGCAACGCCGAGCTGCTTAGCGATTTCGAGCAAATTATTCGGTGTACTTTTGAAACGTTGCGTTGAAGTGCGCGAAATTACCTTCAAATCCGCAATCTTCGCGAGCCGCGTCAGTATTTCTTCCTGAATACCATCGGCAAAGTAGGCGTTGTCAGGATCGTGGCTCAGGTTTTCGAATGGGAGAACCGCAATCGATTTTGTTGCAACCTCTGCCGGCCCCCCCTGTTTATTTGGCGCGGTATAGCGCCCCACGAAAAACAATCCGACGGAGATCGCCCCGGCGATGACGACCACATAAATCCAGGCGCGACTGCGCCCCGATTTTTTCGGCAACTCGTCCGCGAACTCCGTTCGCTTCAAGCCCTCCGGTGTCAGCTCAAAGGCCCACGCGAGAATCAGCGCGACTGGACACCCGATTACAATAGACAAGACAATGAGCCGTATGCCCCAGTTAGGGATTTCGAAGAAGGGGAAAACCTGCGTGGCCACTTGAATAAGCAGCCAGGCAACGACTCCATAGGCAATCGCAACTTTGTAAACGTTGCGTCGCTTCAGCTCGGTGAAGAAGTTGCGCAGATTCACGGCTTGTCTCGCCGCGGATTTTCCCAGATTACTGCGGATAATGACAGATAAACCCGCTGAGGCGATTTCTAAAGCGGAAACTAGCGCGAGAGCCTGGCTGGCGTGTTACCGGTAACTTGCGCCGGATTCGATCGCACGCAGATAACGCTGCGCCGATTGCGCGACTGCAGGCTTCGCATTTGAAACAACGTTCGCTTTCCACCACGCACCGTAAATCTGATCGAAGGGAAACGGTTCGATTGTTTTTAGAATGTGCTCGACGGCGGTGGCCCCGAGCGGAATCAGGTTTGGATAACTGCGCATGAAACTGACATAGCGCCGATCTTGCACTACTTGAATGATGTCGCCCGTAAGCAAAGCGCCTTTGCCATTTGCACCTGCCGGCCAATGCAACACTGTGCCGCCATCGAAGTGCCCGCCGCAATTGATTAGCGTGAGGTCATCCCAGAGCGGCAAAGTTTCTCCTTCCCAAGACTGAATTCGAGGGCTTTTACGCATGACCCATTCGCGATCTGCGGCGTGCAACAAGATTTGGGCATCAAAGCGCTCGGCCCATTCGACCATCGTTGTGTAGTAATGCGGATGCGATATCGCGATTGAGCGGATCCCGCCGCGCGCGTTGACTTCTGCGATTGTTCGATCGTCCAGCAATGCAATGCAATCCCAGAGCAAATTTCCGGCCGGCGATTGCACAAGCAGCGCGCGCTGGCCGATGGCAAATTCGGGCTCGGTGCCAATGCCGAGCAGTTGCGGCGCTTCTTCTTCGAAACGGTTTTGATGGTCGGCTTCGAGACGTTTAAGTGTGGTCCATTCCTGGCCGCCATGGCGCACAAATTGCCGTTCATCCTCGCAAATCGGACAGCGTAGCGGCGGCTTGGCCGTCTCAGAAAACTGCGTTCCGCATTGCACGCAGATGAAATTCTCCATCGCGGCAGATTGTGTACCGGCGCGGCTGGTCGGTGCAAATCGCGACCGGCGATTACAGACCGCCGCTACAGTAAGAGCCGATCAATCCTTGCGGTGAACCGAGCCGGCGCCGATGATGTGTTTTTCAATCGTCGGATTGCCGGAATAGGTAACTTTTCCCGCGCCAGTAATGGCGACTTTCAACGTCTCGGCGACCGCGACTTCCGCGTCCCCTGCGCCCGTCGTGGAGATTTCAGCGGCCTTGGTTTGGAGGCCACTTGCCTCTAACTTGCTAGCCCCGGTCATATCAGCAAGGAGTTCATCGATGTTTCCATCAAGAGAAATATGTGATGCGCCGCTCGCTTCAAGAGCGAACTTGGGTCCGGAGAGCTGTTTTAGAGTGAGCTTTACAGCGCCGCGGATCCTTGCGCCTGCCCTTGTTGGGCTGGAGATAACGACTTTGATTCCATGTGTTGGCCAAATTTGGTCGTGCGTGCGCAAATGAAGCGTCTCGCTCGAGACGTCGCTCTCGACATATGAAAGAAGGTTTTCGTCGGTCGTGATCTGGAGAGCAGGGGACCCACTTTGCCATTCGATTTCGAATGATCCACTGGCGTCGATCTCGGTGAACGCACTAATCGTTCGGTCATCTGTTTTGATGTGGCCATTGCCTCGAACGCCAACCCATCGGCATCCAGCGGCCAAAGCGATGCAGACGGTCAGACATACAATCGTGATCTTCTTCATGTAAAAAATGGTTTCTCTAGTTACGATGCATCGACGCCTCGCTTTGGATTCAGGGAAATAGCCGTGATGCAGGCAATCCTGCCTGCAACGAGAGTGCAAGTATATTCGCAGACAGGATTGTCTGCGTCACTTTCACTTCGCAATCTTTAGCTTTACCGCATCCACGAGGACATCATCGACGTAGAATTCAACTCGGTAGTCACCGATCGCCCAACCAGCTTCCGGCCGTGCCAGCGTGAACGCTCCACGAGCATTTTGACTTTCGACGGTCGCTAAAGCTTCGTCCACCTTGTAATTTTGTGGAAAATCTTCGCCGATGTTCTCCGCGATCCACACCGCTTTCACCTTTCCGCCTGTTCGCAAACGCCGTCCCTGCCAACGCACGTAAATCTGGGGGGTGTCGGATGAAAACGTCGTGCTTGCTTTCCCGAATTGGTCTTTTGCGAAGCTCACGGACAGCCTTTTCGACATCGCGTCCGATTTAACCTCTGGTCTGTTCTGGACTTTGGGTCGCTCAGCCAGTTCCAGAGAAATTCGCTCGAGTAGATCGCCGTCTGTGGCGCGCATTGTTGTAACATCTTTGACAATTCCAATGCCGGGCGCGAACCAGCGATCGATTGTCATACGGCTGGGTGAGCTTTGCTCCCCACGAATATGGAACGCATGAAACTCGCCGGCTGGAACTTCGATATCTTCTTCTCCGGTCACGTCGTACTGCTGATGCACTTTCAAATCGCCGGCCTGACCATCGAAATTCCAGGTCACGCCCTGCTTTAGCGGCGCGGCAACCATTGTCTGTGGCGGACTAAACTTGATCAGTTCGCCATCAAGATTAATTCGCGCCCAACAGGTTATTCCATGGTCATCGACTGTAACGAGATCTGTATTGGTGACCGCACCAGCCCGGTGCATTTCGAACTTGAGAAGCTCCTTGCCGTCGACGTTCTCCATTCCATCAAGGCGGTAGAGTACTGGTAGCCGAACTTTACTATCAGCGTCTTGTTTCAAATTCGAAATAGTAAGGCCCTTTCCAACTTCTTCCGTCATGCTGTATCGCCATGTCGTCCCGGGATTAGTGGGAAGGAGCGGAGCGGCGAATGCAGTTGTCAGCGAAATGAAAAAGAATATCGGGGATGTGCCTAGTCGTGAGGCTTTCAACATCGATCCAGCCCGGATCGACGCCGCCATACGAAACCCGGGGAATGGATTCGGCTTTGGCGCACCACGGTGTCTGCGTAATCTACGGTTCAACATGCTTCCGAAATATTGCACATCGATGTCCATCCTCGTCCTCGTTTTTTCGTTGTGCGTCATTCCGCTTATCGCGGAGACACCAAGATTCGACGACAGGCATATCGTCGTCGTTGTGTGGGACGGAATGCGCCCGGATTTCGTCAGCGAGGAAACAACTCCGACGCTTTGGAAGCTCGCCCGTGAAGGAGTCACTTTTCGCAATCACCACGCGGTTTATCCCAGTGCAACGATGGTAAACGGAACAGCACTGGTGACTGGTGTTTACCCCGGCAAAAACGGTGTGATCGCAAATTATGAGTACCGCCCGGAAATCGATCGTAGCCGATCAATTAATATTGAAAGCCCGGCAGCCGTGAGCAGGGGAGATGAAGTTTCCGGCGGCAAATTCATCTCCGTTCCGACCATCACCGAGCTCGTTCAACGCGCAGGTGGGCGAACGGTGATTGCCAGTGCGAAAACTGTCGGTCTTTTGCTGGATCGACATGCAGGTATTGGGACTGCGAAAAACTGCGTCACGCTTTTCTCGGGTCAGGCGCTTCCGCGTGACATTCTTCCTCCCATCGTTGACGCGCTGGGCCCGTTTCCTTCTGCACATTTACAACGGGACGCCTGGACGGCCAAAGTAGTCACAGATTTCCTTTGGAAAGATGGCCTGCCAGCGTTGTCGGTTATTTGGCTGGGCGAGCCGGATCTAACGGAGCACGAATCTGCGCCCGGCGCGCAACCCGCACTCAGTGCGATCAAATCGTCGGATGAAAATCTCGCTGCTGTTCTTTCGGCGTTAGATAAACAGGCTGTGCGTGAAACAACAGATCTGTTTGTCGTTTCCGATCACGGGTTCTCGACGATCAAGCGCTCGATCGATTTACGAAAAATCCTGAGCGATGCCGGTTTCGTTGCGAAGACTGAATTTGATGGCCAGCCGAAACCTGGAGACATCATGCTGGTTGGGAACGGCGGCAGTGTTCTTTTTTATGTCGTCGGACACGACGCAATGGTGACGCGCCATCTTGTCGAGTTTTTGCAGCAGTCGGATTTTGCGGGAGTGATTTTTACCAAGCAGGGTTTGCCAGGAACCTTCCATTTGAATGATGCCAAAATCGACAACCCACATGCGCCTGACGTTGTCATGGCCTTCCGGTGGAATGATTCGAAAAATCAATTCGGCACCCCGGGAATGATCGACGCTGATTGGCAACGCGAAGCAGGGAAAGGGACTCATGCCACACTCAGCCGATTCGACATGCATAATACTCTAGTTGTGGCCGGCCCGGATTTTCGTCGCGGCCAAACGGACGATCTGCCCACGGGCAATGTCGATCTTGCGCCGACAATTTTGCACATTCTTGGAATCAAACCGCCGCAAGGAATGGACGGCAGAGTTTTGTCCGAAGCAATGGTTAACGTCAATCAAGCCCCGGCTGGGGGAAAAACGGAAGCGAAGACAATCGAAGCTAAAAAAGATTTCACGGCGGGAAGCTGGCGACAATCGCTTCGAATTTCACGCGTTGGATCAACAATCTATCTCGATGAAGGCAACGGCGCGTTCACTCCGAACGCTGCAGTGAAAGAGTGATTGACATCAAAATTTGCGAGACCTAGCCTTGCAATCGTGCTTCGCCAAGGCGGTCGCATTGCCACGATTGGTGCGCTTTGCTGCGCGATTGGGTTGCATTGGGTGGCACTCCAATCGTTCGCCTGGACGAATATGCTTATCGAGTATTCGAAGCGCGCGCCCTTGTGTCAGGCAATCACTCAGACGTTTGATGGTGCCCATCCCTG
>Ga0193729_1001870_pt1 | contig 10642 bp, 11 predicted proteins | sample U1c2metaG_FD_143036 | JGI IMG/M metagenome (GOLD analysis project Ga0193729, IMG submission 143036) | Soil microbial communities from a riparian zone of the East river system, Colorado, United States - U1c2 | ecosystem: Environmental > Terrestrial > Soil > Riparian zone | place: USA: East River... | reverse complement strand
AAGAGGCCGGCAAGCTGGCAAAAACCAACGTGGAGGAACTGGCCAAGCGCGTAAAGGCGGGCGAGAAGTTTGAAGCCGCCGCGAAAGCGTTGGGATTGGAAGCGAAAACCAGCGACCTCATCTCCCGCAATGACTCCATCCCCGGAGCCGCCAGCGGCAAACAGTTAGGCGAGGCCTTTCAGATGAAGCCCGGCGACTTGGGAGCGCCCATGAGCTTGGGAAGCACTTGGATGGTGTACCGCGTGGAGACGAAAGAGGAACCGAATCCGAGTGATTTTGAGAAACAGAAGAAGACTTTAACCGAGCAATTGCTCCAGACCAAGCGCAGCGTGGCCTACGAGGCGTTTAAAACCGCTCTCGACAACCGGCTCAAGCAAGAGGGCAAGGTCAAGCTCATGACCGACAAGATGGCCGGTTTTGGCAGCTTCGGAAGTTAACTACTTTACTTTCTTTAGTATTACGGGAAGGTACCCGCGTTTGTGGGTGCTCTTGCCTTTGCTATTCCGCCCAGATACCCTAGTAGTGTTCCTACCATAGCATTTTAGCAACACAGCCGCCGTGCGAGATGGCTTACCCGTGCGACTTTTTGAATGGAGTCTACAACCCCGTGAAAAACAGAATTACAACCCGCGTTGTGACAGTAAGGAACAGCTACCGTTGCAGCATGGAGCGAAATCAAACCGGAAAGTATTGCGTGCGCATCCAGGTGCGCTTCCCACGTCATGCATGGTCGCTGGAGGTATTTTTTCTGGCTTCCTCGTTCAACCGGGCCATGACCAAGCTTGAGGAGTCGCTGGACTTTCTGCAACGCAACGAGGAGAAATTGTGGTTCTGGGGTGTGGATCGGGCCGAAGACATGGGTTTCTCCGCCGAATTTTTGCGCGAAGCCGGGCTGAAGCTGGATCGCCGCAGCGAATTCCCACGTAAAGCTACAAATCTTACCGTGGAACCTGAATTGGAAGTACCGGCATTTGCGCTCGGTCCGATGCGCCGGGGGCTGGCAGAGTCAGTCGAACCTCCTCGAGTGCAAGCTGCGGGCGACTAAGATTCCTTCGAACGTACCCTCGCCGGTCAAGATTCGCTCCTCACTAACGTCTATTTGCCCCACCGGCTGCACCCTCTCCTGTATTGACTTAGATCCTCATGGAGCACATCCTGCCGCCGCATTATCCTGACTATCGCGATATCTGAGGTTGAACACTATACGTATACGTAGAGACACACAAAAACTCGCGAGTCCAGCCGTTCGGAATGATGCCGGGAGTCTTCAAGGAGCAATCAGAGGAGAGCAATGAAAAAGAACGTTAGCTTGGCCGTTTTGATGGCCTTGTTGTTTGGATTCGGCTTTACCGGCACGTCGCATGGCAACACCGCAAGTCAATCCACACAATCGACCGACCAGTCGCAAAGCGACTCTACTACAAAGAAAACGAAGAAAAAACCAGCCGCGGACTCCACCGATTCAGCCAACTCTCCGCAAGCGAATTCGGGCGAGACCTCCGCCACCTCAAAGAAAACCAGAACAAAGAAGAAGACCGATTCGGACCAGGCGGCGGGAACCGACAAATCCACGAGCGCCTCCGGCGCCTCCGCGACTTCTTCACGAAGCAAATCCAAGACTAAGACTGAGAACGCCGGGAAGACTGACGGCGAAAACGCGAATACCACTCCAACGGCGACGAGCAAGACGAAGAAGAGCGCTGCAGCTGATCCTTCAGCGGGCGCGAGGCCGCCCACTGGGGACACTCCCGCAGCCGGGGAAGCCAAGACCGGCACAATGAGTAAGCGGAAATCGAAGAGTACCTCAAGTGACTCCGGCAACACCTCCAGCTCAGCAGGAGGGAATTCAACGAAAGATCCCACCGCTGGCGCGAATTCCGGCAATACCACCAGCGCGCGCACAAAAGAATCGACCGGGGGGACGAAGGACTCGTCCGGTAGGACGTCGGACTCGACTGGCAACGCGCGGCAATCGTCCAACCCTTCGGGCAATACTGACGCGGGAGCACCTACCGCTCCGCCGGCTACCGGCAACTCTGGCAATACCACCAGCGCGCGCACAAAAGAATCGACCGGGGGGACGAAGGACTCGTCCGGTAGGACGTCGGACTCGACTGGCAACGCGCGGCAATCGTCCAACCCTTCGGGCAATACTGACGCGCGAGCACCTACCGCTCCGCCGGCTACCGGCAACTCTGGCAACACCACCAGCGCGCGGACCCCAGCGAAGCCCATGAACCAGGAGTCAGCGCCCGCAAACAGTAACGGGATGGTATGGGTTAATACGGAATCCGGCGTGTACCACAAGCCCGGGACACGATGGTACGGCAAGACCAACCAGGGCAAGTACATGACCGAAGCCGATGCGCAGAAAGCAGGATATCGCGCATCGGAAAAAAATTAGCAGCGGCTATTAGTGCAGCAAAAATCTGGAGGGAGGAATCGATGAAGAAACACCTAATGCGGTTGGCAGTAGCGATGGTAATTGCCCTTTGTGGTACCAATCTATTTGTTTCGCAGCCAAGGGCCAATGCGGTGACGTTTGGTTCCTTTGCGGCCGCGGTTCCGGCTGACGATCTGGTGGATATAAATTCCGCGACTTTCGATCAGTTAAAGGCGCTTCCCGGAATCGGAGACGTTTACGCCAAGAAAATAATCGATGGCCGGCCCTATGCGAAGAAGACCGATCTTACGCGAAAGAAAATCATTCCCATGGCGACTTATAAAAAAATCGAGGACAAAGTGATCGCCAAGCAAGATCAAAACACCCTGAAGAACGGGAAACCTCATTAGAACTGGAAGAGCTTTCTGCGAGGCCGGCACGTAACCCTGTCGGCCTTTCTTCATGTGCGAGAGTATTTCCCAGCGTGCAGTCGAATATATTGCTGGCTATTGCATCACCGGAAAATTACGGCTGTACCCGGACCTTCGCCGCATAGAAGCTAAACGTTGATCTTGGAACCAACAACGCCCGGATGGACACCGTCTGTCCCACTGCGAGGCTGTTGACGTCCGCCACGCCATCAAAATTCGTCGCCCCGCTGATGGTGTCCACCAACGGGTTGCTCGCGAAGGACATAAACGGCGGCAAATTTGAAAGCGTGAAAGTCTGTCCAGAAACCGTTTGTAGCGTTCCGGTAGTTCGCGTGAATCGCAATAGAACCTGGTCCGCGGTTACCGCCTGGTCCCCCGTTGCTGCGGTGCCCGTAGCCGCGGTGACATGGACCATTACATCCTGGCCGTCCACAAGATCGCCTATGCCGGCAAATAGCGTAGTCACATTGGCGGGTGGCAGCGATGCGTTATTAAAAAACTCGTCCAGGTCCACAGCGAAAGTAGGATTGGTCGTTGTCACCAGAAATACATCGCCGGGATTCGCCGCCGTCAGTGTCGTATTTCCGCTCGCAACCACCTTGTTCGCCACCACCAAATTGAATTGTCCCGGAGTCGCGGTATTGATTAATGTTCCTTCCAGTTCATCCTGTGGAGTAGCACCCAGCAGGTCGGCCGAAACAAGCGTCAAGGCGCCCGCGCTGTTCACCGTGGCATCCACGCTGACCACCGTCTGATTCGCCAGCAGGCACGTAGCATTCACCGCCGCGCACAATCCTTGCGGGTCTTCAATCACCGGTGTCGATGGCAGCGCGATCGTTAAGGAGATGCCATTGCTCGCCATAACAGTGATCGAAGTCGCAGTCTTAGCCGTAACCAGCCCCACGAAGTCCTCAATCAGATCGAACGACCCGCTTGGGGCGCCTGTCCGCGGAAGCGACGCTACATTGAAAGTGTCCGCGGCACTAAAATTAAGAGCTACTGTGCCGGAAGTCACGGTGACCGCGTCATTCAAATTCAAGTTCAAAGAAACACCCGACGCTTGCCCGGCAGTAAGTGTCAGGGGAAACGGCGCGGAAGTTACTTGCGACGATCCTGCAGGCAGTGCAATTTTGCAAATCGTGCCGGTCAAGCATGTTCCATTCAGCGTGGCCCCCGACTGGTTGTCTAACGTTAGAGTGGGCGCCGAAAACGTCACCGTCGCGCCGCTATAGCTTCCGGCAGGCAAACTGAGCACACCCAGAAGCGCCGTGTCCGCTTGCAAGCGTGTCAAATCCACCGGGTAGGTCGTAGGCGACAGAGTCAATGGCACCGCATTCCCGCTAGTAGGATTCAGAGTAATCCCAGTGATGCTGACGGTGGCGGAGAGCACGGAAATATTCGTCAGCGAAACGTCCGGCTTGGACGTCAACGTCAGAGTGAGACTGGCGGGTTGTTGATTGCCACCACCGCCCCCCGTGGTCGTCTGACCGCCGCCGCTGCAACCCGCGAGCGCGATGACCGCGACGAAAAATACGTACCCAAGCTCTCTGTTACGCTTCATGCTCACCCCACGTGCCCCATGTGCCCGATGTGAATGCTGCTAAATGAGCTTAATCAGTGTGAACTGGGACTGCCATCGACTGTAGCGCCACCTTCGCGGCAATGTCGCCGCAAAAGCTTGCGTGTTGTTCAAGTATTAAAGCCGGAAGCACGGAACCCAAGACGTTGTCTGCCGCCCACATGCCCGTCCGGGATCAGGGGGTATGTTGGTATGTTAAGGTAACTATTCATCTCTATTATAAATTCCAAGTTCCTGCAGGAGACCTTCACCCTCGTGGCGCGCAATATCAGAGCGACGACCGACAAAGGTGCCAAGCCCACCGGCGATCTGGGGCCTGACACGCAAGTCTCCGAACAAGATCGCCCGAATAGCACTGCCCCACCGGCTTTGACCCGCCGCGGCACTTCGCCTCAGCAGTCGCGTCCCTCGGCAACTCCGCAGAAAAAACCCGACGAAAAGGTTGCCGCCCCGGGCAGTCCCTCGATGCATGAAGTGTTCGGACCTGCTGGCCTCCTGGAACGCTGCATGATCGGCGGCTACGAGCATCGGCCCGGCCAATTGGAAATGGCCGAAGTAGTACACCACGCCTTCGAACAACATCACCACGCGGTCGTCGAAGCCGGCACCGGCACCGGAAAGACTCTCGCTTACTTGATCCCCGCAATTTGCAGCGGACGCCGGGTGGTCATTTCGACGGCCACCAAATCTTTGCAGGAGCAGCTTTACCAGAAAGATGTTCCCTTCCTGCAGAAACATTTCGCGCCCAATCTAAAGGTCGCGGTGATGAAAGGCCGTTCGAACTTTTTATGCCATGCCCGCGTCAATCAAATGGCCCATCAGCCTTTGCTAAAAGGCCTGGAAGAAATTGACGCTTTCCGGCAGATTCGCGAATGGTCCAAACTCACCGAAACCGGGGACCGCAGCGAACTGAGTTTCCTTTCTGACGATTCCGATCTGTGGACCCGCCTCGATGCCCGCCGCGACACCTGCACCGGGCAGAAGTGCGATCACTTCAACGAGTGCTTCGTAACCGCCATGCATCAGCGCGCGAAAGAAGCCGACCTCATCATCGTCAATCATCATTTGTTTTTCGCCGACCTTTCGCTGAAGCAGGACGATTTCGGCAGCATCCTCCCCGATTATTCCGCGGTGATTTTCGACGAGGCCCACGAAATAGAGGACGTGGCCAGCGATTACTTTGGCCGGCAGATTTCCAATTATCGTTTCGAAGAGCTGGCGCGCGACGCCGACCAATCCTTAAGGTTGCTTAATCTGGGTTCGCCTTCCATTCTGCGCCGCACTCAGCGTGTGCTCGAAAGGACCCGTGCCTTTTTTGAAGCGTTTCCGCCTCGCGACGGGCGCTTCCCTTTTGCGCGCAGCGAACGCGACGCCTTCGTGGAGCAGCATCGCGAAGCCTACGATTCCGTGTTGACGGCGCTGAAAGGCCTGGAAACAGAAATCGCCGCCATGCCGCAAAAGCCCGAGGAATTGTTGCGCATCGCCAGGCGCAGCTTTGAGCTGCGTCAGGAAGTGGTCTTCCTGTTTGAGTCCGATGAAAAGAACTACGTGTATTGGTACGAGCGCCGCAACAAAGGCATCTTTTTGACCGCCACGCCTATCGATGTCAGCCAGATCCTGCGCCAGCGCCTTTTCGAGCAATTCGATACCGTGGTGTTAACTTCCGCCACGCTCACGGTCGGCGGCCGATTCGAATTCATTCGCCAGCGCCTCGGCCTCGATCACGTCAAAGAGCGCACCTTGCCGCCAGAATTCGACTATCCCGAGCAAGCTCTACTGTATTTGCCCACGAAAATGCCGGACGTTCGCCACGCCGGTTTCGCACCCAAAGCAGCGGATGAAATTGTGCAACTGCTGGAGCACAGCCAGGGCCGCGCGTTTTGTCTTTTCACCAGTTATAGCCAGATGAACGATTTGTTCGAACGTGTGCGTACCCGCGTGAGCTTCCCATTACTGCTGCAAGGTACCGCACCCCGGTCCGTGCTCTTGGAGCGCTTCAAAAACACGCCCGCCGCGGTGCTCTTCGCCACTTCGAGCTTTTGGCAAGGTGTGGACGTTCCCGGCGAGCAACTTTCGATGGTCATCGTGGACCGCTTGCCCTTTGCGGTTCCCAGCGACCCCATCGTGGCCGCCCGTGTGCGCGCATTGCAGGATGACGGCCGCAATCCCTTCTCGGAATTTCAGGTGCCGCAAGCGGTGCTGGCCTTAAAACAAGGTTTCGGGCGATTGATTCGAACCAAGACCGACCGCGGCGTGCTGGCCCTGCTGGATACCCGCATCCAACGCATGCCCTATGGTAAAATTTTCCTGGAATCGCTGCCGAACTACCGTATTACTCATAATTCGGCTGACGCTGCGCGCTTCCTCGAGAGATAGAAGATAAAAGATACGCAGAGTCCCTCCTGGCGCAATTTGAGGATCCATGTTTGAAGTCAGCGTAGAACAAACTTTTTCCGCCGGTCACGCCCTGCGCGGATACCGGGGCAAGTGCGAAAACGTGCACGGCCATAATTACCGCGTGCGCGTCACGCTCGAAGGACCGCAACTGGACAGCATCGGTTTGCTCGTGGATTTCACGGAATTAAAGCGCGTGGTTCGCGAGATCATGGGCCGGCTCGATCATCAATTTATTAATGATCTCGAGCCCTTTAAGACCGTCAATCCCTCGGCGGAAAATTTAGCCAAATATTTTTACGACGAGGTCACGCGTCTGTTGCGGGGCCTGCCTCCAGGCGCGCATGTAACAGACGTGATTTTGTGGGAGACGGATACCAGCCGGGCGCAGTACCGTCCGGCCACCTAACTCATGTACCGGGGATTTTTCATCGTCATGGTTCCCGTAATTTTGGTCGCATTAGGTTACGTTTTCCTATTGCGATCGCTGGGAATTTCGCCCGGCTATTTCAGACTCTTCGTCGCCGTAACCCTTTTTTTCGGCGCGATCTTATGGCTGGCGCGTAAATCGCACAAGGCCAATGCGCACAAGGCCAATGCAGAAGATCAGTAGTCTGGCCTTCGAAACAATTCTTCACGAGGATTCGAAGTCTCTAGCCCATGTTTATCACCGAAATATTTAAATCAATCCAGGGGGAAGGCACTCGCGCGGGCTTGCCGTGCATCTTCGTGCGCTTGACCGGATGTAATTTGCGCTGCACCTGGTGCGACACCGCTTACGCCTTTCATGGCGGCACGAAAATGAGTGTCGCGGAGGTAGCCGCCCGCGTCGACCAACTGGCCGGAGGCATTCCGGGCGACACACCAGGGCCAAGCAGTTCCATTGTCGCGGTGCCGCTAGTGGAATTAACCGGCGGCGAACCATTGCTTCAAGAGGAAATTTACCCGCTGGCTCAGCAATTGCTCGCTTCCGGGTACACCGTAATGATCGAAACCAGCGGTGAGCGCTTCATCGGCAAATTGCCGCGCGAAGTGATTAAGATCGTGGATGTGAAATGCCCCGACTCCGGCGAGCCACACACTTTTGAAATGCATAACCTCGAAGCGCTTAGCAAAAACGACGAAATAAAATTCGTGCTTTCCACGCGGCGCGATTATGAGTTCGCGCGAGAATTTACTACGCAGCACAACTTGTGCGAACGCGTCCACCAAGTCCTGTTCTCGCCGGTCTTCGAAGGCCCGGAACGCAAATGGCCCGGCCTTGAGCCCCGCAAATTAGTCGAATGGATACTCGAGGATTCTCTGCCCGTGAGATTGGCTTTACAGTTGCACAAGTTCGTATGGGATCCGGCCACGAAAGGCGTTTGAAAAATGCCTGACTCAAAGTCGCAAAACGTCGAAGCAGTCTTGCTGCTCAGCGGTGGCATGGATTCCTGCGTATGCGCGGCCATTGCCATACAGGCTCACGGCGCGGAACACGTCGCGTTACTGCACGCCGGTTATGGGCAGCGCACGCAAAAGCGCGAGCGCCAAGCATTCGAATCCATCGCCGATTTTTATCATGTTCAGAAACGGCTGGTAGTTCAACTGGATCATTTTCGAGCCATCGGCGGCTCCGCACTTACCGACCGGAGCATCGCCGTCCCGGAGCATCAGCACGTTTCTGGCAGCCCTGGCGCCAACGAAATACCCGTCACTTATGTGCCTTTTCGCAACGCCCATTTTCTTTCCGTAGCGGTCAGCTGGGCTGAAGTCATCGGCGCTCACTCCATCTACATCGGCGCGGTCGCGGAAGACAGCTCCGGCTATCCCGATTGCCGCGCGGAATATTATCGCGTCTTTCAGGAACTGATTCACGTGGGCACTCGCCCAGAAACAAATATTGAAATCGCCACGCCTGTGATCGCCTTAAAGAAAAGCGAAATCATTCGCAAGGGCATCGAGCTGGGCGCCCCGCTGCATCTAACTTGGTCGTGCTACCAGAGTGAGGATATCCCTTGCGGTGTATGCGACAGTTGTTTGCTGCGTATGCGTGCTTTCGCTGAGGTTGGCGCAAGCGATCCCATTTCTCAGCGTGGCGCCGCAGCCCACTCCTGACCTTTGAATCCAGCCCCGAATCCAGTGATAATGGTGCGCGCCTCGCCCGGGCGGTAGGCCTGTTGCAAAGGAGAATCGAGCATGAGCAAGAAATTCGCGAGTTCGTGGCTGTTAAGTTTCTGCGCGGTTGCGCTATTTGTGTCTGTGCTGGTTCCGCACGCCGCTGCGCAAGGCGATGGTGTGGTTCGCGGACAAATCCTGGATGTTACCGCTAAGCCTTGGGTTGATATTCCGATCCAGCTGGTAAGCGATCAAGGCGTGAAGCAGGACTCGAAAACCGATAAGAGTGGCAATTACAGTTTTCGCAACCTTAAGCCGGGAGTTTATAGCGTATTCGTGGTCCTACCCGCTCCCAATAAACCGTTCGAAGTCAAGGTTCAGGTGCAAGGCGGCCAGGAGGCTAAGGCGGATCTCAATTTTAAAGACATCGTCTCTAAACAGGGTGCGGCAGCCACCGAGCAGATCAAAAAACAGGAAGAAGAAAAGGCCAAGTTCGAAGGCATGAAGCAGCATTTCGCAGCCGGCGTCGCGCTTTTGGACCAGGAACGCAAAGCCAAAGAAGATGCAGGTAAAGCTCCCGCCGATCAACGTGACGCGGCGAAAGCCAAAGTCACCGATCTTGGAAATCAGGCCATCGCGGAATTGACTGCCGCGCAAAAGGCAGCTTCGGAAAAAGATGCTAATCACCATATTCTTTGGGCCAAGCTCGCGGAAGCCTATGACCTCGCCGGGCGCAACGACGACGCCATTAACGCGTATCAACAAGCTATCGCCGCCAAGCCGGACGTCCCCGGCTATTACAACAACCTGGGGAATGTCCAGGCGCGAAGCGGCAAGGTTGACGACGCGCGCGTTTCCTACACCAAAAGCGCGGAACTCGACCCTCCCAATGCCGCTACGGCGTGGCGCAACTTCGGTATCAGCTTGTACAACGCCGGCCGTTTGAAAGAAGCCGTCGAGCCTTTGAAGAAAGCCAGTGAGCTCGATTCAAAAAACCCCCAGGTTTGGTATTTGTTGGGCGCTGCGTTGGTAGGTTCGATGGAGACCAAGAAAAACGGCGACAAGCTGGAGTTCATCATTCAGCCAGGAACCGTTGAAAGCCTATCAAAAAGCCGTGGAACTTGATCCCAATGGCGGCCCCAATAGCTATGGAGCACAGGCCAAGCTTGGTCTCGAAGCCCTGCAGCAAATTCAGCCCGGCATCGACACGAAAGTAAATACGCGTAAAAAGAAGAATTGATAGATTGCTTTTTCCAAGGCCGGTTCCGCACCACGGGACCGGCCTTTTTTACTTGCTCTGGCAAACATCGATGCGGTTTGCGTCATGACTGCGCCGCAGGCGGTTGTAACTTGGGGAATTTTGTCTCATTACAGCGATAAAGACTGTCGCGTACACTGGGCCGCGGAGTCCTGGAGTCCTTCTTTTGCAATCTACTGTCGCAAAGAATATTCAAAGCAATCTGCCCGGCGACCCCAGTTCACCAGAATGGGCCGCCCTGCTGCAGTGCGCCTCTCCTCATGCCGACTCATCCACACTTTCCGCGTCGCTCCGCGAGATATCTTGGCTCGCGCTATTTGCCTTGGCCCAAGAACATGGTGTCATTTCGCCGCTCGCGTCTGCTGTGGCCCAGGTCCAGGAAAATCTCGTGCCACCGGAGTTCGCAGACAAAATCCGCGAACTTCACCGCGCGCAAGTGCTGTCCGCGTTACAGATGACCGCCGAGCTATTTCGATTGGTTGATCAATTTCGCGACGCCG
>Ga0193729_1001869_pt1 | contig 10643 bp, 8 predicted proteins | sample U1c2metaG_FD_143036 | JGI IMG/M metagenome (GOLD analysis project Ga0193729, IMG submission 143036) | Soil microbial communities from a riparian zone of the East river system, Colorado, United States - U1c2 | ecosystem: Environmental > Terrestrial > Soil > Riparian zone | place: USA: East River... | reverse complement strand
TGTCTAGCATCGTCCACAGCGGTTAGAAGTGAACCGAAGAAACAGTCCCACTCTCCTACGACCCAACCTCCAAATCCATGAGCCCAGCTGCGGCTAATGCTCGGGAATTCGAAGCCTAGGGAAGGAACATAGAGCGTGTTCCAAAACATGGAATTGCCAATCGCCTCTGGTGCCCCTCCAAACATACCCTGGATGTGCGGCCGCTCCTTGTCGTAGGCATCTGCTTTCTGATTAAGGATCGTGTCAATTCTTCCCGCTTCCAGCAGCCGATGTGCTTGCTGTGAAAGCTCAGAAGCGTTCCACCCAATCGCCGCAACGAAGTGGGCGGTAGACGTTCCGCCAGTCACAAACTCAAGCCCCGCTGCCCCGCTTAGGGCATCGTTCGGAAACGTGAGGCCAGCTGTGCCGCTCTTGTTGTGATTGCTCTCCTTCGGGAGCTGTCCTGCATCCATCGCTTTGCGCAACTGGCCCACGTCGGAAAAAATACCGCTGCCCAATACCGGCTGATCGGTGACGACTGAGAAACCAGCGGCCGAACCAAAGACATTCTCAAGATGATGTTGCCCGATGATCTCGTCTCGGTCCGAGCTTATGCCATAAGCCCCTGTAAAGTACGGTGAGTCGGGTGAATAGGCCTCGATGACAAGATGTATGTCCGAAGGCGCCGTAATGCGCCCCACGACCGTTGTTTCATCAATTCTCGACCACTCCAGGGATACAGTTGCGGCACGCGGAGAGTGACGCCAGCCGATCAATGAATAAGAACCGTCAGGTGCATGAGGCCCTACGAGGCTAACAGCACTGAAGACGCGCTCGCCATCAAGGAACCCGGAACTCTTAGAGCCGATACGAATGGCAAACGGCAAGGACTGGCCAGCCGCCTTGGCATCAAACACAATGCCATTCCACGCATCGGCGTCGTACGCCCCGATGAAAACGCTCTCGAATGATTCGCGGCTTCGTACCTGTGCCGCAATTGGCGTGGTAACCAACGTGGCAAGACAAAGTACCAAACCTAGTATCCAGTGTTCTTGCAAGGCGATCTGGTGTGGCGCATTCACAGACCGATGCTTCCTGGTCAATGTCTTTGAACTCCGGATGCTTTCCATTCCTTACATTTCGATCCAGCAGATCCTTGTTGACCCGCTTCGAATGAGGTGGTTTTACCGCGCTGCGGAGCCGGCATTCCGATTCGGAATGGCCGCCCCTACCCAGCCATTGAACCCAAGAAGTGGGGCGGTGTCCATTGAAACGTCAATTTTACGCCCTGCTGGCCCGGCGCGATGTCCGCGAGAGAGGCGTGTCGGGAATTAGATAGGCTCGTGTCGTCCAAAAGTTAGGTCGCATACCAACCGGGAACAACTAACCGCAGCGGATAGCCATTCAATAGAGGCAGCGGCATGCCGTTCATCGCGTACGCGATCATCACTTCACCGTCATGTGAATGATCGACATCGAGTGACTTCATGAAGTCAGGTGTTTGCGGAAGTATCCCAGTATCGAGCCCGTTGAATCTGACCTGTAGCGCCCCTGCCTTGACACCCGCGCGAAGAGTTCTCGAGCGCAAGTCCAACACGGCAGACCCGATGGGACGCGGTGGCGTCGGAATATTCCGCCCCCAATTGTGGGAGTTCGCTGACGCTTATCCGAACGTTGCCCATTCACAATGCTGATCGATTCCTGCGCAAATGTTTTTATAAGGCGATCGATCAAAACTGATATGAAAGAAGACACAAAAGCCCGCGTGCGCGCAATGGTGCGACAACTTCGATGTCCTCCTTCCCGCACCGGCTCTCGAAAAAGAGGCGCCAGAACCTTGCGACGTAGATGATCGACCGCCGTTCCGTACTGACCGCCGCAGCCTCCTCACTAGCCCTGTCGGCACTGGGATTGCCGCTTCGTGCACTGGCCGCCGTCTCGGGACTGAAGCTGGGCAAGCCTCAGCCGTTCTCATTCGACGGGCTCGTCAAAGAGATGCAGCAGCGGGCTACAACGGCCTACGTACGCGACCAATCGTTGCCGCAGGGGGTGCTCGACCGAATCGGCTACGATGAGCACGGCAAGCTCAAGTTCAGTCCCGAGCACGCCCTCTTCCTCGACGGTCCCGGGCAATATCCGGTTACCTTCTTCGCACTGGGCAAGTACTTCCGCGCGCCCGTGCACATGTTCGTCCTGTCGGCTGCCGGCGAAGCGGCGAACGCCAGCGAGATCCTGTACGACCCCGCCTACTTCAACATGCCCGCGCACAGTCCCGCGCGAGAGTTGCCGAAGGGCGCCGGGTTCGCCGGCTTCCGATTACAGGAAAGCCGCCTGGGCAATGTTCGGAACCTCGACTGGCACAGCAACGACTGGGCGGCCTTCCTCGGTGCCTCCTATTTCCGCGGCATCGGCGAGCTGGGCCAGTATGGCCTGTCCGCGCGCGGCATCGCCGTTGATGTATCCACGCCGGGCCGGCCGGAAGAATTTCCCGACTTCACCCGATTCTACTTCGAGTCGCCGGCGGACGGCGCCAACCAGTTGGTGGTCTACGCGGCCCTGGACGGTCCCAGCCTGACCGGCGCATATCGATTCCTGCTGCAACGGGACAAGGGCGTCGTGATGGAAGTCGAGGCGCGCGTGTTTCCACGTCGTGACATCAATCAACTCGGCATTGCACCCATGAGCTCCATGTTCTGGTTCTCCGAGACTTCTAAGCCGACCGCCATCGATTGGCGGCCGGAAGTGCATGATTCGGATGGACTGGCGCTCTGGACAGGCGCCGGCGAGTATATCTGGCGGCCGCTGAATGACCCCGACTCGCCGTGCGTCTCCACGTTTGACGACAAGACCCCGCGCGGCTTCGGCCTCTTACAACGCGACCGGATCTTCGATCACTACCTCGATGGCGTGCGCTACGATCGCCGCCCCAGCCTGTGGGTCGAGCCGCTGGACGACTGGGGCGACGGCGCGGTCCAGCTCGTCGAGCTGCCAAGCGACGACGAGACAGAAGACAACATCGTTGCCATGTGGGTGCCCAAACAGCCGGTGAAGGCCGGCTCCAGCCTGCGCTACCGCTATCGCCTGCAATGGTGCGCGACCGAGCCCCACGAGACAGCCCTCGCGCGTTGTGTAGCAACGCGTATCGGCCGCGGCGGCGAGCCGGGCAAGGTACGCCCCAAGGGTGTGCACAAATTCATGGTGGAGTTCCTGGGCGGCCCGCTCGCAACACTGCCATTCGGTGAAAAGCCCAAACCGGTTCTATGGTCATCCTCCGGCACCTTCTCCTATGTTTTCACGGAAGCCGTGCCCGATGGCGTACCGGGACACTGGCGGGCCCAATTCGATTTCACCGGCGCCGGCCCCAAGGTCGTCGACATGCGGCTGTATCTTAAAGACGGCGAGGCGACTCTCTCCGAGACCTGGCTGTACCAGTTCCATATCGTGTGACCCCCAACATGCGCAATGCCGTCAATTCGGCTTCTTAAAGCGAAACAGGAACTGGTCGGTGTGACCGCGGACAGAAGGGTCGAACACATTTTTGGTGTGATCGTCTGCCTTGTTGGCAAGAATTGAACTCTCAGCGTCCAGCTTGAAACCGGCTGCGAGCACATCCGATTTCACTCTTGCCGGATCGATCCGGTGCAGCGTATCGGTTGCGCCGACCCCTGAGCCCGCTATCGCCGCGTGATCCAACACGACATAGACACCGCCTGGTTTCAGGGCGGCAAAGACTGCCTTGTTGAATGCGGGTACATCCGCTGGTCCCATGAACTTGTCGTAGAGATCATGATAATTCTGTCGAATGAACACGGCATCGAGTCCCGACGGCAAAGCCGATGCGACCGGCTCCGCACTGACGACCACATTGGGCGACTGACTCGCCAGCGCTTTCATGTGCGTTAATGCTTCGGGATGGGCCTTGACGACTTCGGCCGTTTCAATCGCGTACACTTTTCCGGAAGGCCCGACGGCCTGAGCAAGTGATGCGGTAAGGCGCCCGGCCACGATATCGGCTACTTTGTCACCCTTTTTAAGCCCGATGAATTCGACAACTTCCGGCGCCTTCCAAGCGGGATCGAGGGTAGGTGCGGCAGATTGCGAAAATGCGCTCGTACCAGCGCCAATTGAGATAGCCATCGTTAAAGACAATCCGAGCTTGCGCATGTGCCAATCCTCCTAGTCAGTTTCACGGCAATCTATCATGCGGGCTCGCAGCGCGGGTCGCGATCGTCCTATAGGGCGCCTTCTTTCCGCTGCTTGGCGTTTTGCAGAATGATGAGGCGCCGCTGATCATCGACAACTCCCCATTCTTTTATTTCCTCCAAGGATCGAAAGCAGCCGAGGCAGGTAAGGTCATCGTCTAGGCAGCAATTTCCTATGCACGGGGATTTCGCGGAGCTGTCGATTTCACTCATTGCCTAAGTGCCCAATTGCGAGGCTCCGAATTTGATCACACAGGCCTGGGAGAATCCGGGCAATGCATCACAAGGACAGGCATTGCCAAGTCGAAAGCATTAAGCTCAATTGCGCCATTCAACTCCGAGGGAATGCCATGCAATCGATACCGGTCGGGGCCACAGGCTCGTTCAGTCTTGTCGTCATGCCCGAGCATCTCGCCAGCCGTTTCAAGGATGCGACGTTACCTCCGGTCCTCGCGACGCCCGTCATGATCATGGTCATGGAGAACGCGGCGCTCAACGCGATCAAGCCGTATCTCGACGCCGGCGAAAGCGCGCTCGGCACGCGGGTCGATGTGCACCACCTGGCGGCGACGCCGGCTGGTCGGCGCGTCACCGGCGAAGCGAAAGTGACCAAAATTGATGCGCGGCGCATCGAGTTTTCAGTTCGTGCGACCGACGGGAACGAGGAGATTGGAGTCGGTACGCACGAGCGCGTGGTAATCAACCTGGCGAAGTTGTCAGAACGGATGAGGACCAAATTTGGCTAGCGACGCGACAAACGCCGCAGTGTTCCCGCGTCGCCCTCGCGAAGCCACTGCCAAGTTGCGCTCATGTACTCGACTGCATCGAGTAAAGACTCGCAATCCATTGATTAATAATGATGTATTGAATCGCATACCGATCGCGGCCAGAATCGAAGACAGGTAATCAGAGAACGCGCGTCGCCGTATGGGGCAGAATGGCCTGGCGTGACGGAGAAGATAAATGAAGCGTTTGACTGCTGTGGTAGCGGCATTTTGATGAGCAGTACCCGAAGGCTACTGGGCGCGTTAGGCGCGTTGCTGCTCTGCGGTAGTGCGGCGCAAGCCGTGGAGTGCGAGGCAAAGACTGTCGGCGGTAGACCTTTCACTGCGTGTCGAGTGGATCTCAACAGCGAGCGGTTGGAGCTGTTCTGGCGGGACGATGGCGGCCGGCCCTATCGTCAATTTTCAGTGCTTCGCGATTCATTGGAAGCCAAGGGAAAGAAATTGGTATTTGCGGTGAACGCCGGTATGTACAAACCGGATTTCTCACCGGTGGGGCTCTTTGTGGCGGACGGACGTGAGCAGGTGACTTTAAACCATCACGTGGGCTCCGGTAATTTCTCGCAGCAGCCGAATGGCGTTTTTCTGGTGGACGGTCATTCGGCCCGTGTTACGACGACGGACGACTATGGGCGCGAAAGCCCGAAGCCATTTCTCGCGACGCAATCTGGACCCATGCTGGTTCACGAGGGAGAGATAACCACTTCCGCGGTCATGGATCCGCATTCGACGTCGCGAAAGATCAGAAATGGCGTATGCGCGCCCGCCCCTGATGCGGTCGCCTTCGTTATCAGTGAATCTCCGGTGACATTTTACGAGTTCGCAAGTTACTTTCGCGACTCCTTGCATTGTCGCGAGGCTCTGTACCTCGATGGGTCCATATCGAGCCTTTATGCGCCACGCCTGAATCGTGAGGATCGCGGGCCCGACATGGGGCCCATCCTTGGTGTCGTTCGTTGAGCAAGACCATGACTACGCTCGCGAACCGGCAGAACACCGCAAGAGGATCCGCAATTACCGCGTGGGCATTGTTGATCTCGATCCCATTGTCGTTGTCTAATTCCGTAAATGCCGCGGCGATCGACGACATCAGAGTCGAGGTGAGCCGCGAAGCTTGCGAAGGATTGGCCGCAAGCCAAAAGAACTTCATCGTCTACGCCACCAACTTGAATCCCAATCAAAGCATCGACGCCAATTTCAAATACGATTCGGTTCCCGCTCAACAGCACTTCATATTGTTCGACGCAAGTTTGAATCCCATAACAGACCGCTTTCCCAAGTTTCACGCGCGGCGTTTGGCGCCCCGAGAAACAGCACCGATAGGATGCATGAATACGTTTCGCGCGGCGCCCCGGCCGCCAGGACCCTTGAATCTACCCCTTGTCATCACGAAGCAGAGTGCGTCGTATGTTGGACCCAATGCTCCCGAAGCACCTGCTGAGGATGCGCGCGCATTAGCTGCGTTCTACTTGCAAGACGGAATCGACGAATGCGCACAAGGGGCGAAGCCACCGGGCCTGCTCTACCTTGTGAATTTGCATCCCTACGCGCGGTTATCGGCATCCATTAAATTGCTGGATGATCGTGCGAACAATGTGGGCGTTGTAGCTGCGAATATCGCGCCTTTGAGCGCCGTGCGAGCCGGCTGCAGCAATGGTTCTTCCAAACCGGCTTCAATCACTGATGCGACACTTGAAGTAACCCCGGGGGTCGCGACGAGTCAGCCGCCGGCACCGCCACAGGCGGCAGAACCGCAATTGTCCGAACCACCTCGCGAGAACCGCCCAAGCGAAGCTCCAACCTTGCCGCTGGCTCCTTTGTCACTGGAAATAACCGTGCCGACGCAAAACGTCTGCGCCGGCTCAATACCGCCAGGGTGGATCAAGGTCAACGATGCGTGGAATCCCACGGTGTGCGGCAAGCCAACCGGCATTGCCTACAACGTCTGGACTATTCAGCGATTCACGGATCAACCGATGGGCGCAGTCATTTACGCCTGTAGAGGAGCGGTCCCTTCAGGATGGGCCATTGTCGGGACACTCTGGAACCCCACGGTGTGCGGGCATTCATCAGTCAACCAGCCCAACGTCATGGCGATCAAGCGACTGAATTGATTCCTGGGGCGGCAGAATTGCACTCGTGGTCACATGGATTGTTAAGACCACCGGCCACGGGTTAGGCTTGTGACTTGTATCATTCGCAACGACTCGAGGGGTTTTGGCCATGGGAACGACAATTTCTTTCAATCGCCCTGACGGGAAAAAAGTAGACGGCTATCTGGCCGAGCCCGCAGATGCTGCCAATGCCCCTGGAATTGTGGTTATCCAGGAATGGTGGGGTGTGAATGAGCAGATTCGTGGCGTCGCCGATCGTTTGGCCGCTGCAGGCTACCGTGCCCTGGTGCCCGATTTGTATCGGGGCAAGTCCACGGTCGAGGCCGAAGAAGCGCACCACTTGATGACCGGCTTAAATTTTGCGGATGCAGCGTCACAGGATATCCGCGGCGCCGTGCAATTCCTAAAATCGCGTAGCAGCAAGGTCGGTGTGACCGGCTTTTGCATGGGAGGCGCGCTGACGCTGTTGGCCACGTGCATGGCCCCGGAGATTGACGCGGCCGTCGTCTGGTACGGCTTTCCGCCGCTTGAGTACATCGACCCAACCAAGATCAAGGCGCCTTTGCAGGGACATTGGGGCACACAGGACGAGTTTTTCAAAATCGCCGCCGTTGATCAGCTGGAGGACAAGCTTCGCGCCGCGAAGGTGACGTATGACTTCCATCGCTATCTCGCACGCCACGCGTTCGCCAATGAGACAGCCGTCGGGCCGCATCGAATTGCCGAGACGCAATATGACGCGGTCTGGTCGCAACAGGCGTGGGATCGCACTTTCAGATTCTTCGGCCGCTCGCTCGGTTGATTCAATCCCGCTGAGCAGGCGCATTCGCACAGTCTTCAGGAATTGGAGCACAAGCTTTGAAGCGCGCCCGCGATAAAGAGAGCGAAAAGCAATCGTTCGTCGACGATCCGCTGGATGGTCGGCGCGCGGTACTCCGAGGCGCTGCTGCGGCGATCATCGGTGGCTGTGGCCTCCCCTCGCTGGCTGCGGGAGAAGTCACTTCAGACGCGACAAAGTCTTCGGTGAACGGCAATCGCACGGGTGGAATGAACTCCATCAGGGCCGCGGCCGGCACCGCTGAAGTCGTCACCGCATGCGGCGCGGTATCAGGATATGTCCGCAAAGGCATCTTCACCTTCAAAGGCATTCCCTATGCCGATAGTACCGAGGGCGAGCGCCGGTTTCTGCCTCCGATCAAACCGAAGGCGTGGAACGGCGTGCGCAGTTGCCGCCAATTCGGATACGTGTGTCCGCAAGCAGCGCGCACCGGCTGGGTGAATGATGAAGAGGCCTTCCTATTTTCTTGGGATGACGGGGTGCAGTCCGAAGACTGTCTGCACCTCAATCTGTGGACGCCCGGGACAAATGACGGGAGAAGGCGGCCCGTCATGGTGTGGCTCCATGGCGGCGGGTTCACGGCCGGGTCAGGCCAGGAGCTGCAGTCGTACGACGGCGAGAATCTGGCTCGCCGCGGCGACATAGTCGTTGTGACTCTGAATCATCGTCTAAACGTCTTCGGCTTCTTGGACCTGTCGAAATATGGCGAGCAGTACGCCACCTCGGCCAATGTTGGCATGCTGGACATCGTGGCGGCGCTCGAGTGGGTGCGAGACAACATCGCCAAATTCGGCGGCGATCCGACCCTGGTCACCGTCTTCGGACAATCCGGTGGTGGTGGCAAAGTGAGCGCCTTGATGGGCATGCCGGCGGCCAAAGGGCTCTTTCATCGCGCCATTGTGGAAAGCGGCTCCATGTTGCGCGCGGCAGACCAAGAAAAGTCCCAGGGACTCGCTGACTGGATAGTCGCGGAACTCGGGCTCACGCGCGACACGATCGACCGGATACATACCCTTCCCTATCAACAGGTATTGCAAGCCGGTCAAAAAGTATTGCGAGAACACAACCCCATGCCGACGGGAATTCCCAATTTTCGAAGGCTGGCGGACCGATTGGGTTTTGCGCCCGTGGTGGACAGAAACGTTCTACCCGCTCACCCATTCGAGCCTCAGGCTTCCGCCCTGTCGGCTGATGTTCCTATGATCATAGGCTCGACTTTAAACGAATTTGTGACCGCGCTGAATCATCCGGAATATGAAAATATGACGTCAGCCGAACTTGAACAGCGAGTCCGTGTGGCCTGCGGCGATAAGGCACCGCAAGTATTGGCGGCCTTTCGCCGGCGCACGCCGGACGCCAAGCCCTTTGATGTGTGGTCGCGAATTGCCGCATCCTCAGTGCGCCAATCCGCTCTCGCGCAGGCGGCGGCCAAAGCCGCTGCCGGCCGCGCGCCGGCTTATGTGTACTGGTTTACGTGGCAAACGCCGATTCTGGACGGGCGGCCGCGTGCGTTTCACTGCTCAGAGATTGCCTTTGTTTTCGACAACACTGATCGCTGTGAGAATATGACCGGCGGTGGCGCCGATGCGCGCGCGCTTGCAGCCATCATGAGCGAGGCATGGATCCACTTTGCGCGGACCGGCGATCCCAATCACGCCGGCATGCCGAAATGGCCGGCATTCTCGACGAGTACCTCGCCAACCATGATATTCGACAATCGATCACGGGCCGAAAACGGTCCGGACGCGGACGAGCAGCGAAGTGTTGCCGACACATGAATCATTCACGCGCAAACGATGCGGACCGCAAAAAAGGAGTTTTCCTGCTATGAAGTCTCTCGCTGTTTCAGCCGTGTTTCTAATGCTGTTGAGTCCGGCAGTTAAAGCGCAGACAAATTCGTTGCTGATCGAAGACATGACGTGGACGGAAGTGCGTGACGCGATTGCGGCCGGCAAGACCACGGCAATTTACTATGCCGCAAGCACGGAACAAAACGGACCCGGTGTGGCACTCGGCAAGCATGTGTTCATCGCTCATTACCTTGCCCCGATAATCGCGGCTCAGCTCGGCAATGCTCTCGTCTACCCCACCATGTCCTTTGCCCCGACTGGGGATTGGGGCGTTGCCGGGCCAGGCGTCATCGACCCCGCGAAAAAGAAGGGTCATATGCGGTATGCCGGCAGCGTAAACCTCGCGGAAGAGACTTTCGGCGCCGTCGCACATGACGTGGCACTGAGCGCCATATCAGCTGGATTTAAGAACGTCGTATTGATGTGCGACCATGGCGGCGCAGCCCAATCCCAACTTGCAAAAGTTGCGGATAAGATGAACCTAGAGTGGTCGCCGAAGGGGATTCACGTTTACTACATTCCCGACCTCTACTACAAAGAAAAAGAGGTCATGAAGGATTACATGCAGAAGCACGGTTTGCCGATCGATTTACACGCCGGCACGGACGATACCTCTGAACTCTTGTACGTCGGCAAAATGGTAAACGGGGCGCCTTCCAAATGGGTCCGTTCGGCCAATCTGGTCAACGCGCGCGAAGGCGACGGCACGGGAGTCGACGGCGATCAGACGAAGGCGACAGTTGATTTGGGCAAGATGTTTACCGACGCCAAGGTTTCTTTTGCCGTAAATCAAATTAAGCAGTCGATTGCCGCCGGTAAGTAGATCAATCCTTTGCACCGGGATGCGCGGTCATTCGCTTGAAGTAATCATGCTTCGC
>Ga0193729_1001868_pt1 | contig 10646 bp, 9 predicted proteins | sample U1c2metaG_FD_143036 | JGI IMG/M metagenome (GOLD analysis project Ga0193729, IMG submission 143036) | Soil microbial communities from a riparian zone of the East river system, Colorado, United States - U1c2 | ecosystem: Environmental > Terrestrial > Soil > Riparian zone | place: USA: East River... | reverse complement strand
TACGTCGGCGGCGCGGATCCCTACTCCGAAGATCAGCTAGGAGGTTTATTACTCACCAAAGCCGGTTTGAAACGCAGGGATCGCGAAGTATTTGAAGCTGCCCGCTCGCAAGCCATCCCCGTTACAACAGCTCTAGCCGGCGGCTATGCGCGGCGCGTGCAAGATACCGTTGCGATCCACGTGAATACCATCATCGCCGCCCGCGAAATTGCCGAGAAGTATCCGCAGTCTACGGAGCCGAAGTCCCGCGGGGCAGTGTCGTAGCCTTATCCTCTAGAGCGTGATTCGCTGCGGCCGTTAGATCACGTTCGAAGGTTTCCTCGCCGAAGCCCTCCGCCCGATACGCAATTTTTCCGCCGCGATCGATAACCACCACCGTCGGCAGGGAATTCACAGCCAACAGATGATCGAGACCATCCGCAAAGACCACCGGGATCTTCGGCTTAACTTCTTCCAGATACGGCGCAACCTGGCTTTCATCCTCGTCGCAATCTGCCTCTAGAAAAGAAATCTTGTCGTTGCCTTTGAAATGCGCCGCGACCCGCTCAAATTGTGGTTCCAACGCTCTGCATGGCCCGCACCAGGTAGCCCAGAAACTCACTACCAGCACTTCGCCTTTTTTCGCGGCTAGTGGATAAGGCGCGCCATCCGGCGCTTTCCGCAACGTAAATTCGGATACTTCTCGCGCTCCCGGATTTCTCCTGGTCTTACCGGTGCTTGTCGCTTGCGAGACCTGATCATAAGTCCGTAGCAGATACTCGCCCAGTCCGTCATCGGAGCCATGCGCCAGCCGCCAGACATTGCCAATCTTTGGCCGAATTTCTCGCCGGGTCACACCAGGATTCGCGCTATCGGCCAGCACAAATGCTCGGGCATATTGCTCAATGGCTGCGGTCAGGTCCTTATTCATCTCCGCTATTTCTCCCAGTTTTTCTGCGGCTCCGGCCGTGGGCAATTCCTCGTAACTGGACTGAAAATCCTTTTGCGCCGCGGCGGTCTCTTTCAGCTTCAGATATAGTTCTCCGCGCAATTGCAATATGGAACTGCGATCTCGCGCCTTGGCCTTTTGCCATTCCTCAGGGGACATTTTCGGCGATTTTTCAGCCAGGCCGGTGCGGTCCACAAAGGTCAGCACCCGTCCGGCATAACTAATTGCACGGTGCAGGCCTGCCTCGTCCCCGCTGCGTTGGAGTAGCTGAATTGTTACCAGGGTGATCGACATGTCTTCTGGAGTGAGCGCCACCAGGCGCTCCGCGTAACCCGCTGCCCGTGTGGTATCCCGAAGTTGTGAACTGGCTTCCACTAGCGCGCGATAAATTTGCGGCCGTTGCGGTGAATCCGGATATTTTAGGAGATAAGTTTCCAGGTTGCGCACCAGCGCGGCCCGGTCGTTTCCGGCACTCGCAATCGATTCCTGCAGTTCTTCCGCAGCACTTGGGGTTTTTACGGGTGAGGCATTTTTCCCGGGAGGGGACTTCTGCTGTTGCGCGGAAGCCGAAGGATTCGGCTTATTCTCGTTTTGTGCGCACCCCAAACGTGGATTGCTTAAATTGAGCAAGATTGCAGCCAATACTATGGCGGGCAGCAAACCGGGCCTTGCAAGCATGTCTCGATTCTAGAGTATTTGCGGTTTCCTATGCAGGCTTCACTGATAATCAGATCACGATTAATAGTGGCGATCCAGACTCTTAATTTGGTCCACTAACGTGAATTTCTCCAGAAACGGTGCGCACTTCCACTCGCCCGCCACCATTCCCCACGTGAGCGCGCAGCGAATGCTTCCCCTGTTCCTCGATAACGATGGGAATGTCGGCTCTAATTTCTCCCGAAATCGCATCCGCCGCGAAACGAAAATTCGAGGTGGACGGCACATATACGTTGACCCTCCCGGAGACTGTCTTCAGGTCCCAATACCCGTGTTCGCCAGGATCGCCGCGAATGATTACTTCGCCCGACACATCATGGGCCTTGGCGTCGAACTTGGCGCCCTCTATATCAATTGACCCGCTGGCGTCGTCAGCCTCCACGCGCCCGCCTGGATCCACCACCTTCACGGAGCCGCTAAGAGAATGTGCGCGCACATCGCCCTTCGCGTTCCTGATGGTCACTTCGCCCGAAGCGCTTGACGCGTGCACATCGCCCCCGACATCACTCGCATCAATCGAGCCGCTCATGGATGTGAGTTGAGCGTCCCGTTCAATTTGTTCCACGCGCATGGACCCTGAGGCTCCTTGGGTGGTAATGGGCCCACGCACATTTCGTATGTGCAGCGCGCCGGACACCACGCTCAAATTCATTTCCGTGTCATGCGGCACTTCGATCCTATACGCGATAGTTAAATTCCGCATGTTCGAGAAATGTTTTCCAACTCGAATAGTGTCGCCCCTCTGCTCAATGCCGGGATTCGCCAACGTCTCATTCAGCCGCTCTTGAGGCTTATCAAATCCAATACCGCGGGCGCGCACATCTCCGTGCACGTGAACTTGCCCATCGGCGCTCCCGGTAACTTCGACATCGCCCGAAGGATTGCTCAGTTCCAAGCGCGTGTGCCCGCTAACAGTAAAAGTTTTATCGAATGAGCCGCTAACGCCCGGCCCCGCGTAACAACCCGCAAGCGCGAACGCCGCTGCCGCTATGAAAGCGCGAAACGCACTCTTGTGTGCAATCGTCACGAATCTCCTTGCAAAGGAAAGCATGCTCTGCGCTTGAGGCTTAATACTTGTACCTATTATGGATACGTAGGAAAAGGGAATTATGTTCCGCGCCGTACTTTGACCGGGGAATGGTTAGCTTTTGTAATGCTCTCATTTAGAGACCCTTGGCGGTAACCCTCGAGGTCGAGCGCCACATAAGTGAAGCCGGCCTTTTTCAGCTTTTGAGCTATTTTTGCCGCCATATCTTCAGAAAATGCCAGCGGCATTTCGTCCGGACTGATCTCGATACGCGCCAATTTGTCGTGTAATCGCACACGGAACTGCCGAAACCCCAGTTCCCGCAAGGCTGATTCGCCGCGCTCCACCAGCGCGAGCCGCTCAGGTGTCACTTCCGTTCCGTACGGCAGCCGCGAAGACAGGCAGGCCGACGCTGGGCGGTCCCACGTGGGCAATCCGGCACGCTCAGAGAGCATTCGAATTTCAGCTTTTGTCAGACGCGCATCTAGCAGTGGAACCAGTACCCGGTGTTCGCTTGCTGCTCGATGACCTGGCCGAAAATCGAGCGTATCGTCGGCATTCACTCCATAACAGACCGCTTCGAACTTTCGCTCAACGGCCAGCTCGTCCAGCACATCAAAGAGTTCGTCTTTGCAGTAATAGCAGCGGTCCGCCGCATTCGCGCGGTATGCGGGATTATCCATCTCGTGCGTTTCGACGAATTCGTGATGGACGCCTAATTTAGAAACAAAATCTTCCACCATGGTGCGATCGTATGCGGAGAAACTCGGTGAAAGCGCCGTGACGGAGAGCGCCCTTTGGCCCAACGCCCGCTGCGCAGCCCATGCCAGGTAAGCGGAGTCAGCCCCGCCAGAAAGTGCCACGATGAGCGAACCACAATCCGCCAGGCGAGCGAGCAGCAGCTCTTCTTTTCGCTCTGCCGTGAGCGTACTTTGTTCCGTCTCACGAATTCGAACTAGTGTATTTTCCATACCAACCGAGTATATCCCACGGACAACCTAAAGAACTCCGGTGAGCACACTGTACTGCTCACTTGAAATCGAGCAGCACATCCACCATTCTGGTCTCGGCATCCGTCTGTAGCCAATGTCCAACCGACTCGTAATGCACCGGCAGATCAACAAAAATCAGCTGAGGATGGACCTGCAGTTTCAGAAGAATGTCCTCATACTTAGTTTTGTCGAAAACATCACCGGTTAAAATTGGCCAGGCCGCACGCAGGCGCTTCTCGCCGGTAGGTGACATTCCTGTTAAAACCAATTTCCCAAACTTATATACTCGCCCTTCGGAAATATTGATTCGGTACGAAACGGTGTGCGCCTGATCGTCATAATCGGCCACCGCTTCGACTTTGGCCTCCAAGTAACCGCGGTGTCCGTATTCTTCCTGCACTCGCGTCCACGCTGCCTCAACTGCCATTCCATTGGCTACATCACCGTCTTTGATGCCGATCAACGCATTCATAGTGAAGCCTGATAACGCCGCATTTCCGCTCCATTGGGCGCCCTTCCACCGGTAAGCAGGTCCCGGCGCAACGGGAACAAAGACTGTGATGTGGTCAGGGAGTTTTTGGTTCGGATTACCGCTGAGCCGAATTTCAGGCGGACCGAGTTTTGCGCGCAAAAAACCTTTCTGCAGATAAATAGGCTTTACCTGTTCGGCCAAAAATAAATCTATGACCATCCGCGAATATGTTTTTCCTTGCACCTCGCCGAGATGCTGCTGGAGTTCTTTTGAGCTTGCCAGCGCAGGATCGCCAAACTCTATTTTCGCGATTTGCAGCACCACATCCGCGATGCGGAACTCCTGCACAGTACCTTCGCCCAGCGGATTGCTGATGACCTGATATTCGACTTTCGTATTCATGCCTCGGGATGCGATCAAATCAGTCAGGATGGAGGCCACTTGATCGACCATCGCGCCGCCTTCTGGCACGGTGCCGTCGTAAAAAGGTAAAACTTTGCGGATGGTGTCCGCTAACTCCGCATCCGAAAACCATGGCATATTGTCGAAGTAAGAGGGAATTCTTGGTGCCTCAACCAACTTGAATGTCAGATACAGGCCGTCGTCTTTAGATTGAAACGCATAATTCACATTAGAAAACAGTCCGGTTTGCACCAGGCGATCCGCCGCCGCTTGCAAGTCCTGTTTTCCAACAGCGCTTCCCACGCTCAGTCCAGCCAACGCGATGACTTGATCCGCGCTCAGGTGCTTAACGCCATCAGCGCGGATCGTTTTTAGCGTAGCTGTGGGATTGTCAGCAGCTTGCTCGGGTTCGCTGGGCTGCGTGGGAAGGCCTAGAAGGACACACAATATCAGGACAGACACGCTGCCACGCACAAAGCTCTGAACCATACTTTTTATTCTAGCGGAAATTGGAAGCAGGCATTGAATTGCGAACCAGTATCATCGAAGGGTGCCCCGGCTTCGCAGTTGAGTTATGAACTCGGGCCTTCTCGGGCCCACAGCTACATCACTCGACGGTTACAGATTTAGCCAGGTTTCTCGGCTGGTCCACGTCGCACCCCCGCCTGACCGCGATGTGGTACGCCAGCAATTGCAATGGGATGATTTCCAACAATGGTGAAAGCAGTTCCGGCGCAGGCGGCAATTCAATGATGTGATCGGAGGCCGCACGTGCCAGGTGATCATTCTCCGTCGCGATGGTGATTACGATGCCATCGCGGGCTTTCACTTCTTGGATGTTCGACACGCTCTTTTCATAACGCGTCATGGAATCAGGATCGCTTTCATCGCGAGTCGCCAGCACCACCACCGGAAGATTCTCATCAATCAAAGCGTTAGGTCCATGCTTCATTTCCCCGGCCGGGTAGCCTTCCGCATGGATATACGAAATTTCCTTAAGCTTCAATGCCCCTTCCAGCGCGATAGGGTAATGAATACCGCGCCCGAGGTACAAAAAGTCGCTGTAACGGAATAGCTGGCGCGCAAGGTTTTCGTAAATTCCTTTTTCGTCTGTTTGCAGCACGCGTTCCATTTTGTGTGGAATGCGCGTGATCTCCTGCATCAGTTTAATCGCACATGCGGAGCTAACTTTTCCGCGCACTTGGCCAAGGTATCCAGCCAGCAGAAAAAGCGCGGTGAGCTGCGCCGTAAAAGCTTTGGTGGAGGCCACGCCGATCTCCGGCCCCGCGTGCGTCGGGATGGTCCCTGCCGCTTCGCGGGTAATCATGGAGCCCATCACGTTGCAGATGGCTACCGTGGGCGAACCTTTCAGCTTAGCTTCGCGTTGCGCTGCAAGCGTATCGGCAGTTTCTCCAGATTGGCTGATGCAGACCGTTAACGTTTTCGAGTCCAGAATGGGGTCGCGATAACGAAATTCGCTGCCGTAATCGACTTCCACCGACGCGCACACTTTCGCAGGTGCGGAATTGCTCCTCGGAGATTTTCATTTCATCCAGAAATATTTTGCCCGTATCTTGAGAAATTCGGCCGAGCAAAGTGTCGCGGACGGCGCGTGGCTGCTCGAAAATCTCTTTTTGCATGAAATGCTTGTAGCCGCCCTTTTCCACCATGATGGGGTCCCAGGCGACGTGCTGGGTGGGGCGTTCGACCTTGCGGCCGTCGTGATCCATCACCTTGACGCCATCGCGCGTGAGCACCGCGATGTCGCCATCGGCGAGGAAAAACATGTTCCGCGTGTGTTCCAGCAGCGCGGGAATATCGCTGGCCACAAAATATTCCCCGTCACCGATGCCGATTACGGATGGCGGGCCCAGCCGTGCAGCCACGATTTTCATCGGTTCTTTAGCCGACAGGAACACCAGCGCGTAGATGCCGCGGAGTTCCTTGAGGGATTTGCGTACCGCTTCTTCGAGTGGTGCATTGTTGGCGGAATGTTTTTCAACGAGATGTGCCACGATTTCGGTGTCGGTTTCAGTTACGAATTTGTGGCCTTCGCGCTGGAGTTGTTCTTTTAATTCCAGGTAATTCTCAATAATGCCGTTATGCACCACGACGACCTGTCCGCTGCAGTCGCGGTGGGGGTGGGCGTTTTCTTCCGTCGGACGGCCGTGAGTGGCCCAGCGGGTGTGGCCGATGCCGTAGGTGCCTTCAATTGGTGATTTGGCAATCGCCTCTTCCAAATTGCGAAGCTTTCCCGCAGCGCGACGAATCTCGAGCTTGCCGTCCTTCGTGACTACGGCGATTCCGGCCGAGTCATAGCCGCGGTATTCCAGTTTTCGCAGCCCCTCGATGATGACCGGAACAACTTTTTTAGGTCCAATATAACCAACAATGCCGCACATGAAACAGGCTCCTATTTATACTTCAAGGTTAACATGCGGTAAAAGTGCCAGACAAAATCCAGGACAACATGTCGCGAATGAGGTTATGCGTATTGGGGCAACGCTTCCAGGGCTTCTGACTTCCTGAGTCAGTCGATAATTTCGAAGCGGTATTCTTCGATCACCGGGTTAGTTAGTATGTCTTTGGAGATGCGCTCGAGTTGGCCCTGAGCCTCTTCGCGGGTCCAGCCGCCGAGGTCCAGAACGAAAAATTTTCCCTGCCTGACGTCTTTTACTTCGACATAACCCAAGCCGGCCAGCGCGTGTTGGATGGTTTGGCCTTGGGGATCGAGCACGGTGCGTTTTGGCATAACCCAGACGTGTGCTTTCATTTGGTGATTATAACATTTACGTCTGTGGCGGAAGCGATGAGCGCTGCCGCAGATTAGTTCAATGCGGTTGAGGCTTTTCCCATGCGCTGGAGCGCGATTTTCGCGTTTTCATTTATGAAGGCGTATTCAAAGCTCATTTTCGCCATGCGCTTCAGTTCTGCTTCCTGCAATCCCATTCGACGGGCGTTTTCATATTCGGACCGCAGGTTGGTGTGAAACATTGCCGGGTCGTCAGTGGAGAGCGCCACTGGAATTCCGTGACGAAATAGCTGCGGCAGCGGGTGTTGCTCGATTGGTGCGGCAGCAAGACCCAGTTGCTTCGCGAGCGCCCCTGTTCTGATATTGCTCTGAGGGCAAATTTCCAGAAGGATACGTCGTTCGGCTAGTAAATCCATCAAGGATGGGTCACGGATGGCTGCTATGCCGTGGCCGATACGTTCGGCGCCTAACAGTTCGATGGCCTGGCGAATTTCTTCCGGGCCGCCGACTTCGCCCGCGTGCATTAGTTTGTGCAGGCCGACAACTCCCGACTTTTCGTATACGGCGCGGAATTCCTTGGCCGGAATGCTCAATTCGTCGCCGCCGATTCCGAACGCCACGATGGACTTTGACGCGCATCGCTCCGCGGCATCCACCACTTTCATGGCTGCGTCTGCTCCGAATTGGCGGACGGCGTCGAAAACAAAGTTAAGCTGCAGGCCGCGGCTATGAAATGATTCGGCGGCCGCGATGATAGCTTCGAAGTTTTTTTCCGGCGATTGATGGCGCAGAAGCATCACGCCGACGGAGAGAGTGATTTCGGCGTAAACGACGTTTTGCGCCAGCAGCTGTTCGCCGAGATCGTGGAGCGCCAATGCAAAATCTTCCGGCGCGCGAAGCAGGGACGACACCCACTTGAAAGTTTCAATGAATTCCAAAAAATCGCGATAACCGTAGCGCTGCTGAACATCTTGCGTGGATGCGGGTACTCCATATTTCGCGGCCAGCGCGCACACCGTTTCCGGTCGCAGCGAACCTTCAAGGTGCAGGTGCAGCTCCGCCTGTGGCAGCGCAAGGAAATCGGCGGAGAGGAGATTGGACTGTATTTCCTGCTTCAATGGGGAAGTTGCGGCCGGCCTGCATTGACCCATGCAGTCAGCCAATAGGATCCGACATCCGTAGCCGCATCGGACAACTGTCGTATTAAAATCACCGCTGCCGCGTTGTAGAAGTGATCGAAGTATTCATCGTTGTAAGAATTTTGGCCACGTTTGGAGTTTCGGTCCGCCAGTAGAATTGTTTCCAGCCAACTGTGCGAGCTCAGGCAGGCCTCAAAGGCGTGGTCCGTTGGGTCACTGATGAACGCCGCATCATTGGGACGCATCGGAAAAAAGGAAGAGTAACGATCGATCAACGTCGTGCCAAAGCGCTCATCGATCCCGGTTTGGCCCGTGAGGTGGCCGTCAAAATCGTCGGTGGTATTGAAGGGGTCGTGCGCTTCGGCAACGTAATTAGCCAGAATCGCGGCATCCAGCTTGGCTTCGTCCCAATGCCCGGTCTTCATGTCTTCAGTTAGTTTCTGACTGTACACGCCGATTTGCCAGGGTAGCAAGCCATTGGCCTGAAGCTTGGTTTTTCCATATTTATTTACCGCCGCTTTGTAGTTTCGCGGGAGAGCGTCAAAAGGGAAGCGCCCGTATTTATCGAGGTACAAAAAATGATTGTGACGTTCCGCCGCCTTGGTGGCGAGGGTATCGAGTGGGTCGGTGACGTGTTGAGACAAAAGCGCGCGGTTGAATTCGAAAAAAGCACGAATGTCTGCGGGTACAGTATCGATGGCTTTATTTACCACCAGCTTGTTGCCGTTGCGGCCCCATGCACGGGCGCTGTGCGGAAACACGACGAAGATCACCGCTACACTGAGGAACCGCGTGCAACGAAATGTTGTTCTATAGCGCGCCGGCGACATGATGATTTTCAGTCTCAGTGTGCGTTGCTCACTCTTTTATGGTCGGGCTACGGCTCGCAGGGTGCTGCGCTTCCGTCCATAGTTGTAGTAAATCACAAGTCCGATGGCCATCCACACAAAGAAACGAATCCAGTTGGTGATCGGAAGTCCCGCCATCAGCAGCAGGCACGTCAAGATCGTGAGGATCGGCGCTATCGGGCCTCCCGGAGCGCGAAACGCCCGCCGCCGTTCCGGCTCACGATAACGCAGAATTAAAACTCCCCCCGCCACCAAAGCGAACGCGAAAAGCGTCCCAATATTTGATAAATCCGCGAGCGTCCCGATATCCAGCAATCCCGCTGGGACGCCGACGACAATGCCGGCCATCAACGTTGAAAAATCCGGAGTTTGAAATCTCGGGTGCACACGACTGAAAATCCGCGGCAACAATCCATCGCGAGACATCGCAAACCATACTCGCGCTTGTCCCAACTGAAAAACCAGCAGCGATGAAATCATCCCCAGCAGCGCGCCGATCAGTACTATCAGGCGCACTCCGGTGACATGCAATTTTTTTAACGTGTTTACTACCGGTGCGGCATCATCCAACAGCGTTTGCCAGGGAACCAGTCCAGTCAGTACCACCACCACGCCGATATACAACAGCGTGCACACAATAAGCGTCGCAATAATCCCGATAGGCAAATCACGTTGCGGCCGTTTGCATTCTTCCGCGGCGGTAGAGACTGAATCAAACCCGATATACGTAAAAAAAACGATCGAGCCACCGGTCAAAATACCCGGCCATCCATTGGGCGCGAACGGGTGCCAGTTCGCGGGATGCACCAGGCGCGCGGCAAACGCAATAAAAACCAGGATGGCTGTAATTTTTAGCAACACCATGACGTTGTTGGCGCCAGCAGATTCGCGGATCCCGCGAATTAAAATTACTGTCAGCAGCATGACAATCAGAAACGCCGGAAAATTAAATCCAAAGTGCCACCCTGGATCAAGCAGCATGTTTCCTTGAAAATCCGACATTCCGGTCGGCAGATAAGCCGGAGAAATCCACCGCGGATTCGGATGGATGCCAAAAAAATCAAGGAGGTCCACGATGTGCGCTGAAAATCCCACGCACACCGCCATGTTGCTTACCGCATATTCCAGAATTAAATCCCAGCCAATGATCCACGCAACCAATTCGCCCATGGTGGCGTACGTGTAGGTATAAGCGCTCCCCGCGATGGGAATCATGGCAGCCAGTTCCGCGTAACATACCGATGCAAACCCGCAGACGATGGCCACCAGCACAAACGACAGTGCAATCGCTGGACCGGCGCCCGGCCGCCCAAACGAAGCCGAATGGTATATCAAATATTCAAGAAGGGGAGCGTTGAGAATGGACGAC
>Ga0193729_1001867_pt1 | contig 10648 bp, 10 predicted proteins | sample U1c2metaG_FD_143036 | JGI IMG/M metagenome (GOLD analysis project Ga0193729, IMG submission 143036) | Soil microbial communities from a riparian zone of the East river system, Colorado, United States - U1c2 | ecosystem: Environmental > Terrestrial > Soil > Riparian zone | place: USA: East River... | reverse complement strand
CCCCCGAAGCGCGCGTGTTGGCGACTTTTAGCGCGGGCGCGTCGGCCGGCATGACGATGGTGGCCTTCATGCCCATCAGGCGCGCCGCCTCGGCCAGGCCCTGCGCGTGGTTGCCCGACGACCAGCCGACGACGCCCTGCTTGCGGTCGACCTCGCTCATCGAGGCGAGAAAGTTGTAGGCGCCGCGCAGCTTGAACGATCCCGTGCGCTGCAGGCATTCGGCCTTGATGAACAGGCGCCCGCCCAGCAGGGCGTTGACGCGCGCGTTCTCCAGCAACGGCGTGCGGACGGTGATGCCGTCGAGGCGCCGGGCTGCGGCCTGGACATCGGCAAAGGTCGGTGATGAAAACATCAGGAAACACCAAGCAGGGCGGGGAGGTGCGAGAGATCGCGGATCTGGTGGCTAAGCGTGCCGGGCAGATTATCGTCGGGCGCACCGGCGCGATTCACCCAAACGGTCGGGAAGCCGAAATACGCCGCGCCATGGGCGTCCCAGCAGTTGGACGAGAGGAAGCAGACCTTGTCCGGCTTCACGCCGCAGCGTGCCTCGACCAGGCGATACACTTTCGGGTCGGGCTTGAAGACCTTCGCGGCGTCGACGCTCAGCACCGCCTCGAAGCGATCGGCAAGCTTCGACGCCGCGACCATGGGATCGAGCATCTCGGGATTGCCGTTGGACAGGATGGCGAGTCGCATTCCGGCGCGTTTCAGCGTGTCGAGCATCGCCGGGACTTCGGGGAAGGGATCGAGCGCCAGGTAGGCGCTCAGCAGTTTCTCTCGTACGCCGGGATCCTCGATGCCGTGGGCGGCCAGGCAATGGTCGAGCGCCTCGCCCGTCACCTGCCAGAACTTGGCGTAGGCCCCCATGCTGTTGCGGAGCCAAGTGTACTGGATCTGCTTGGAGCGCCACAGTTCGGAAAGTGCGTCGGCCTTCGGTCCGACGGCGCCGCGATGATGGGCGACCGCCGAATTGAAGTCGAACAACGTGCCGTAGGCGTCGAAGACGCAGATCTCGGTGCCGGAAAGGGCCGACGGCTTGCCGTCGTCCCGACTCGCGCGGATCATATCCGCGCTTGAGCGAAGCGGAGTGGAGGGATCTGTTTTCATCGATCTAGCGCTCACCGCAAAAAAAGAGATCCCTCGACTGCGCCGCCCTTCGGGCGGCTTCGCTCGGGACGACGGGAAGAGTGTGTCATGCGTGAGACCTTCATTTGCCCGCGACAGCCGATGACCGTAGGCTAACAAGCATGTTCGTCGCCATCGTTCAAATCCCGATGACCAAGCGCCCGCGCGACGCCGCCGTCGAGGCGGCGCGCAAGTCCGCGCCGACCTACACCGCGCTGGGCGCCAAGGGTCTCGTGCGGAAATATTACCTCAACGGCGAGGCCGGCGGCGGCGGGGTCTATCTTTGGGAATCGGAGGCGGCGGCCCGCGCCTGGTACACGCCGGAATGGGAAAAGCGCATGGAGGCGGCCTTCGGCGCCAGGCCGACGGTGACCTATTACGACAACCATGTCGTGGTCGACAACGAAGCGGGCAAGGTCAGGATCGAGGGGTCATGATCTTCCGGACCGCGAGCCTCCGGCTCGCTCATGAGCGAGCGAGACGCTCGCGGTCCGGAAGATCATGAAAACGGGAGGATACATGCAAAAGCGCAGGCTGGGCCGCACGGGCCTCGAAGTTTCCGTTCTCGGTTACGGCGCCGGCGCCGTCGGTGGGCTGTTCACCAAGGGCGCGGCCGCCGACCAGGAGCGCGCCGTGGCGCGCGCCATCGAGGCCGGCATCAACTATTTCGACACGGCGGCGCTCTACGGCAACGGCGAGTCCGAACGCAATCTCGGCCGCGTGCTAAAGGCGCTCAGGGCCGACGTCATCGTCGGCACCAAGGTGCGACTGTCGGCCGAGCACCGCGCCGATGTCGGCAAGGCGATCGCGCAGGGCATGGACGACAGCCTGAAGCGCATGGGCCGCGACCATGTCGACCTGTTCCAGCTGCACAATCCGCTGGTCGCGAAGGACGGCGGCGACAAGCTCGCCATCGACATCGCGCTCGCCGAGGTGGCGCCGGCGCTGGAGAAACTGAAGAAGGCCGGCAAGACGCGCTTCATCGGCTTCAGCGGCGTGGGTGAAACAGCGGCGCTGCACCGCGCGATCGATTCGAAGCTCTTCGATACGATCCAGGTCGTCTACAACGCGCTCAATCCCAGCGCCGGCGGCGCGCTGCCTAAAGGCGTGCCCGGGCAGGATTACGGCCGGCTGTTCGAGCGGGTGAAAGCCGCCGACATGGGTACGATCATCATCCGCGCCTTGGCCGGCGGCGCACTCTCCGGCACCACCGAGCGCCATCCGCTGGCCATGCAGGCGGTCGATCCCATCGGCTCAGCGCCCGACTTCACCGGCGACGTCGCCCGGGCGAAGACGCTGGAGCCGCTGGTGCGCGAAGGCGTCGCCGGCAGCCTGACCGAACTGGCCGAGCGCTTTGTCATTGCCCATCCCGTCGTGTCGACCATGCTGATCGGATACTCCACGGTCGACCATCTCGAGGTCGCCATCGCCGCCGTGAACAAGGGGCCGCTGCCGGAAGCAGCGCTGAAGCGCATCGCGTCCTGAGCGCGATCACTCTGAAATATCCGGCAACAAATTGTAACACCGGGCAATGAATTGTTATTTCCCATCGACTCTCCGCTGTTGCCTGATGTCGTCCCCTTCATTCGCATTCAGCGGAGAGTGCTTTGCAGATCGCACGCAATCTGGCCCCCGACACACGGGGTGCAATCAACGTCCTCGAGCGTGAACGCATAACGCTTCGCGACGACGTCATGTACGAGGTCTGTCGTCAACTCGCGCCATACCGCGTGGACGACAAGCCGATCACCGGGCAAACCGTGATCTACGACGACCTGTCCATCGATTCGCTGGCGGTCATGGACATCGTCGTGGAGCTGGAGGATCGCTTCGACATCGCCATTCCGATCAATACCGTGGCGGAAATCCGCACGGTCAAGGAACTGGCCGGCGCGATCCTGGCGTTGGCCCGGCGCTGATCGCTGCTCAGGTTCGCCCGAGCGCCGGCGGCATCGTCCGGAACGGGCCGTTCAGGCGGTCGCGATAGACGGCGACCCCTTCCATGATGCGCTGGACGTAGTTGCGCGTCTCGCGGAGCGGGATCATCTCGATCCAGTCGACCATGTCGATCTTGCCGGCGCGCGGATCGCCGACCGATTCCAGCCAGCGGGCCACCCTGCCGGGACCGGCATTGTAGGCGGCCAGCGCCAGCTCGTAGGAGCCGCCGAAGCGCTGCAGCATCTCCGCCAGGTATTGGCTGCCGAGCTGCACGTTGTAGCCCGGATCGCGCGTCAGCTTGTCCTGGATGAACGGCACGCCCAGCCGGCCGGCGACGTCGCGCGCCGTGCCCGGCAGGAGCTGCATCAGGCCGAGCGCGCCGGAGGGCGAAACCGCGGCGGCGTTGAACGAGCTCTCCTGGCGCGACACCGCAAGCGCCAGCGCCCGCTCGATCGACCCCGTGGCGCCGAGATCGACCACCGGGAAGGCGGTGTCGAACAAGGTGACGCCGTTCTCGGTCGCGCGCCGCGCCACGGTCAGCGCCACGTCGGGGCGCTTCAGCTCGATGGCGAGTTGGGCCAGTAGCGCGGTCTCGCCGGGCGTCGTGATCATGCGGGCGAGCCGGAGCAGGAAGGGCCGCGCGCGCTCGAAGTCGCCGGCCTGGCCGAGATAGCGCGCCATGGTCACGAACTCGCGGCTGCTGAGCGTCTGCTGGTCAATGGGCAAAGCGACGGGATCGCTGGGCAGGCGCGGCGCGCTGGTGGGCAGTTTGCGCGCAGCGAGCTGGCCGTAGAAGGTCTGGCCGTAGCCTGCGGCGCGGCCATACCATTCGCCCGCCTCCTTGCCGCGGCCGGCCGCTTCATGCGTGCGGCCGAGCCAGTAGGCGGCGCGGCTCTTGGAGATGTCGGTCGCGACACCATCGTAGAGCGTCTGGAAATGCTTTTGCGCCTCGGGCGCGCGCTTGAGATGGCGCAGCGCGATCCAGCCGGCGAGGAACTCGGCCTCGGCGAAGGCCACGCCCTTGCTGAGGCCGTGTGGCACCGTGACGGCATAGGCGTCGGCGGCGCGGCCGGCCGCCAGCAGGTCGCGCGCGAGTTGCTGGCGCTCGTTCCACCACGCGTCGTTCTGGTTGGCGACGGGGCCGGTCAGCAAGGTCTTGGCGTCGTCGAGGCTGCCGGTGCGGCGCATCCACTGGGCGCGCTCCAGCTTTATCGCCGGCTCGTCCAGCCGCGCCGCCGAGACGCCGCGCAGCACCGTCGGTGCATCGGCGGCACGCGTCGCCATCGCCAGCCGCGCATTGGCGAGGGGCTGATAGTCGGGCGGCAGCTTGGGCAGCAGGTCGCGCGCCACCTGGGCGCGGCCGTCGCGCAGGATGCGATCGAAGCGGGAGACCTGGTCCTGGGGGGTCAGAAGCTGGCCATAGCGGTTCAGGAAGTCGTTCTCGTCGGAACTGCGGAACGTCGCATTGCGCCAGCTGTCGCTGGCGAACTTCTGGACGTCGCCCGGGCTCGCCGCCTGGGCAGCCTCGAGGCGGCGCATGTGGCCAGTACTGGTGAGCGGCGGGAAGGCGGTGAAGTAACGGACGACATCGCCGGCCGGCGTTTCGGGCGCGATGCGATCCTCCGCCTGCCGGCGCAGCACTTCAGGCTCCGGCCAGTCGGGGTTGTCGCGAAGGAAACGCCAGGTCGAGGCGAAGTCGGCGTCGGTCTTGGTCGCCACCCGCAGGATGTTCCAGTCGACGTAGCGCGACAGCAGGGGATTGCGGAAGTTCGCCACCATTGGCCGCGCATCGCCATAGCGGCCCTCATCGATCGCCTTGAGAGCGGCGGCAAAGGACGCTGCCTCGGCGTCGCTCAGCGGCTTCGACGAGGCGATGGCCTGCGCCATGTCGCTCTGCGCCGGCGCCGGCAGGACGCCCCCCGATGTGCCGTCATTGCCGATGGGCAGCGCCGGACTGCTCGATCCAAGCTGCGGCACACCCGGTGGTGTTGGCGCCGCCGGGCGGGGAGCGGGAGGGGTGGCCCCACGCTCGACCGGCACGCGCCGGACGCCCGTATCGGGCGTGCCTTGCATCGGCTGATCGCCGCTCTGGCCGCGCAGAATGGTGACGCCGCCCTGCTGGGCAAGGACAGGGTCGCTCGCCAGCAGGCCGGCGAGCAAGATGAGGGGGGAACGACTGGATTTCACGCTAGGAATCGTAGGCAGGTCCTTGCGGCATCACAATGGCAAGTTCGTGCTGCGCCTTGGATACATGCACGCTGCCCGGCTGCCGGCATCGATCCTAGGAAAGCGTGCGGAGCGCGGCGCGGAGGGTGTCGGAGTCGGAACCAAGCAGGCGTTCCGTCGCCGCGTGCGCTCGCCTCCATAGCGGTGCGGCCTCGACAATCAGGGCGTGACCCGCCGGGGTCAGCGTGAGAAGGCGGCTGCGCTTGTCCGCGGGGTCGACCGCCACTTTCACCAGGCCACGACGCTCGAGCGGCTTCAGGTTGGCCGTGAGCGTGGTGCGATCCATGGCCATCAAGGCCGAAACGTTCCCGATGGTCGGCGGTTCGAGGCGATTGAGCGAAATCAGCAGTGAAAACTGGCCATTGGTCAGGTCCGTGGGCCGCAGCGCGTCGTCGAAGCGCCGCGCCAGCGCTCGGCCCGCCCGCTGCGTATGCAGGCACAAGCAGGTGTCGCGAACCCGATGCGTGAATTCGACCGGCAGTTTGTGGCGCTTTGACATCGTCCTCGTGCTCATCGTTCTGGCGTACCGGGCGCGTGCAGGCGCTATTCACCGGCAGCGACGCGCTTGAGTTCGTCGTGGAACTCCCGCAGCAACATCGCGCCGTCCATATTGCGCTTTTCTTTCACCTCGTTGATCCAATTCTCGATGATCGGCTGCGCCTTCACCTGGACATCCTTGATGAACGTCTGATTCGCCGTGTCGAAACGCACACCGGCCTTCTTCATGCCTTCGTTTCCCAGGCGGTCGGCATTGTCCCAGGACGTGCCGGCGCGGCGCGCGAAAAACTCGCCGCCGAACCTGGTGAGCAACTCCTGGTCCTGCTTGGCGAGCTTGTCCCACTTGTCCTGGTTGATGACGAAGCCGAAGGCGAAGTTGAACAAGCCGCCGGGGAAGAGGGTCGCATATTTCACCACTCCGGCGAGCCCGAACGAGACGATCGCGTCTTGCGGAAACAACACGCCGTCCGCTAGCCCTGCATTCAGGAGCTCTCGATTGTCCGTCCGGGCATTGGGATTTACAGGGTTGACGACGACGGAAGCACCGAGCGCCCGCGCCACGGCCTCGGCGACGCTTCCGCCGGTGCGAAGCTTCATTCCTTGCAAGTCCGCCAGCCGCTCGATGGGGCGCCTTGTGTTGAACAACTGCCCGGGGCCGTGGGTGAACACGGCGAGCAGGTGAACGCCTTTGTATTCGCCGGCGTCGTGAAGATAACGCCAGTGCAGGCGGTTATAGGCGACGGAGGTGATTTCGGCGGTTTGCCCTGCGCCGGGAAACTCGGCGACCAGCGGCAGCAACAGGCGGCCCGGCGTGTAGCTCGCCGTTATGAATGAGACATCCACCAAGCCGTCGCGCACCGCGTCGAAGGTGGCGGCTGCCGCTACCGGATGCTTCGGCAGCATCTCGAATGTCACGCGGCCCGCGCTTGCCTTCGCCACCTCCTCGGCGAAGCCCTCCAGTACGACCCGCGTCAGGTGATGACTGGGCGGAACCCATGACGACATGGTGAGGGTCGTCTGAGCGCCGGCAGACGGCGAAAGCGAGAGCAGTGACCCGGCGAGGGCGGCACCGACCGCGGATTGTCTTGCTTTGTGCAGCATTCCTCCTCCTCCTGTCCGTCCATTATGTTGATATCAACCTATCAGTCAAATATCGAAGGTGCCTGGATGCGGCTTGCCCCGGCAGCTGATGCCGTGAGGGGCGGCGTCGGCGCCCAAATAGCCGGTGGCCTTCACGGTTCAGGGCCCGAAACCCGGATGCTACGGGCAAGTTGCTCACCTTGCGGGGGCGGGGGGTGGAGCCTAGACTGATTCTCCCCATAAGAAGTCGGAGGAAGCCATGTTTACCGGGTCGCTCGTCGCGCTGATCACCCCGTTCAAGAACGGATCGGTCGACGAGAAAGGCTTCGAGAAGTTCGTGGCCTGGCAGATCAAGGAGGGGACGGACGGGCTGGTCCCGTGCGGCACCACCGGCGAGTCGCCCACGCTCTCTATGGAAGAGCACAAGCGGGTGATCGACATCTGCATCAGCGCCGCCAAGGGCACCGGCGTGCCGGTGATCGCCGGCACCGGCTCGAACTCGACCGAAGAGGCGATCGACCTCACGCGGCACGCCAAGAAGGCCGGCGCCGACGCCGCCATGCTGGTCGTGCCCTACTACAACAAGCCGACCCAGGAAGGCCTGTTCCAGCACTTCAAGGCGGTGGCGGAGGCGGTCGACATCCCGATCATGCTCTACAACGTGCCGCCCCGAACCGGCGGCGACATGCAGGTCGATACCGTCGTGCGGCTCTCCCAGGTGCGCAACATCATCGGCATCAAGGACGCGAGCTACGACATGGCGCGGCCGACCCTCACCAAGCTCAGGGCCAAGAAGGGCTTCCTGCAGCTCTCGGGCGAGGATGCGAGCGCCGTGGGCTTCCTGGCGCAAGGCGGCGACGGCTGCATCTCGGTGACGGCCAACATCGCGCCGCGTCTGTGCGGCGACATGCACGATGCCTGGAAGAAGCGCGATCTCGACAAGGTGTTCGAGATCCAGGATCGCCTGATGCCGCTGCACAAGGCGCTGTTCGTCGAGACCAGCCCGGCGCCGGTGAAATACGGCGCGGAGCTCTTGGGCCAGGCGAGCGCCAAGCTGCGCCTGCCGCTGGTCGAATGCACCGACGCGACCAAGAAGCAGGTGCGCGACGCCATGGTCCACGCGGGACTGATCAACTAGGCAAGACTGTCACCCCGAGCGAAGCGAGGGGCCTTTAGGGCCGCAGGAAAGGTCCCTCGCTTCGCTCGGGGTGACATCGGGACTGTAGACACAAGGCGATTCCACATTGGCGAAGAAACCGGACCTGGACCGCACGGTAGTGGCCCAGAACCGCAAGGCGCGGCACAACTACTTCATCGAGGAAACCTTCGAGGCCGGGCTGGCGTTGACCGGCACCGAGGTCAAGTCGCTGCGCGGGGGGCGCAGCACGATCGCCGAATCCTATGTCACCGAGGAAGGCGGCGAGGCCTGGCTGGTCAATGCCAACATCCCCGAATATGCCTCGGGCAACCGCTTCAATCATGAGCCGCGCCGGCCGCGCAAGCTCCTGCTGCACCGCAAGCAGATCAACAAGCTGGTCGGCGCCATCCAGCGCGAAGGCCGCACGGTCGTGCCGCTGCAGCTCTATTTCAACCCGCGCGGCCGCGCCAAGATCGAGATCGCCCTGGTCACCGGCAAGCAGGCCCATGACAAGCGCCAGGCGATCAAGGATCGCGACTGGCAGCGCCAGCGCGCCCGCCTGCTCAGCCACCGCTAGCGCGCGGTCTATGTTGAGAAAACGCTGTCATCCCGAGCGCAGCGAGGGACCCTTGGTTGACGCTCCGAAAGGTCCCTCGCTGCGCTCGGGATGACACCGACTGCTAAAGGGACAGCCATGCTCCTCACCGAAGAACAGACCCTGATCCGCGACACCGCGCGCGCCTTTGCGCAGGAGCAGGTGGCGCCGCATGTCCGCGCCTGGGAGGCGGCGGGCGAGATCCCTCGGCCGCTGCTGGCCGAGATGGGCCGCCTGGGATTCATGGGCATGTGCGTGCCCACCGAATGGGGCGGCAGCGGCGCCGACATGGTGTCGTACGTGGCGGCGCTGGAGGAGATCGCGGCGGCCGATGGCGGCCTGTCCACGGTGATGAGCGTCAACAATTCGCCCGATTGCGCCGCGCTCCTGGCCTATGGCTCGCCCGAGCAGAAGGAGCGCTGGTTGAAGCCGCTGGCACGCGGCGAGGTATTAGGCGCCTTTTGCCTCACCGAACCGCAGGCCGGCTCGGACGCCTCGAACCTCCGGACCCGGGCCGAGCGGCGTGGCAATGGCTGGGTGCTGAATGGCGTGAAGCAGTTCATCACCTCGGGCCGCTCCGCCGACATGGCGCTGGTCTTCGCCGTCACCGACCCGGCCGCCGCCCCTCCATCAAACAAGCGCCGCGGCATCTCCTGCTTCATCGTGCCGACCAAAACGCAGGGCTATCGCGTGGCGTCGATCGAGAAGAAATTGGGGCAGAAGTCGTCTGATACCTGCCAGATCGTCTTCGAGGACTGCGCCGTCGGTGCCGACGCCCTGCTGGGCGCCGAGGGCGAGGGCTATCGCATCGCGCTGGCCAACCTCGAAGCCGGTCGCATCGGCATCGCGGCCCAGGCCGTCGGCATGGCGCGCGCCGCTTTCGACGCCGCCCACGCCTACGCCAACGACCGCGAGGCCTTCGGCACCAAGATCGTCAACCACCAGGCCGTCCAGTTCCGCCTGGCCGACATGGCGACCAAGATCGCGGTGGCGCGACAGATGGTCCTGCATGCGGCAACGTTGCGCGACGCCGGCCGGCCATGCCTCACGGAGGCCGCAATGGCCAAGCTATATGCCTCGGAAATGGCCGAGGAAGTCTGCTCGGCCGCGATTCAGATCCACGGCGGTTACGGCTACGTTTCGGACTACCTGGTGGAGAAGATCTGGCGGGACGTTCGCGTCTGCCAGATCTACGAAGGCACCAGCGACGTCCAGCGCATCCTGATCGGCCGTGGATTGGCTGCTTTATAGCGCCTGTGTTTCGCTTGTTCCCGCGCCGGCCACGTGCAAACATCACCCGGTGTGAAAAAGGCCGCAAATGCGGTTTGGGGACAGGGGGAGCTCGGGCGACGGATGGTCGGTCGTGCGCCGTAAGAAGTGGATCGCCCTAACAATCGTCGCAGCAGCGCTCGCGGCGACCAGTATCGCTGTCGCCGGGGACAAGGATAAACCCGCCGCCAAGCCTGCCGACCTTGGCCCCGTGCCCGGTCGCCTTATCGCCATGCAGACTGCCTTCAATCCGGCTTTGCCGGGTTCGGGCGAGGGCGTCCGGGTCTTCACGCGCACCGTGAAACATATGTCCGGCGGCGCGCTTGCCATCAAGATCATCGAGCCGGGCCGCGTGGCGCCCACCGCCGACATGCTCGACGCCGTGGTCGCGGGCGACCTCGAAGCCGCCTTCACCTGGTCGGGCTATGCGGCCGCCAAGGCGCCGGTATTCGGCGCGTTCGCGACCGTGCCGTTCGGCCTGGGACCCGAGGACATGACGTCCTGGATGCTGGAGGGCGACGGCAGCCGCATCCACCGCGAGGCCTATGAGAAGCTAGGCGTCACCGGCATTCCCTGCGGCATTCAGGGCGGCAAGGGCGGCGGCTGGTTCCGCAGCGACCTCAACACCGTGGAAGACTTCAAGGGCCAGCGTCTGCGCTTCGGGCGTTACGCCGGCGAGATCGTGTCGCGAATGGGCGCCACCCTGGTGCCGCTTCCGCCCGGCGAATTCTTCTACCAACTCCAGCAGGGCAAGGTGGACGGCGGCGAGATGTCGACGC
>Ga0193729_1001866_pt1 | contig 10649 bp, 11 predicted proteins | sample U1c2metaG_FD_143036 | JGI IMG/M metagenome (GOLD analysis project Ga0193729, IMG submission 143036) | Soil microbial communities from a riparian zone of the East river system, Colorado, United States - U1c2 | ecosystem: Environmental > Terrestrial > Soil > Riparian zone | place: USA: East River... | reverse complement strand
CGGGCGGGGACACGCTGGCGCAATGTTTGGTCACGCTCCGTGTCGTTCGACGTGTCTGGGCGTGCTCGCGGTCATCGATTTGACACCGGCCGCGTGGCTTGGATGGACTGACGGGCGCCTTCTCGCGCGTCATCCTCCCCTCCATCCCGGCAAGAAGCTGAGCAGGGCGGCAACAATGGACTTCAGTCGGAAGTGCGTCGGGAACTCCGTCGGGAGCTGAGCGCAATGCGATTGAGAACCTGTGCGGCGGCAGTCGGAGCTGCAGTGATAGCTGCCGCTCATTCGTACGGCTCTCTGCGCGCACAGACCCCGCAGCAGGTGGACTGCGAGGGCAAGGGCAATCTGCCGCTCGATACTGTGATCAGCGGCTGCACGGCACTGATTCAATCGGGCAACTATCGCGGGCGAGATCTTTCTACGGTTTTCGTCACCCGTGCGACCGCCTATCAGCGCGAAGGCCAGCTTGAACGCGCCATTCAGGACTACGATGAGGCGATCAGGCTCGATCCGAGCAGCGCCACTGCCTATTACAATCGCGGCGTAGCCTATGGGATTAAAGGGGACTGGGATCGCGCCATCGAGGACTACAATCAGGCACTTAGGCATCATCCCAACGACGCGGCGGCCTTCCGCAGCCGCGGCCTCGCCTACCAGGAAAAAAAGCAACCTGATCGCGCCATCCAGGACTTCGACCAGGCGGTCAGGCTTGATCCGAATGATGCAACGGCCTTTGCCTACCGCGCTGGTGTTTACCTGCGTACAGATGCGCTCGACCACGCCATCAGCGACTACGACCAGGCCGTGCGTCTCGGTCCGGACAATGCGATGAATGTGTATAGCCGCGGCGTGGCCTACAGCAGCAAGGGGCAATGGAGCCGCGCCATTGAGGATTACAACGAAGCCATCAAGCTGAATCCGAAACTCGCGGCGGCCTTCTACAGTCGGGGCTTTGCGCTGCAGAAACTGGACCAGCTCGACCGCGCCATACAGGACTTCGAGCAGGCGATCAGGCTCGATCCCGACAATGCATCGGCCTTTGCTCTTCGTGGCTCTGCTCATCTGAGCAAGGGCGAAGTCGACCGCGCCATCGAGGATTTTGATCGAGCCATCAAGATCGACGCACACGATGCCACGACGTTTTACAATCGAGGCGTGGCCTACAGCCGCAACAAACAGTGGGACTCTGCCATTCAGGACTTCGATCAAGCGATCAGGCTTCAGCCAAACGATGCCTCTGCTTTCGCCTACCGTGGCGCCGCCTATCAACGCCGAGGCGAGCTCGAAAGCGCCATTCAAGACCTCGATCGGGCGATAGAACTTGATGGCCGCCTGGCTGTCGCTTTTGCCTATCGCGGTGCCGCAAACAGCGCGAAGGGGGAATGGGATCGGGCCATCCAGGATTACACCCGAGTCCTAGAGATCGAACCCCACAATGCCGCGACCTTCTACAATCGCGGCGCCGCCTACAGCAGGAAGCAGCAATGGGACGACGCCATCCAAGATTTCGACCAAGCGATCAGGCTTGATCCGAACGATGCGTCTGCCTTCCACAATCGCGGCTTCGCGCACCGGAAGATGGACCAACTCGACGCCGCCATCCTGGACTTCGGCCAGGCGATCCAGCTCGATCCAAACGATGCGGTTGCCTTCGCCCTTCGCGGCGCCGCTTTGCAGCGCAAAGGCGAACTCGATCGCGCAATTCAGGACTACGATCGGGCGCTGGAGATTGACCCGAACGATGCCACGACTTTCTATAATCGCGGCGCAGCGAACGCCGGCAGGAGACAATGGGACCAGGCCATTCAAGACTACGATCGAGCGATCAAGCTTGAGCCGAAGTTCGCTCGCGCCCTATACAGCCGGGGCGTCGCCAAGGAGCAACTGGGCGACAGGGCCGGCGCAGAGGCAGATATCGCCGCGGCCAGGCAAATCGATCCAGACATCGGAAAGTAGTGAAAACTTGACGGGTGACTCCGCAACGTTGCCGTGAGGCCCCTCGAAAATGTTGACCCGCTTGCATTTCAGCAATGGAGCTGAACGTTCGGCGTCTTGGCGATGTAGGTGATGACTTGCTGTTGGTCGGGGTCGATCTGGGGATTGGGCGACTCGGGGAGCTGAGATTGGCGTTGCAGAGTCTAATTCAAAACGCCGCTTCGGATCTTCCGGGGCCCCGATGCTTCCAATTCAGGTTAGTGGCCTGTTCATGGGCCGCGCATCCTCGATGAACCGCTGTCTGAGTTCGCGGCTCGCATCTCGACCGGCAAAGCTGCTTCGTGGAAGAAGTCACCGTGCATTTGCTGCAGAAGCGGATGCCGGCAGGCGTAGCGCTTGCTGAGGTAGCCATTGGATCGAGAACAGCGTTGGCCGGAGCGGCTCAAAATGACGACGTCCGTATGTGGACTGCCTCATTGGCAGCTCCGTCCTCATTTGCAGCGCTTCGAGGAATGCTAGGTACGAACATGGAGTGAACGAATAAGTGGCCCTCGTTGCGAGGGCCGGAAATAACGATTTGAAGTAGTGAGAGAATTTGGCGATTGGTGCCCAGGGGCGGCCTGCAACAAGTCCCTAAATTCAAAGCCTTACAGCGAGAGGGCCGGAAACGTAAACGGCCCTCATGCAGCGGCAATGACTTGGTGATGCCGACGCGGATGGCATTGTCCCGATGAAACCGTGCTGCTTAGGGCTCGCGGCCTCGCTGCAGCCATATCGACGTGCTGGTCGACCTCGACGCCCAAAGCGCGCGGAAATGGCTGCGCTTGTTTCTCCGGCCGTCGCCGCCGGTGCAGTTCAGGTGGTTCAACAGTTTCGCGACCTCGGGTCTCGATTGCTTCGACGGCATTGTCGGCGATGACATGGTGATCCCACCCGGGGAGCTTGCCCGCCACCCCCGCTCGCCTCGCTACCTTGCGCGCCGGCATGCGCACTCGCATCGCGGCCTCCGCGGCCTGCGATACCGCGGGGCTGTGCCGCAAGCCCAAGCAAATCTATCGGCGACTGGCGGCTTGACCGCAGTCGAAATCGGGGGAGTGGCCTCTTCAGCGCGTTCTGTTCGTGCTACGCTTGCCAGATCCGAACGACACTCCTTGCGAGTGAATAGCCGTTTCCGGTGGGCGTTTCGGAGTCCTGATCAGCGTTAACCAAATCCTGAGCCTTGCTAGGAGGTAGCGATGAACAGACGCGCATTCATGGCGACAACGGCGGCTGCCGCGACGGCCGCGACCCTGAAAGCGGCCTCTGCGGAGACCGTGAGGCCGTACGGCCAGACCGGCGTTCCCCTCAACCCGACCGAGCCGCTGCCCCTGGGGCCGCTGCCCGGCGGGCGCTATCCGGATTCCCACCTGGAGTCGGCCAAGAAGTCGGGCAAGCCCTCGTTCGGGCCGAGTGGTTTCCCAGCCTTTGCCGGCACGATGGCGGTCGAGCGCGTTGCCGCCGGCTTCCGCTGGGCCGAGGGCCCGGTCTACTTCCCGGCGGCGCGTTTAGTGCTGTTCAGCGACATTCCCAACAACCGAATCATGCGCTTTTCGGAGGATGACGGTCACCTCAGCGTCTACCGCCAGCCGTCGATGAACTCGAACGGCAACACCATCGATCGAGAAGGCCGACTGATCACCTGCGAACACAGCGGGCGGCGGGTGACCCGCACCGAACACGACGGCTCGGTCTCCGTCGTCGCCGACAAGTACAATGGCAAGAGGCTAAATTCGCCGAACGACGCTGTCGTCGCAGCCGACGGTTCGATCTGGTTCACCGATCCCGTCTACGGCATCGGTGGCTTCTATGAGGGCATCAAGGAAGAGCCCGAGCAGGCGAAGCACAACGTCTTCCGGGTCGATCTGAAATCTGGTGAGGTCAAGGTCGTGGTCGACGACTTCGTCGAACCCAACGGCCTTGCCTTCTCGCCGGACGAGAAGAAGCTTTACGTCATCGACACTGGCTTCACGGACGGGCCGGACAACCCCTCGCACATTCGCGTGTTCGACGCGGATGTCACGAACGGCAAGCTATCGAACGGCAAGGTCTTTGCGGAAATGCCCAAGCCCAGCATCACCGACGGGGTGCGCACCGACACCGAGGGGCGTGTCTGGTGCTCGGTGGGCTGGGGCGACGCGAACGAGGACGGTGTGCGCTGCTACACGCCAGGCGGCGATCTCTTGGGCAAGATCCACATTCCGGAAACGGTCGCAAACCTGTGCTTCGGCGGCATGCAGCGAAACAGGCTCTACATCTGCGGCTCGACATCGCTCTACGCCGTCTACACGAGTGCGCAAGGGGCGATGAAACCCTGACGTGGGTGCGAACGGTGGCGGGCTGCCCCTTGAGGTAGCCCGCTTTGGCGGGTGGGGCACAGCACCACAACTGCCTGCGGTTCCTGGGCCTCAGGAAGACGAACACGCCACAGAGATTGTTCGCATTGGGGCTAACGGCGGAGCATGGGAAACCGAAATCCAACGTTCTCCATCCTCATCCTCGGGCCGGCTACGTTCGATAAACGATTGCAGACGATCACGGTGCGTCTCGCCGAGCCACTTCGACGGGACAGTGCGTGGCGCTGACGTCTTGGCCGGCACCGGAGGCCGGACAGCAAGCATAGCCAATCCAAAGGCCTGCTTTGCCACTTGGGCAGCATCCAAGAATATTAACGCCTGTGGATCATTGCGCAGGGCATCACGCATCTCCTCGTAATGCCGCATGTTCTCTCTCCGCAGGGGATGCCGCCAATCGCTTAGTTTGGGATAGAGTTGCGGTTGTGAGGCGTAGATCCTTTCTCTTCAGCATCGCTGGGCTGGCCGGAACGGCTTGGGCGACCGGGCTATTGGCTCGAGCCGGACCGGCGGCGCTTGGGCGATGGGATTGGTCCTGCCCGACATGTCGGTTCGAAGTCGCGCTCAGCCCGACCGCCGTGACGATTTCGGCCGTTCCACCCGGTGCAGCGGATGCGCTGAAGTCTCGCCAGCGAGTCGCTGAGGAGCCGATGGTCCTCGTCGGTCCCGATCAGCGCCCGGTGGTGTGGCAGGCTGGGCGCTGGGATGAGCCGGACGCACATCATCGGCGCCTCACCGTCGACGCGTCGGAGATGGCACTGCAGGCAGAGCTTTCGTTAGCCTATGATGTCGCCACCGGCATCCTGTCGCTGCAGAACGTGCTGCGCCATGTCGGCCACGACGGCGAGATAGACTTGCGCGCCGCGACCAGCTTCGCGTTCCTGGTGCGCGAGCCTGTCGACCGGATGATCTATCTGACCGGCGGCTGGACGGAGGAAACCGCGATCCAGCGCGCCCACCCGGACGATGGCGTGCTCACCCTGGAAAGCCGCTCAGGCAAGACCGGATTCCAGTTCCAGCCCTACATCGCGCTGCGGACCCAGTCGGAGACCTACCTCTGCCAGATTCTCTGGTCGGGCAACTGGCGGATGCAGGTCGAACCAAAGAAGGATGGCGTCCTGCTGTCGGGGGGGCTCAACGACTGGCACTTCCGACATCGGCTGGCCGCCGGCGAATCGCTTCGATTGCCGGCAGTGCTGTTCGGCCGCCTCAGCGGATCGCTCAACGCTGCCACCCAGCAGCTCCATGATTTCCAGCGTGGCCAGCGTCCGGACCGCGACCGACCGATCCCAGTGCAGTTTAACAGTTGGTATCCCTATCTCGGCGAGCCGACGGCTGAGCTGTTGATGCCACTGGTGCCAATCGCCAAGCGCATCGGCTGCGAAGCCTTTGTCGTCGACGCCGGCTGGTACCGCACCGACAATGGCGAGTCGGACGCCGAGTGGAAACAGCGGACGGGCGACTGGCGCACCAGCCGCAAGCGCTTTCCCGACGGCCTGCGCGCAGTCTCGCAGGCCTGTCGCGCGGAAGGACTGCTGTTCGGCTTGTGGTTCGAGCCCGAAGTGATCAGCAGCTCGTCCTCGATCCGCACCCAGCATCCGGAGTGGCTGCACCATATTCACGGCCAGGAGACGGAGCCGGACGAGCGCGCCGTGCTGAATCTCGGCGTGCCGGTAGCGTGGGATCATGTCTTCGAGCGGCTGTCCCGCATACTGCGGCTGATCGGCGTCGACTGGATGAAGTGGGATTTTAACGCCGATCTCGCCAGCGGAGGATGGGCACCGGGCCTGCCGGCGGAGCTGACGCGGCGCGACCCGCTCGTGGCCCACTACGAGGGACTGTATCGGATGCAGGACGCGATCCGCGCGGCGTTTCCCGATCTCATCCTCGAGATGTGCGCCGGCGGCGGGGGACGGATGGACGGCGAGATCCTGTCGCACGCGCATACGAACTGGATGAGCGACCAGGAAAGCGCCCTACGCAAGCTTGCCATCCACTTCGGCACGCAGCTCGCTCATCCCCCCGTGGCCTGCAACGACTGGCTGATCGACTGGCCAGGGAGTCCGGATGGGCACACCGGCCACGTCGAGCCCGCCTCGCCGATCGATTCGCGCGGCGATCTCGCCTTTCGCCTACGTGTCGCCATGCTGGGCACGTTCGGGATCAGCGCACCGATCGATCGCTGGTCAGGGAGCGACATCGCCACGGCGGCCTCGCACGTCGAGTTCTATGTCACCAAGCTCCGTCCGCTCGTCCATCACGGCAATCAGTCCTATCTCACAGTCCCGCCGACGCCAGACGGCAGTAGCGATTGGGCCGCCGTCTGGTACGCGGCCAAGGACGGGCTGTCGGGCGTGCTGTTCGCCTTCAGGCTTTCCGGCGCGGACGCCAAGCGGGTCTTTCGACCGCCCGGCCTGCAAGAGGGAACGCGCTACAAGCTCACGTTCGGCTCCGGCGAGACGACCACCCGCACCGGCGGGGAGCTGGCGGCGGGCTTGGAGATCGCCCTTCCCGATCTCTTCCGATCCGAGCTTTGCCTGGTCGAGCGCGTCTGAGGGTTCACGATGCTGGTCCCGGGCGGGCGTGCGCGGGGGCATCTCGATCGCGCTCGCGCTCTCCATCCCTGAAGGACCGCACAAGCCAGCCATCGTCATGGCGACGTACGTCGTCGTCCTGTTTTCGGTTCTGGCACATTCTGCCGCTTGCTTGCCCAGTCAAGCAGGACACGCGCGGTCTCATTGACACAGTGCCGATCACTCTATCATCCGCGCAGCAACGCGGGGAAATTCCCGTGGCCCGTGAGCAGCGCGAACTGGCGGCGATCCTCGCTGCGGATGCAGTCGGCTACTCCCGCCTGATGGGCGCGCGATGAGAGCGGCACGCTGGCCCGTTTACAAGTGGTTCTGACCAAGCCGTGGCCTGTCGCCCACTGCTGATCCTGCCGTACATGATCGCGTTGGCCAGTGTCTGGCGGAGCTAATATCAATGCTCGACGCCTGGAAGTGCCAAGATCGAGCGAACCCGCGTCTGCAACTGTTCCGGAGAGTTGACGCCGCAAGCTTCGACAACCTTCTGCCAGCGTTCCTTGAATCGCGGTAACTCCCGCCAGACTTCCGCAGGAACGTGGTACGCTCTCGAGCCTAATCCAGCCGCACGGCCGAACTCGACTAGACCACTCAGGCGCAGCTTTCGGACAACAAGGCTGCCGGGACCCGCCTGAAAGGCATCCGCGTAGCTGGTGAAAAGCGCGAACATTACGACCACTTCGTCAGGTGTTAGGTCTGCCAAAGCTCGGCGTATGGCAGACCGTCGACGCAACGCAGTGTAACCGTCGACAATCTTGTCCCGCACCAGCCGTAACAACTGCGCCGCGCAAGCTGACACGAACAGAGCGATGGCCATCCAGAAGGCAAAGAAGAACCATTCACCGTAGTCGTAGCGGAGCTTCTCAAATTTGTACTGGCGGGCAATTTCGTCGGGTGCCCAAACTACGATGCCTACTGCAATCGCGACGGCTGGCATGATGATCCATCCCCCAAGGGACTTGAACAAAGCGCCAAGCAGCCGAGCAAACTTCGCCAAGAGCGCTCCCGCCAACTTCAGTCAGTCAAGCCGTCACTTATGATGGCTGAGACCGGGCATTCAACAAGGCCCACGAGCTCCCCATCACGAGGCGTAGGCGGCGGTTTGTTCTCCGATGAGTATAATCCCTGCACCTGCTCGCTAAGCGCGACTAAGAGATCAGTTTGGGCGGATCGGATCATCTGATGAAAGGACGCACTCGACGCGGAGAAACCTATGGCCGAGTCCTACGCGAAGCATCTCGACCGGCTGGAGCATAGCCGGCACGCCAAGAGAGAGAGGCGACAGGCCCCAATTACGCGGACCTGCCGCCGTCACCACCTTCAGAGAGAGCACCGCGACGCCCATGTCCATCATGCCGGGGGAGGATAGGGCATCTGTTGCGACGGGGGGCGCAACAGGGAAGCAAGCATCGCGGCCCTGCTGAATTACTATCGATGGCCGGGGCTCGCATCGCTGCATTGGTTTGCGCTCGCTATACGTGAGTATGTACCGTGACCGACGGTTTGTCGCAGCGTGCGCCGGCTGGGAGTGGTTACCTGAGTCTTGCCGCGATGCGTGTCGTTCCCTTCTGCTGCAAGCGTTCGTACCCCCGCAGCAGAGGCAACTCACATCCACACGGATGGCAGGTGTCGCGGCACCCCTTTAACCTCAGTTTGAGGCGCATACCCTTTCGATCACCCTTGGGCTGCCGCCAAGGCCGCCTTGGTGCGCTCGCTGGGTGTTGCGAGCCTTAGTCGCTGGGTGGACGCTCGAACGGGTTTGGCGTCAGCGCCCTCACCGGCTGCCTTGCGGTCTCCGCTGCGAGCCGTTGCTTGCCCTCTTCGGTCAACACCAAGCGCCCACCAAGGGTGAGACTGATCAGCCCCATCGACATCAGCAGTTCCCGGGCATCGCTCGACAAGAACTTGGCGAGCCCGCTGGCCACGCGCCGCAGCGAGCTGACTTCTGCGGGGCTCAGTGAGGCTTTCGGGCGACGGCGACGCATGATGCGTCAGCCTACTCTCTAGTCCCATGGCAGGTCTACACGTTGCGTTGAGGCCGGCTAGTTCCTCATGAAGGACGAAGCAAACAGACGGCCACTCCTCGAAACCTTCGCAACGATGCGGTGACAAGCTTGTGACAGATGTAAGCGCAACCAGCAGTTCGTTGAAAGCAACGTAGCGATGCAGAACCTTTCTCGCATGTGTGGGAGGAAGACATGCTCATTCCAGCAGAGGCGCTACGGAAGGCGAGAGAGGGCGGCTGGCACGAGTGCAGAGGGTTCCAGTTCACCGGGACTCTTCGCGGGCCGGGAGGCCATTCGGTGGTGCTTATTCGGCAAGGAATTGACCGGCCTATGATCAAGAAGGTCTGGCCGGAAGCGGTCGCACTTGACGCGCAATTCTGGCAGGGCTTGGGCGAAGCGTTGGGATGGTCAACGAGAGATGTGGGAAGAGGCTACTCCGGTTGGGCTGATACGGCGCATCGGTTCTACGATCTGATGCTCACGGGTCAGCCAACCGAAGACTTCTGGGAGAAGGTCTTAAAAAACTGAGTAGGCCACCATACAGTCTATCATCGCCCAAGCGGCTGGAGCGCTGCGCGCATTGCTGACGGCACGCGACTTTGCGGCGATCCACTCGGATCATCGGTAGACACCCAAGCAGTTTGCAGCCCGAATTAGTGCAATCGATTGCAGTGACTTGTGGTGAACGGGCACGCAGGCCTTCCCGATGTTTGCGTCCGGGACGGCCTGCCTAAGCCGCCAGCAACCGAGACACCTGCACTGGTTGCCACTCAGAGCGACCGGCCGGTGTCTTGACGCCACGGGCTTGCAATGTACGGGCGATGCCGGCAAGCGTTTTGACCCCGCTTCCCATTATGTCCCGGATCACAGCACGCGTGGTCTCCCTTGGCGGCATAGGCTGAGCGGGCGGCGCGTGCTTTGCCCACGGTCTCAGCGGCGATGGGACTGCCGAGTTTCTTGCCTTTAGCCTTCGCTGCCGCCAGAGCGGCCTTGGTCCGCTCGCTGATGCGGCGCGCCTCATCCTCTGCCACAGCGGCCAAGATGTGCAGCGTCAGCCGCGAGGCGAAAGGCTGGCCGCAGGCAACGAAGTCCACACCAGCGTCCATCATCGTCGCGATGAAAGCTACGTTGCGGGCCAGCCGGTCCAGCTTGGCAACAAGTAGGGTCGCCTTGCCCTTGCGGGCCGCGCCTAGCGCCTTTGCCGTACATGGGCAGGCCTTTGTATGCCCTCGCTGCGAAGGCCGAATATTACATGCGGTTGCATTCTTATTTGACATAGCCAACCCACACCGCCAGATAGCAGGCGGCACGAGGGAGACGGTCGATGGGGGCAGAGCATTTGCATCGTTTGCAGCGGCGGTCGACATCGCTTGTTTTTATCAGCCTGCGCTCATCAGCCGGCGCAGGGTATCGGGTTCGCAAAACTCGGGTCTGCGTACGGTCAGTGGTCAACTAGCAGCACCGTAGGTGCCTAGCCGCACGCCACAGGAGCGGACGCATGAGCCGGTTTCGGGTCACGGCCCACATCAAGGTCCCGATCATATTCGGGGGAGGCTACGCGACACTCGACGCGCTGCTGGCGGCGCTGCTCTTCGACCGCCTGGAGGATGTCGAAGCGGCACACGCCGCCGTCCCGCTGGTGAAAACGAGTGGTGTGCCTGCTCAAAAGTCGAAACCGCCGAGCAAGTAGCGTTTATTGTACCACCGCCATACCGTCGTGGGCATGATCGCCCTTC
>Ga0193729_1001865_pt1 | contig 10651 bp, 7 predicted proteins | sample U1c2metaG_FD_143036 | JGI IMG/M metagenome (GOLD analysis project Ga0193729, IMG submission 143036) | Soil microbial communities from a riparian zone of the East river system, Colorado, United States - U1c2 | ecosystem: Environmental > Terrestrial > Soil > Riparian zone | place: USA: East River... | reverse complement strand
TACCTGAATCGTGACAAAGCCGTTGCCGTAGATGCAACAGAACGGCGCGAGGGCCTGACAGCGGCACATTTGATCGTGCGTGAGGGACAGCCGAAGGATTGGTTGGCGAGTCCCTACGACTTGCCCGAGCTACGGCGGATCAATGCGTCGGCGATTGTCGTCACGATCTCTCCCTATGGCGGGACAGGTCCTCAGGCAAACGATCCGGCCACCGACCTGACCCTGTTTTTTGCCAGTGGCATTGCGCGCCAGCTGACGGGGCAAGTGGACGATCTGTCGGAGGCGCCGATCCGTCCTGTGGGTGAGCAATCAGCGTTCATCGGCGGGTTGGCTGCCGCTTGTGCCGGCATGCATGCGTCGCAGGGCAATCAGTCCGGTGCGTCCATCGATGTGTCGATCCACGAAGCCCTGGCGACGCTCGCCATGACCGAACTCGCCCGCGCGGGCTCAGGCCACAAGAGCTGGGAACGCAAGCGTTTGAGCGACGGCAATGGCGCAACGGTAACGATCCTGGCGGCGAGCGACGGTTATGCCGCGATTTCCCCGCGAGAAGAGAAACAGTGGACATCGTGGCTGAAAGCGATGGGATCACCCGCCTGGGGCGCGGACCCGCGTTTTGTCTCCAAGGCCAACCGGGTGAAAAATTGGGATGCTCTGCATGCGCTGATGTCGCAATGGAGCCGGCAACGCGACAAGCAATGGATCGCGGATGCGGCACAGGGCGAGCACGTACCGAGCTTTCCCTTGCGCGAAGTCTCGGAGCATCTGGACACGCCACAGATGCGGCATCGCCGATACTACGAGCCGCACGATCTTGCCGGAAAAGCCATTCAAATGCCGAGCACGCCGTTCGGCCTCCGTGTCGTCGCGTCGGGCTGCACACAGCGAACGCCGAAGGGTCCGATGCCGTTGTCCGGCATACGGGTGCTCGATTTCAGCTGGGTGATCGCAGGTCCGACGACGACGCGCTACCTTGCCGCGATGGGTGCGGAGGTCATCAAGGTCGAAGCGCCCGGCAGAGGCGACCCAGGGCGCGAATCGGAACTGCATACGGTGCTTGGGCAAGCGAAGAAGAGCATCGTACTCGACCTGAAGAAGCCGCAAGCGGTCGAGGTTGCGCGGGCGCTTGCCGCAAAGTCCGACATCCTGATCGAAAATTACGCCACCGGCGTCATGGACAGGCTCGGTCTGGGCGCCGAGGCGCTAAAGACCGTGAACCCGGATCTCATCTATATCTCCGCATCGGGGATGGGCAGAACGGGGCCGGACTCACAGGCAGTCGCGTATGGGACGCTGCTGCAGTGCTACGCCGGATTTGCCGGGCTGAATCGTCATCCCGAGGTCGCGCCCCGCATCGGCCTGGCGTGGCTCGATCCCATGTGTGGCCTGATGCTTGCTTTTGTCGCTGCCGCCGCGCTTTGGCATCGGCAGCATGAAGGAGGCGTGGCGCGCGTCGATTTCTCGATGATCGAGGCGATGCTCTGGACCATGACCGAGCCACTGGTCGCGACCCAGCTTGGCGCACCGCCGAAACCGAGGGCAATGCCTCTCCGCGTCATGCACCACACGGCGCATGGCGCTGTGAGGGCGACGATGACTGGATCAGCGTCGTTGCGCGCACCGACGCGGAATGGCGCGCGCTGTGCCATCTCGTGCCGGGTTTGTCGGGCATGGCCGCGCTTGATCTCGCTCAACGCATCGACGCACAGCGCGTCATCGATGCAGCCCTGGCCGCCTGGGCCGGCACCCGGTCGGCTTCTACTGCAGCCGAATCGCTGCTGAAGGCCGGCATTCCCGCGGCCGCCCTCGCGCGCTATGGGGATTTGGTGAAAAGCCCGCATCTTGCCAACCGCGAATTCTGGGACAGGTACGGTGCAGGTGTGTTGCCGGGACTGCCCTGGCGCGCAAGTTTCGGCCGCACGACAGGTCCCGCGCCGGAATTGGGCGCGGATTCCGATCAGGTGCTCGCCAATGTCCTGGGGCTGTCACAGGAACGTATTGTCGACCTGCGGACGAGCGGAGCGCTGGGCTAGAGTCTTTCCGACTAACGACCTCATCCTGAGGAGCATCGCGAAGCGATGCGTCTCGAAGGATGGGCCACAGGTACGTGCGCGTTGCCCACCCTTCGAGACGGCCGCTTCGCGGCCTCCTCAGGGTGAGGTGATTTCTCTAGAGCGGTTTCCGATCGCCGCTCAAAACTCTCCGCTGCGATACGCCTCATCCAGCCGCTTGGCATCCTCTTCCGAGAGATCCGGCCAGGCATCGCCGCGCTTGCGCAGCTTGCCGTCGAACCGGGGCTTGCGCTTCTCGTTGAACGCCTGCCGGCCTTCCTCGCCGTCAGTCGTGGCCTGAATAAGCAGTGAATTGATCAGGTTTTGCACGTGCCACGCCTGGTCAGTCGGCAAATCGCCGAAGCGCACCAGAAACTCCTTCATCATCCTCACCGCAACAGGCGGCAGCGTGCAGATATGGCGGGCGATCTTCTCCGCCCGTTCCAGCAATTGCGCGTGCGGGACGACTTCGTTGATGAGGCCTATGCGTAGCGCCTCCTGGGCATCGAATGGTTCGTCCGTCAGCAAGATCTTCATGGCATCGATGTAGCGCAGCTGCTTGGCGAGCAAGCTGGCACCGGGGCCATGACCCAGCCAGCCTTGGGTCAGGAGCGCAAACTTGAAGCGCGCGTGCTCGGCGCTCGCGATCCGGATGTCGGTCGACGACAGCAGAATGTACAAGCCGGCACCCGCGGCCCAGCCATTCACGGCGGCGATCACCGGCTTCCACACCCGTGGATAGTGATCGCCCATGCGCCCGTCGACGCCGGTCTTCTGGCCGTTCGCAGTTCCTGCCAGCGGCCAGAAGATCCGCTGAGTGCGCAGATACTCGCGCTCTTCTTCCGTGATGTTCTTGCGCGGCGCGAGATTGTGACCGCCGCAGAAATGCGTGTCGCCCTTGCCAGTCAGGATTGCGCAGCGGATCGAGCGATCTTCCCATAGATCGATCCACGCCTCGGAAATTGCGTCGGACGTCTTCTTGTCGAGGATGTTCGCCTTGGAGGGGTTGTTCAGGGTGATGTAGGCGACGCCGTCGCGCTTCTCATATTCGATGGTCAAGCGGTCATCCTCCACAAAGGAAAAGCGGCAGAGCGCGCACTGCCATTATGCGACGGCCGTCGCTAGCGTGCGAGCAGCATCAGGCCTCGCGGAACTCCTCGTTCAATCGGTCGGTGACCAGCATGTGGCCTGCCTTGTGGGTGATGCAGAACGGTGGCCTGGCCGCTTCGATCACCGCCTGTGGCGTGACCCCACAGGCCCAGAACAGCGGCACCTCGCCGGGTCGGATGTCGGGCTCGCCGCCGTACTCGGGCCTGTCGATGTCGGCGATGCCGATCGCTGCGGGATCGCCGAAGTGGATCGGCGCGCCGTGCACCCGCGGGAAGCGCGAGGTGATCTCGATGGCGCGGATGGCGTTGGCCACGGTGAAGTTGCGCATCGACACCACCATACGGCCATGGAGGCGCCCGGCGGGCACGGTGTCGAGCCCGGTGCGATAGGTGCAGACCTTCTTGCCCTGCTCGATGTGGCGGATCGGAACGCCCGCGTCGAGCAGCGCCGCCTCGAACGAATAGGAGCACCCCAGGGCGAAGGCGACCAGGTCGTCACGCCACAGGTTGGTGATATCGGTCTCTTCCGATACGGCCGCGCCGTCCCGGAACACCCGATAGCGCGGCAGGTCGCGGCGGACATCGATATCGCAGCCCAGGCCCGGCAAGGTGGGATCGCCGGGCTCGCTCCGCGCGATCAGCGGACAGGGCTTGGGGTTCGCCGCGCAAAACGCCGCGAATTCCTCGGCCCAATCGGCCGGCAGGATCACCAGGTTGGCCTGCACATGGCCCGGAGCCATGCCCGTCGTCACCGAGCTGTGGCGACCGGCTCGAATCCGCTCGCGCAGGAGCTTGGCGGGATTGACCGCCGCCCCACTGTCCGCTGGTCGCGTCGTTGGCGCGTTCATCTCCGTCCTCCGACAGATTTCTGGCACCCAGGCCATCTTGGCCCCAAGATGCGCGCAAAACCAGTGATGGTGGGGATGACCAAGGCCGAGGCGATTGCATTGGAGGAGTACCGCCGCGCATACGTGCCGCTGTACAACGACCAGAAGCTCAAGCTTGGTGTTTTCGGCATCAATTGCAGCTACGGGCTCAACATCTCGCACGCGCCAACCACCTATAAGGTGACCTGGGAACACACGTCCGAGATCGTCAGGCGTGCCGATGCCATGGGGTTCGAGCTGGCATTGCCGGTGGCGCGCTGGCGCGGCTTCGGCGGCACGACCGACTTCAACGGCGAATCGTTCGAGACCTACACCTGGGCGGCGGGGCTGGCCCAGGCGACCAGGAACATCATGGTTGCCGCGACCTCACACGTGCCGACGGTGCATCCCATCGTTGCCGCAAAGCAGGCAGCAACCATCGACCATATCTCCAATGGCCGCTTTGCCCTCAACCTCGTGATGGGCTGGTTCACGCCGGAGATGGAGATGTTCCAGGGTACGCAGCGGGCGCACGACGATCGCTACCGTTACGGCGCCGAATGGCTTTCCGTCGCCAAGCGCCTGTGGACCGACGAGGAGCCGTTCGATTTCGAATCGGCGCATTTCCACATCAAGCAGGCCCAGGCCCATCCCAAGCCGATCCAGAAGCCCTGGCCGGTCCTGATCAACGCCGGTCATTCGCCGGCGGCCCGGGATTTCTCCGCCCGCGAGGTCGACTTCAGCTTCGTGGGCTTCGACAGCGTCGAAGCGGTCAAGTCCGTGGCGGCGCGGGTCCGCGCGCTGGCCCGCACGGCGTATCAGCGCAATATCGGTATCTGCACCTCGGCTCTCGTCGTTTGCCGCGAGACCGAGGCCGAGGCGCGCCGGGTCTATCGCAGCATCATCGAGCAGGGCGATTGGGTAGCCGCGGACAATCTCATGAAGGTGCTGGGCATCGAGAGCCAGTCGTTCAACGAGCGCATCGAGAAGTATCGCGAGCGCGTCGTCGCGGGCTGGGGCACGAATCCCATCATCGGGACGCCCGAGCAGGTCACCAACCAGCTCGCCGAGGTCTCGGCGGCCGGGGTCGACGGCGTGGTGTTCGGCTTCCTCGACTACAACGAGGAGCTCAAATATTTCGACAGCGCGGTGATGCCGCTGCTGCGCCAGGCGGGGCTTCGCCGGTAGATGCCGCGCGGCCTGAAGGCGCTTGCCGCCGTGCCCCCCGAGCCGATTCGCGAGCCGATTCCGCTGTCGGTGCTGACCGGCTTTCTCGGCAGCGGCAAGACGACGTTCCTGGGCCGCGTGCTGGCCAGCCCCGACCTCGCCGACACCGCGGTGGTGATCAGCGAATTCGGCGCGGTCGCCCTCGACCACCTGCTGCTCGAGACGGAATCCGAGGGAATCGTCGATCTGCCCAACGGCTGTACCTGCTGTGCCGTCCGCCAAGGCCTCGCCGATACGCTCTACCGGCTGGTCGATCGCCGCCGCGACAGCGGACGTCCGCCCTTCCGGCGCATTGCGCTGGAGACCAGCGGCCTCGCGGATCCCGCGCCCATTCTCTACACGCTGTCGGCCGACGCCTATCTCGAGGCGTCGCTCCGTCTCGACCGGATCGTGACGACGATCGATACGATCGCCGGCCCCGCGACCCTGGCGCGCTTTCCCGAGGCCACGGCGCAGGCGGCCAGCGCCGACCTGCTCGTGCTCACCAAGACGGACCTGGCGCCGGCGACAGCGGAGCTGCTGGCGCACCTCGCGGCGCTCAACCCGATCGCGCGCACGGTGGATGGTGCCGCGATCGATGCCGCGGCGGCCCTGTTCGGCGGCGCCCCGGTCGCCTTGCCGCGGCCGCGCCCGCGCATCGAAGCCGTTCACGCCCACGGCATCACGTCCCTCTCGATCCGCCTGCGGCGGCCGATGACCCGGCTCGAGTTCGCCATGGCGCTGGGGCGGCTGGCCCAAGAGCACGGCGAAAGCCTGCTGCGCGTGAAGGGACTTTTGGCCTTCGCCGACGGCGACGGACGGCCGGCCGCGATCCATGCGGTGCAGCACACAATGTATCCGCCGCGCTGGCTGGCGGACTGGCCGGACGGCGACCCGTCCAGTCGCCTGGTTTTCATCGTCCGGGATCTTGAGCCGGAGACGATCCTGGCCCATTTCGTGCCCGGGGATCCGGTTATCATCGGCAGTCGAGAGAGCGAAAATCGAGAGGGAGAAGCGTGATGCTGGATCTGATCGTCACCGGCGGGACTTGCGTGCTGCCCAGCGGAACCACGTTAGCCGATATCGGCGTCAAGGACGGACGCATCGCCGTGGTCGGCGGGCCGGGCACCTTGGCCGAGGCTGAGCGCAGGGTCGACGCCACCGGCAAGCTGGTGATCCCCGGCGGCATCGACCCGCACATCCACTGCTCGATGCCGGTGCGCGCGCCGGGCCGGCCCGACGTGCTGACCGATCCGCCGTCGCAGGTCAGCAAAGCCGCCCTGCACGGCGGCACCACGACTTTGATCGATTTCGTGCAATGCGTGCACGACCGTACGATCCAGGAATCGATCGAACAGACGCAGGCCCAGTGGAAGGCCGCCTGTTACTGCGACTACGGCTTCCATCTCACGCTGATGGGCGAGGTGCCGACGCCGCATTTCGGCCAGCTCGCCGATGCCATGCAGGACGGCCATGCCAGCATCAAGATCTTCACCACCAATATCCGGCCAGGAAACCTCGGCCGCATGGTGCCGCACGGTCACATCTGGGAGGCGCTCAAGGTCGTGGCCGCGCAGGGCGGCGTCGCGGCGATCCATGCCGAGGACAACGACATCGTGATGTTCATGTACGAGAAGCTGATGCGCGAGAACCGCGTCAGCTTCGAACACATGGCCGAGGTGCACAATGCGCTGTCGGAGGAGCTCTCCTTCAATCGCGTGATCCGGCTCGCGGAGAACGTCGAGGGCGCCGCGCTCTACATGGTCCATGTCTCGGCGGCGACCGGCGTGGCGGCGCTGGAAGCGTCGCGGGCGAAGGGCTTCCCGATGTACGGCGAAACGCTGCACCAGTACCTGATGTACAACGCGGAGGACTACAAGCGGCCGGGCGGGCAGATGTATCACACCTACCCGTCGCTCAAATATCCCGAGGACCAGAAGCGGCTGTGGACCGCGACCAATCGCGGCGCCATCCAGGTGATCGCGACCGACGAGCTCTGTTGTCCGCTCCGCATCAAGCTGCAGGGCAGCCGGATCGACGACACGACCGGCGGCAACTCCGGCGTCGAGCCGCGGGTCGGCCTGATGTACACGCAGATGGTCACCGAGCGGGGCTACGCGCCGGCGCATTTCGTCGACATGATCTCCACCAATGCCGCGAAGATCATGGGCCTGTACCCGCGCAAGGGCGCGCTTGCGGTGGGCTCGGACGCCGACATCGTGCTGCTCGAGACCGGCATCGCCAAGACGATCCGCGCGGCCGACCTGCACGAGACCGACTACACGCCGTGGGAAGGGCACACGGTGACGGCCTGGCCCGCGGCGACGATCCTGCGCGGGCGCGTGGTGATGGAGGGCGGCGCCTTCCACGGCGACCTCAAGGACGGCTCGTTCCTGAAGCGCAAGGTGGCGGACGAGATCCGCAGCCGGCCGGCGGTGTAGGCTGGGCGTCATGGTCTTCCGGACCGCGAGCTTCCAGCTCGCTCATGGCTGGGAGCGCGCCATTCCGTGGCGCTCATGGGCCTTGTGATCCACAAAGATGCGCCACAGAGTGGCGCGCTCCCAGCAAAGACAAGAGGCGAGCTGGAAGCTCGCGGTCCGGAAGACCATGAAGAGACGGAGGGACGATGAAACGCAGGACGGTTCTCAAGGCAGCCAGCGCCGCTGCGGTCATGGCTTCGACCGGCGCGCAGGCGCAGGCCTGGCCGAACAGGCCGATCACCCTGTACGTCCCGTTCGCCGCGGGCGGTCCCTCGGACATGTTCGGCCGCACCCTCGCGCGCGGCCTGTCGGCAGAGCTCGGCCAGCAGGTCGTGGTCGAGAACAAAGGTGGCATGGGCGGCCTTGTGGGTGTTGCCGCCATCGCCAAGGCGGCGCCCGATGGCTACACGATCGGCATGAACGCCACCGGTCCATCGGCGATCGCGCCGTTCATGGTCCCCAACATGCCGTTCGAGGACAAGGACCTGGCCCTGCTGACGCCGGTCGCGCTCGTACAGATGATCGTCGCGACCTCGTCGCGCCTGCCGGTCAATTCGGTCGCCGAACTGATCGCCTATGCCAAGGCCAATCCCGGAAAGATCAACTATGGGTCGTCCGGCCCCGGGGGAATCAGCCATCTGGCGGCGGAACTTTTCAGGAGCGCCGCCGGCATCGACATCGTGCACGTGCCCTATCGCGGCGCGGCGCCGGCGGTCCAGGATCTGCTGGCTGGTCAGGTCCAGATGGTCGTCCTCGATGTCGGGGTGCTGCTGCCGCATATCCGGTCCGGCAACATCAAGCCCTTGGCGGCGACCAGCAAGAGCCGCTCGGCCCTGCTGCCCGACGTGCCAACCACGACCGAGGTCGGGCTGCCCACGGTGCTGTCGGACAACTGGTACGGGCTTGCCGCGCCGGCTGGAGTTTCCAAGCCGGTTCTTGACCGCATCCATGCAGCCGCCGTCGCGGTGCTCAACACCAAGGAAGCGGCCGAGCCGATGATGGCGCAGGGCGCGGTGATCCGGCCAATGACGCCGGCCGAGTTCAGCGACTTCGTCCGGCTGGAGCGGGAGAAGTGGGGACCCGTGGTCAAAGCAAGCGGCGCCAAGATGGAGTGACGCATCTGCTCAGCGACGGATGCCTTCGAGTTCCTTTTTCGCCCAATCGATCACCTGCTTCGCCGTGTGACCGGACACGATGCGCGCCGCCATCCCCGGGATCATGTACTGGCTCCAGATCTGCACCCCAATGTCGGGCGGCGCGCTCGAGCCGACGATGTAGTACTCGGCATCATGGTGGGGACGCACAGGATAATTGTAGAGCGTGCCCTTCGGCGGCTCGAGTTCGGCCCAGACCGGCAGATCCGCCATCGACAGAAATGGCGGGATGTCATAGCCCGCCGCCGGAATGCTGAGCTTGGTGACGACCTCGCGCTGGCTGAGGAACGTCATCAGGTCCATTGCCGCCGACTTGTTCTGTGCCCATTGCCAGATGCCCCAGAAATAGGGGCGATGCGGCACAAGTCGACCCATCTTTCCCGTGGGCGTCGGAAAGTGCCAGGTGTCGGCGGCGATGGCAGGCGCATCACGCTTGGCCACAGCCCAGGCACTGGGCGGGTTCCAGATCAGGGCCGCCGCGCCCGCGATGTAGGCCTTGTTGTTGGACGCATCATCGTAGGAGATGGTTTCGCGCGGCAGGTAGGGGACGAAGCGCTTGACGTAATCGAGCACCTCGCGAACCGGATCGGAATCGACGGTGATGTTGCCCTTGCCATCCACGAGATGCGCCCCGAACGCCCCGAACGTGGCACCCCAGGTCTGGTTCGAGTCGGTGCTGTTGGCGCCGCAGCCCAGTGCGAACAGAGCGCCCGCCTTGTGGCACTGCTCGGCCATCTTCAGTTGCTTTTCGTACGTCCACTCCTCCGCACCTTTGGTTTTCACGTCCTGGGCCGGGTACCACTCGGTCACATCCTCGCCCGTGAAATTCTTGATCATGGAGATGCGTGCGCACGGCGGCAGGGGAGCCGAGCCCCAGGAGACCGGCACGGCCATCCATTTCCCATCCGACGTACCGAGGTATTCCACGGCCTTGCTGACCGGCCCGTATTGCTTGATCAGCCCATCCACGACGTCGTTCACGGGTACGAGCTTGTCGCCATACTGGTGGGCGGCATATTGGTCGAAGGCAAGGATGTCGTGCCCGCTCCGCGCCTGCGCCTCGGCAGCCTGCGTGAGAATGATCTTGTTGCCGGCGGAGGCAATGAAGTCGATCGTTACCTCGACCTTGTTCTTGGCGGCCCACTCGTCGACCAGTCCCTTCAGCACCGGATTGGCCGCCGGTACCCAGTGATCCCAGATGCCAATCGACAGCTTGCCGGCAGCGCTTGCTGTCCGGACATGCACCAGCGGCAGGGTCGCGCCGACAGCGCCAGCCGTGACCTTCAGCGCTCGGCGACGGGTCATCCGATGGACACGTGTCATGGGCTGCTCCTCCCTCTTGTGCGCGCTTCTTCCCTGTATATTTTTAAGCTGAGCGCCGATGCCGCCGGCACCCTCGATGTCTGTTGAGGCTTGCCGGGCAATATACCGGCTTTGGCCGGCTGTTGTCCCGGTCACACAGTGAGAAAGCGCGCCCGAATGGTTTCTTCCTCGGCACGGAAGACAGTCGGGGTCGCGCGGTAGACCATGCGACCCTTGACCATGATGTGCAGCTCGTCGGCGACCGCCTCGGCAAGCTTCATGTTCTGCTCGACCAGCAGGATCGTCACGCCTTCCCCGCGCAGCAGCCGGATGATGCGGGCGAGCTCGCGCACGACCAGTGGCGCGAGGCCCTGGCTCGGCTCGTCGAGCAGCATCACCTTGGGATCGGACACAAGCGCCCGCGCGATCGCCAGCATCTGCTGCTCGCCGCCCGAGAGCTGCGAGCCGCGGCTGGCGGCGCGC
>Ga0193729_1001863_pt1 | contig 10651 bp, 9 predicted proteins | sample U1c2metaG_FD_143036 | JGI IMG/M metagenome (GOLD analysis project Ga0193729, IMG submission 143036) | Soil microbial communities from a riparian zone of the East river system, Colorado, United States - U1c2 | ecosystem: Environmental > Terrestrial > Soil > Riparian zone | place: USA: East River... | reverse complement strand
TAAACCAAAAAGCAGCCCTGAAAGCTCTCAAACTGAGTCATCTCATCAAGCACTTCCTTTTACGGGACAGATTAAAGAACTTGGCCCTCAAGACGATAATCTTAAACCTTCTGACGTTAAAGCTAAGTTTCAGCCTTTGGGAATCCCTAAAGATACTAAGATTTCTCAAGAGACTAAACAATCTGATTTGAGTAATCAGCAATTATATATCGAGATGAAAGCTCGGGGTTTAATTAAGGATAACAAGGATAAAACCGTAGTAACATTTAAAACTGAATCTGGAGACGATATTACGCTTGGTGGTAGTCTCTTTAAGTTCTCTCAACTTGGGCAAGCTTATGTTGAAAAAGCTAATAAACCTAAGTTATTCTCTTCTTCTCATATTACGACAGAAAAGCAGTTTGAATTAAAAATTGCTGTCATTAAAAGTAAAGGGAAAGAGACCTTTTTTCCTTCGGCAGAGCAAAAGCATCTCGTGGTTATTCACGATAAAAACACGGATCAATGCCAAATTATAGGTTGGTTTACTAGTAAAAAAGACGAAGATTTTTTCTCCGATAAACAAGTAAAACATTATCAAGATGAAATACTTGGTAAGACCACTTCTGAGAGTAAACCGCAACATTTTGTTCCCTTATCTAATGCAGAATCTATAGAGAAAGATCAACTAACGTTCATTCTTGGGGGTAGTGACTATATTAACAATCATCAACCAAAAGACTATTTTAAGGATTTATGCGAAAAACTAAGTAATGTAACCTCAGTGCTTTTCAACGGAAACGAATTTACAAAAGAGGACGCTATAAATCTTTGTCAAGCCTTTGATAAAAACGTCACTGAGAAGAAACCTCAACCTAAGAGTAAAGCTTTACTTAAGATCGATAATGAAAATCAGGTTAAACAAACTAACATAAATAACGAAAAGAAACTTAAAGCCTCCATGTCACAACAAGAAAGCACTACACAAGAGGATGAAAACAAAACCTTATAACGTAATCTTAAGCATTATAGGCCTAGTACTTTTAATTGTATTCATCTGGTTAAGGTTTGTACGTATACGTTTACCTAAAGATATACCATTCAATTTATCTATTGAAGGTCTATTGATTCTCGTATGGATATGTATGATTTATCTCTATATTATTTATACTTTAAGTACAGAGAAAAAGCTTTCTAATGCATTTATTAATAACTTAATTAGTAACATCTTTAAACCTCTGGAAGCTTTAGATCATTCGATAAAGAATCATCCGCTTATAAACCCATATTATAAACGTTTTATCATATATATATCAAATAAATTACATCCTATTCTTTACAGTAATCGGATATATTATTATACCTTTGCGATCTTTCCACGTTTAGTATTGGTTACTGCCTTGTTCATAGACACTTTTTATTTTCATTATTTAAGCTTAATATATAAAGTCTTATTGATAGGTGTATTACTTATCCTTAATCGATATATTATCTATTCTTTAAAGTATGCTAAGGAGCATTTCATTATACAACTTGAACCTCTTATTACCCCACATAGACCTCGCATAGCTTATGATCATCAAATTTACATTGATGTTTATGCAGATGGAGATGAAGAGCGTGCAGACGATGAATACGATAATGATATTGGAATGTGTTTAGAACTAAGTATTTTTGTTTTCTATGCAAGTCGTTTCTATTACTTATACGATGAAAAACTTGAGTATAGCATATTTTATAATCCTCAGTATAAAGAAATATATTGTAAAAAACATAACGTTCCTATACCTAATAAATTCTGTTCATCTTTAAACGATAAGTTAAAAGAAAACGTGAGGCAAAAGATAGACAATATTGTACAAATAGCAACACTTATACGTTATTATGAATTATATCATGAATATACTCCAGAGATAAAGAGAATGAAGATATTGATATTTAGTAATTACTTATTATGTTGGCTATATATATTAATAGTCAGCATTCCTACATTTAGCTTTGACTTCAGTATATTACCATTTATAGACAATATAGAACCATTTAGTGGACATGAAATCGAATATTAATAAAGTTAACATGATGTTAATAAGATATCCATTATTACAGAGCTTTATATCTCTATTGTTATTATTACTCTTTAACTTACTTTTGAATCCTAATATTGTCCTTGCTGAAGGTATGGGGATGCAAGCATTAGGAGAGTATATCCATGCTGATGCCCTTAATAAGGAAGTAGAGGCAGGAAGGCTTACTATGGAAGAAGCTCAATATACTTATAATAAAAAGAGATACTCAGAAATGTCAGCGAATGAACGATTTGAATATGAACGAGCTAAAGTTCGTGAGGAAAGATATAATAGATTAGGTTCATCTGAAATAGCTCTAATACTTGAAGAGAGACGTACAACCATACAACGTGTAAACAGTTTACCAAGCTTACCAGAGAAGAAACTTGAACATGATAACTACAAATCTTCAGATATGTCTAATAATTCAGGTTTAAACATACAGAACCTACCATCAAGCTCTACAATTAGTCTCGATATTCCCTTTGAAGTAGCAAGTCGTAGTATAGAACCAACTTCTGAGATATTGGAATCTATTAAAACTATACAGCCTGTCGTAATAACTCTTAATGAAATACTTAGTAGCCTTACGCTTGACCAAACGTTTAGTATTCAGACTAAGATGGTTCTTGGTGATTTAATTAGATTGGAAGAGTCTTTAAAAGGCAAGAACTTATTCTTGAAGTCTGGTCTGCCTTGTAAGGAATTAAATGTAGCTATGGATAAACTCTTCCCTCCTATACAATTTAATCCTGATTTTTATAAAGACGATGCTCATGTAAAACAGTTATACTCTTTAGCTTCTCATACTAATAATCCCTTAGTTGCTCATTACGTTATACTTTATCAAGTTTATGCTCTTCATTGTGATAGCATTCATGCCTATTATCAACTACCTGACCTAGCTGCTGGTAAGATAACCTTTTCTAAACAGTTCTTAAAATTAGCTTATGGAATATATGAATAAACATACAATGACTTACATTAATTTATCCTTATTTAGTATTTTTATTAGATTTGTTATACCTATAAGAGACTTATTAGTAGAGATATTTTCTAGTTTATTCTCATTAATTTTATATAACAAGTTTATTCTTATATGTTTAATACTTTTAAGTATAATAACTATATTACTTATCTTGTCAACTTATTTAAAAATTCTAGATAGACAACAATATGATAATACAAATATAAAGATAGATACCTTACCTATTTATCTTGAATATAAAAAGCCTGATTTATCTGTCATGTCACCTACGGAAAGAGACTATTGTTTAGCTATTATTAAAAAATATGCTCCTGAATATTTTGCAACCCTACAATGACTATAAGCATTATTAAACTAATCTTTTGGAATGATTTTCTGATCCCGAAGTTACTCATTATCTTAATTAGCATAATCCTTTGTCGTTTATTATTCAATACACTTGCAAAAGAGATACGTCCTCATGGTTTTGCGTTTATGGACCTTAAGATTACTAATCGATTAGCAACATGGATTTGTGTAATTCTTTATATAAATATATTTATATTAGCTATAGGAATCTTACGCTTTTATCGCAAGGGTTTATCTCTTGATCTTAAGCCTATATATGTATTTATTAAATTCTTATGGCTTAATAACGATTATTTACTTATTATTATTATATTATTATCATCTATTCTATATATGTTATTGTTTATTATAATACTAAAATATGCTAAATCATTCTTAGAAATACATTTATTACGATTACATATTCTCTTATGGTATGGAAAGAAAGATTATTTTGCATGGACTGTACCTCCATATGATCGTATATCAGTAACTGGTAAATATAGAGAAATAATATATTGGTTTAAGACTATATCAGTTGATAAATTAGAACGTAAGATTAACAGTTTTTTTATTAAAATTGGTTTATATTTTGAAAAAAGATCGTATATTCTTCTTGGTAAATTCTTAGATACTTGTGAAAGTTTTATACATAATAGTTTGAATATAAAATACAATATTATCTTAATTCCAATGTTAATTATGTACGATTGTTATTATAATAATTTTATCTTAACCAGTTTATTTCAAGTCTTACCTTATTATTTCGTATATACTGTATGGTATAAGTTATCTATCTTTTATGGAGAAGCTAATTTTCAAATGGACGATATATTATATGAATTATACTATAGTTCCCCTAGAATAATGTATTTCAGACTGGATGACGAAGATAAAATACGACTGGATCTCTATGTAAGATTTGGTCTTCAAATACCTGCTAGACCTCACTCTAAAGATAGCTTTTATCATGCATCTTATCATATAGAAACCGGAAGCCATGCATTTAGGATACAACATTATTGTAGATATGAACTCGTGAATGAAACAGAACAGATATATTACAATGAGCATACTAATGATCGATTTAAAGCCAATTCTACTACTTAAAATGCTCAAATATCTTACATCATTGTTAGTCAAAATATTTCTTTTATTATTGTCTAATGATCTCGGTGTAAGCTTAATAAGCACTTATTGTATATATCGATATAAGAGAGATTCAAGTATTAACATTATCTCTTTGGAAGATCTTGCTGATATAAGAGAATACATTCTAAGAGGTTTTACAATTAACTTTTCGAATACTAAAGTAATTGACCAATTTATGGATAAGCAAAATAAAGCTAAAGAAGATAAGTATGAAGAAGCTAATAACTAAATTTAAATCGCAATATTTATTAGCTTTTCTAGGTTTAATAGGTCTTATTTTTTACATTTGGCATAGATATATACGCGAACGATTACCTAGAGATATCCCTTTTCAACCGACTTTATTAAATTTACTATTCCTAATAACGATTTCTCTTACATATTTTTATATTCTCTTAAGGATATTTAAGCCCAAACCCCCACATCCTTGGATTTTACAATTATTCCATATATTGCAACCTGTTTTTAAACCTTGGTATGCATTAGATGCAGTTATTCAAGAAAATGTTTATTTTCATCGCTTTATTAATAATCTAGGAAAAATGTTAAAGGTTATTATTAAAAGAAAAAAAAAAAGAACTTTAATAATATTAACGATGTCAGAAGAGTCATTATTAAAAGGTAAAAGTAAAGACTATCTTTTTGGTTCTGATTTGGAAGATATTTGGATTGATCATAATTTAATAAGGTTCAATTTAACATCTTTAGATGATTTTAATAATTTAAAACTTATGTTAGATCCAAAAAGTGATGTAATTGAAGTTATACTGGACTTCCATGGACATCCTTTTTGTGTAACCTTTGACCAAACGATTTCAAATAAAAGTTTTGTTGAAGCTTTATTAAGTATAAGTGATAAACCGTTTAGAATCTTAGCAGCAACATGTTATGGAGGAGTTTATCATAACTTTATACATCTATTTCCAAAGAATTCCTTAATAATAAGCCTTTGTAGTGTAGAAGATGTATTATGTATAGATGACTTAGAGTGTAGAGTAAAACCTACGATCAACTCAATAAACGATTTCAGTTTATTAAAGGTTGCTTCTATATATACTTTTTTTGTAAAAGTAACCCTAAGCACTTGCTTGGTTTCTTATAAAACTAATGACCAAAAGCTAGTGATCTTAAAAAACAAAGATTTATTATCATTTAGCAAAGGAAAAGAGTTTAACTCTATACGTCCTACAATAGGAAATGAGAAGATGCATAAAGCATTAAAAGATATCATATTAAATGATTCTTCTTATTTAGAAAACAAACCATATCGTCAATCATTAAGATTGCCGGATGATATTAGTGCAAAATACTATATAAGACTAAACAATGAAGTACCTACGTTTCTGCCGTGTTGGTACGTAATGGATATAGAACCATATTTAAAGGTGAAAATAAAGGGTGTAAAAATAATGTTAAAAAAAGCCTTAAAAGAAAGAAATGATTTAATTTTAAAGTATAACAAAGATTCGAGGACTGGAAAGACAGTATTTCCTAAATTAGAAAAATTAGATTATTTAATAAATATATTATTACTCAAATCTAAATATAAATCTGACGCTACGTATTACTACGATTACAAGACTAATCTAGCCAAACCTATCCAAACCTATCGTACTATCTTAAATACGTATTTTTTAGAGAGTTTATTTTCACCTTTAAATGAATATGAATTAAAAGAAAAAGCTTTTGATAAAAACGTCACTGAGAAGAAATCTCAACCTAAGAGTAAAGATCAAATTAAAATGGATAATGAAAATCAGGTTAAACAAGCGAAAATAAACGAGGAAAAGAAACTTAAAGCCTCTATGTCACAACAAGAAAATACTACACTAGAAAACCATGAAGACAAAACTAAATAACATAATCATTAGCATTATAGGTCTTATTCTTTTCACAGCCTTTATATGGTTTAGATTTATAAGAGAACGTTTACCTAAGGATGTCCCATTTATACTTACAGACTTCTCTTTTATCTTATTAATAATAATATGTACAATCTTGATATTAATCATAAAACTTATTTATTTCCTAAAGCACACACAGTAATAATTGGTGCTCATTACAAGTATTCTTAACAGAAAGTTTACAAGAGCTTGATTATAGGATAAGATGTAATCCTTATATACTTTCTATCATAGATAAACTATCAAATAAGATTTTTATTTATAACCATAAACACATCTCTTATAGCAGTTATATATTCCTAGTGTTTCATTTTCCTAAGATCCTATTACCTATCATCTTGTTTATTGATATCATTTACTTTCATAAAATAGTGTTATTTTATCAGTTAATCTTATTAATAATACCTTTGATATATCGCTATCTTTATCATATGTTAAATCAGGTTTATACACTAGAAACATTTTATTCAGATCAACGATTAACTATACGTTTACAAACCCTATATAATAATGAATTAGTGTTTACCGGTATATCCAAAGCAACACATTACTATACACAAGAGACCACTTTAGAAAGGTTAAAGATACGAGATAATGATCATGTCTTTCATCTTATATTATCAAATAAATATATACAAGAGAATCCTGAACCGACTGGGATGTGGCTTTTAAATTACTTATGAGTAATCTTAATTATTATTCAATTATGTTCGAAGTTCTTATACTTAATATGCTGGTCTTATATTCTTTATACAGGTACTTATATCTTATTGATGAATTCTTAGATCTAATTAAACAACTACAGGATACAATAGAACCCTTTAGCGGTAATGACCTTTGATATGCTTTAATATAATCTATTCTAAATAACCTTAATTAACTTATGTTCATAACAAACATCATTTCATTTAGTCAATCCATCACCATGGCCTATATAGTCTCAGCAGCCTTACTTGGATTAACGATGGTGCTGTAATGTTTTTTCATTCTTTAATAAAGGTATTATATATTCTTCTTGTCACTTATCTAGTAGCAATACTATAGGCTTTTGGTGGAGAGATTTATAAGAGAGGGAACGTACTAACCAACCATACAAAGGAAGTTTAGCTGGTTTACGTTAGGGTTTATTTTATTTATTGTATCAGAGATATGTTCTTCTTTTCATTCTTTTGGGCTACTTCCATAGTAGTTAAGTCCTAATATTGAAATGGTAGTCAATGGCCTCCTTATCATTTAGAGATATAGGTTTAGCTTTACCTATTGTTAATACATTATCTTATTAAGCTCTGGTGCTACATTACAGTGGCTCATTAGGGTTATTAAGGAATAAAAAAATCATAGTAATGAATCCCTAATAGTAACGTTATATTAGCTTTAATCTTTACAGTATACAAATTTACGAGTATGTCATGCTCCTTTTCTATTTCAGATGGTGTTTATGGTTCTGTTTCTATATACTTACAGGATTCCATGGTCTTCATGTTATTATGGTACTATCTTTATTTTGTACAATTAATACGCGTTACAGAGATCATTTGACCAGCTAAGTCATTTAGGATTTGAAGCCAGGCTTGGTACTGGCACTTTGTGGATATTGTATGGCTCCTACTGTTTGTTATAGTTTACGTCTATGGTAGCAACTATGTATAATCTTATAAAGGAATTTCTGATAATTAGTCTCGTTGTTATGCCAATATTGTATATCATACATCGTAGTAATAAATAACTATAAACTTTAAATATTTTAATAAATGTTTTTATCTTCCCCTATTAGCCTTTATAATAATATTCTTTCTCGGCAGATACTTGGGTGTAAGACTGCCTTGTCTTTTCAGTCATTATGTCTACATATCTTTACTTATTGTTTATACTATTCTATAAAGGTCTTTTTTATGGCAATGTGTAATCATTACTTTAGGCGATTGGATATCTATAGGTAATCTATTGATCTCCTATAAATTTGTAATGATCCTTTATCGATCTCTTTGGAACCCTTATATCGTTAATAACCTTACTTATATTATATATTCTTATGATATTTATATAATGATCCTAATTAGTGAAATTCTTTGCTTATTTAACTTCTTTTCCTTTTCAATGTATGTTTAGTTTTTGCTGGTAATTACGTATAATGTTTTTAGGTTGGGAAGCTGTGGATTATCCTCTTATTTTTGATTAATTTTTGGTTACACGTAATCAAGCAATCAATCAGCTTTAAAGGCTATTATTTTCAATAGATTGGTGACGTGCTCTTTATAGCCGCATTAGGCCTCTTATTCGTCATGTTAACTCTTTGACTTTGAAGATATTGAATTACTTATTCACAATTTAAACAAGTTAATATCATCTTTTCTCTCAGTCTTTTCAATCATAGAGTTCTTGCCTTATTTTTATTCTAGCTGCTGTGCTAAATCGGCACAGTATTCTTACATCTTGGTTACCGGATGCAATGAAGGACCAACCCCTGTTTCAGCCCTCTTACATTCAGCCACGATGGTAACCGCAGGTGTTTCCCCATATTACGTTCTCTCTAATATTTTCAAATGCACCTAATGTTTCCTTATAGTTGCTTGTATAGGCTTAATACAGCTAATATATCCTCCCTTACAGGTTATTACAATATGACATTAAAAGGATTATGCCTTTTCAACATGAGTCAATTAGGCTTTATGATCTTTGCTGAGGGATAGGTAACTTTTCTTTGCTTTATTTCATTTAATTAATATGCCTTTTTTAAAGCTCTCTTATCTTATGTGCCGGTTCTGTAATTCATGCGACAGGAGAACAAGATATACGGCGTATGGGTGTTTATTTAAAGGTTACCTATAACATATATTACAATGCTCTCGCATCTTTATCTTTAGTAGGCTTTCATTCCTCAGTGGATTTTATAGAAAGATTTCCTTTTAGAAGCAACATATGCTACATTTAATCATTTGCCTACGTTATCTATATAGTTTCGGCTTATCGACATTCATCAGGCATTTTATTCCTTCAGACTGATTTATTATGTGTTTTTTGGTGAAGTCGTTTATCGAAGAAGGTTCTAGTTAACGTTCAGAAGGATCTTACTTTCTATATATTCTCTAATGATTCTCGGCTTGTTTTCTATTTCTCTGGATTCTATTTAAAAGATTTATATTACTTCATTCCTCTTCTATTTTTTTTATACGTCACACTATCAGATATAACCTTTGATATTGATTCTTTAATGATTTTTTTAAGATTTACCTTCCATATTTTCCTTACTGGTATTTTGTTTGTTTATCTTTGTTATATAAGATAAAAAAGGCAGGAAATATGTTGTATAAACAATATATAGTGTTTTCCTATTATTTTGTAAGAAATTCTTTGTGATGCTTTCAATAGCTTTTATGTTTCTTGGCTACTGCAATTTCTCTTTAAACATACTTATAAACTTTTAGATAAGGTATTTATGAACACTTAGGATCCTTAGGTATTATACTTTCATAGATTGATAGTAAAACGTATTGCTAATATGAAACAACATCCTTTATTATCGTTCCCTATTGTTTGTAGTCTTCTCCCTAGCAAGCATTTTAGTCTTACATTATTTAAAATTGCATTGATATTAGCTTTGCTTTTTTGCACCATACATATCATAGCAAATCCAGTATAAGCTTTTTATAATGGACTAAACTTTAATGTTTAATACTTATACAAGGCCCTTTAGTCAAAGATCGTATAGTATTTTTGGCATTCGCTTTGATACAGAGATTTATATACTTTTCGGAAAGATGGCTATTTTCAACAATCATAAATATATGGTACGTTATATTTATTGTTTAGTATGGAGCAGGATTGTTAGGATTATCTCTATCCGTTATATGCGTATGGAATTAGCGGTTGTGGAGATTTAATTATAAATTAAATTATCAGTTATATAATACATTGTAACAGCACATGCCTTATAATGATATTCTTTTTCGTAATGCCGCTTTAATTGGTGGATTTGGAAATTGGTTTGTTCCTTTGATTATGGTGCACCAGATATGGCATTTCCACGTCTAAAAATATAAGTTATGGCTATTACCATCTCCTTAATACTTTTATTATATCTTCTTATGTAGAGATGGAGCAGGTACAGGATGGACTGTATATCCACCTTTAGTTCTATAATAGGTCACAGTGGGCCTCAGTTGACCTAGCCATCTTTAGTTACATTTGGCTGGCGTTTCATCTATGCTTGGAGCTATAACTTTATATGTACATAC
>Ga0193729_1001861_pt1 | contig 10654 bp, 8 predicted proteins | sample U1c2metaG_FD_143036 | JGI IMG/M metagenome (GOLD analysis project Ga0193729, IMG submission 143036) | Soil microbial communities from a riparian zone of the East river system, Colorado, United States - U1c2 | ecosystem: Environmental > Terrestrial > Soil > Riparian zone | place: USA: East River... | reverse complement strand
GACCGAAATAACTATCCTTCAGTATGCCTCGGAAGAGTCATTCTTACGGGGGCGTGAATACTACCGACAGGGAGTCGTACTCGCACTTGTCAAACGTGGCATGACACTACGAGCAGATGTTCAAGACACCGTGCTACTGCCCTACGTCGTTCGTTGCACCTTTGGCACCGATAGTACTACTACAGCCGCTTGCACCTGTCCACACCGTGGGAGTGAGTGGTGCAAGCACATTGTCGCAACCTGTCTGGCTGCAATTCACCAGCCAGAGAAGATTGAAGAGCGTCCTACCATCCAGGCTTTGCTATCAGACCTGAACCGTGAACAATTACAAGCAATGCTAGTGAAACTGACCGAGCGGGACCCTCCTCTCATTGAGGTGATCGAGACTGAGGCGCTCGACAGACAGCTAGCATCGTTAGGCTTACATTCGCCTGAGACTGAAGCATCGTCACCACCTGAGACATCCCCCCAGCCTGCTCAGGTGGACTCAAAAGCTGTGCGTCGTGAGGTAGGATCCATTATGCATAGCCTGAACCATATGCGTGCTTCTGAAGCCTACTGGCACACTGGCTCGGTAGTCAACGCGGTTGACGGCCTCCTAGACCAGGCTCAGAAATTGATCGAAGCAGATGATGGGCGTCCCGCGCTCAAGTTGCTTGAAGCCATCACTGAAGAATACGTATCCGATTGGACAGAACTGGACGATTCGGATGGTGAACTCAGTGATTTCTTCTATCAGTTGGGACCTGCCTGGACCGAAGCCTTGCTCAGTGCAGATCTATCACCCAAGGAACGTAAGTTCTGGACTGGTAAGTTAGAGACCTGGCAGAATGACATTGGCGACTATGGGGTTGATGACGCTCTTGCCGCCGCGTGCCAAGCAGCTCGCCAAGGCTGGGATTATCCACCACTGCAACGCGTCTTGGAAGGAAACATCGCTCAGCAGAGAGCTTGGGATGATGAAGTGCCAGTAGGCGCTGATGAGCTAGCCAAGGCCCAACTTCATGTGCTGGAGCGACGTGGACGCTTGCAGGAGTACCTGTACTTAGCCAAAGCAGAAGGACAGGTTGAGGAATATGCCACTATGCTGGTGCGTCTGGATCGTGCGCAAGAGGCCGCAGATTATGGACATAAACACCTGAGGACTGCACAGGAGGCGCTTTCCCTTGCCGGAGCCTTGTATGACCATGGTGAGCGCGAACTCGGCCTGCAAATAGCCGAGCATGGCCTCACTCTTGAGAAACCGATCGTGCTCCTGGCACACTGGTTGCGTGATACAGCAGCCACAATGGATAAAATGACACTAGCACTCTCTACCGCTGAGATCCTCTTTCGCGAGCAATTGAACCTAGCCAACTATCTGCGAGCTGGTGAACTCGCTGGTGTGCAGTGGCCGCACCGGAGTCCTGACCTTCTAGACTACGCACGCCACACAAAGTTGTACTCCCCTCAAGGACTGGTGGACGTATTTTTGTATGAGGGGCTTATTGATGATGCCATAGCAGCCGTAGAGTATGGTGGATCTTACGATCTAATTAGACGTGTAGTAGATGCTGCCATGGATGCTCGTCCTGAGTGGGTAATCCAGGTTTGTCGGCAACAGGCAGAGCCAATCATGGACGGGAACAAGTCGCAATACTACGACAAAGCCGCTGATTGGCTTGCCAGAGCACGGACGGCATATCGAAGACTGGATCGTGAGCAGGAATGGCAAGCATATCTGGCTGAACGCTTGGATCTTCATCATCGACAGCGCAAATTAGTCCCGATGCTGAAAGCTTTGCGCAAGTAAAGGAGAAAGAAAATGGCGAGAGAAACTACCAAAGGCACATGTAACTTTTGTCATGCAACCTTTAGTAAGGGGACAATCGCTCGGCATCTGACCTCGTGTCCACAAAGGGCAAGCAATGCCAATGCTGGCTCACAAAAGCAAAAGAAAACCAAAGTGTTCCATCTCGTGGTTGACGGACGCGACAACCCACAGTACTGGATGCACATCAATGTACCAGCGGAGGCGACATTAACCACTCTGGATGATTTTCTCAGACAAACCTGGGTGGAATGCTGTGGACATCTCAGCAACTTTGCGCTTGCAGGGACCACTTACGCGTCATATCCAGATAGCGAGTTCGGTGATAAAAGCATGCGTATACAAGTGGGAAAAATACTGAGTCCTGGGCAGCATTTTTCCTATGAGTATGATTATGGTACTACGACCGAGCTTCGCTTGAAGGTGATATCTGAGGCAGAAGAGGCGGTGAAAGGAAAATCAATCCAGGTATTAGCTAGAAACGAGCCTCCTACGATAGTCTGCGATGCATGTGGGAAGCCTGCAGAATATGTATGCTCTGAGTGCATCTATGACGAGGGGGGTTGGCTGTGCGATGACTGTGCCGAGACGCATGAATGTGGAGAGGAGATGCTTTTGCCAGTTGTAAATTCTCCACGGGTAGGCATGTGTGGCTTCACAGGTCCGGCCTAATTGAGAGTAAAAACTAAGTAAGGAGATAATACGTGAAAAATACAAGGCAGCAACAAGACAGGCATTGGTGGGCTGAAGGGGATACGCCGGTACGTAACGACTCCCGCGTTACGTATCTGGTGGATGGCCGCGCTGCCTTCTTTTTTATGTGCCGTCAAATCATCAAAGCACATCAATATGTCTACTTGGCAAACTGGGGCATGACAGCTGACATTGAACTCGTACGTGGCCCAGATCACCATGCTGGCCCGGATAAGAGTACCGAGCAAGAAATTTTTATTGCTGAGTTACGCGCAGAAGGCTTTTCCGAGCAAGACATTACATTCTGGCATAGTTCTACTCTCTCGTTACAAGCTGTGCTGAGTTACGCGGTCAGCAAAGGCGTTGAGGTCAAGGTGCTGCTGTGGGACGGTCCACCCTTCTCACACCAGCAGCCTAAGGAGATGCACCAGCAGCTCACTGCCGCAGGAATTACTTGTTTGCTTGATGATAGCTCACGTGGCATCCTTCATCACCCAGCAGAATCGCTGCACCAGAAAATTTCTATCATAGACGGTACATACGGCTTCGTTGGTGGGGTCGATCCTTTAATCGAACACGAAGGAGAGTATGATCGCTGGGATACCCCCTCTCACCCCTTCTCTACTCCCCTCCGCCACACCAGCCAGGGAACCACCCCACATCCCTGGCACGATGCTCACGCCATGATCGAAGGTCCTGTAGCAGGTGACGTAGAGCACAACTTTTGCCAGCGCTGGAACGACGTCGTCATCCGCCATAAACTAGACGAAAGCTTACTCATTCCAGCACACCCCCTATCTCCGCCACTTGAAAGCACAAGTATAGTGCAGATTGCGCGTACTATTCCCCAGCACACATACAGTTTTGACCCTGCTCAAGGCATCCAGGGTATTTCTCAGTTCTACATGAATGCCTTAAGCAATATCACACATTTCGTTTACCTTGAAAACCAATATCTCTGGCTGCGGGCCTTCACTGGCATTGATATCCCCCTCATAGGTACTGACAGTCCCGACATGGAGCGCATCTTGCACGAGTTGGCGCAGACTTTGCGCCGAGGCGCGACCATCAGCATCGTGCTGCCCGATCACCCCAACGTCGGACGTGCTTTCACCGACGCAGCTCTCGCTCGCCTGCGCAATGATGCTCCACAGGCAGTAGCAGAGCACAGATTGCTCGCATTCTGTCTAGCAACCTCCACCAATCAAGCGAACCGTGAACACTACCGACCTATTTATGTGCACGCCAAAGTTGCTATTGTAGACGATCTGTGGGCAACTGTGGGTTCGGCAAATCTCAACAATCGTGGAATGCGTGACGATACCGAGATCAACGTGGCAACACTTGATGCCCAGTTAGCACACGGCCTGCGTCTGATGCTTCAGGGTGAACACCTTGGATTGGTGCAAGATGACGACCTGTTTGCCCTCTCGCTTCTGCTCGGAGGACAACATCAGCCACGCCAACGACAAGAGCAGGCACGCCATACGCTGGATCACCTGAAGCGCATTTTAGGCGAACCTATTAAGGCATTACGACTGATGGACGAACGAGCGCAGGAAAACCTGCGGTACTACCAGGCCAACCAGCCCCTGCAGGGTCACCTCCTGCCCTATCTGACTGCAGAGGAAGCAACTCGGCTAGGATTGAACTTCCGCGAGGAGCATGGCTGGATCGAAGAGCCTGGATAGGATGTATCCTTAGCACTTACTTACTCCGTGGGGTAAGCATTGCCAAGCGTATAGTAACCCATCTGATGCAGCGTGAGGTTCCTAACCCGACGGACTGGCAGCTCGAACGATGAGCGAAATGAGCACTACGAACCATGCCAGACATCCTAGCACAATACCTATGATAGCCTGCCTACGTCCCATATTGCTTGGGAGTTGCCTTGCTGCTCTCAGACCCAAGAAACCATAGACGATAGCCAATGTACCAGTGATGAGTCCTGCGAAGCCAGCCAGAGTGAAAAGCGTGAACACGCTCAAAACGAGCGAGATCATGCCATTGATTATCGCTCTCGTTGCCCGTAAGTTGCGAGGTGCCTCATAGGGTTGCGGTACCATGAAGGGTTCTTGCAGTGGATAAGGTCCTTGTGGGGAATAGGGCACCACCCCAAACGGCTGCTGCGCTGGATAAGAACTCTCTGGGAAATAGGATACCGCTCCAAACGGCTGCTGCTGAGGTGGATAAGGGCTCTCAGGGGAATAGGGCGCTCCAAACGGCTGCTGTTGTGGTGGATAAGAATCTTGCGGTGGATACATCATACGAGAACTCTCCATAGATTTATGCGCGGCAGCAGGCTGCGGCGTCTAATTTATACTAAGCCGCGTTCTAGCAAGCAATTCTCAAAATGGGGAAGGTAGGTCATAGAACCAGAGCGTCTCATATGAGAATTCTACCACTGAACGCGGGTTGGGATTAAGGATCTGTTTGATAATAATTTAGTATGCAATCACCACTTCTTAGTAACACAAGCGGTGTTTGTCTGTCAAAGAAAGAGGCAATATATAAGACCTTTATCTCACATCTTCTATAAAGACGTGCTAGGGCCAGATTAGCTCCTTTTCATCCACCCAGCTAAAAAATTTGACAGGCTTCACTATCATCGTCTATGCTTGTCATAGGATGTATCATTTTGCGATGTACTTCATTGGGTAACACTTTTACATTCATCAGTGGAATTTGCATCACCAGTAGATTTCATCCCTCTCCCTTCCCAATGGGAGATGCATGCTCAGTACGTTGGGATTGATGTCTTCTATTTCGACTTTTACAGTATCGCTCTCAGCAAGATAGAGCGCGGAAATAACCGCGATATTGCAGATGTGAAGCTCCTGGTTGAACGAGGCATTGTCTCTTTAGATGAGCTTGACGTGGCATATCAAGAAGTCCTATCCCAATTGGGGGGACGGTATCCTCGCATCACTCCCCAACGTTTTGCAGAACGCTATTCTGTGGTGCGCAGCTTATTGTAGTCATTTTCAGGTAGAATTTTTCGATACAATCAGTACATAACACGCAAGGAGAGATAATGATTAGTAAGAAACGGGTTCCTCATACAAAACGTACGACGGGAAAAGAAGACAGCAGGTACTAGCACTAATGTCTGCCTCTAATAAGCATTGACCCAAAGTTCCTCAAACCATGGGGGATCAAAAAGTGCTTACCCTTTATGGCATCCAACGGCCAAGAACCACGAACAAGAGCATTTATCGCAAGTAACGAAGATAAATGCTCTTGTTTCGTATATTACACGAAAGGGCTGGAGAGTGATTTTCTCTGGTTAACCAAGTACAGCATTACCATAAGCAATGGGATTATCGCCCCTTTGCATACCCACATCTCTTATCGCTCATCGTGCTTCCAGAAGGACATACCAGTCTCTGTTGGGTGTAGACGTTATCTTATTTAAGATGGTCGTAGAGCTACCATTGCCATGCTCACCCACAACAACGGGATTGAGCCTATGGACCTCACCATTGCCTTCATAAAGGCAAAGTCTATTGGTACTACCGTGTGCAAGACCTCTTAGCGTAACTATCAGTTTCTTGCTAGCAGAGAAGAATTGAGCACTCCCACTCACTGCTTGGTTGCTGGCTGATGTTGTTCCAAACACAAGACGCACTAGCTGACCGATCTGCGTCTTTGTGCCAAAAGAGTTCCTTGGAGGGGGTTGCATTACACTATACCTCCTACAATTGAACATTTTTCCTCAACTATAGCTCTCCTAATTGTCTTCTGTCAATTGTGCTCCTCCTCTCCACTGCGTTCCCTAATAAAAAACCTGGACATCTGCAACAATCCTGATGTTAAGTTTACCTAACTGAACAAAGACGCGTCAACGCATTGGGTGGTACTGTAGGTGAAAAGTAATAGCAAAGGTTACAATCTTCACCATTTGCTCTCTTAATCGACAGAACATTTCATTTTTGGTGGACACATCACCACGACAAGAAAGTAGGAAACACCCTTCTCCTAGGGATGAACAAGCAATCAGACCCAAAGTTCTGTAGGTACTTACTAACTATTCAAAATCTAAAGGTAAATCTCCCTCATTCCTAGCTGCAAAAAACACTATTTATATGGTATAATACTCGTAGCGATAATATCGCGAGATGGCCTTCTACATCTGTGTTTCTCTTTAGTATGTTTATGAGTCATCCCAACTGTTTCGAACTAACGTTCGACATATGTCAAGTTTAAATGGGCGTTTCAAGCATTCAGCATGACTCACGCGATAGCAAGCAAATAGACCGTTCTTGGTCTCTTGGTTGTAGCCTCTGTTAGCAGACTACAAAGAGTTCATGAGGAGAAAAACAATGGACAATACTGGCCTCGCTAAGGGAAGCTGCTAAACGACTAGATATTCTTGGTGCCCCATTGGGTGAGACAGACTCTATGCTGCCCGAAACACCAGAGGGGCGTCTCGCACGGGAACTCATGGGCGATACGGTTGAATTTGCACACGAACCGACAGTATACAAAATCTCCGATAAAGACTTCCTCTCTCGAACGCTAGCTGTTCCAATCCGCTTCACACAGTTAACACGAATATACAACTTCTACTGGGTGTATTTTCCTATCATCCTCTTTCCCAAACGTGGATGGGGCTTTAAGGGTCTTGAGGTTGGGATCGAGTTCGAAGCTGACAAGCCTGATGCGCATATCCAGCCTAAGGTCCACCATATTCTGCCTGAAAAGAAATTTCAGACTATTTTGGAAATAAAAGGCCATATTGAACTCAGACTCGATGAGAACCTGCAATTTGAACTTCAGGATCAAATGCTGGAAGCGAACATCGGCCTTGCTAGTGGTAAGCTTGAAGGAAGAGTGAATGCAAAAGTAGCAGGTGGGCTAGGTACTGTATTAGGGCCATTTATATATAGTATGAAACGGGCTAAGATCGACCATACTACTCCAGAAGTAAAAAAGGTTTTTTGGCGCATAAACGGGAAAGAGTTTTTTCAGGATGATGACGTGCCTCTGATCGTCATTGTCAAAGTACCGAAAGAGGCAAAGGCAGTGAAGGTAGCTGCGGCCATGCATGCATACCGCTCTTTTTCTTACGCTAATGCCGGGTTCCAGGAGGCGGTTCTACAACTCCCCAGCAGATTACGAGATTTCTTTCATAGTGGTTTGCCTGTAGAGAAGCGAACCTCATGGGACATTACTCCATGGCTATGATATCTACAACGGAGGACAGGTATGGCTCAGTCAGACAAGGTTGGAAAATTTAAGATCACCGTTAACCGGGATTACAAGATCCAAGCTGAACGAGAACCAAAAGAAGGTGACATTGAGGATTGCCAAATCAGTTTTACTAATTTGCAGTGGAGGACTGTAGACTTTCTGATTGATATGCTGCGTGGTGGCCGATTACAGAGCCGTAAAGAATTGGAGTTGCTGGGAGAGAATCTCTATGCTATCCTGCTTGACAACAAAATCGGCGAGGCATTATATGAAGCAATTTATAACAGCCCTCCACAGCTGAAGTATTGGAGAGTGGAACTTGAGTTTAAGGCTGTCCTGTACCCCTTTGTAAGCTGGCCATGGGAATATCTCTATTGCCCCTTCTCTCGTCAGGGAGGAGGAGCATTTTTAGCGGAGAGAACCAACTTCGTACTTACGCGGCGTCTCACAACCTCCCGTCGAGCACGTGATCTTCTTGTTCCAGAGGATCAGAAAATAAGGGTACTGTTCGTAGCTCCCAGTTCAGAAAAACTGCCAGTTGAATACGGACGTGTTCTAGAGACTCTTAAAGCTCTGGAGGTCAATTCTCAAAATAGAATTGAACTTACAACCCTTGTAGACGATCCGTATTCTCCAGAAGAAGATAATAAATATGAGCCACAAGCCACATTTAGCAATTTCTTTTGTAAAGTATGCGCCATTGATCCTCATGTTATTCACTTCATTGGACATGGGAAGAGCGTCAATAATGAAGGCGGTCAACTCGCTTTTCTGGATGGGAGAGAACAGGGCAAGGAACATTGGGTGGGAGAAGAATTAGCTCCTAAACTCGCAGGAGGAACGGCTCTGCGTCTTGTGTTTTTACAAGCTTGTGAGAGCGCTCATCCCGCTAGTTCCTACATTCCCTATGAGGCTATTTCGGGATTGGCTATGCAGATAGCACATCAAAATATCCCGGCAGTTGTGGGTATGCAGTACCCGATTAACACCCTTGTTGCAAATAAATTCGCATCTGCTTTCTATGAAGCCTTAGTCAGCTTCAAATCTATCGATGCCGCTATACTGGCAGGCCGACTGGAGATTTTACCCGAGATCTCCGACTGGAAGAAAAGCATTTCATTTGGTCTGCCTGTACTCTACTTACGAGAATCTGGATCACTAATAGCGCCTCAAACAGCACAAACGAGGACTGGATCAACTCCTAGTGCATTCAAGAAAAGTGCTCCACCGCCTCCTATCAATGTACCAACCGAGGAGTTACTCTGTCATTGGTGTGGCTATCGTTGCCGTCCCAAAGAAAACTTCTGTATCAACGGTCATCCTCTTATATGTACTCGGTGTAAAACGAGAGTAGATTCACAAAGAGATCATTGTAGTCATTGTGGAAGAAAACTCATAGTTGAGCAATAACAGTATCCATACAAAGGGTGGGAACTTCTATGATTAAAAGGAGAAACGCACTCATGTCAGATGTTTACAATAGCTCTCCTACATTACGTGAACTCTATTTTGAGCTTGGACAAGCTTTATCAACTCGGCAGCGCTACAAAGAGGCAGTTATTATGTTTCAACAAGCACGGGACGAGGAAGATACCATACCAGACAAGAGTCTCGTCCTTTTTCATTTGGCACGATCTCAAGATCAAGCTGGCGACCGAGGAGCTTTCCGTACATATCTGGATGCTATTATTGCTGCCCCTGGACAAAGTCATACAGTGCTGCCATTTGTCCATAACCTGCTCACACGGAGTTTTATTGAAAGCGAACAGGAATGGTTGCAGGATGAGTGGATGCAAAAAGTTGCAAGTGCTGATCTGACTGAAGTCGATAGGGCTAACATAGCTTTCTTGCTGGGTCGTGTCCACATCTATTTGGAGGAATATTCCCAGGCGCTAGTTTTTTTCGAACAAGCTATGCATATGCTTCCCACCGATGTACTAGTAGTGGAAGGGTTTGGTGAGGCACTGTGGAAGACAGGCAAGCTTGAACAGGCTCAAGAGGTTCTGGAGCGAGCACATGAGATGACTCTACAGGGGATGCATCAGGAGCGACTAGCTGCTATAAGCATAAAGCTTGCTCAGGTGTACATTGTATCAGATCAGTATGATGCTGCATTATCACTTATCACAGAGAGACAGATAAATGATGAGCATCCTAATTATGAATCGCTCATCATACGTGGTGAGTGTTATCTGGCTCTATCGCAGCTAGAACAAGCTTTAGAAGTGCTTGAGATAGCAATAAAAGTAAGTACGACTGATATACGAGCTTATCTTCTGAAGGCACAGTCTCTTATAGCTTTGGGGCGCGATAACGATGCTGCAAGCAGTATCCGTCAAGCTTTGCAATATGATCCTCTCTATCTTCAGGATGCAATACGCTCAACCGTATTTGTCAGAAGGAACAAGAAAGGTTTTTTTCATTACTTTTTTGCTCATTCCTACTATATGCTCGGTAATCTCACCGAGGCTTTGCAAGAGATAAATCAGGCACTTGAACTCGGTCTCATTGGTGAAAGCAGCTATCCTAATACTTCAGTGCTGCAACTCAAAGCACGCATTTTGGAGGATTCTGGTGCAAAAGAAGATGCTGCCACTTATTACTATGAAGCTGGCTGGAGTCTCTACTGGGCAGATAAGTATGAAGCTGCTGCAGAGCGATTTGAACGTGCCACTGAACTACGACCTGATTTTTCAATGGCCTATTGGTACTGGGCAGATACTCTGCTCGCGCTCAGTTACGTGCCAGTAGCGCCTTATGTACATAAAGATTACATTCGGAGCAGTCTAGAGGTCTGGGATACAGCTCGTCGTATTGAGCAACCAGGTGCTAACTATGTGAGATTTGAACCATAATGTGGCCGAAAGGAGCACAATATACTTCACAGATGAGAGGGCACTTTATACTTCACAATGGCAATATGAGTTGCGATAGGCTCCCAGTCTAGGCTATTGCTTG
>Ga0193729_1001860_pt1 | contig 10657 bp, 11 predicted proteins | sample U1c2metaG_FD_143036 | JGI IMG/M metagenome (GOLD analysis project Ga0193729, IMG submission 143036) | Soil microbial communities from a riparian zone of the East river system, Colorado, United States - U1c2 | ecosystem: Environmental > Terrestrial > Soil > Riparian zone | place: USA: East River... | reverse complement strand
AAGCCCACTAGACTTTCTTCGACAACGATTCAGGGAATATGTTTATTCCACAGGTTACCAAGACGAACCTGTCTACAGATCAAAGGAGCCGCACCCGCGACCTCGCAACCCGCGACCTCGCAACCCCTATCTCGTGACCGCCGGGCGAGGCGCGGATTTCTTAGATGGCGCGACAGCAGACCCAACGGCGTTGCAAAAAAAACGCGACGCGCTCATGATCCTCGAAGGAAAGCGCCTATATTTCCTGTGACTGCAATGCAACAGCAAGCTGATTTGTCTCATCATCGAGCGTGGGGTTAACGTCCGCGGAGTTCGATTAAGTTTCCACGGGAACATGTGTATGGCAGCGATGGAGCATCCACTGGTTCACCTCGTCAAGCGGTGCGGATCTCTCTTTCACCAGTACGACTTTCGGCCGCTGGTTTTGCGGGTGGTTTGGTGCGCCAATATCCTGCTGGTTTCGTTCGTGTTCTGGATGTTTGTGCTTGTTTGTTTGCGCAAATTCAATTGAAATTCCAAGCGCTTGAGACTCGCGGTCGCCCACTTCGCACGTCTGGCCGGCTATGACCGGGTTCGCGCCAAGCCCAATTGCTTCTTCAATGGGCGGCGTGATGGTTTCGATTATCGTTTGACTGCGCGCGCAAAGCGGTGCCGTACAGGCCAGACGATCAGATCGACGAAGCCTGCCGGTACGTCGCCGCCCACCAACCCGGTCTCCGGAAACTCGTCCGGCTTCGGCCGCCACACCGTGCCGAAGATCACGTCCCAGAGCGGGAACAACTCGGCGAAATTCTTGCCGATGTGCTCAGGGTGGTTCGAATGGTGGATGCGGTGATATTGCGGGCCGGTGATGAGGAGTGAGAAGAATCCGTAGCCCGCACGGACGTTCGTATGGGCCAGCGCTACGATAAGGGACCGGAGCGGCGCCGCCACGATGAGGATCTCGACCGGCACTTTCAACGCGAGGCCGATTGGCAGGCCGAGCGCAACGGCGAAAACCTCCTCAAACCAGAAATGTCGGGCAGAGGAAGTGACCGTGACAACGCGCGCGCTATGGTGCAGGGAGTGCATCGACCAGAAGAAGGTGCTCCGATGCGCGAGGCGGTGGATAGCATATTGCTGCAGGTCGAAGAGCACTAGATAGGTCAATAGCGAGAACGGGAACCACCAACCCTCGGAACGAAGGACCACAATGCCACCGCCAAGCGCATTCACCAGCGCGACCGAAGCCGCTTGGCAGTAGGGGGTGGCGCTTACTCCGAAGAGGAGGCGCAGAGCGATCAATTTATAATCGGCGGAGATGTCGGCCGTTGGAGGCGTCAGGTCCGCCGGAATCCACCGTTCGGCGCGCCGCGCGGCGACGAGCAATAGCAGGATTATGAGGATCTTGTTGGTGAGCAGACCGAGCATCGCGTGCACCATTCCGAAATTACCCCACCAGGGGCTCGAGAGTTGGGCATCTTATCCATTACCCAGAATCGCCCCTCCGGCAACCGGGTGTATTCGTCGGAGAATATATCCAAAGAGCGCTCGCGCTCAAGTTGCAATGCAATGCTTCACGCGATTATGTGATCCGCGAGAGGTTCGAGCCGTCGCAAAGTTAAACGGCCGACTGATCCACGAGCGGGCTTAGTGGCGCGGTTTCATTCCGATCCTCTATTCACGGTGCAGAAGCGGATAGCGCCACTCGGTTCCCATATTGTCATCCGTGATCAATGGAAGTTCCGGTGTTCTCTCCAGAATGCTCTCACAGCGTTCCATGCGTCGATCGGCCGGAACGATCGCCTTCTCGTCAGACTCCGACGGCATGGCGACAAAGTGTTCGAATGACTCGGCCTGCGCCGGACTGTCCATCGGAAACATGCGCTTTCCGTCGATCTCATAAGCGGCGAGAACACGGCGCCACCGGGCAACGTCGAGATCAAATGGACTGTCGCTCACCATCACGTTGTTCAGGACGCGAAATCCGAATTTGAACGACAGGCAACCCGTTCGCTGCGCACGTATCGATCCGGTCGCATTGAACAGGTAAACACCGCCCGGGTTGAGATGCCGTTGAATCATTCGGTCAAATTCGACCGACAGCAAGTTGGAGGAATTAGTCCGAAAGTGAAAGGTGGTGTTCGCGAGTATAGCGTCGAATGTTTCCCTGGGGTGGGTCTCCAACCATCGGTGACCATCATCTAAAATGACGGTGACTTTTGAATTCTTGAGGAGCGATTCGACAATCCGCGTGCGGCGGATCAGTGAAAGATAGGCAGGATCGATCTCGATTACTGTGAAATGGCTGACGTACGGATTATTCGCGATTACCTGCGCCCAGGAGCCGGACGCAAGTCCGATCATCAGTACCTTTTTGGGATTGGCATGAAACAGGCTCAAACTGTAGGGTCGGATAACGCCATTTACATCTCGGTAAGGATCGATGTTGAAGGCGCCGTCATACACGCCGCCGCCATACACTGTTCCGTGCTCATTGACGACAACGATGCCGCTGCGGTTCTCGATGATATCGGTCGCTTTTCCAGAATATGTAGGATCAACTCCGGCCAGCATGCTTTCAAATAGACGCGTCGTCAGTTTCTCTTGTAACCCCATCAACACCAACGCCGAAAGCAGCCCCGCCGCCACGAAGGCGCTTGCGCGCTGTCGCAGCGACCCGCTCGACAGCGCGAGCAAAAGGGTGAGGCATAGCGTGAAGGCCGCGAGCAACGTCGAGAGCCCGCGCAGGCCAAATGCTTGGGAAAGAACGAAGCCGGTCAATAATGTTCCCAGAGCCGAGCCGACGATATTCATCGTATAGACGAGACCGACCCGGAATCCCGCTTTCCCGTCCGGTGGGATCGCCAGATGCGCGACGAGCGGAAATACCTCACCCAGTCCCCTTGCAATTAGAATCGCCATCGGCAATAACACGAACACGAGGCTGGTCTTCAGGAGGTCGCTGTGTGCCATGATCGGCAGAGCAATCAATCCGACGACACTTGCCCAGGTCAGGACGCCGATGAATCCCGTGGATTTGGCGTCGCCGATCTTTGCCCGATCGCTTGCTTCACGGGCGCCGGATGCAATTCCAAGCAGTATCGCAGCCAGCACAAGCGTGAGCGCCACGGAGTTGCCGCCGCTGGCGAAAGCGGTCACATGCAAAAAGAAGATCTCGTATGACAGCGATACGAATCCGCTGAAGCCGGCAATAATCATCGCCATGGGATAGGCGACAGGCTGACCCCGACGCGGACTTCGTAAAGTTGTGGCGATGGTAGTTTCCAAAGCCGGTTCGATTTCCCTGCCCGTCTTTGACCGCATGTAGGCGATTGCAGCCCCGCAGCACGCCACGACGTTCAGAGCCGCTGCAATTCGGAGCGTGGCGGCCACACCCAAGAATGGAAACACAAAGAGCGCGGCGCAAAGACAGCCTACCGCCGCGCCGAGCGTGTTGATGTAATAAAGACGTCCGGTAGACACGCCGACATTGATGGACGTTTTGACCGCATGACCGACAAGAAGCGGTAAGGTGGCTCCCATGCAGCATGTCGGGACCAGCAGGATCGCAATGGTGGCGAGTGTTCTTATGGAGAGTGAGGTATCTCCGACAAGAGATGCGATCCATTCGAAGACCCGCAGGGATGCGAGGCCAAAGCCTGCAACCGCCGCCTCCATCAATGCGAAGATCAACAGGGGGGCGCTGGATTTGCGGCTGGATAGCCAGCTGCCAAGCAGGCCGCCGCAACCCAGTCCGATCATGAAAGCAGTGATGACGGCAGTTACGGATTCAATATTGACGCCGAACAGTCGGAAGAGATCGCGCTGCCATACGAGCTGATAAATGATCGCGGAGAATCCAGAAGCAAAAAACGCGGTAGAAAGAAGGTTCTTTATACCTAGCCTGGAGCTGCTTCTCGTCGTCAATGTCGACTGGGTACTAATTTGTGTTTCCCGCGAAGGCAATGCGTTTTTGCAACCGCCCTCAGTTGCCCTGCTTCAATGCCACGACGCCGGGAAACTGCGCCATTCGGGTGTGCGACGCGGTAACGAAGATCGCAGATCCAGCGAGCAACGCTCCCGCGAGTATGTCTACGAGGTAGTGACCGCCTTCGATCGGCGTAGAAATAATCGTTGCAATATCAAGAAAAAGAAACAGATAAGCAACGGGGGTTCTCCACATCGAGGACGCAATCAGAATCGCCAAGACTGTGTGGAAGGACGGAATGGAGATCAGCCCCTGCATGTCGAGCAGATTGATGGTGCGAAGGGTTCCGTCTCGAAGCGGCCCGAAATGCGAAACCATTTGCGCATTCACGTCGGAACCGATGCCGTAGAATTTCCAGGCGCCTGCTGCCGGAAACAACCCCGAGAGTAAGACGGTGCTCAAACAGGTCACCACTAGAAGTTCGATGAATGTAACGAGCTTCGCAAAACGGGCCGTGAAGCCGAGAAAAAGCCCCATAAAAATGAGCTGTGGGAGCAAACTCGCATAAGCGAATTGAAGCAAGTGCCGCAAGAGCAGGTGATTCTGCATCCATGCAAAGAGTGACCGCCAGTCAAACCCCAGCGCCCTATCCCAGGAGGATAAGGCGCTGTCAATCAAGGGAGCATTCGTACTGACGATCAGGTAGCTCAATACGGCGCTTGCATTCGAAAATAAGATCAGCAGCGTCATCAATCGAATCGTGTGACTGACTCTGGGTTCCTGCCGAAAACGGCGAATCGAAAGGATTGACAGCAAGGACGCCAAAAAAAACAGATGGATCAGGATTCCATTGAGTTCAACCTTCCAGCCGCCGACAACGCCCCACAAGACGTCCGCGACGAATATGGCAAGGGTTGCGACCCAATAAGGTGCGTCTTTCAGTTTTTCCGAGGCTTGCATCGCGGGTAGCTGACCTGACTTCAATTCGGGAAAATCGGCGTTGCCCGTCAGATGACGAGAGGCAACAGACGGTACTTCACCCGCGCCCGGTACTGTGCATAGACAGGGTCGAGACTCAGAAAACGCTCTTCGGCGAATGCGCGGGCGAACTGGAGCACGCAATCGCAGAGCCACAGAGCGATGTTCCATCCATTGGGATTGGCGATCACGAAGCCGAGCATCCAAAGTAATTCGGATGCATAGAGCGGATGGCGAACGAAGCTGTAGAGGCCCCCCGTGCGAATGCCGCGATGGGCGGGTACGATGCCGAAGCTTCGCCGTAGCGACAGCAATGATGCGGCGATCGCCACGATTCCAACCATCTGGATGATGTTGCCGATGCTAAACGGCATGGAGGGCGCCGTGGGCCGCAAGACTAGCGGTAGGCAGGTCCCGCTGAAGGCGAGCAGCCACAAAAATGGGGATTTCGAAATGGAGCTGGCATCGCGTTTTACAACATACATGGCAACCATAATGCTGTTGACGATCAACAGACCAAGCCAATTGATCGACCCAGAATCGTGAAACTTGCGATAGCACGCTTGCGCCATGAGCCCTAAGAAGACGACCACCACGACGTTGGCAAAAATCTTGATTGCGCTTGCGAGGATTTTATTACGCATTCGGCATGCTCATTGAGACGGCGCGCGGCCGGCGCCAGGGCCATAGCAGCATATTAGATAGTTTCAGAGGCACGTCTCCGTCTGCCAGCCCCGTAGGCGGGTACTCGTCCTGCCTGGGCTGACGGTAAGTCCCCCCGAGCATGTCAAAGAGCGGAAAGAACTGATTGAAATTGCAGTCGTGGTGCTCTGGCAATGCGGAGTGATGCAGACGATGGAACTGCGGACTGTTCAACAATGGTTGCCAGCGCCCGAATCCGAGACGCAGGTTCATGTGTAGAACATAGTTGTAAAGCCCGAAAAATGTATAAGCCGCAACGACGACGGCATTTGTCTTGAATACCAGACCAATCAGCGCATAGATCGTAACGGACTTCAAAAGAATTTCGCCCCAGAAATGTCTCGGCGCCGTTGAGACGTTCACCGCGGGATCACTGTGATGCAGTGAATGCATCGCCCAAAGTAATGGGATTCGATGCTGAACTCGGTGAAAGAGATATTCCACTCCGTCCATGGCCAGCGCATAACACGGAATGGCCACCGCCAATCCCACGCCAGATGCAGGCAATTCGATGAGCCCGCCGCCCAGAGCGTTGACCGTCAGCGTCGTAAGTCCGACGCTCAAAGGGTAGAGTACGGCGTAGATGATGCGAAGCGCCGCAACATAGGCAATATTCAGACGAATGCAGCTGATGCCCTGGGGGCGGGCGGGACGGAACCGCTCGAGCCCGAATAGGAAGGCTATCAATGCGACCTGAGCGGCGAAGGTCTCCGCCATGTTGATCGCCGAATTTGTCCACGTCACGCCACTGCCCCTCGTGTTATTGCCCAGAACTCCCCGGAGCTGCGTCACTCCCGCGAACGCCTCGAGATTCGCGGATGATTACGTGATCTTCGAAGGCTAGGCTCTCTTGAATTGGCGAACCAGTTTGACCTCCGGACTGCGCTGTGAAGCCACCTGGGCATATTCGATCGGGCTTTTACGCATGTGCCGGCGGAACATGCGTGCAAAATAGGACGCATCCGTGAATCCCGCAGTGATCGCAATCTGAGTGACTGACGGGTGCGGCGCCTCGAGCATCTTGCAGGCGGTCTCGATGCGTAAGCGCATCACGTACTCTCGGCAACTGCAGCCGAAGCTGTTGCGAAAGAGCCGGCTGAAGCTGAAGCGGCTCATGCCGCACTCGCGCGCGAGCTGCGAGACGCTGAGCCGCGTCGTGTGATCGCGGCGTAGGTTCTCAATGATCTGTTGCATCACCGCTTTCTCGGTACGGCCAGGTGCTTGTTCACTGGACGCCTGCGGCAACATTGCACCAGGACGTTCGATCTGCCGGCCCACCGCCTCGCGGCGCCGCGCGACTTTGGCAAGCTGCTCCAGATTCGATTTCAATTCGCGTAGCGGCACCGGTCTCACAAGATAATTCCAGACGCGTGCGCGGAAGGCCCAGATGGCCAGATCTTCGCTGTGTGTCGAAGTGATCATTAAGATCGGTACGCTGGGATGAAGGCGCTTGACGCTCTGAAGCAGATGCAGTTGCTCCGCGACAGGATTGTCGAACTCGAACACGATAATATCGGGCTGCGCCTTGCTGATTGCGGTTAAGGCGTTACGCGATTCGGATACGGTTACCTGGCAGAGCCGTTTACATTGTTCGAGCAGTTCTGCGGGAGAACCGTTAGAGGCACACAAAATCCACTGTGCACGTAGTGAGGCAGTCAAATTAACCTCCTACTTCGTTTGCTTCCATGGGTGGTGCTCGTGCCATTCAAGTATGCGCAAGGGTGCGCACCAGGAACTCGACACCTGTTACTTGAAATAGCTCGCACAAACATCCCTTGCGCCTGATCGTTAAAGTCTTGTTCTGGTCGATTCTTACCAGGTCGGGGAATACCTGACCGTGACGTACGGCACAATCTTACAGAAAAAAACCAATTAAGCGATCTGTGAACTACGCCGGTCGATAAATGGTGCGGCGCAAACGCATTCGCGCAGTGCGCAGCACATGATTTTCAGGTTCGGAACAGTGCGGTAATAAGCACTGCGTCTGGGCTTTCGTCAAATTCGCACGAATGTGCTGGGATCGCGCACAAAACTTACATCCCTTTTTTTTCGTTAATGCCTAAATCCACCATGGGATGAAGACCTACATCGGCATACAGGAAACGCCTACATCGAGTTTTGGGGCGAATGCTTCCAGCCGTCGTAAGTCGTCAACACTCGTTGGGCTGATTCAGAAACATGTTTTTGTCATAACCAAGAGATGAGGTGGATCAAATGAAGAAATTAATCGTTGCGTTTTTGAAGGACGAGGAAGGCTTGACCATGGTCGAGTACGCCATTGCCGGCGCGTTGGTTTCAATCGCTGCCGTCACGGCGTTCACCGCTTTGGGAACGGCAGTTGCGATAAGAATCACCGCCCTCGTAACGGCAGTCAATAGCTAAGTTCTCCGTCGGTAGGGAGCCGCCGGTCAAGCTTTCGCACATCTTGCGACACACTTGCGGCTCCTTATCGAATTCTCGCGTGCGGAAACTTTTTTTCACAACCGGAACATGATGGGTAAGTCAAATGAAGACATTTATCGTTGCATTTTTGAAGGACGAAGAAGGCTTGACGATGGTCGAGTACGCCATTGCCGGCGCCTTGGTTTCAATTGCCGCCGTCACGGCATTCACCGCTTTGGGAACGGCAATCGCCATCAAAATCACCGACCTCGTGACCGCAGTAAATTCTTGAGCTTGCACACGGTGGGGAGCCGCAAGTCAAGTTTTCGCAGTGTGGCGGGACAGACTTGCGGTTCCCATGTCACGGCCGCCCTCAGCCAACCGTATCTATGAGCCTTTATGCATAACCTCGTCCTTTTAGCATTGCTGTGCTCAATCCTCGCTGTCGCGGTCTACGGCGACGTCCGCAGGCACCGTATTTCAAACACGCTGAGCCTGCTCGGTCTCATGGCAGGACTCGGGCTGCAATACCTTGGGAGCGGGTTGCACGGGGTTACGTCAGGGTTGCTCGGGGCCGGAGTCGGACTCGCGTGCTTCGCTCCGTTCTATTTGCTGCGGGCGATGGGAGCCGGGGACGTCAAGCTCTTGGCCGCGGTTGGCGCCTTTCTTGGTCCTCAAGGCGCATTTTATGCGGCTCTGTTCTCGTTGCTCGCAGGCGGACTGGCCGCAATCGGTTACGTGTTGTGGTGCGCCTTGCGTGCCTCTGTCAGCAGTTTTGTGCACCAGGGCTTCGCCGCGGCCGGTGCGGGGGCAGTGATCGCTGCGCAGATCGCGCGACGCGACCGATTGCCCTTCGCCTTGCCGATTGCCATCGGCGGCATTGCCGCTTGCTGGTACCTAACCGACTTCTCCGCCGGAGCTGCATGGCTACGAGGTGCGCTTACATGAATGCTACTACGAGCGCCGTGGCTGACTTGATCGGTCCGGTCTTAAGCCGACTGGCCGGGCTCGCACCGCGACCCGTCAGTCTGGAAGCAACCGGGCTGGCGCCGGAAATGCTAGCGGATCTCGTATTGAAGCACTTGCTGCGCGGCGGCTCGCTGACGAGTGCGGTGCTCGGCGAGCGGCTGGGACTCGTAGGACCGGTGCTGGAGCCGATTGTGCAGTTCCTGCGGCAAGAGGGAAGGCTCCAATTGCAAGCCCGTGCGAACTTCGACAACGAGGTGCGGTTGTCGCTAACTGAGCGCGGCCGTCAGGGTGCCCACGATGCGTTAAAACGGTGCGGATACGTCGGGCCGGCACCGGTTCGGCTCGAGACCTACACTCGCGTGGCAGGCACTCAAACGGTTCCGCGTCGCAGCCTCGCGCGCGAGAGCGTGAGCCGCTCGTTTCGCGACATCATCATGACCGACGAACTCTGCGATCGTCTCGGCGTCGCCTTGGCCTCCGGGCGTGCAATTTTCATCTACGGACCCGCCGGCAGCGGCAAAACCTATATCGCTTCACGGTTGATTACCGCTTTATCCGGAGAAGTGTTGATTCCGTATTCTGTCGCGGTGAACGATAAGATTATTCGCGTATTCGATGCCGCGGTGCACGAGCGGATCGATCTTCTCGAAGGCAATCGACGCCTGCTGTTGGCGCAAGGATTCGATGCGCGTTTCGCACTGTGCGAGCGCCCGATGATCATCGTGGGCGGCGAGCTGACCGAGGATATGCTGGACGTCCAGTTCAATGGCGCCACGGCTGAATACAACGCGTCACTGCAAATGAAGGCAAATGGCGGTGTGCTCGTGGTCGATGATTTGGGACGGCAGCGATTCTTGCCGCAACGGCTGTTCGACCGCTGGATCGTGCCGCTCGAGCAGCAGGTCGACCACCTGGCCGCCGGCGTGGATGCGCGCTTTGCAGTGCCGTGCGATGCGGTCATCGTATTCTCGACCAATCTAGAGCCGACGGACCTAGCGGACGATGCTGTGCTGCGGCGTCTGGGCTACAAGATCGAGCTTGGGCCGCTGTCGATCGATTTATATACGCGGGTTTGGGACGCTGTTTGTGACGAGATGCACGTTGCCTTTGATCTAAAGCTGCTCAACTACGCGTTGACGAAACTGTATCCCGCGTCAGGCCGACCGCTGCTGGCCTGTCATCCGCGCGATCTGATTTGCATGGCGCTCGACAAGGCTGCCTACGATGAGCGCACCGGTCGGTTCGATGTCGACGACCTACGATGGGCTTGGTCGAATTATTTCTTATCCAATGAATCTCGCGGCAGTGCCGCGACGTCGAGGTGATACTTGGCTCGAGGTAGAGGACCCGTTCTTATTGTGACCTCGCTGCTGCTTGCCGGCGGCGCGGCCTGGATGGCGAACAAATGGCTCACTGCGCGGGCGACGCCCGTGCCTGTTGTCGCAAACACTCATATTCTGACGGCAGCGATGAATCTGACGGTGGGCACGAAGGTGGAGGGCCGGCATGTGGCGACCATCGAGATGATTCCCGGCCAAGAGCCGGCGGGCACTTTCCGCGATTTCAAGGAAATCGAAGGCAAGGTGACGACCGTGAACGTCCCGGCAGGCCAGATGCTGATGGCGCCGATGTTCGGCAAGGAAGGAGAAAGCGCGTTGGCCGCAGTGGTGGCCAAAGACAAGCGCGCAGTCACAGTTCGCGTCGACGACGTGGTCG
>Ga0193729_1001859_pt1 | contig 10657 bp, 7 predicted proteins | sample U1c2metaG_FD_143036 | JGI IMG/M metagenome (GOLD analysis project Ga0193729, IMG submission 143036) | Soil microbial communities from a riparian zone of the East river system, Colorado, United States - U1c2 | ecosystem: Environmental > Terrestrial > Soil > Riparian zone | place: USA: East River... | reverse complement strand
ATGCGGGCAACGCGATGAGCACAAGCGGCAGCGAAAAAATCAGCCCAGCAATAATGGCAATCGCCAGCGGCTGTTGCATTGCCGAACCCTGACCAATCCCTAGCGCGAGAGGCAATAAAGCCAAAATTGCCGCGAACGTTGTCATCGAGATCGGGCGCATGCGGTTGATTCCGGCGAGGATGAAACGGTCGTTGCTCGCAGGCAGATCGCGGAACTCCGAGTAATAGAAAATCGTGATCTCGGTGACGATGCCCACGATCATGGTCATGCCCATGCGCGAGGTGATGTTGAACTCGGTGCGCGTGACCCAAAGGCCAAGAAAAACTCCGGCGACGGCAAACAACGGAATGAGCAACATGGCAACCGCGACGCGAAAACTTTCGTAGAGAAAGAGCAAGAGCAGAAACACAAGGACGATGGCGGCGAGTAAAATGATCGTGAGGCCTCGAAAGGCGATCTGTTGCTGTTCGTAAAGGCCGCCGAAGGTGTAAAGGACGTTACTTGGAATCACTCTGGAACTCGCGAGCTTGCTTTTGACTTCCTTCACGGTGGAGCCGAGATCGCGTCCGCTGATGCGAGCGGTTACCGCGACCATGCGTTTGAGATCATCGCGCATGATCTCGGGTTGGCCGCTCAGGGGAGTGAGCGTGGCCACGCGTTTAAGTGGAAACAGGTGGCCATCGGGCGCGCGCAAAAGGAGATTGTCGACGTCGCGGATAGTTTCCCGCACGTCGCGCGGGATCCACACGCGCACGCCGATCAACTTCGGGCCCTGTTGAATGCGGGTGGTGACGTTGCCCGTCAAAAAATCATTGAGCGCTTTGGTCACCGCCTCTGGGTCCATGCTTTCGAGCGCGACCTTTACCCGATCGACTTGGATGTTGAGCGCGTCGCCTGCCGGCACGATGCCGCTTTTCACCTCGACGACACCGCCAACTTTCGAAATCGTATCAGCCACTCGCGGAGCGAGCGTGCGCAAGAGTTGGTCGTCGTCAGAGTAAAGTTTGATTTCAATTGGCTGCGGCACACTCGTGAGATCGCCGATCAAATCTTCCATCAATTGCAAAGTCTCGATCTGAAGGCCGGGGATGTGTTTTTCGATCTCGGTGCGGACATCGTCCATCACTTCTTCGATCCCGCGGCGCGGAAACGGTTTTAAACGAATGAAAAAGTCGCCCGTGTTCGCTTCGGTGATGCCGCCGCCCAGCTGCAATCCAGTCCGGCGCGAATAGGTCTGCACTTCCGGCGTTTCTTGCAGAACCGATTCCACCTGGCGAAGAAGGCGATCGGTTTCCGCGAGCGACGTGCCGGGCGGCGAAATGTAGTCGAGAATGAATCCGCCTTCGTCCATCACGGGCATGAAGCCAGAGCCCACATTTTTAAATGCGACAAAGCCGAGCAAGAGAAGCGGAATCAAAAACACGATTACGAACCGCGGTTGACGGAGAAGGCGCTGCATCTTCTCGCGATAAACTTCGTGCACGCGACGCGTGAAAGTCCCGCGCTCTTCGATCTCGGCGTCTTTTCTTTTCAACAACGTCGCGCACAGGATTGGCACGGCCAGCCACGCCACAACGAATGAAATGATGAGACTCGACGCCATCGTGAGAGAGAGCGCCTTGAAAAATGCCCCGGTCACGCCGGTGAGAAACGCCAGCGGCGTGAAAATGATGATCGTGGCGGCGGAAGAACCGGCCAATGGACTAGTGAACTCGCTCGCTGCGCCCAGCACGCGCGAATGCGGATCGGTTTCGCGCGTACCGCGGACGCGCCGGACGATATGTTCCACCATCACAATAGCATCATCAATGATGAGTCCGATGGCAGCCGCCATGCCGCCGAGTGTCATGATGTTGAAACTCATTTTCAGCACGTAAAGGAGCAGGATTGTGGCAGCGAGCACGACAGGTACCGTCAAGGTTGCGATCAAGGTGACTTTCCAGTCGCGCAGAAAAACGAGCAGCACGAACGCGGCGAGAATGATGCCGATGAGCACCGCATCACGGGTGCTGTGTTCTGACGCGGTGATGAGATCGCTTTGATCGTACCAGCTTGCGATTTTGACTCCGTCTGGAATTTGTTTCTTCATCTGGCCGAGCTTCGCCTTGATCCCACCTGCAATCTCCACTGTGTTTCCGCTCGGCTGTTGATAAACTTGGAAGAGCACGGCGTCGTGACCATCGGCGGTCACCCGAATCCATTGCGGCTCGGACGAATGTTCGACCCTGGCCACATCATCGAGCAAGACCACGCCATCCGGCGTTGAGCGCAAGACGGTATGCTCGATCTGCTCGAACTTTTGAAAACGCGTGTCCGAAACGACCAAGTAAAGTTTGTTGTATTGCTCGAGACGTCCGACCGCGACAAGAACGTTCGAGGCGGAGAGCGCGCTCGCCACTTCGGCCAACGTCATCTTAAACGATTGCAACTTGTCTGGATCGACGGTCACCCGATATTCTTCGACCCGCCCGCCTTGGACGCCGACGCGCGCGACTCCCTGAACGGTGGAAAGCGCCGGGCGCAAAGTGTAAAGCGCGAGATCGCGTAGCTCGACCAAAGAGTGCGAATTCGAGGTGAGGCTGTAAGCGATTACCGGAAATACCGTCGGATCCATGCGCTCAACTTCGAACGACGTGCCGGGGGGCAGGCTCGGCAGAATCTTATTCACCTGCGATTGGGACTGGAGCATGGCCGAAACCATTTCTTCGCCCCAATCGAAGTTGACGGAAATTTCCGCCGTCCCGCGGCTGGTTGTCGATCTTACGTTGCGCACACCGGGAATCGCGCGCACGGCTTCTTCGACCGGCGTGGTTACTTCAACCGCCATCTGCTCGGCTGGCCGATCACCCGCATCGAGTGTAATGCGGACGCGCGGGAAACTGATTTGCGGAAAAAGCGCGACCGGCAGGGAAAAACTTGCAAACGCGCCGGCCAGCGCGAACGCGCCGAGCAAAAACAAAATGGAACGCGCATGGCTGTGCGCCCACGCGGTAAAGTTCATTTTTGAATTTCCACTGCCATGCCGTCTTCCAATTCGTAATTGCCGACGGTCACGACCGGATCACCTTCGTGCAGATCTTCCGCAATCAGCTGTATTTCCTTTGGAGTTTCCGCGCCAATTTTGACCGCGTGCTTAACTGCCCGATTGTTTGCCACCGTGAACACTTCGTATTCACGGGACTCGTTAGGCAAAACCGCCGATCGCGGCACAACGAGCGCGTCTTTTTCAGTGCGCTGAATCTCCCCGCGAACGTAGCTATCGAGTAACAGCTTCGTTCCTTCCGGCAATGCTACGTAAACATCAACAAGGCGCGTCGCCGGATCGACGCGCCGCGTCACCAGGCGGATGGAACCTTCGACTTTGGCAGCGGTCGGATCATTGACCGGAAAGATGATGATTGGTGCGCCGTCTTGGGCGGCCGAAAGATCTTCCGGTTCCAGGCCGAGTTTCACTTCAATCTCACTTTCAGCAACGATCTCAATCAGCGGACTCCCCGCGGCGACAATTTGACCGTCCTGCACATTCACTTTGGCAATCACGCCGGCCATGTCGGAGTGAATGCGGTTATCGCCTCCGGCTCCGGCGCGTTGCAAAGTGGTGAGCTGCACTTCGGCGTCACGCGCGGTTTTTTCCGCCGCGCTCAAGTCCTGATTGGTGGCGAGCTTCAAATTGAAACGTTCTTGCGTTTGCTTGAGTTCCTTCCGCGCAGCTTCCGCGGCGTTTTTAGCTTGTTGAAATTGCACTTGTGCCCCGGGACTGAGCTCCATCTCAATCAAGGGATTGTTCTCTTGCACGAATTGGCCGGGCGCGACCAGGATGTGTCGCACGCGCGTCTCAAACGCGACCGAAACGGAATGCGTTTTGCCCGGCTGCGCGACAACGCTTCCGTAAACGGTCACTTTTTCAGCGATCGTTTTCCGTTCCACTTTCACGACCTGCACCTGCGCGACTCGACCAGCGGCCTTCTCCTTTTTCCCAAAACCGAATCGTTGCGCAGTCCAGACGAGCGCAGTGATAATGGTGATGAGTACGAGCGCGCCGATGATAATTCGCTTCTTGTTCATTTGGCGTTTAATGCGGCATTCGATGGCAGATAACGGCCGGAGGTAATCTCAAGCGCAGTGTTTGCCTCGAGCAACTGCTCCTGCAACTTGATCAGCTGAATTCTTTTTTGCAGCAAGTTGTTGCGCGCAGTGTAATAACTCAGCACATCGGCGTTGCCCTGTTCGCGCGCTTTCTGCGCGGAATCGACCAGCCGCTCGAGCACGGGCAACGCTTCCTGCCCAGCGGCTACTTGTCGATCTAACGCGCGAATGTCGGCGATTGCCACGGCAATGTCGGAACGTGCTTCGAACACGCGCTGGTTGTATTCGTCCAGTAATCTTTGCCGCGTGGCGCGCTCAGTCGCGATAACACCCTGGTTCCGATCAAAGATTGGAACGTCAACCGCGACATTGAAACCGCTACTCTGCACATTCGTATTGTCCTTGGCGCGCACAAACGCCAACGACATCTTCGGGAATTGTGCGAGAATGGCGGCACGGACGGTCGCATCCTGGCTCTCATAACCTTGCTGCAATCCAAGAAGATCAAGGCGACGCGACTCAATGTTGTAAAGTAAATCGTGCTCGCCCGGAAGATCGAGATGGGTGGGAAGCGTGAGCCCGTCACGCAAGCGCACCTTCACTTGCGATTCCACTCCCAGTATCTTGTTTAAAGCAAGTCGCTGTCGCTCGAAATCTTGCTCAAGCGCGAGCATGGTCGCCCGCGAATCCTGGCTGGCCGATTCGACCGCCGCGAGATCAAGTACCGTTTTCTCATGTGCGTCCACCGCCTGCCGCACGGCATCAGTGCTTTCCTGCAATCCTCGGTTTCCTTCACGGGCCTGCGCAACCTGAGCGTCCAAGGCAATGACGCGGTAAACGGCTGTTCGCGCATTTTCCGCCATCTGCCACTCCTGCCATGCAATATCCAGATCTACCGAGCCGAGATTCTTCCGCGCAGCCGTCTGTTTCGGCAAAAAGGGAACGAGCGCGCTGAATTCCCAGCCTGCGCTCAAATTGTAGGCAGTGACCGCACCAGTGGTGTTCCCTCCGGTGACGTAGTCGCGCGCGTAGGAAACGACGACATTCGGCAAAATCCGGGCTTGGATCAATTGCGCCACGGCGAGTCCGCGTCGATCGCGAATGGCGCGCAAAGCAGGATTTGAATAAAGGGCGATCGTCGCCGCTTCATCCGGACCGATTCCAGTGCGAGGGTCCAACGACAGTGGGCAGGGCGAAAGATGTTCAAAGCGCGCTTCAGGGATCCTCACCGGTGCCTCGAGGGCAGCACCCAGTCGCCTTTCCGACTGAGCCCGCAGGACCGCGATCGCCACTACAAAATTAAGGAAACAACCTAGAAAGATTTGGAACCTAATCGGAAGGAATCGCATTGCCGATGACGAGTATCGTTAAAAAAACCTTACACGCGACCTCGCGTTAGTTAATTTCGTTCCTGCGTTGAACTACGGCGGCGACATCTAAATCGCGCGTCGAATCGGACCGGTCGAGTTGGACTTCGAGAGCGGTTATAGTTTTTTCGAGGACTCGATCGACGAATGGATTTACGGATTCGCCGCCGGCTGGCCAATCTCCGATAGGCTGAAAGTTCTCGCGGAGTTGTCCGGGATCGCGTCACGAACTTTTGGCACAGATCAGCTCATATTGAATTTTGGAGCGCGGCAAAGCTTACGCGAAATACATTTGCATCACGACCTCGGCATCGAGCACGCCGCACTCCAAATCGAACAAGATGCTGAGTCGTGTTCGGTCGCCTAGCGGCGCAAGAGCAGCAGACCGATTATCGCCAGAGCAATTCCGGTGAGCCGCGACCAGGAGGCCGGTTCACGAAAAAATAAGATTCCCGCGATCGCCATGATCGCCGCGCCAACCGCGAGAATGATCGGTACGGCCGAGAGTGGCCCGCCTTTTTGGAAAAGAAGGAAAAACGCAATCGTACCGGCGCCGACGCAGATCCCGGTGAGAACTGAATAATTAAAACCCGGCATGCTAAATTTCTGGTTCCACCGCCCGCTTACCCAAAGAAATGCGAGATAAAGCAAGATCGACAATGCAGCCGTTGCTTCGACGACGAACCCGCCAAGTCCATCGCCAATGCGTTCGGAGGCAAGACGTGTAAAGATTTGATGTGCACCGTAAAGAGCGGCCGCGACGACCGCATACCAAAACCATGCTGTCACAAAAGTGGACCTTAAATCATGAGATGGATCACTCGCGAGAAAATTAAAGTCGATCGCGTTGCCTGTCCGTGGTTGATCCGAAATTTTATCGATCGTGAGGCCGAGTTTGTCTTTCTGCCGCACGACACCGATTGGGCAAGGATTGACAACGGAATTGTATTCGACGTGCCGAATTGCGAGCTTGGTCATCATGGCGAAGACGTTTCGTTCAATTCGATCTTGAAAAAATACAAACTCACCGATCCCGCGCTCGTTCTGCTGGGCGAAATTGTGCGCGCGGCCGATTCCCATCCGAGCAATCCACATGCAGCCGGCGAAGGGCTGCGCTGGATTGCCAGCGGCTTCGGCAAGCTCGGGCTGAGCGATCACGAAATTCTCGAGCGCGAGTTTATCGCTTACGACGCGCTTTACGCCGAATGCAAACGCCGGGTCAATCAGGCGTAAGTGGAGGAACGAGCTCCAACAAGTGCATCGATTCGCGTCGCGGAGCTCCGCCTCCAGGGAAGGGCGGTCTCCGGATCACCGCGGCTGGCTGGGCGCCGCTCCTTGTAATTTGAATAGCGCCGTCGCATTCTGAAATGCGAATGCAGACGCCGGACCCGCAAAATGTAAGTCGCTTCCGGAAGTTCGCGGATTTTTTCGGCCTTAAACGCAATCTCATCGTTTTGCTCGTCGCCATTTTCGTAATTGGCGCGGGCGAGGAGCTGTGGATGCGTTTTGTACCGAAATATCTGCAGGCGCTCGGCGCGGGGGTTTTTGTTATCGGTCTCTACGACGCGCTGAGGACGTTGCTCGGCGCGATTTACGCTTATCCCGGCGGAGTACTTGCCGATCTCTGGGGACATCGGCGTGTGTTCATCATTTTTAATTTGGTTTCAATCGCTGGTTACGCGCTCGTTCTGCTCGTTCCGCATTGGGGCGCCGTCATCGCTGGAATGTTTCTGTTTCTTTCATGGACTTGCTTTTCGTTGCCCGCGACGTTTTCACTGGTCGGCGCGACGCTGGCCGCAAATCGCTACTCGATGGGCATCGGCGTCCAGTCGGTGATCAAACGCTTGCCGATCATGATTGCGCCGTTCTTCGGCGGAATATTGATCGACCACTTCGGCGTCATCGTCGGCGTGCGGATCGCGCTCCTCATTTCAATCTTGCTCTCCGCGGCCACAATTTTCGTGCAATGGCAGTTGCGCGAAGAGCCAAAGGATGAAGTTAAGAAAATCGAGCGCTGGAATTTTTGGCGAAGCTTGGGCGAATTCAATTGGCCGATGCGGCGATTGCTTTTGAGCGACATCCTGATCCGCTTTTGTGAGCGGATTCCCTATGCCTGGGTGGTGATCTTTGCGATGGATTATATCGGCATGAGCGGGAGAGAAATAGGGATGCTCACGACGGTGGAGATGGCGGCGGCCACATTGTGCATCATGCCCGCTTCTTACTTTGCCGATAAGTTCCAACGCGAACCATTCGTCGTCATCACGTTTATCATGTTCGCGCTCTTTCCGATCAGCCTGCTGCTCTCGCACGGTTTCACAACGCTTGCTGTCGCATTTGCCATCCGCGGATTAAAGGAATTTGGCGACACATCGCGCAAAGCACTCATCATCGGCTACTGCGAACCGGAGCGGCGCGGACAAATGGTCGGCACGTATTATCTGGTGCGCGATCTGATCGTGAGCGCAGCAGCAATCGTCGGTGCATGTCTTTGGAAACTGGGTCCGAGGCTTAATTTCCTCGCCGCAGCGGCTCTCGGTCTGGCCGGGACACTTTTTTATGTTCGAAGCGTCCGCCAAGCGCGCGTTATGGCGTCGCCGATTATGTTGTACGGTCGGAAGCGATCGCGCTCAGCGAACGAAAACAGGTAGAGATGTGGATTCATTCGCTCCCGCTCATTCGGTCTGCGGCTGGCCCAGCCATGTCGCGGCGACTCCGCTCGCTCCATTCTCGACTCCGCGCGATGTGACAAAGAGGCATTCGACATGACATATTAAACGAGATGCCGGTCATGCTTTTTCGTCTTGCAGCAGCGCTTTGTTTTCTGGCGGTCGCGCTCGGCGCGTTTGGCGCGCACAGCCTAAGATCGACAATCGAAAGTCACGGTATGATCGAGGTCTGGAACAAGGCGGTGCTTTATCACTTCCTGCACGCGGTCGCGCTGTTCGTGCTCGCGCTTCACGGCGCGGCCAATCGCGGCGCGTGGTGGCTGCTTTTCGCCGGCATTTTTCTTTTTAGCGGGAGCTTGTACATGATGGCGTTGATCCCGCAGGCGCGGGACTGGCTCGGCGCGATCACGCCGCTCGGCGGGTTGTGTTTCCTCGCCGGCTGGGCGTGGCTGATTGTTATGCCGAAACTGTAGAGGCAGCCGTGTCCGCCAATCGCACGGACTCGTCCCGTGGCAAGCTGGGCTGCTCTGTCACGAGTTTCGCAGGCGACACGCCCATTCGCTTCGCTCAGGGCAAGCTCCGTCGCTACAGGAGAGAACTTGTTTCGGCGGCCTGTTTCTTTGATATAATCGCAGCAGATGTTTAGCGCTTTGCTCGAGACGCGAAATGCGGCCGGGGTCACGGTGGTTGTATTCATCGGGACATTTCTTATTGCGCTGGCGATCGGCCGTTTGCTCAAGCGGCGCGCCGGCGTGCGGCTCGGTCTCCTTTTCCGTCTCTTCTGTCTCGCGCTTGCGTTTTACACCGCGATGTGGGTGTACGGGGTGCCGCTCCAATTGCGTACCCATATCGGCTCGGCCGCTGCGCTGTTGAGCACTGCCTTCATCGTCGCGCTGGTCAATCGTTACGTTTGGGATTTCTATTTCGAAAAAAAACGGCAGACGCCGATCCCACATTTTCTTCGTGAAGTTGTCGCGGGCGTCATTTTCCTGGTCGCGCTTCTGCTCGTTCTTTGGTACGGCTATCACGCCGAGCACTGGTTGACAGGGTTGCTTGCCGGCTCCGGTGTGGCCGCAATCATTCTCGGATTCGCCGGTCAAAATCTTTTCGGCGGGATCATCGCCGGCATATCGCTACAGATCAACCGGCCCTATCGAGTGGGTGACTGGCTGCAGCTCGGCGAGCGCTTCGCTGAAGTAATGGAGATCAACTGGCGCTCGACCCGGCTGCGCACGAACGATGCCATCTATCTCGACATTCCAAACAACGAGATTGTTAAACAGACGATCGTCAATCTCCATTATCCGACTGAAGTCCACGCTATGCGTATCCGTGTCGGGCTCGAGTATCGGGTGCCGCCCAATCTGATAAAGGACGTGCTGGCCCGTGCGGCTTCGAGCGCCAACGGAGTCCTGGCTCACCCGCCAGTGAAAGTCTTCTTGGTCGATTTCAGCGACTACGCCGTCATTTACGAGATCAAGTTTTACATGGGTAATCACGCCCGAATCAACGAGATCAACGACGCTGTGCGCACCAACGTCTGGTACGAGCTTAAACGGCAACGGCTTACCATCCCGTTCCCCGTTCGCAAGCTGCAGTTAGAGCGCCATGTCGGATCTTTGGTGCAAGAAGATCACGCAGAGGCCCGCGCCATTTTGCGTAACGACCGGCTCTTTCAATGCCTGCCGGATGGTCATCTCGAAAATTTGTTAAGGAATTCGAAGCTGGATCACTTCGGACGCGGCGAGGCCGTAATCGAAGAAGGCGCGGAGGGCGAGTCACTGTTTATCCTGTTGCGCGGCACGGCCCACGTGACCGTCGTAAAACAGGGAACGAACGTCCGGGTAGGCGGTTTGCGCCCGGGCGATTGCTTTGGAGAGATGTCGCTCCTGACCGGCGAACGTCGCAGCGCGACCGTGCGCGCGGAAGGCGATTGCTACGTCATCGAAATCAGCAAGCCGGTGATGGCCGAAGTGCTGCGCGATTCTCCGCAATGTCTGGAGCAACTGAGCGAGTTGCTTGCCCGGCGTAAAATGGAAAACGAAGGCATTCTGAAAGACGCAGCTATCCCGGCCGATCAGGCAGGAAAAGCCCGCGAGTACAAAGCGTCATTTTTGAAGCGGCTGCAGTCGGTTTTCGAATTATAACTTGCCAGGTTCGCCGCGGCGAGCTCAGCGTAAGGCGTCCGAGAGACGTCTGCATGGCATCGCCCAAAGAGCGACGGCTACAATAGCCTTTGCCAGCGAGCCAATTCTTCATAGAGTCGTGCGCTTCATCGCGAAGCGGTCATGATGCTGTTTGCCCTAAGCCTTCTCAATTCCGGCGTGCCATTGTCGATGTTGTGCGCGGTCATCGGTCTCGTCTTCGCTTTCTTTTTGATCGCGACCGTCATTCGCAAATCGGCGGGCAACGAGCGCATGCGCCAGATTTCGGCCGCGGTGCAGGAAGGCGCGAAAGCTTACCTGAATCGACAGGTAGTCACGATCAGCGCGATCGCGGTTGTCATTTTTCTTCTTCTTTTCTTTTTTAGAGATC
>Ga0193729_1001858_pt1 | contig 10660 bp, 8 predicted proteins | sample U1c2metaG_FD_143036 | JGI IMG/M metagenome (GOLD analysis project Ga0193729, IMG submission 143036) | Soil microbial communities from a riparian zone of the East river system, Colorado, United States - U1c2 | ecosystem: Environmental > Terrestrial > Soil > Riparian zone | place: USA: East River... | reverse complement strand
TTCCAGGTAACGGCATCCACGGCGCAGCGCGACATTCAGATACTGAGACCCCCGTCAATCGCGAAGGCCACGCCGGTCACAAATCCCGCGGACGGTGAGACCAGATACAGTGCGGCCTGAGCGATCTCCTCCGCAGTTCCGAATCGCCCCATCGGCTGGCGGGCGATGAAGCGTTTACGGGCTTCCTCCGGATCAGGGAACGCGTCAAGGCGCTGCGCAAGCGACGGCGTTTCGACCGTGCCGGGGCACAAGCAATTAACTCGTATGTTGTCGCGGACGTAATCGAGGGCCATCGATTTAGTAAGTCCGATCACTGCCGCCTTCGTGGCGGTGTAACACGCACGATCCGTCACCGCGCGCAACGCCGTTGCTGAAGCGGTATTGAGTATGACGCCCCCGCCCCCCGCCTTCATGAGCGGAATGACAGCATGGCAGAAGAGATACATACTCTTCACGTTGATCGCCATTGCGCGGTCCCACTGCTCTTCGCTAATCGCCTCAAGTTTGCCGGTTGGAACAATACCCGCATTGTTAAACAGAATGTCAACGCGCCCGACTTTTTGCATTGTGGAGCGGAGGACGTTGTCCACCTGATCCCGTTGACTCACATCCGCAACCACTGCAAGACATTCGCCGCCCGCTCGTCCGATCTGAGCGGATATCTGGTCCAGGAGTTCGCGGTCGATGTCGACCGCCACGACTCTTGCTCCCTCCCTCGCGAACAATGCGGCGGACGCAGCGCCGATTCCTGCCGCCGCTCCGGTGATGATCGCCGTCTTATTCTGAAGATTCATTTGTGGGTTGCTGCCCCCGTACCACTCTCCTGGAAGCCCATTCCACCGGCAGGCACAAGCATGCCGCCATCTACGAGCAACGCCGCGCCAGTGATGAAGGATGCCATGGGAGACGCAAGATAAGCGATGGCATCAGCCACCTCTTCCGGCTTCCCAATGCGACCCAGTGGATGCATGTGATTGCAGGTTTGTATCACTTTTTCGGGATCGGCTGATAATCCAGCCGCCCATCGGAGCATGGGAGTGTCAATCGTGCCGGGACACACGCAATTCACTCGAACGCCCCTCTGTGCATAATCGAGCGACATAGCCCGAGTTAATCCCAGCAAGCCGTGCTTCGAGGCCACATAGGCGACAGAGTTACTAATTGCCGACATGCTCTGCACCGACCCAACGATCACGATGGCACCACCGCGCTCGACCATGAATGGAACGGCATATTTCGCAACCAGGAAACATCCCTTGAGGTTGATTCCCATCAACCTGTCCCACTCTTCTTCGCTGGTTGTTATGGCGTCCCCATAAAGCTGAATGCCGGCGTTGCTGACCAGTATGTCGATTGCTCCGTACTTCTTGACCACGGCATCAACGGCTTGCGACACTTCTTTGCCGACACTTATATTGCATGGAAAGAACTCACAGACATGCCCGTTCTTCGCGATCGCGGCAGCACTTTTCGGCCCGGCATCGCGGTCAATGTCGAGGATAGCAACCGACGCTCCGAGGGCGGCAAGCTTTCGCGCCGTGGCTTCCCCAATTCCCATGGCGCCGCCAGTCACGATAGCGACTTTGCCTGTGAAATCAAGGTTCATTGGGCGTAACCTTGCCTGATGCGCGGCGTGGTGTGAAGTCTGAGAGTGAGCACCTGAAAGGGTTTGATCGGAACGCTGAGATCTTTGCCTTGAATTCTAATTTCGGCATGGTTCTCTTCCAGCAAGTTGCACAGCCAGGCTCGCTCGAACGTGAGAAACGGGCTGCGTATCCTGATGTCTGATGCCTCGCCCGCTGTGTCCTGTAACCGAAGGATTGTTCCATCGCCATCTTCCGCGCGTTTCCACGTGAGCAAGCTGACTCCTGGATTCTCGACTTCCAGTAAGCTGGCTTCTTGATTTGGCAACAAAGAGGAATCCTGCGTACCGGGCACATCATCCCGTTCGAGAGGGGTTAGTGCTTCCAATCCGAAGTGTGTCAGCGACGGAGCGTTAAACTGCGCGTTGCTCGTAATGGCGTAGCGAAAGGTGAAATCACCGCCTTGCCATGCAGGAAAATTCGTGCCCCAATAGTTGTTCATGAGCCAGGAGAAGATCGCGCTGCTCTTGGGCGTAAACTCCGCGGGCCATTGGCCGCGAACAATGTCCCCAAACGCAACCAAGGGAGCGTCGAGCGGAACGATGCTCGCAGCCACCTGCGGATTGTATACAGAAGCCCAGGTTGTGGGCAGGTACCATTCACGGCTTCCTCCAGCAAGCTCATCTTTCGCTGGATTTACCCACGCCGCCTGAGAACCATAGGTGAACGCCGGCGTGGTCACGGCGAAAGGAAACGCCACATAGGCGGACTCTCTTCTGAGCACGCGGTCCTTGTGTAAGTGATAAGTAATCAAAATGTCTTTCGTGGAGTTCGGTAACAGGATTTCCATCTGAATCGATGGGGTATTTGGCGCGGATGAACCAAGAGTTGCGACGATCCCAAGGGGGGTTTTCTTCACAGACATCAGCGTTCCCGAAGTCGCCGGATGAACAGTCAATGCGGGAGGCTTCAGTCCAGCTCCAAACCGATAGAGCGAATTTTCTGGATAGTTGTCCCCACCGCTGACATAAAGATACTGGCCAAACTTGTATGGGCTTGACGAATCGACGAGTTCGCGCCCCAATTGTTTGTCAAACACGCTTGTGATCGCTCCGGAGGACGGATCCAGCGTAAGTCGATAGAACTCGTTCTCGAGAATATTCCCTCGAATGTCCAGCGGGGCGGCATGCTCTTTCGCAATCGGCTTAATGGTGTACAGCTTGTATCCAACCGCAGGCACGGAGGCGGCTATGAAGCGTACACGAACATTGCCCGGGCCGAATCCCGGCAGTGAGATTCCTTTACCTTTGTAGAGTATTTGCACGGGAGCCTCAGCGCCGGTTGAGGAATCGACAAGCGTGGTGCCGTCTGGCAAGTCGGTCTCCACGATGCCGGAGCGTGTCCAGTTCAACGAGTTGAAAACAGCGATGGAATTGTCCTTGGTTCTTACCAGCCCTTCGAGCTGGGCCCACCCGCGCTGAATCGATTCGTTGATATCATCGCGCGCCCGCGCTGCGCGAGATCCTTTGAGCGCGATTTGGTCTTCGCTCTGGTGGTGCTCCGGCTGGGTTGTCGCGCTAACGTACGTCCACGTGTGTTCGTCATAGAGAAGCTCGTTACGCCAGGCATCGTCGAGCATAGCCTTGTCGGGAAGCACTCGCGTGTCGATCGAGGAAACAGCAGCACCCATGATCTCGGCTGTTCCGATGCGATGTTGGTTTTCCCGGTGAATGGCGGTATGGGCAGCATCGGAGCCGTATCCATCCTCCCAATAAGGACCGAAGTCGCCTCTGACCACGGGAAAATCGCCCTTCCCCTCGTGCTCGATCTGTTGCATCGCGGTGTGCACCGTAGAAAATTCAAACTTAGGCCAGGCATATTCGTGGGTGAAACTTGCGACGATTTCACTCTGCTCCTTGGCGAGCGGCGTGTTCTCAAGCTGGGTGCCGAAGATGATCGCTGTACTGGCCGTATAGTCCGGACGCGTATATGCCTGCAGAAAAACCGGCAACGAATCGCGGATCGATTCCATTCGCCACGGGCCGCCAAATAGTGTGTGAGCTTGCAGGTAGGCGCGCGAGTACCACATGAGCACGCGGCCGCCATCGGGGCCCTCCCAGTAGAAGGGAGATTTCTCGTTCCAGCGCCCAAGCAGCATCACCGGAGCCCGCCAACTGTTGCTGGCCGCTACAAAATACTTGATGCCCGCGTCATGCAGAACCGAAGCATAGCCCCAGGTGTAGGCTGGAACATCCACAATTTGCGCCGCATCGGCCATCGGCAATTTGTATTCGCGTGCAAGATTGTGCTGGCCATAGAGAGAGCGAGCCAGAGCTTCCCACGATGCATTCCCAGTATGTTGATTGGCAAACTCCGGCGGAATAACGATACTTCCGTCGCGAGCGTGTTCAAGAAACTGTTCTCGTGCCGCCGGGCTGCGTCCGTTCACATATTGATCGGCGACCCAGCTCCCGTCGAGCGTCCAACGAAAATCCGGCGTCTTCTTGATCAAGCCCATTGCCTGGTCGATCGATTGGGAGTGAAGCTCCGCGACTTTCGCAGGGTAATCCGTGAAACCAACATCGAGATGCTCGTGCGGTATGAGTGCAACGGTCCACTTTTTCGCCGGCTCGACCGTCGCGGATGCGGAGAGTTTCCCGATGCGCACCGTTGCCGCGGCGGCGCCGGTCCACTCCGGCACATCAAACACGAGCCGCGCCTCGCCGAATTCGTTGGTTGTCGAGAATGGCCTGCTGAAGGAATGTCTGGCGACCCGAAGTTCCGCAATGTCGTTCCTGGGAAGCGTGGAGGCGCTTATGAAAACGTCCACCACCTCCACAAGCCCCGCTTTCGTTTCGCGATAAAAGATTGTTGGCTCAATCTGAGCGGTAAAAGCATTTACGTTGTATTGCTCCGTATCATCCTGAACCAACTCGAGCGCGTCGTAGATCAGACCGGTATGTCCAGGCGCAATAGCGCCGAGGGAATTTTGTGCCGTGGCCGGATCGTCCAGGGCGGTGAGAATGAACGCGTTCTCTCCTTTCCGAAGCCAGGCAGCGGGAATCGAAATTGTTTTTTCGTCGATGGAGGTCTGGGGAACAAATGTCCCTTCCCAATCGCCAGCGCGAAAATCGAGCTTGGGATGGAAGTAAAAAAAACCAGAATGCCCGTTCACTTCGAGCTTTAGGAACGAGAGACGCGGCGTCTCATAAAGGATCGCGAGTTTCAGTCGGTACACGCCGAGCGGAGCATCGGTCAGCACAAATTTCACCGTGAACGGATGCAGACGCCCACCGGCTATCCAGTTGGCCGGTCCAGGCTGAAAGCGATGCCAATCCTTATCCCTGCTCTGGCCGACCACGAACACGGGATCGCTCTTGGGATCGGAATAGTTGATGTCTTGACTCTTGAATTCGCCCGACGATCCGTCGAAGGTCCCGATTTTCCAGAGCGTTTTTTCGGTGGCGTGCGCGGCCGCAGTCAGGATCACCGACGTGAAGAGAGCGGCCATGGCAGCCTTGCGTATTCTTCTTGTTGTTACCATTTCGGTTGCGTGATCACAGCGCCCCGCCGGCGCGGATCGTCCGTCCAGGCTCCCATCTCTTGTCGCTTGGAAAGTTCATGGTAGCGGGCAAGCTTGTCGCGGTCGAGTTCCACACCGAGGCCTGGACCAGTTGGCACCGCCATTGCGCCGTTCTTATATTGCATCTTGCCACCAACAATGATGTCGTCAGTCAGGTGGTGATAATGCGAGTCCGGAGCGAGCGTCAGATTCGGAAGACAGGCGGCAAGGTGAAGCATGGCAGCTTGCGAGATGCCGAACTCTGCGCCACTGTGCATACCAGCGTCTACACCCATCGCTTCGCAGATCTGGCCTGCGAGTTTGGCACGATGAATACCTCCATACCAGTGCGGGTCAAGCAGGACCACATCGAGCACATCCGCCATGATCGCGGGCGCAAGGTCCTCAAACGCGAACACCGACATATTGGAAGCCAAAGTGACCCACGGCGCCTTTGCGTTTACCCGCTTCATGGCGCGCATCCCCCAAACGGGATCTTCAAGGTACTCCACATTGAAGTCGTGCAAACGTCGGGCAACATCGATGGCCGTGGTCACCGTCCAGACCGCATTCGGGTCGAGCCGGATGCGATGCTTCGGGAATGCCCGACGCAGCGCGATGAATGTATCGACTTCTTCATCCGGAGGAAGAACGCCGTTTTTGTACTTCAATGTCTTAAAGCCATACTTGCTGACGGCTTCTTTCGCAAATTCCACCATTTGCTCGACGGTCGATATTTCGCCAACGCCGTCGTCATTCGCATAGCGATAAAAAAGGTAGGCGGCGAACGGAACCTCGCTCCGAATGCGACCTCCCAGAAGGTCGCATACTGACCGCTTCAGCGCCTTGCCTTGAATATCGAGAATTGCAAATTCAAGTCCGGCAAATCCAAGGATGAAACCAAAAAGTTTTTCTGAACTCGGCGCCGCCACCTTCCAGCGAATTCGCTCGAGGTTCATGGGATCTTCACCGATCAGCAGCGGTTTCAAATCCGCGAGCTGACCGGCGCGGCTGGCGCCGCTGTAGCACTCGCCAAGGCCCGTGATGCCTTCGTCGGTTTCCACCTCTATGACGATGCGAGAAAATCCGGGATGGGATCCAACCGAATATCGCAAGGGCGCTTCAATCGGGATGAAGGCAGGAGTCCAGCGAATGTCGGTAATCTTCATTGCGTCTCCGGTCCGCTAGCGCTGGTTCGCAAGCAGCTGTCCGCGAATGCCAACCCGCGCCCGGCAAATATGCCAGCGGCTCAGGTTCGCAAAATACATCTCGTCAAAATTTGCGCCGCCGAACGCTGCATTCGTGGGGCTGGCAAGCATCGTCCCTTCCGGGTCCCACGCAAACAGCGACACTTTCTCATCCGGCGTCACCCGGTACACGCTGTGCGACGCGTAACAAGTCACGTACAGGTTGCCCTCTGCGTCGAGCGCCGCGCCGTCCGGCACATTATTGAACCCGGCAGCATAAACACGCGCCTTTCCGATCGCTCCCGTATCCAGAAGCGGCACCGCGAGCACATTGTTTCTTGTGCTCTGCACGACGTACAGCGTCCGCTCGTCAGCGCTCAGCGACAGCCCATTCGGAAACGACAGGCCGTCAAGCAGTTGTTCGATCTTGCCGTTCGGTCTTAAGACAAAGAGAAAGCCGTCATCTTTCTTGAACTCGCCGGAATCGCTGAAGTAAAGGTTGCCCTCGCGATCGAACACGGAAAAATTCGGAGTACGAAGGCGATATCGTCCGGCTCTTTCCCAGGAACGAATCGTTTTGCCGGACCGGTTCAGCTGGATCAATGCGCCCAGTTTGAAGTTGCAAACGAACAGCTCCTGGCGCGGGGAGAAGGTAAGTCCGAGATTGAAGCCGCCGAGTGTGGCTACCGTTCGGACCTTCCCTTTTCGACTGATTTTGTAGATCTGGCCAAGTTCGCCGCTGGCCCAAAGGTTCCCGTCAGCATCAAATGCCAGTCCTTCGGGATGGTCGAGCCCTTCCGCAAAGACTTCGAATTTCTGCAATGAAATTTGGGGCTGCATCCTGAGCCGTATCGAAGAAAATCCCGGTTTCACTTGTTTGTCTGACATTTGAACATATATAGTGATTTTGGTCTTGGGTCAAGCATTGGAGGAATCAGGATTGCGGCTCGTTCAATACACGGTGCAGGGCGAAAGTCGCCTCGGCGTGGTGATGGCAGATCGAATTGTCGATGTCGGGAAGGCGGCCGATTCCGCCGGCCGAGACACGAAAGCATTCACCTCGACTCTTGCCTTGCTGGAAGCAGGCGACAAGGCGCTCGCGTTTGTCCGATCGTTGTTTGTCCGACCGTTGAGGGGCGAAAGCAGCGCCGTTCCCTTCTCTGGCGTGCATCTGGCGTGCCCGGTCGCTTCTCGGAAAATCGTCGCTGTCGGTTTGAACTATAAGGATCACGCGATCGAAGCTGGACTCAAGATTCCGAGTGTGCCTTTGTGCTTTGCGAAGTTTACCTCCAGCTTGTCGGGACCCTTCGATCCAATTCAACTGCCCGCAGAGGATTCACAGGTCGACTTCGAAGGCGAATTGGGCGTCATCATTGGCCAGAAGGCTCGGCGTGTAGCGGAGAGCGATGCCATGGGGCACGTTGCCGGCTACGTAGTCTTCAACGATGTTTCCGCGAGAAGATGGCAGTTTGACGATGGCCAGTGGACGCGCGGCAAGTCGTGCGACACATTTGCGCCCAACGGTCCGTTTCTCGTGACAGCCGACGAGGTTCCCGATCCCGGCGCACTTCGAATCACCACGCGTCTCAACGGCGAAATCATGCAGGATTCCAATACGAATCAGTTGATCTTTAACATTCCGAAGATCGTGTCCTATTTTTCCCATAGTTTCACGCTCGATCCGGGCGACCTGATCGCAACGGGCACGCCGGCGGGAGTCGGTTTCTCGCGGAAGCCGCCTGTCTACCTGAACGACGGCGATGTGGTTGAAGTAGAGATTGAACGGATTGGCCGAATCTCCAATCGAGTGCAGCGAGGCTATTGAAATGACTCGGGATAGCCGAGCAGCCGTAAATTTGTAGGACAAAGTTCGGACGGAAGCAAAATGGCGTCATCCCGCGATATCGCAATCACTGCTGGCTGGGCTGAGCCGATTCATCGTGAGACCGTAATGGCCATGGTCGCGCGCAGGATCGAGCAACTCGTGCGCAGCGGCGATCTGAAGGCGGGAGATCGATTGCCCCCGGAGCCCGATCTCGCGCAGACGCTTGGTGTCAGCCGCGGCTCGCTGCGTGAAGCGCTGAAAGGTCTGATGTATCTCGGTCTCATCAAATCCCGAGCGGGAGACGGGACCTATATTCAGTCTTCTTTGAGCCGAGTGCTCAATCAGCACTTTCAGTGGATGATCCTGTTCGATGAAGTGAAGCACCTCGAAATCTACGAACTCCGGAAAATCATCGAACCCGATGCAGCCGCTCTGGCCGCCAAGCGCGCCACCCGAGCCGACATTGAATGCCTGGAAGCGGCACTGGATGGACTGGGGGAAGGCCGCGGGAACCCAGAGTTGTTTCATGCGTTTGACATTCAGTTTCACGATGCGTTCGCGCAAGCGTCGGGCAACGCCGCGATACAAACCACGATGCGCATGCTGTATCACGCAACATCCGAGGCTCGAAAGGCAGTGTTGCCATTTATCGATGACTGGGATCGGCATTGGCGGCGGCATGAACGCGTGTTCGTTTGTATTCGCGATCACAAGCCAGCGCTCGCCCGCAAAGCGGTTCTGGACGATCTCCATTACGCTGAGACTTTGCTTCGCGAACATGCCGTCTCGTTGAGCAAAGGCGGGTTGGGCAGCGACGGCTATCACAAACGCAGCCGCGCGAACTCTCGTCGCCGAACGCGGTTATCGAGGAACGACGATCAATAAACGAGATTCAGCAGTCCAGCCGAAATTATGGGAGCAGCTTATGAGACGACTGTTGCATTGCGCTTCATTCCTCTTTGTCCTTTTTTCCGCGGGTGTCATGCTCGCCGAAAATACGCACTTTAATTGCGTCCCCTCATTCCCTTTTCAGCAGGAGTGGCAAGGAGCGGACGCTGCCTATTCAATTCCGCTGCAGGATGGCCGCGTGGCTTGGGTTTTCGGCGACACTCTCTATGGCAATGAACGCCTAGTCACCGGCGCAGAGCCTCGCATGGTGCATAACACGATCGGCATTTCTACGTGTAAGGACGGGCAGTGGAAGATAGACTATACGATCAAGAAAGACGCCAAAGGCAACCCCGATAGCTTTTTCAAACCGCAGCAGAACAACGGTAGCTACTACTGGGCGCTCGATGGAGTCGAACATAACGTTGAACATAACGACGAACTCTGGATCACGCTGGTCTGCGTACGCAACGCGCCGAACTCAAATGCTTTTGCGCTCGGCTTCGAGATCTGCGGAACCGATCTCGCACACGTGACCGGGCTGGAAAGCGATCCCCAGAAGTGGAAGGTTGCGTATTTCCCGCTCGTGGCGGAGAGTGTGCACGCGAATCCTTCGGCCTCTGCGTTGATCGAGGACGACTATCTTTACATCTCCACGCTCTACGAAGTGGGAAGCCGGCCGCAGATCCTCACGCGAATTCCGCTGCAAGGTCTTGGCGACCCCAAGAAGAACCTGCAATATCTCGGCACCGACGACAAGTGGCACGACGGGATTGAGCCAGCCAAGGCGAAAATCATCATGAAGACCGGGGCCTCGGAGATGTCGGTGCGGTATCACCCGGAGTTCAAGAAGTGGATCGCCGTGATGGTCGATCCTCAGATGTTTTCCGACAAAGTGATCCTTCGTACGTCCCCGAACTTGATCGGCCCGTGGTCCGATGGCGAAGTGATCTATCGCATCCCGATCCTGCAGAAGAGCGATCCGAAATACGATGCCGACACTTTCTGTTACGCGGGCAAGGAGCACCCGGAGTTCGAGCAATCGGGCGAGTTGCTGTTCACGTATGTGTGCAACACGATGAAGCCAGGAAAGCTGTTGGCCGAGACAAACATTTACTTTCCGCAGGTTGTGCGCATGCCAATGCCGGAGGCCGCGAAGAAATAGTTAATCTGTAAGAACACGTTTCGAGAAGGCGAGAGTGCGCCGGACCTGTTGTGTCCAGTACTGCCAGTCATGGCCGCCGGGAAACTCTTCATAGACATGAGACACGCCCAATTCCGTGAGTGCCCTGTGCAGTGCACGGTTCGGATCAATGAGCGGATCCTCGGTCCCGCAATCGAAGCGGATCGGCGGAACAGTGTTATGATTCACCTTCGCCCAGTGCAGCAAGTCGGTGTCCACATCTCCCGCATACTGAAATGCCTGTGGGGCGTACGGAATGAACTGCGACAACTGCTCGACCTTTGTGATCGAGGAATGCGCAGAAATTCCCTGCACCTGCGACGCATATTTCATGCCTAAGCGCAATGCTCCGTAGCCGCCCATCGAGAGCCCCGCGAGAAGAAACTTTTGCGGATGCAATTGCGGAAACAACTCACGCAGGCAGCGCGGGAT
>Ga0193729_1001857_pt1 | contig 10661 bp, 10 predicted proteins | sample U1c2metaG_FD_143036 | JGI IMG/M metagenome (GOLD analysis project Ga0193729, IMG submission 143036) | Soil microbial communities from a riparian zone of the East river system, Colorado, United States - U1c2 | ecosystem: Environmental > Terrestrial > Soil > Riparian zone | place: USA: East River... | reverse complement strand
GTGGTTTGGATTGCCCGTGTTCATTTTCTATTTGTTGTTATCGATCAACAAAGCGGCGGCGCCGAATTGGGACGCTCTGTCGTTGCTGGGCTTCGGCTTGCTCGCGCTTTATTTTTGGCGCGAACGAATCGAAGCAAGCGCCTGGGTGAGGGGCGGCGCCGCGGTCGCTGTCGTGCTTGGATTATTCATGAGCGTGATTGCGCTCGACACGGACGTTCTTCAGAGCGCGGGCTTGCATTTGTGGCGGAGTGACCCGAGCGATCGGATGCGTGGCTGGAGATCGGCGACGGCGGCGGTGGAAAAACTGCGTGGCGATCTGGAAAGGAAACTCGGCGATAAATTGTTCCTGATCGCCGATGCACGTGATCGCGCGTCGGAGATTTCATTTTATCTGCGCGACAAACGCGGGGAGGGGCCGTGGCATCCGCCAGTTTACATCGTCGAATCGCAGGCCATGCTCAATCAGTTCTCCTTTTGGCCGCGCTACGATGAATTTGTCGAAACGAAGCCCGGTGTCCCGCGGGCTGAGGAGGAGATTTACAGCGAGGAGAATGGCGTCAATCCATTCGTTGGACGCAGCGCGCTCTTTATCCGGGACGGTGAAAAAGAACGCGTGCCTCACAACATCCGGGCCGCCTTTCAATCGAGCGAACCGGTTGGGACGATTGCGGTGCGGCGTTACGGCAGGTTGGTGCGCACGTGGCAGGTTTTTCTCTGTCGAAGCTATCGCCCGCTGCCGCTATGACGGAGATGACAAGCTCACCGCGGGTCTCGGTGGTTGTGCCGCTCTTCAACGAAGAGGCGAACATGCCGATCTTGCAATCGGAGCTGCGCGCGGCGCTGGGCGGACTCGATCATGAAATCATTTTTGTCGATGATGGATCGATCGATCGCACGGTCGAGCGAATCGAGAATGCGGCGAACGTCCGAGTTCTTCGGTTCGCAAAAAATGCCGGGCAAACCGCCGCCATCTATGCCGGGCTGCAAGCTGCGCGCGGCGCAACTGCGGTCCTCATCGATGGCGACCTCCAAAATGACCCGGCCGACATCCCGAAATTACTCGCTGAAATTTCGTGCGGCGCTGATCTCGTCTGTGGCTATCGCGCGCAACGCAAGGACACACTTGTCAAACGCCTAACGAGTCGTGTAGCAAATTTCGTGCGGAGTCGTTTCACGAAAGACGGCGTGCGCGACACTGGTTGTACGCTCAAAGCGATGCGGCGCGAATGCGTCGGCGCGCTCGTTCCGTTCAAAGGCATGCACCGCTTTATTCCCGCGCTTATCAAGGCGGCGGGTTACCGCCTCGTCGAAATTCCGGTCAATCATCGGCCGCGTCGCTTCGGTCGAACCAAGTATGGGCTGGGTAACCGCGCCCTCCGGGCCACCATCGACATGTTCGGTGTGCGCTGGCTGCTTTCGCGGCGATTGAATTACAAAGTGCGGGATGGTGTCAGATAGGGAGACGGCTCTCCGAGCCGTCCGTCGAATTTTCTTTGAGTTAATCGGACGCCCCGGAGAGCGGGCGGAGATTGACCGCGGCTTGGACGAATTTGCCCCAGCTTAGATTGTTCCGACCCGAAAAGTGCATGCGCGCTTTGCGAATCGTCATCTCGGAAACGGCTTCCACGACCCATTCGAAGTTCGCTTGTCCGACATTGGCCGCTTCGGCGTCGGGCGCCGGATTGCAGAAATCGATCGCAACCGGGACGCCGTCGCGAATGGCAAACTCGACCGTGTTCAAGTCGTAGCCGAGAAATTGATTTAACGTCAATACGCCTTGCTCGACCTTCTGTAAAATTTCCGGCGGCGCCTGCCATTCGGTTTGATAACGCAAGTGGTAGGGATGACGCGGTTCGTAGGGCATAGTGCGCACGTGCCGTTGATCGATGCAGTAACAGCGGAAGTACATGTCGAACTTCACTTCCTCCTGCAACATCATGACGAGGTGGCCGGTCTCGTTGTAAGCCCGGTAAAATTCTTCCGGATTGTGGAGCCGATATACGTTTTTCCAACCGCCGCCGGCGAACGGCTTGAAGAACGCCGGCCAGCCGACGTAATTGAAAATTCCTTCCCAATCGAGCGGATAGCTGAGGTTGCGAAATGATTTGTCGTTCGTGTCCGGTGGCGGCTGATTCGACGGCAAGAGCACGGTACGCGGAACGGCCACTCCGATTTTGGTCGCGAGCGCGTTGTTGAAAAACTTTTCGTCGGCACTCCACCAGAATGGATTGTTCACGACCGCCGTGCCGGTGAGCGCGGCATTCTTGAGCCAGGCGCGATAAAACGGCACATCCTGCGAGATGCGGTCGATGACCACGTCGTAACCACACGGCTCGCCCTGGATCACCTTGTCGATCTTGACGAACTCCGCCAAAATGTCTTTGCCGCCGGTTTTCTGATTCACCCGCTCGACAAACGCCGGCGGAAAACTGTGCTCTTGACCAAAAAGAATGCCGATTTTCTTCATGATTTCGCCTAATCGTTTACACCGCTGCGCAGCCAACCTTCTGCGACGTGACCGTAGGTCCAAGTGTCATGATGGATTTCTCTGTCGGGACTGACCTTGTACTCAATATGAAATCGAGCGCGTACTTTCAGGTAGTCAGCTTCATTCTCGATTGTTTTTTTGTCACGCTGATTACTTTTGCACCTGGATGTTCAAATTAATATCGGTGTGCAACCCATTGCTCCGAGGGCAAACTTAAACATCCGCAAAGAGTGAAGCATAGGGCGACGAAAGCGACAAAACGGAGCCTTGTTGTTAATTCGCTCACAAGGTCGATAAATAATGGGGCAGCATGTCGCGCCAGTAATTCCAGTCGTGGCCGCGCCATTTTCCGTCATCGAGCCAATGCTTGATCCCTTTTGAATTCAAAATCTCGGAAAAGCGATAGGTTTCGTGGCGGGTGTTGTCCCATTCACCGGTTCCAAGGACGATGCCCATGTGATTATATTTCCAAGGGTCGGTCACGTTCGGCAGATATTCGTAGGGACTGTTGAAATAAATATTGTCGTCGTGGTAGCCGTCGAAGAACGAGCTGATGTCGAACGACCCGCTCAGGCTAATGAAGTGACTGACCAGATCCGGATGACGAAACGCGATATTTCCTGCGTGATACGCGCCGAGACTCGCACCGCTCACCGCCACGCGATGGCAATTGCACTCGCGCCTCGCCAGGTCGAACACGTCGCGCACGATCACGTTTTCATAGGCGTTGTGCGTGCGCATTCGATCCGCGGGGTGAATAGATTTGTTGTAGAAACTTTCGAGATCGATCGCGTCCGGACAATAGACCGTGACTTTGCCTGCATCGATATAGCCGCTAACGGAACCGACGAGTCCGAAGTCTTTGTTCTGATAATAACTGCCGAACGAAGTCGGAAAAAGAACCAGCGGCAGCCCGCCGCCGTCGCCGAAAGCGAGCATTTCAAACTCGCGGCTCAAATAGGGCGTGTACCATTTTATGTAACGTTCGTTCATTGAAAGCTCGACAATAACGAGTGCAGGCGATTGAGGTCAATCGCCTCTGCCTTAAATTGGCGGACGCGACGCCGCTGCGTTGGACAAGATCGACATCCTCAACGATGCGTCTGGTTTTGCATGCCCAAACACACACTCACCGGAAAAATCAAACGGCATCGCAGATTTCGATCGAAGATTCTCGGAAACCGGCGCGACGTTCTTGTGTATCTGCCGCGCGGTTACCGACGTTTTTCGCACCAGCGTTATCCGGTGTTGTATTTGCAGGACGGACAAAATGTTTTTGACGCGGCGACTTCATTTGCCGGCGTCGAGTGGGGTGTGGACGAAACGGCCGAGCGATTGATTCAAGAAAAACTCATCGAACCGCTCATCATTGTCGCGATTGCAAACACGGGCAAAGATCGGATTCACGAATACGCGCCGTCGCCGGGCGCCATTTTTGAATCGGCACCAGAGGAAAGCCGCAGTCGCGGCATTGGCAGAGATTACGGCAGGTTTTTGATCGAAGAGCTCAAGCCATATATAGACAAAAAGTATCGCACGAAGTGCGAAGCCGAATTTACCGGCCTCGGTGGATCGTCGATGGGCGGCTTAGTCACGATGGCGCTGGGATTATGGTTTCCAAATGTCTTTACGCGACTGCTTGTTATGTCGCCGGCAGTGTGGTGGGACAACGAAGTCATCGTGCGTAGGGTGGAAGAACTCGATAGAAAACTTCCGCTCAAAATCTGGTTGGACACGGGCAGCAATGAGACCGGTTGGGAACGCGCTCAGACATTGCGCGATGCATTGGTCGAGAAGGGATGGCGATTAAACAATGATCTGAATTATCTCGAAGTGAAGGGCGGCGATCACAGCGAAGGCGCCTGGGCGGCGCGCGTCGGTCCGGCGCTGCGGTTTTTGTTTCCGGCAAAAACGGGGAAGTCTTAGCGCAAAAGATTTTCCGTTGACGTCCAACGCCGAAATCAAACATCCAACACCGAACGTCGAACATCAAAGTTACTGGAGCCACTTGCCGTAAGCTTGATAGACGCGCACAAAGCCGCCGACGAAGTCTATGTCTTTCTGGTAGGAAAAGGCACTGTCCCGGGGCGACCAGGTCAAATCCCGCGGCGCTTCGGCATGGTTCGGATCGTAAACGAGGTAACGTTCGATTTGGCTTCCGGCGCGACTTGGTTTTCGGGCGTAAAACAGCACCGCGTGATTAATGCTCAGTCGCGGATAAGTGGAAAGATAACCGACGAACAAGTCGCCGCGCGTTAGGGCGGCATCGAGGTTGGCGTGAGTTCTTTCCTGATATTTCTGACTATGCTGAAAAAACATGCGGGCATTGCTAGGCCGAAAGTAAGTTAGGAACCCGCTGCCGATATTTTCTTGCAGCACGTGCGCGCGCGCTTTGCTCATCTCGCGCAGATTTGCATAGCCTGGAAAAACGACGCGCTGATTTTCCGGCAATGATTCGCGCCAGGGCGCGCGATGCGCGACCGTGCGAACGCGCGCCGCAAGTTGCCTGTCGTCCAACGGAGCGCCACGGGGATCGAACCGGGCGAATTTGCGGAATTGCATTACGGTGCGCGTCATGACAAAGCAGCGGCGGGTGTATAGGTTAGGCGGATCGTCGCTGTTCGATCTGGCGCGCAGAAAAGGAACCCCATTTTTATATTTGAGGACAGTGGCGTTTTGGAACGCGAAGGTGTCGCGCTCGAAACTGAAGGCGGCTGCAAAGCTGCTGCTTTGTGTTAGCGCGACGAGAACGCCGACCCTGAATATTTGCGCGAATACCCGCCCGTTGCTTCGAATCATTTCACGAACGGGTCGAGGCAGCTTCGGTTTTGCCTTCGGCGAAATTGCCCAGCCCGCGGAATTTTTCGTAGCGCTTTTTGAGCACCTGTTCGATCGGCGTTTCAGTGACGCGCTGTAAATTTTGCCGGAGCGCGGAGCCCAGATTCGCCGCCGCCAGATCGTGATCGCGATGCGCGCCGCCCTCGGGCTCGGGGATGATTTCATCGACTACTCCGAGCTTCAACAAATCCTGCGCGGTCAATTTCAGCGCCTCAGCGGCCTCGGCGGCGTGACGCCGATCTCGCCACAGAATGGCCGAGCATGCTTCCGGACTGATGACCGAATAGTAAGCGTTCTCGAGGATCAATACGCGGTCAGCGACGCCAATCCCAAGCGCGCCGCCGGAGCCGCCTTCTCCGATAACTGCGGCGATAGTTGGCACGCGCAGGTTCATCATTTCGCGCAGGTTTACCGCGATCGCTTCGGAAATGTGGCGTTCTTCCGAACCGATACCGGGAAAGGCGCCCGGCGTATCGATCAGCGAGATTACCGGCATGCCAAATTTTTCCGCCAGTCGCATCAGCCGCAACGCTTTGCGATAACCCTCCGGATAGGCGCAACCGAAATTGCGCATTACGTTCTCCTTCGTATCGCGCCCTTTTTGGTGCGTGAGGACCACGCAACGCTGTGAGCCGAGCATGGCGAGGCCGCTCGGCATCGCTTTATCGTCGGCGTAAAGACGGTCGCCGCGCAGTTCGATCCAATTGGTGAAACAGCGTTCGACGTAATCAAGGGCGAAGGGGCGCCTCACATGCCGCGCGATTTGGACGCGCTGCCAGGCGCTCAGATTGCTATAAATTTCGCGGCGGGTTTCGCGGATCTTCGCCTCAATTGCCTCAACTGCGGAGTCAAGATCGACATCGTGCTCGTCCGAATGATCCTTCAAATCTTGCAAACGCCGCTGCAGTTCGAAGACCGGTTTTTCAAAATCGAGCGGATGCGATTCCATTTTCGCTAGTCTATAATGGTGACAGGCGTCTGCTTGTTTACAAGAGCGCTCAGCTCTTCGAGATCGGAAGCGGCCAGGCCAAGGCCTTGGGGTGGCGGCGGCTGCGCGAGAGTCGGATGCGCGGAATCGGCCACCGCATAAAGTGTGTAAGCCGGCGCGCCGAGCCGGATCCAGCGGGTGCTGCCGATGTACTCCTTGCTGCCGAAACCAACGCGCTTCCCGTCCCTCCACGCCATCGTCTCCACAACCTTGGTGGCGATCTTCGGCGGCTGTTTCGCCCCCAGTTTTTTATCGCGCACGTGATATTGCTTGAAAAACGCGCCGTGCTCGAGCAGCACGACGATTTTCGCTTTGCGTTGAATCACGATGGAGAATTCGGGATGCGAAACAAGCAGGCGATCGCCGATGTGAAGCATGGTGCCGCTTAGATTGTTCATGCGCATGATCAGCTCCGGCGTTGATTTGACCTTGCGCGCAACCTTCGCCAGCACGTCGCCTGGCTTGACGATGTATTCCTGTTTCTCCGGGGACGGAGTGCGTGAAAGCAAGACGTCGATGTTTATTTCGCCCAGCAAATCCTTGGCTTCTTCGACATGCAGACCGGTGGGATATTCTTGAATGAACGCGGCCAGAGCGTCACGAGCCTCGGCCAGTTTGCCCTCCTGGCGCAGTTTCGCCGCGGCCTGAAACTCGGGCAGACTCACGTCCGGGGTCGGCTCGGGCGGAACGTCGCCGTGCTGCTCGTGACGCACGGCGATCTCCTGTTTGAAGAAAAGACGATAACTAAAGAAGGCGGCGCCGCCGAATATGATCAAAGCCAGCAATAAAACGAATAGCCACTTCATGGATGGAACAACGAAACGATCAATCTACGAATCGTGTCGCTCATGATTTTCAGACGCGACCCCCGATGCGACAAGCAAATGATCGAGCGCTTTAGCTCTTGTCCAACTCGCGACCGGGAAAGAAACGGCGCCAGAGGCGAAAGAACGCGCGCTCCTCTTCAAGACTCCAGGTGAAGTGGCAATTCTCGCAGTAAAATTCCTTCTGGAAAATCTTGAGCGCGAAAAGAACGCTCGCCACTGCCGGCGTGAGGAACTTTCGCGTCAGCTGTGGATACTCGATACTCGAGGAGCCGCATTGTGGGCAGCGAATAAGGGCCGAGGCGATGCCCGGATCGGTGGCTTCCCACTCGACCATGAGATGTTGTGCCTCCTCGAAATCCTTTTCTTCCACCTTCACTTTCACATTTGCCCGTGGCTTTGACATAAAAGCGACCTGTTGCAGGTGGTTCTCGTTATGAACATCGGAGCGCAGGCCGGCTTGTTGAAGGCGCTCTTTCAGTTGCTTCGCTTTGGCCGGCTCGTTGAACGTTGCGATCGTCACCATAGTTTTATTCGCTCCCGAAAGCGTTCGGGGTTTCTGATCAAACATCAACTACTGGCCAAGTGCAAGATTCGGCGGCGGGAACCATTTGTAGAGCATGAGATAAACGAGCACGCCTGTCACGGAAACGTAAAGCCAAATCGGAATCGTCCAGCGGGCAATGCGCCGATGGCGGTCCCAGCGACGGCGAAAAACCTGGACGAGCGTCACGATCACCAGCGGGAGGGTGACGAAGGCGAGCAGAACGTGTGAGATGAGCATCGGAAAGTAAATCCACGCGATTAGCCCTCCGGCCGCGAGGTGGGTCGATTTTTCGCCCACATGCGCATGGTAGACGATGTAACCAACCAGAAAAAATGTCGATGAAGCCACCGCTGTGATCATGCAGGCCATGTGCCGCCGCCACGCGCCGCGCCGGATCAGATACCAGCCCATCGAGATAAAAACGGTGCTCACCAAATTGAGCGATGCGTTCACGGCTGGAAGATCGCGAATAGAAAGCATAAGTTGGTTGAAGCGATAAAGAGTTAAAGCGTTGAACCGTTAGATAGACAATCGCTCAACGCTTCAACGCTTCAACGCTTTAACGAACTCCATGCCGCCCGTTCTCGAACAACCCCCAAGTCCGATTGGCGCGCAAGATCGAGAATCGCCTTTCGCGCGCCGCGTTTTTGTGAGCGCACTGCGTTTGCTGGCTATTCTTGCCGTCGCGGCCCTGCCAGGCGGTGGATTGTATCTGGCCAAGAAGGGCTTTGGCCGGCAATGGCGTTCCCGCGTCGTCGAAGAATTGCACAAGCGCGGCGTCGAAGCGTCCGTCCGCCGGTTGACGCTCGATCCGTTCCGCGGCCTGGTCGCCAAGGACGTGCGCATCTTCGATTACAAGAATCGCGAAAACACGCTCGCCCTCATCAGCGAAATCTCGCTCGACATCAATTACGCCGCGCTTATCCATCATGAGCCATTTCTCGGCGCCCTCGACGTGCGCAACGCGCAAATCACGCTGCCACTCAAGAGTGCCGCGGGAAGGATCGACAAAGCGCAGCTGAATAACTTCCGCGCCCACGTTTATTTTCCGCCCGAGCAAATTTACGTCAGTCAGGCGGAAGGAATTTTCTGCGGAGTGCGGATTTCCGCGACCGGCCAATTAATCAAACGCGAGAATTATCAGCCATCGCCGCAAGCTTCCGAAGAAGAATGGCAGAAGCGGATCTCGGCGTTGCAACGACTGGTGGGCGAGGTACAGCAGTTCACATTTCCTGGAGCTCGTCCCTGGCTGCAGGTCAAATTCAGCGGCGACCTGGCCCAGATGGAGAATGCGCGCGTCGAAGCAACGTTGAGCGGAGAGCGGCTGCGGCGCGGCAATTATGAAATGCAGGACTTGTTCGTGGCTGCGGAATGGGCCGATCAAGAACTGAATATCACTCGATGCGAATGGAGAGATGACACGGGAAACTTCGCCGGTCGCGCCAGTTGGAGCCGGCAAAGCAGCGACTCGAATTTCCAAGCGCGTAGCACTCTGGCATTAAAAGCTTTTCTCAATGCCTTCGGACTCGGCGATTTCCTTGCGGACGCGACATTCTACGTGCCGCCCTTGGTCGAAATCACGGGTTCGGTAAATTTCGCACAAGATTATCCGCAGTTAAAAATCATCGGTCACGCCGCGGTGGGCAGCTTTGCCTACAAAGCGGCGCCGTTCTCCGATTTGAGCCTCGATTTCTCCTGGGATGGCAAGCGAGCCTTGCTCCGTGATGTGCGCCTTCGACATCAAAGCGGTCAGCTCAGTGCCGATCTCCTCGATGCGCCAAAGGATTTCCGTTTAAACATCGAGAGCACAATCAATCCAAGCGCGCTGCGGATATTGGCCCCTCCCGACCTGAGCCAATTCCTCAGCGAATGGGAATGGCAGCGCCCGCCATCCGTTCATCTCTCCATCCGCGGCCAGGATCGACATCCAGAGACGTGGAAAGGAGAGGGCACCGTCGCGCTCGGCCGCACTCGATTTCGCGGCATCTGGATGAACTCGGGAAGCGCCAAAATCCGCTTCGGCGACGGCGCGATCACTTACGACGACTTCCGCGTAACGCGCGATGAAGGCATTGGCACCGGAACTTTCACCTACGATTTCAAAAATCACGAAGTCCGCGTCGCAAATGTCAAAACATCAGTACGTCCCGTCGACGCGATTTTTTGGATTGACCCGACGCTGTGGAAGGCGGTTGCGCCATATAAATTCCGGCAGCCGCCCAACATTGCTGCAAACGGCGTTTACCAGTTTCGCGGCGGCAAGAATACGCGGCTCGAAATCACGGTCGATGCGTCCAACGGCATGGACTACGCTTTTCTGGGCAAGACTTTGCCGTTCGATCGTGTCTCCGGGCGACTTCTTTTCACAAACGACCGGTTGCAAATTGTCGATCTTCGCGGCGCGCTGTTCTCTGGAAACGTGCGCGGCAACGCCGATATCTCCCTTGCGAAAGACAAACCGCGTTATCACGCCAGCGTCGTCGTCACGGATATCGATTTCCCTCGCCTGACCAATCTTTATTTCAGCTACTATCACTCTCGAACGGTGCGCGGACAGTTGAACGGCGCATATGATTTCGATGGATTGGGCCCCGACGCACGCAATATGCGTGGCACTGGAAGAATCGGACTCACCAATGGCGATGTCTTCGCCATTCCTGTCTTCGGGCCGATTTCAGAGATCCTCAATCACATTGTGCCGGGTGCCGGCTATAGCGTTGCGCGCGCCGCTGGCGCGAAATTTACGATCAGCGACGGAATCATTCACACCAATGATCTCGATATGGCCGGACAACTTTTCAGTGTCCTGGGCCATGGCGACGTCTATTTTCTCGACGACAAACTCGATTTTGACGTGCGGATCAATGCGAAAGGCCCCGGTGTCGTACTTGCGCCAGTTTACAAACTTTTCGAATACAAAGGTGAAGGAAGCCTGAAGAAACCGGAGTGGCACCCCAAGCGATTTTAGGTTCTCGA
>Ga0193729_1001856_pt1 | contig 10664 bp, 8 predicted proteins | sample U1c2metaG_FD_143036 | JGI IMG/M metagenome (GOLD analysis project Ga0193729, IMG submission 143036) | Soil microbial communities from a riparian zone of the East river system, Colorado, United States - U1c2 | ecosystem: Environmental > Terrestrial > Soil > Riparian zone | place: USA: East River... | reverse complement strand
CACCAGCGTCCCTCATCGATACTTTCATCGCGACCGGCACGACAAATCGATCGATGTCTTCTTCTATGACGGGCGGACCTCGCGCGCGATCGCCTTTGAGACCCTCCTCAGCTCAAGCCGCGAGCTGGTTGATGCGTTTGCAAGAGCTGTCGATGGCCGAGACATGATCAATCCAGCAACGGACGGCGAGACCTACGGCCACCACTTCAAGTTTGGCGATCTGTGTTTGGCTTATGCCGTGGAATTAGAGGCGCCGGCGCGCGGATTTCAGCTTACCAACTACGCAGAGTATCTCGATGAGCACCTGGCAAAATCAGAAGTTGAAATTTACCACGGGCCGGACGGCGAAGGGACGTCGTGGAGTTGTCAGCATGGTGTCGGTCGCTGGATTCGCGACTGTGGCTGCCACACCGGCGGCGAAGCAGGATGGAACCAACGATGGCGCCAGCCACTGCGGCAGGCGCTGGATTATTTGCGTGATGAGAACATATCTTATTTTGAAGCGACGCGCGGGACTCTGTTTATCGATCCGTGGGCTGCGCGAGATGAGAGCATCGCGTTGGTTCTCGATCCACAACATTCGCGCGAACAGTTTCTCTTTGAACACGCCGGCCGCCGGGCTTCTGCGGACGAACAGTGGCGCGCACTTGCTTATCTCGAATTGCAACGCATGCTGCTGCTGATGTACACGAGCTGCGGCTGGTTTTTTAATGACATCTCAGGAATCGAAACGATCCAGATTTTGAAGTACGCGGCGCGCGCCATCGATTTGATGGGGGAATTACATTTGCCATCCGCGCGAGATCGCTTTTTAGAAATTCTCGCGGAAGCGAAAAGCAATCGGCCGGAAATGGGAACGGGAACTGATATCTACCGCCGATTCGTCGAGCCATTAAAGCCGGGCTACAAAGAGAATCGCGATACAGAACCACTTGCGCTAGCAAGCGGGTGAAAAGCTTTCGCGACCGCGCGATTGAACGAGTCTGCGAGGCAGACTAGAGTCACATCCGAGTGAGCATTGAAGCATTGATATCAAAGTGCTCAACGAGTCTGCGAAGCAGACGACAGAGAGTAGCCCCGGGTGGAGCGAGCGCAGTGAGCGGAACCCGGGGATCAGAACCCTAATTGATCCGTAGCCCGCTTTAGCGGGCGACAGAAATGATCCGCAAGAAGGCAAACAAAGAGAAGGCTTCGAAACGCGTTGATCCTCACGCGGCCTCGGCTCCTTCACTCACGACTTCACGCAAAGGCGCAAAGGCGCAGAGTCTCGCAAAGGAGTTCCCTCCCACGCTCGGCGAAATAGATCTCCATCTCTTCGGCGAAGGCCGGCACGAACGCATTTACGAAAAACTCGGCGCGCACGCAACTACTCATCAAGGTAAACGGGGCGTGGCTTTTGCGGTGTGGGCGCCGAACGCAAAGAGTGTCAGTGTTGTTGGTGACTTCAATGGATGGGACAGCGGAAAGAATCCGATGCGATCGCTGGGCGGCTCAGGCATTTGGGAACTCTTCATCCCCCGGCTCAAGGAAGGAGCGCTTTACAAGTATGCGATCAGGACCCGACGCGGAGAAATCTTCAAAGCCGATCCTTACGCCTCCCTGATGCAAGTCCCGCCGGACACTTCTTCGATCATTTACAAGTCACGATACAAATTTCAGGATCGCACCTGGATAACGAAACGAAATAAGCGGCAGGCATGGCGTGAGCCGCTCTCAATTTATGAAGTACATCTGGGTTCGTGGCGGCGCATAACTGAAGACGGCAATCGCCCGCTGACCTATCGCGAGATCGCGCCGTTGCTCGCTGACTACGTGCGGCAAAACGGCTTCACGCACGTCGAGTTTCTTCCTTTGAAGGAACATCCATACGGCCCGTCGTGGGGTTATCAAGTTAGCGCATATTACGCTCCTTCAGCGCGTTACGGGACGCCCGACGATTTTCGTTTTCTGGTCGATCAGCTTCACCAGGCGGGCATCGGCGTGATCATGGATTGGGTCCCCGCGCATTTTCCGAAGGATGCATTTGCGCTCGCTCGGTTCGACGGCACCGCGCTTTACGAACATGAAGATCCGCGCAAAGGCGAGCATCCTGATTGGGGCACTTACATTTTCAATTACGGGCGCAACGAAGTGCGCAATTTTCTGATCGCGAATGCGCTCTACTGGCTGCGCGAATTTCATCTCGACGGATTGCGCGTCGATGCGGTCGCGTCGATGCTCTATCTCGATTACAGCCGCAAAGAAGGCGAGTGGGTGCCGAACGAATTTGGCGGGCGCGAAAACCTGGAAGCGATTTCTTTGTTGAAAGAGCTGAACGAGGTAACTCATCGCGAATGTCCCGGCACGTTGATGATCGCCGAAGAATCAACCGCCTGGCCCGCCGTCAGTCATCCGGTTTATGCGGGCGGGCTCGGCTTTGATTTCAAGTGGAACATGGGCTGGATGCATGACACTTTGAAATACTTTCAGACGGATCCGCTATTTCGCGGCGGCAATCACAACGCGCTCACGTTTGGTTTGCTATACGCTTGGAGCGAGAATTTCATACTTCCCTTCTCTCACGATGAAGTCGTTCACATGAAAGGTTCGCTGGTGAACAAGATGCCCGGCGACCAGTGGCAAAAGTTTGCGAACCTGCGCGCGCTCTACGGATACATGTGGGCGCATCCGGGTAAGAAGCTTTTGTTCATGGGCGGCGAGTTCGGGCAGTGGCGCGAATGGAACGAGACTGAGAGTCTGGATTGGCACCTGCTGGAAACGCCAATTCACAAAGGGATGCTGACTTTGATTCGCGATCTCAACAAGCTTTACCAGAAACATGATGCGCTTTACGAAGCTGACAGCGATGCGAGTGGTTTCAGCTGGCTCGAAGTCGATAACGCCGCTGAGAATGTGATCGCGTTTCGGCGCATCGCGCCATCATCAGGAAATGAAATCATTTGCGTCGGCAACTTCTCGCCGGTCGTGCGCGAGAACTATCGAATTGGTTTGCCGCGCAAAGGAACTTATAAGCAAATACTGAATACTGATTCGGAAAAGTACTGCGGTGGCGGATTCGGAGTTGTGCGAAGTATCAAAGCCGAAAACATTCCCTCGCATGGATTGGATTATTCAGCGACGATCAGTCTGCCGCCGCTCGGGACGATGTGGTTTGAGGGGACCTGAGCGATCGCGGCGATGAGTCTTCATTCCATTGGCTCATATTCTGTAACAAAGAGGAACGGAAAGTTAAATAGATCATCTCTAATGACGCCGTAAAAGTTCCCCTGCGGCAGTTCAATGATTACATCTTCAATGGCGTCACCTTGTTGAATAACACAGTCCACATAATCAGGATCTTTCAAGAGAAATTGAGTGTAACCTGACGGGTAGGGGTGGAGATCAACTACCTGCGCACCCTTTATTCCCACCGGTCGACCAATCATTTTGTAGACCTTCGCACTCAGGACTTTACAACTGAGTATTGCAAGCTTATTTGAACTCCGAATAATGTTTGGAAGCCCACGGTTCTTAACAAGACCGCCATCTGGATTGTTTTCCTCGCCCCTCATTGCCTCATCTTTTTGGTGGGACTCAAAGACCTCAGCCAATTCTTGAACACTAATGGTGAAGCTTCCTTGGATAGGGTCAACGTTTTCTGCCACTAACTCGTATTCAATAGACACATCCGCTGTTGGCCTATCTTCGGCATTCCCGCGAAATCTTAGCGCCGCAACATCGTGCGACACGTTCGCGTGAATAACTATGCCAGCCTTTGCCCCATATCTAAGTCGTGTTGGATCACTGCCCGTTGATGGCTCACCCAGAATACCCTCACCGTAGTTTCCGTCCACGCCGTAAGGGGACAATCTGTAGTTTTCCGGTATTGAGAATGAAAGGTAGGGAGCCTTGGCTACGCCCTTCCCTTCATTTTTAATTGCTACAACGATTGTGTCCCAAGCGGTTGCTTTAGCCATCAAACACAGACTAGGTCTGGGCTGATAGTCTCCCAAGGTTAGACCCATTCTTGAAACTTCATCTGGCTCTGCCACTCCCGTCGAACTGCCGCGACGGACATACACAGTATGTTTTTTTAACCTACCGTAATCCTGCTTGAGGTACGCTGGCCGAGCTTGCACAGGAATTCTTATGATTCCAACCTGAACACTTTCAAACAGGAGCGCTTCGTATGAAAAGCTGATCGGTCGCTGAGTCTTGCTATTTACAAATTGTTGAAGCTTCGCATCATCAAGGTGTTCCGTCACCCCAACAACCACAGACCGGCCGCCCTTAACTTCTTCAACACCGATCAGAATATAGCTATCGGTCCGCCTCCACGCATTAGCAAAAGCCAAAATGTCTTTCAAAAGCTCACTCTTCTGTTCATTCGTCGCTGCTTCAAACGGATACTGAGCACGCTTGAAGTCTAGAGAAGTGCTTTCGTCTTCGTTTAGAAGCTGTTCGATGAGACCCGTATTCACTTGACTTAGTCCTAAGAACCTCTAGCCATTAATCGAGGCTCGGCCATCTATCGGCGCGTGCAATGAAGGGCGTTATTTAGCTGACTTCCAAGAGTAAACATTAACAGAAAAGTCGTAGTTCTTTTTCATTTCTCTATCAATCCTGTCGAAGCTTAAGCGCCGAAGGCGCGCAATGCAATAGCCTGGGCCAACGGCCCAGGTTGCGAGTTCTAATCACATCGCAAGCGCTGAATGCGCGAATTAAAACGTGCGCGGTGATTTAATTTCGCCCCTTCAGGGCGACGGAATCATTGGTGATCGTCATCCCAGGGCGTCGCGCTGCGCGCTTTGCCCCGGGCTATTGAATTTCACGCCTTCAGCGTGAAGAAGCAGGCTACTTCAAATCCATGCGCTTGATGGGAACCAAGCGATGACCGAGCATATCCACTCCGGCTTGGCTGTGCTCCAACACAAGATAACCAATCAATGGTTCGTACTCGCCATTTTCGGGAGTCATCTCAACGAATGCTACTTCGTGATGAATGGGACGGAAACCTTCGATCTGAATACGCACGGGACCGCAGACTACGCCTTTGATTGTTTCCTGCGTTGCAGTTTCCATCTCGACCTCGGTCATGGTCTCCAGATTTCCAAGTCGATCACGCCACGCCATGGGAAGCACCATGAACGACGCGCCCGTATCAACCAAAGCGTCGCATCTCACACCCTTGGATAAATCGGAGGCGTTGTCGATTCTTACTGAAGCAACAATTCTGCCCATATTTTCAGGCCTCTTTACGCGATCGATATGCGGATTCTTTATGCCCTTGGAAAAGTCATAAGTCGCCTTCATTTGCTCTCAAGCTTAAGCGCCAATTGGCGCGCAATGCAATAGCCTGGGCCATCGGCCCAGGTTACGAGTTCGAATCACATCACAAGCGCTGAAGGCGCGAAATAAAATGTTAGCCGTGATCTTAATCTCGCCCCTACAGGGCGAACTGATTGTTGATGGGTCTGTTCCCAAGGGCGTCGCGCTGCGCGCTTTGCCCTGGGCTATTGAATTTCACGCTTTCAGCGTGAGGCACTGAGATCTACGGATGATCGGGGGATTCAAAGCTCACCCGGTCGCTATCGCTCCCGGTACTGACTTCATTTGACTGAACGTCCCCCTGACGGCTGAGCTACTGTCCCGCTTACTCTGGCGCTACAACTCACCAATTTGGTTTAGAAAATTCAGAACATCGTCTTCCCAGATAGCGATCCCGTCGCACTGCGACGCAAACCGGCCGTGGGCCTCCTGGTTTGTGCAGCCAAACTGCGGATAGATTTTGTTCTTCCACTTCTGCTCGTTGCCCTTTTGCCGCAGGATCGGTCCGAGCGTCTCGCTGGGACCCAGGTTATAGTCGCCGGTCGCCTGAATCAGAAACATCGGCGCCTTCTCGTTGCGGACCGCCGCTATCAAACGCTGTTGGAGGGCTACGTTGCCCCATGATTGCGCAGCGGGCGTGAACGGCAAATAAACGCGGATGCCGGGATCCTTCTCCGCCGTCAGCAGCGTCTGAATGCCGCCGTAAGAAATTCCGGTCATCGCGAGGTGATCTCTGTCTGTATACCGTTGCTCCTTGATCCACTTGACGGCGGCGATGACATCCAGATTGTAGAGCTCATGAAGTTTTACGGCCGCCTCTGGGTTGTGCGCGGCTTTCTGCAAATCAGCGATGTAGGGTCCGGCATCTTTCGACAGTCCCTGGCCGTGTCGATCGGGCGCGAAAAATACGAAACTATGATCGACATAGAGCTTGGCCAGGTGCGGCACGCCTTTGGGATCTGCTTCGCTGCCATGGTTGTAGATCATGACGGGAAACTTCCGGCGCACGGCAGTCAACTCCGCCATGGTTCTGACGCCCGGCACGTAAAGATGTCCATGCAGGGTCATGTTATTGGGCCCAGCAAACGCGACTTGCAGTTGCACCGGCAAATCATTTTCAGCCACTGTGCATTCGCGCAAACCCGGACAGGGTGTCGCGCTCGACTGCGCTTCGAATCCGCCGTCACTCGAGCTGCGCGGCGCCAACGGCGTTTCACTGTTACTCAAGCGCGCGCCCAGATTCGATTTGGCAGCATAGACCAGACTCAATCCGAAAATACTGACGAGCAAGGTGATGATGGTTGTGCGTCTCTTCATGACTCAACCTCTAAAGTTAGTTTGACACGATTCCGCGTTGCGGAGCGTCTTGATTCCACTCCCGAACAAAGTGCTGGTACTCCTAGCTAAGCGGAGTGACTTCGCACGAGTGGAGTGTCCACACAACTGCACCACTGCCGCCCTTGCCTGTCAAATTGATTTCCAATTCGCTGCTCGTGGCCTCATAGACAATCAGTACGTGATGAGTGCCGCTGAATGTCTCCTTAGTGTTGCCAGGAGAGATGGAAACAAAGAACTTCTCGCCAGTAACTGTGAAATCGATCAGGTACTTCTTTCCGGCGGCCGTTTCCACGAACAGGAACACGGCTTTGTTCGTACGCGCTTCGTCGAAAGCCGAGTCCTGGTTCCCAACAGTTAGTTGATTTCCCTCAGGATCAAGGTATTGGATTTCTTCAAACGCCAATGAGCCCTGTGATTGGTAAGGCTTCGCGGGTGTTAACGTAAACGAGTCATGTGACCTCGTCTCTTTGACGCCGGCCGACTTAATCAGCGAGTTCTTTACTTCTGCGCTTAGAGGCGGCGGCACTGCGGTCTGCTTCTCTCGCGAGCGCACATCGACGGTTTTCCCTCCCTGGCCGCGCACTGAGACTATTTTCGGAAGATCCGCTCGTTGCTCCGCTTCGGTCTGTTGTTGCTGCTGTTTTGGGCGTGTCCGCGGCGGAACTTTTTCTTGACCGGCGGACTGTTGGATCAGAGATGAACAAAGCATTCCGCAGGCGAGCATTGCGATTGGACCAAGCCATCCGATGCGACGAGCCAGCGACGACCTAAACAGTCCTTTGAGTTTGTAATATTGACTCATGTTCTACCTCCATAGGAATTTCTCGTTAACTCGAATTCGCCGTTGATGTATTCGTCGTATCCGACGACCGCGGCATCACTGCGCAAAGCGCCGTACTCGTCACCGCGGCGGCAAAGCCCTGCCGGTGAAGAGATCTTTAGAACTCAGAGAGTTGGGGAGAGTCGAATCGCGATCAGTCTGACTGATCTCGATGTCGCCTGCGGGCGCTCACTGCTTCATGTAGTAGACCGCGTCGTTGACGTATTTCTTTGCATATTCGAACGGCATAAAGCCGTAGCCATCCGCGCCGAATCCCTTGCCGCCGCTATTGCGGAAGATGAAGTACCCGCCGCCCGGAAAGGTGCTTGATGCTTTGTAGCCGACCAGATCGATCGAGTGGCCGTCGAAGACTCCGCTGGCCGGCGGAGTCTTCATCAGCTGGATTCCGCCGATCGTTTCTGTCTGGAAGTCATTGGGCCAACGCACCCCAACCCCAACGGGCCGACCGGCTTTCAACTGCGTCTGGATCTCTTGTAGTTGAGACGCAAGCAATCCGGTGGTCACGTCCCACGGCTTAATGAAGTGGGCTTTGAATCTCGGACTAATGGCTTCGCCTTTTTGCAGCAACGACTGGCTGGCCACGAACGGCGGGTTGTAGCTGTTGTGATATGGCGCTTGCGATTTGTTCACCATGCCGTACTTCTGATAACCCAGGTCCAGCGCATCGAAGAACCCGCCGTCGCTGTATTGACCAATGGCCAGATTGCTCGCGTAGTTCAAGTACTCTTCCGACAAACTGGAGTTCATCTGAAGCTGGTTCCTGGCGTACATGTACTCGATCAGGAACGTCATGGCGAACACCGAGCAAGTGCCGCGGTCGCCCTGATTTTCGATCCCAATGCCAAACTGTTTTATGTTCGGTCGCAGATCGACGTCAGGCTGATTCGCCCGGCCGAAAGGAATATCGGCAATTGCGATGTTCAATTGCCTGGCAACGGCGCGGACTGGACGATTGCGAATCTGGTTTATGATTTCCGGAGAGATCTCGACCTCGCGCTGTTGCTTCTGAGACGTGCGCGGCGGCCCTTTCCCCTGGCCCGCCGACTCTTGAATAAGCGGCGCACAAAGCAGAGAGCAGCCGAGTATTACGATCAGACCGAGCCAGCCTGCGCGGCGCACTGGCGACGATGTAAACATTCCTTTGAACTTGTAATTGTGATTCATGATTCGATTCCTTCCAACACTAGCAACCTCCCGAGCGGCTACTTCCGATCAAGGCTTCGGATGTTTTACAAAAAATTCCCACATTGCATCGGTCGCGGAAAATTGATCGTTGTTCTGCGGCGTGGGCCATTCATGCGTGCCGTTTAGGAAACTGTAGAGCACGACATCGACGCCCTCCTTGCAATGATGGTAACCGTCCCTGATCAAGTTTCCGTTCTGCATCGTGGTTTCCTGCGGCGTCGAATTGCAGTTGTCCGCGTTAAGCCAAAATCTGATCGAGTCAGCCACGGACAGGTCATTCGCGCGCAGGCCTCCGCCCTCATAATGAATGTGCGTATCTTTCTTGCCATGAAAAGCGATGACTGGCAGTGGACGTACAGGCTGTGGAATCGTCGCTACCTGTCCGTTTGGAAGGGTGAACCCCACCGTGCCGGAAGCAATCCCAATGGCGGCAATTCGGTCACCCAACGAGGCGCCCATGCGATAGCTCATGATGGCTCCGGCTGAGAAGCCGCAAAAGTAGATGCGCCTCGGATCGATTTTGTGATTGTGCTCTATCTTGTTAAGCAGCGCGGTCAGGAACCCGACATCATCCGCAGTGTGTGGATTATTCGCACCGATGCCGTTGTCCCACCCTGACGGATTGCCGAGGCCATTCGGATAGACGACGATAAACTTTTCCGCATCTGCCTTTGCGCTCATCCCGGTTGCTGTCTCAATGCCTTTGGCGTTTCCACCCAGGCCGTGCAGCACGAACACGAGCGGGTATGAAGTTGAGGCGTCATAAGAAGCCGGCCTGTGCAACAGATAGGTTCGCTGGACGCCGCCGGCGTTGATGGATTCGGATGTGGTCTGTGCCGCCACACAACCTTCCGTCATCGCGACCACCGCGATAAGCAGTAAACCCATCAGCAATATTTCACTCAACTTTCTCATTTCTCTGTGTCCCTTTCTTGAATGTGCGCGTGCGTTCTAATGACTGTGAAGGTCATAAGACCTTCGACAGCCGCCGCACCGACGCGCTTAAAGAATCCAAAGTTTCTTTGATTGAGTCGGGACTGCGCCCGAAGGCCGGCAAGGAGAGACCGTTCAACTTGTCCTGGGCGTCACTGACCGTGCTCTGCCAGCCGTGAATCTGTTCCTGCGACCATGTCCACTTGGATCGCCCCCAGGGACTACTCTCGGACAGATCAGCGAATTCTCCGCGAAGAGTGATGTAAGCCTGGTGTGCGCGACGAGCCCAGGGGTTAGGGTCGCCGGGCGGATCAGGCTGCGGATTGAAAGCTACTTTGTCTCCAGGTTGGAGGCGTTGCACATACGCTCGTATCAGACTGATTTGTTTGTTCATATTCTGAACGCACATTTTCGTGCCTTGACGGCATGGACCAGGTGGAAAAGTTTTGGTTTTGCGTTGAGCGGCAGCGACGAAGGCCGACGACAGACAGATCGTCAGCACCGCAAGTGTTCGCATTAGGACTTTGCTCTTCATTCTCTTGATCCTCTCTCTCGCTTTGCTTATCAAGCGCGGTCGTGAATTAGTACTTTTCAAACTGCAGCGCCAGGCGCATCTGTTTCAGCGCCCGGTCGATAGAATCGACGGCGTCTTTTTTGTGCCCGCCAAAATCACCGTCGGACCGCTCCAACTCAGCCCGGGCCGCTTCCAAAGAACTTATCGCCGCGCGGATTTTTGGATAGTTCAAGTTGCGCGGGGCCGGCCTGGTTGTCTTCGGCTTGCGGTTCTGTGCGAGCGCAGATGGAGAAAGCGTTCCCGCGGTCAGGGCCACGACAAACAGCAAATGAACCACCAGCAAATGACTTGAACTTCTGCCCATCGCGGCGGACAATAGCGCATCCCCTTGAGCTGAGTCCTTAGAAACGCTCTGAAAACTTGTGAGATTTTCTGAAAGCAACGGCCGGGCGCTTTTTCGGAAAAGGCGGACGAAAGAACCCAATTGATGAGCGACGCAGGCAACGACGGTTACGAGTTCGGCCCATTTCGCGTCGATAAGACGAA
>Ga0193729_1001855_pt1 | contig 10666 bp, 10 predicted proteins | sample U1c2metaG_FD_143036 | JGI IMG/M metagenome (GOLD analysis project Ga0193729, IMG submission 143036) | Soil microbial communities from a riparian zone of the East river system, Colorado, United States - U1c2 | ecosystem: Environmental > Terrestrial > Soil > Riparian zone | place: USA: East River... | reverse complement strand
AAGAAAGGCAAGAAAAGCGAGACCACGCGAAAATTTTTTCCCGGCTACCTCATCGTAAACATGCACCTACTCGATCAGAACAATCAACTGGTCGATCGCACCTGGTATTTCATCAAGGATACGCCGGGAGTAATCGGCTTTGCCGGCACCAAAGATAAGCCTATCCCAATGCGACAATCGGAGGTCGAGTCGATGCTGGCGCAGATGAAGGAACGCGAGGAAAAGGTGAAGCCCAAAGTTTCATTTGAAGTCGGCGAAACGGTCAAGGTTGCCGATGGGCCGTTCCAAAACCAGAACGGTATTGTTGAAGAAATTGACCCAGAACGGGGCAAGCTGCGGGTTTCCGTCACCATCTTTGGTCGCGCTACGCCCGTCGAACTGGAATATTGGCAGGTGGAACGAGGCTAAATCAGAAGTCAGAAGAACCTTTCGATTTAACGAAATACCATGGCAAAGGAAGTAATCGCTCATATCAAACTACAAATCCCTGCCGGTCAGGCGAACCCCGCGCCACCGGTCGGGACCGCGCTCGGCCCGCGCGGTGTCAATATCATGTCTTTCTGCAAGGAATTTAATGCCGCCACTCAGAAACAAGCTGGCGACATTCTTCCGGTCGTGATCACTGTTTTCAAAGACAAGTCATTTACTTTCATCACTAAAAGCCCGCCCGCGGCGGTCTTGCTAAAGAAGGCGGCCAACATCGCTGCCGGTTCCAAAGAACCTAACAAGATCAAGGTTGGCAAAGTAACACGCAAGCAAGTGATGGACATCGTGAAGACCAAGGCGAAAGACTTAAATGCACGCAACGACGAAGCCGCTTTCCGCATCATCGCCGGCACCGCCCGCCAAATGGGCCTCGAGATTGTCGACTAATCCGAAACGACGCTCAGCCGCCAAGAGCTGGTGAACGAATTTGACGCTGCGCAATTCGAGGCCCTGGGACCTTGGATTACCGGATTTGAGTTCGGAGGCAATCACTACGGCGGCCAGTACCGTGCGGACACCGATTCGCGCGTTCTTCGTTTCATAAGCACATTCAGAGAGCGACTCGCCGCTTCGAATCGTGGCCGAGACCAACCCTTGCGCATTCTGGAATGCGGTTGTCTCGAAGGTGGTCACACCCGTGTTCTCGCTCGAGCTTTTCCAGAGGCGACAATCACCGCAGTCGATGTTCGAGAGACAAGTATGCAGAAGGCAAAGTTCATTCTCTCGTCTTCACGGATTACAAATGTTCGACTCACCAAAGAGAACCTGAATGAGCCTTCGGCGGCTTTTACAGAGCAATACGATGCGATCTTCTGCGTCGGATTACTTTATCATCTAAGACAACCAGCACAGTTTCTCGCACGCGCCGCTCAGGCGGCCGGTTTTTTGTGGCTTTCCACCATCATTTGCGCCGAACCGGAAGCGACCGTCGTCGAAGACGACTACCGCGGGCGCTTTTTCGGCGAAGCTATCGAGCATCCCTTGTCTGGAGTGAACCCACAATCTTTTCAGCCAACGATCGGCTCCTTGGCCGACATGTTGTGGGCGGCCGGATTTAACGAAATATTGCTTCTGGAGAAATCGATAACGCCCGATGGCAACGGTCCCGCTGTCCTGCTCAAAGCGGAAAGGTCTTCGGACACTGCTGGGTTGAAAGTTGCATCCAACTGGAGCTAACCAGATCATCGACCGGCTTCAACGGAGCCTGAGGCGGATCGGAGAGTGCAAGCTGCCAGCTACACCGGCGACTATTTGCCGCTGATCTTCGGTAGATCATCGCTCGCGCCCAAATATTCCCAACGCTGTAGCGCGATCGGAACATTCCCATTCTTCCAGACGAAATCGTGAAAACCACGAAGATTAAACTTATCGCCCTGTTTCAGGCGCGCTTCGGCCAGTAACTGCATGATCTGAAGCTTGCCGATTTGATACGTCAGCGCCTGGCCGGGGCCGGTGGAAAACGCGATCGCTTCCTGGCGCGCGGTTTGTGCGTCCATCGGGACTTTTTGTTCGAGATACCTGGCCGCTTCTTCTAACGAAAATTGGCCAAGCGCCAGTTTTACATCCACTTCCACCCGGAGCGCGCGCAGCCGCATGAAATTGTAAATAATCTCGCGAGTGTGCGGGCTATTATCGAACAGGCCATTCTGCAGCATCATTTCCTCAGCATAAAATCCGATCCCTTCGTTTGCCCCCGAGTCGTAATAATGCCGGCGGATCGGATCTTCGTGTTTCCAGGAAAGGCAAAGCTGGAAATAATGTCCCGGAATTCCTTCGTGAACAATGATCGGCCGCGGATCTTGTGCGGTGGCGCGCCAGAAATAACCGAGGTTCCCGGAAGGCTCGCTCACGTAGCGAATGCAATTCTCATTCAATCGCGAAGGTGAAGTGAAATCGTCGTTTTCGCCAAAGCCCAGAACGCGCAGATATTCCGGTATCGGCCGCAGAGTATAATGCTGCAACCAACCGGGCACGGTGAGGATGCCGTGCTTGTCGAGGAACTCGCGAATCTGCAGTTCCTTGGCCGCCGCATCTTTTATCCAGGTATCAGTATCTTTCGCGAGTTGAAGTGGCGGGACATTTTTGTTGCGTTCTTTCTCGTAGCTTTCAAATGCAACTGCCCGATTCCATTCCTGTTGTCCCATTGCCAAAATTTGTTCCGGTGAATAAGGATAGAGGGCGACGTTTTTGAGAAAGAAAAGGTAGGCGTCACGCCCGAGCGCCGTTTCTTTTGGCGACGATGGCAATCGCTCTTGCAGATTTGCTTGAAAATGTTCCAGCGCATCAGCCGCGCGATCGCTTGCTCCGGTCAATTCCTTTTCGTCGAGGCTGGTTACGGCACGTAACGCCGTCGCCATCTTGTGCAGTCGTTCCCGCACACCCTCGAGCGCTTGCATCGCCACGGTGATGAACGGCCCCGGCGTTTTGTCGATATTTTCGGAACCTTGCTGCAGGATCGATGGAACATTTTCGATACGGGTCAAAATTTCACGGCTGCGCACTTCGTCGTACGGTCCGGGCACCGTCAGCGCCTCCACAATCGGGGTAAGAGTTTGCTCGATGTAAAAATTCGGATCGCGTTTCCAGCGGGGATTCACCTCCAATTCCCAGTGCACTCGCGACAAAGCCGAACCGATCAGCCGGTAATCAACCTGCTGCGGCACCGGCCAATCGCTGGCATCGATTTTTTGGTAATGTTCGTCGAAATCTTTTAGATCGCGGCCACGTCTGTCGATTGCGGCCGCCGACCAATCTCGCACTCCGCCGGGACGCTCGAGCCGGTTGACGTCATCGCCGGTAAAAGGCGCATACTTTGCGCGCCAACTCCAAAAATCGTTAGCAAGCTTATCAAGTGTATCGCTTGTTGAAACCGCGGGCTCGGTCTGCCCGCGAATGCCGCACGGCAAGAGCAGCAGAAAAAGAACCACGATTTTTTGGATCATCGTGCCGATTTGTCGGAAACTTGTTTCGTTGTCAACCGCCGGTGCTGTTTCTTAGCAGAGGCTCCTCTTGAATTTTATCGGAATAGCGAGCCAATGCTTGGCGGAAAACGCGCGTCAGATTCTCGTCATGCCAGATGATCATGTCAGTGTCATTTTTCTTGTGATCATCGTTTTGCCAGCCCTCATTCCACCAGCAAAAGCCGATAATCGCGGGCCATTTTTCCGAAAAAATGTCGGCGACCGCGCCGCGCGCCCATTCTGCAGCGTCGCAATGTTTGTTGTGCAAATCGCAACCAAACTCCGCGATGATGATCGGCTTTCCCGGCGCGATCTTGAGCAAACGAGGATATGCCTCACGCATCTTGAAGGCAAAATTCTCCGTCCCATCTTCCATTCTCGGCGTGGTCGGGCCATAAGCACTCAGCGCCACCCAATCGCAATACTTTTCGCCGGGAAAATAATTCTCGAGGGCGTTCCACTTTTGCTCCGGTTCATCCAGCCAGTTGACATGCCAGACCCAATGCAAATTGTCCGCGCCTTCCGACCGCATTAGATCAACGATGTGCCGATACGCGATAATGTATTTCGCCGGTCCAACCTTGGGGCCACCGTTCCATTTCCCATTCCAACTGAACCATTTTCCGTTCGGCTCCGTTCCCCATTCAATTAGGATTGGCCCGCCGAAATCTTTCGCCGCGCGTGCCCAAGCGCGTAGATCTTGGTCAAAATCCCCCCCGACGATTTTATCGAGCGTAAAACCTTTCTCCGCATGCAGTTGATCGACGTCGGACCGCAACATCAGTCGCAAGTAAGGGATTTTTCTAAGATCCCGAATCCAGGAGCAAGTCGCGGCCGGAAACTCGCGCGATTCGAACCAGTTATCAGAAAAGTAAATCCAGGTGGTTTTTGCGCCGACCATTTTCTCGTACTGATCAACATCTTGCGGCAAGACATCGTGCTCGGTGGGATCGTGGGTATCAGTGCCGACGCCGCCGTAATAAAACCCTTGATAAAGTTTTCCCGACGGCGGAGGCGCGACAGGGCCGGCAAGAGATGTGACGGCGACCATAGTCGTCCCCAGCGCAGCGAAGCGGAATCGAGAGATCCCGCGGCGCCACGAAATGGCAGGACTTTCGCTCGACATGACCGCACTGTAGCGGCGGTCTATGACCGACGAAACTTATACCGAACGGAGGTAATCCGCCTCCGTCCCCTACCGCGAGGAGACCGCCGCTACAGATTGCTCGGGATGAACGCTAAGTCGCCATCGTGTCGCGAAATAGCTTGATGCGGTCGTGTGCGCTTTGCACTTCGGCATATTGACGCGAAATAATTTCGCGCACCGGTGCGGCGAGATTTTTCTCCTCCATCGCCTCTTTATATTCCTTGACCGCCGAATCTTCGCCTCGCTCGCACTCTGCCAGGATGGCGTGATCGTCGTTTTTCGCGATAGCGGACTTGAGATTGATCCAAGCCCGGTGCATCGCGCCCGCCGCGCTACTGCTGTCCTCGGGTTTACTTTCGCCCAGGGCTACGGCCTCGTTTTGCAATTCACCGGCATAACGGGCACGCTGCAGCGAATACTCGTTGAAAACCGACTTAAGTCGCGGATCTGTCACCGCTTCCGCTGCCTGACGAAAACCTTCTTGTCCGTCTTTAAGCGTTTCGATGAGATCATTAATTGTCGAGATTGTTTCCTTTTGTATAACCATACCACTTTTTCGTTTCCGGTCTGCATTTTGCGTTCATCGCTCCTTGCGCGATCTGCCGCCGGACGTAATTTTTCTCATGAACAAAAAAGGGAAAGACTTAGCGAAAGAACCGCCGCGCAGTCCGAAAACGCGGGTGGGCGGTTACGTCATTTTGGGCCGCACGCTTGATAAATGTCGGGCGCTGCTTTGGGGCAATATCGGCGAATACCATTTCGATTGTCCGCTCGATAACATGGTCTTCGGTTTCAAGGGCATTAAGGGCGCTGATTTCAAAGCGTTCGTCGAAACCGGCGCGAGCGATGATGAGATCGCGAAATGGGTCGATCGCAGCGGGACTCCGAAAAGCGAGGAGGAAAAGCGCGCTTGGGCTGAGGAAATTGTGAAAGTAAATCCTTACTACGATCCGGAGAAACGCGACTGGTACGTCGAGCAATTGAAACCGCTCGGCCTCGATCCAAAAACGACACCGTTGTTTGATTGGCTGGAGACCGATGACAAAGTTAGCTACAAAAAAGCGGCCTAACTTTCGCCGGATAAATTGAAAATTAGAGGGGCACGCGCAGTCGTGCCCTTTTCTTTTGGATAGCGATCCACTTTCTCCGTCATCCCGGGCGACAGTTGAGGGATCCCGCGATGAAACCTTTAAGCTTACGCAACGGGCTCCCTCGGTCCGAGCCGGACTGCCGTTTTCGCTCGGGATGACGATGCGAGAATAGCCTCATTCTGGCTTCCAAAAACGAATTCTCGTTGACGGATTGTTCAAGCAATCTGGGGTTATCTCGGGTTGGCGATTATCTTTTTTCTTTGCGCGGCCGCTGCCGGAATTGTTCTGCTCTTGAACATTCTTTTCTACGATAAGTCTAAGGGTGATTGAACTGCGCGAGCTTGAATCCAAATCGGCTTCTGGTTCCGTCAAATTGAAGACTCTTCTTATGAAAACGACCCCGTTCGCGTTGATCTCATTTCTGGTCGGCGGTGTTCTTTCCGCGCAAACGCCGTCGCCCCCGCCGATCTCGAAAATCCCTCCGAAAATTCCAGTACGTGATTTCTTCCGCAATCCGGTCAGCCGCGGCTATGATGTTTCTCCCGACGGACAAACCATCTCCTTTCTGCAACCGTGGGAGTCGCGTCTGAATATTTTTGTGCGCCCGGTGAGCGGCGGTGAGGCGCGGCGCTTAACCTCGGAGAAAGACCGCGACATTCAGCAATATTCTTGGAAGGGAAACGATTTCGTCATTTACGGGATGGACGATCGCGGGGATGAGAATTTCCATCTCAAGCGGGTGCAGGTGAAGGGCGGCGAGGTCAAGGACCTGACACCGTTTCCGAAAGTGCGTTCCGAGTTAGTCGACGACTTAGAGGATGTTTCGGAAACTGACATTCTCTTCCGGATGAACAAACGCGACCCGAAAGTTTTCGATGTTTTTCGCCTCAACGTGCCGACCGGCGAAATGAAACTGGCGGCCCAAAATCCCGGTAACATCGACCGTTACATTACCGATCATGCTGGCAAAATCCGCGCTGCCATCACCACCGATGGCGTGAACACCAGCTTGCTAACGCGGTCAGATGAGAATGCGCAATTTAAGACCGTGCTGACCACGAATTTCCGCGAGCAGTGTGCCCCGCAGTTTTACACTTTCGATAACAAGGCAATTTACGCCAGTTCGAACATCGCTCGTGACAAAGCGGCCATCGTGGTGATCGATCCCGAGACCGCGAAGGAGACCCAGCTCGTTTACGAGAATCCTGAAGTCGACGTCGATAGCCTGGTTTTTTCGAAGAAACGAAAGGTGCTCACCTTCGCCTCGTTCGACACCTGGAAACTCCAGCGTCATTTCTTCGACCCTGAAATGGAATCCATCTACAAAACGCTCTCTGACAAATTGCCAGGATACGAAATCGACGTCGCCGCTCACGATAAAGCGGAAGAGAAGTTCATCGTGGTCGCGAACAACGACCGCACGCCTGGCTCGCGTTATTTGTTTGAAAAGAAATCGGGGCAACTAACGAAACTTGTGGATGTCGCGCCCTGGTTGAAAGAAGAGCAGCTCGCGCCGATGAAAGCGATCGACTTCAAAACGCGTGACGGATTAACGATTCATGGATACCTGACGCTGCCTTTGGGACGGGATCCGAAAAATTTGCCAGTGGTGGTTAACCCGCACGGCGGCCCGTGGGCCCGCGACAGCTGGGGCTACAATCCGGAAGTGCAATTTCTGGCTAACCGAGGGTATGCCGTCTTGCAGGTGAATTTTCGGGGCTCGACCGGCTACGGTCGAAAATTCTGGGAATCATCTTTCAAGCAGTGGGGCAAGACGATGCAGGACGATATCAGCGACGGGGTGCAATGGTTGATCGAGCAAGGGATTGCCGATCCAAAACGCATCGCGATCTACGGCGGCAGTTACGGCGGTTACGCCACGCTGGCCGGGGTCACCTTTACACCCGATCTTTACGCCGCCGCAGTCGATTATGTTGGCGTTTCAAACCTGTTCACGTTTCTGAACACGATCCCGCCCTACTGGAAACCATATCTCGACATGTTTCATGAGATGGTGGGCGATCCGGTGAAAGATAAGGATCTGTTAACCGCAACTTCACCAGCGTTGAATGCGCAGAAAATTAAGACTCCACTCCTTGTCGCCCAAGGAGCGCAGGATCCGCGGGTGAACAAGGCAGAGTCAGATCAGATCGTAAATGGACTGAAGAAGCGCGGCATCGATGTGGAATACATGGTCAAAGAGAACGAAGGCCACGGTTTTCGTAACGAAGAAAACAAATTCGATTTCTACGAAGCGATGGAAAAGTTCCTCGACAAACATCTGCATCCCGAAACGGCAGCGGCTTCGAGCGCGAGCGGTACCGGATCTCGCTAACGACCGCAGCAATTTATAAGTGGCATCGGCATCCCTGCCGAAGAGACATGTGCTGGAAGGGCATGCCAGGGCAAGGTCGTTCTTACGTCTTGATCAGCGGCGGCGGGATGTCTTCCGTTGGCCCGACATCAAGCCCGCGGCCAAGTTTGCTGTGACTTACGCCGTAAAGGAAATAAATCAGGAGCCCAATTCCGAGCCAAACAAAGAAACGGATCCAAGTCTCCAGGGGCAGGCTAAGCATCAAAACGAAGCAAAAGACGACGCCGAGAATTGGAAACACCGGACTCATCGGAACACGGAAAGGGCGCGGTCGATTAGCGTCGGTGCGGCGCAAAATGACGACGCCGAGGCAAACAAGAATGAAGGCAAAGAGTGTGCCGATATTCGTGAGATCAGCCAACGAACCGATATCGACTACGGCGGCGACGCCGCCGACAAAAATACCCGTCCAAATGGTGGTAATGTGCGGGGTCCGAAAGCGCGGATGAATGCGGGCAAAGTATTGCGGGAGTAAACCATCACGTGCCATCGCCATGAAAATGCGGGGCTGGCCAAGCTGAAAGACAAGGAGAACTGAGGTTATGCCAGCCAGTGCGCCGGCGCTGATGATTGCTTGCGCCCAGGCTCGGCCGGCGAATGCTGTTGCGACTGCCGCCGGATCCCCAAAGTAAGTGGTGTATTTTCGCGCGCCCGTAATTACGGCCGCCATCAAAACGTAGAGGATCGTGCAAATAATCAGACTGGCGATGATTCCGATGGGCATGTCGCGCTGAGGATTCCTTGTTTCCTCCGCCGTCGTGGAAACGGCATCGAATCCGATGAAAGCAAAAAAGACAATCGCCGCGCCACTCATAATGCCGCCGATGCCGGTCGGAACAAAAGGATGCCAATTGGTCGGATGAATCAGGAATGCCCCAAACGAGATCACGAAAACAACGACTGCTACTTTCGTAACTACAATGACGTTATTTGTGCGGGCGCTTTCACGAATTCCGTAGATCAAAAGCCAGGTCACGGCGGCAACGATCAGGAGCGCCGGAAGATTGACGGCAATGGCGTGGCCGGCGATGACCGGGAGCGTCGTCGAGGAATAATTTGCTAGCGCCTCCCCACCCTGGTCGATAATCGTATTGGCCGTTTTGTAGTCATTCACTACCCACAACGGGAATTTTAATCCCAGGAGACTACCGCACAGCCTGACGAAATAACCCGACCAGCCCACAGCTACCGCCATGTTACCGACGGCGTATTCGAGAATGAGGTCCCAACCGATGATCCAGGCGATGATTTCGCCGAGCGTTGCGTACGAATAAGTATAGGCAGACCCCGAAACCGGAATCATGGCGGCGAGCTCGGCATAACAGAGTGCGGCGAAGCCACAGGCCACGGCGGCCACCACGAACGAAAGCATCACTGCCGGACCTGCGCCAGGCCGGCCGAACACCAGCGGCGCGTCAGTCGCCCATGACTGAATAAAATTCAATATGGGTGTTTTCCAAACCGTCGCTTGCAATTGCTCGCCCGCGGCCGCAGTTCCAGCCAAGGCGAAAATTCCAGTTCCAATGATCGCCCCGATACCAATACAGGTCAGAGCGAATGGACCGAGAACGCGCTTCATCTGTCGCTCCGGCGTGGCGGCTTCCGCGATCAGGTGATCAGGATTCTTCGTACGAAAAAGCGTGCCCATTAGCTTGCGCATCGCCGTGTTCACGACAACGCAAGCCGGATCGTGCCATCCCGCGATGAATTCGGTCAAATGTTTAGTTTAAGCCCGCCTAGTTTTTGGCCTGCGAGTAGCTACGGAAAGGGCGTATGCCCGATGTGCCTGACTTCTTCTCGCTGAACTGCGTCGCTGGCGTTCTTTTCAGCGCGTTCGGTTTCGTCGTCTTCACTTACGGCAAGCGAATGCGCTATTGGACGCCGATGCTTTGCGGGCTCGCATTAATGCTCCTGCCGCTTTTTGTCGCTGATCTCGCCTTGCTTGTGGGCAGCGCGCTTCTTGGCACGGCCGCAATCGTTTTCCGGCATACCTAAGTCCGCAAAGTCCGGGCGCAATCCGGCAAATCATTAGAAATACACGAGTCAACATTTGCATGTTGCAGGTGCAACACTCGGACGTTTGTTTAACCGGCAAGATTCATTTTTTTGAATTAGGCGCGACGCGATCCCGGGATTCGGAGTCGACTGGCGCTGCCGATTTCGTAGGCTGCATTGAATGGACGATCAGTCGCACCTTGTCGCGGCAGAGGCCGCGGTCACTGCCGTGCTAGAACCGCCACGCCGGCGCTTATTCTCGCGCCGGCGCAAAGTGCAGCCACCACCCTTGCCCTATTGCGAAAATTGCGGGGCGCCGATGGCTGGACCTTTCTGTGCCCAGTGCGGACAAGCCGCCATCGATTACCGCCGCTCCATTCGCCACATCATTGTCGATGTTCTCGATTCCTTCCTGAATTGGGACTCGAAGTTTTTTGCCACGATCGGATGGCTGATTGCGCGTCCCTGGCATTTGACTAACCAATTCCTGGCTGGTCGCCGTGTGCGTTACGTGCATCCGTTGCGCCTTTATCTGCTCGTCAGCATTCTCTTTTTCTTTGTTGTCAACTACTGGGCGAAATCGATTCATGCCGATCCAAGCAAACTCTCCGCC
>Ga0193729_1001854_pt1 | contig 10680 bp, 16 predicted proteins | sample U1c2metaG_FD_143036 | JGI IMG/M metagenome (GOLD analysis project Ga0193729, IMG submission 143036) | Soil microbial communities from a riparian zone of the East river system, Colorado, United States - U1c2 | ecosystem: Environmental > Terrestrial > Soil > Riparian zone | place: USA: East River... | reverse complement strand
GATCGGCCTGATCGCCGCTGGCGACGTCGTGTACAACCAGTGCCGCGTGTACGTCGGCGACACCACCCCCGAGAGCCGAAAGAATTGGATCGCGGCGCTAGACCGGTTAGCGGCGCTGAACCCGGCGATTGTTGTCGCTGGTCACAAGAAGCCTGGCGCGACAGACTCTCCCTCGACGATCCAAGACACCAAGCGTTACCTGCAAGATTTTGATCGGCTACAGAAAACCGCGACGTCCGACCAGGAGCTGTTCGATCAGATGACGGAGCTGTACCCGCATTGGGTAGCCAATCAGTCGTGGTTGATGTTCGGATTCCCGCAGCCATAATGGTCGGCGAGCGGCCAAAGCCCTTCGGCGAAGCGCTCGGCTTTGACCCGATCACGTCGACTTTGATCTTCGGCGGGTACGACGCGGTGCTGGTGGACGCAATGATGAGGTGGCTGATGCCGAGGCTCGCGCAAATTTGGTTGCTCTGCACAAGCTAAGATCTCGGGAAACAGATTCGATTTCAGAGAGGAGAACAAAATGACAACAAAAGGAAAAGTCTTGGTGCTAGTCTCGAGCGGTCACGGCTTGCCATTGAAAGATGGCAAGGTTTATGCCGGCGCTGGCTACTATCTCAACGAACTGACGGTTCCGGTTCGCGCCTTGATGAAGGAAGGCTACGAAATCACTTTCGCCAACCCCAAAGGCAACACGCCGCAAATGGATGTCCATTCAGCTGTCGCCGATTTCTTCGGCGGGGACGAGGCTAGGCTTCAGGACTATCTAAAATTCCGCGACAGCCTGACTGGGCTCAAAAATCCAACTCGCATCTCGGATGTCATCGCATCGGGCCTGGATCAATATGACGCTGTTTTCGTCCCCGGCGGCCATGGCCCGATGATGGATCTTCTCGATGATCCCGACGCTGGCACGGTGATGAGACACTTTCATGAAACATCCAAGCCTACGGCGGTGCTCTGCCATGGCCCGATTTCACTTCTCTCAGCTCTTCCGAATTCGACGGAGGTGGTCGGAGCGCTGGCAGCGGGCGATGCCGCTGGAGCGCGGGCAAAGGCTCAAGGATGGATTTATTCTGGATATAAGATGACCATCTTTTCGACGGCGGAAGAGCAGCAGCGGGAGCCGCTTGAGATTGGTGGTAAGGTTCTCTTCTACCCGGACTTCGCCTTGCGTACGGCGGGCGGTGACGTAAGTGTGGTCGCTCCATGGAAGAGCTACGTCCTTCAAGATCGCGAGTTGATCTCAGGTCAGAACCCGTTCTCGGACGAAGCGCTTCTGAAACTTCTTCTACCGGCACTCAACGGGAGAAGAAGTGAGGGGGCTGGCGCATCCTCCGCTGGATCGAGTCTTCGCTACTGACGCAGCCATAACCTACATCAACCGCCGATGCGAATGTTTCCTCGCGCATGATGGAGGGTTGCACCTAGTTGGAAAGGGGCCGGAAATCGGGATGTCGAAGTATCGCTTCGGTACTTTGTCCAATTGTTTTCTTTCCTCGTCAGGCTTCGTCGGCGGCAGGTATGGACATGGAAGAACCAGAATCAGCAGACGAGCACTGTTTATCGGAATGGGAGCCGTCGATGAGCAGCGTACAAATCGAACAAAAGAGCTATGAGATGCCCCGCGCGACGGGTTCACCGTGACACATTTCATCACCGTCGCCGACATCGACCGATCGGCTGATTTTTATGAAAAGGTCTTCGGCGGCCGCATTCTGAGCAGAGGCGACAGCAAGGGTGCGTCTGGGCAATTCAGATCGCGAATACTTGGCTGATTGTCAACGTCGGGGGCGGTCCCACCCCGGACAAGCCGTCGGTAACGCTCAGCGTCCCCGCCGACCCGGATAAGGTCAGCTATGAATTATGGAAAAGTCGAGGGGCCGAGTTCATCACGGAGCCGAAGGAAAAGTACGGCGAGATTCGCTGCTACATCCGCGATTCTGATCGTTACATTATCGACGTCGGACAGAGCACCGACCTCACGTAAGGCTGACGCTCGGCATGGATGGGACGCGGATTTAAGCGCTGACGGGTGCGGATCGAAACCCTAAGTTATACCAGGGACCTCGACGCAAATGATCTCCTTCGGGCTCTAATGGGCGTTTCCAACGTCGCGTCGGGTCCGCCTCTTACAAGGTTTTTCGAGGGCCGTCCGCACACAAATATAACCGATAGCATCGTCTAATTGTTTGTTTTATCTCCCTCAGGTCTGGTTTAATCGCAATCGTTCGAGACGCACGTTGATCGGGCTTAGAAAACTTTTTTTGAGAAGGAGAACACATCATGCCTGAACTTGTGACGAAATCTGTGGCGCGACAGCAACAAGAACAGAAGATAGAAACACGCACCGCCGTGGAACGTATCGCCGGCTTTACTATCCTTGCGACAGCCGTAGCAGTGCTCGCCGTCCTCGCCGCCACCGTTTACGCGCATGATGGGCAGGACAAGTACTCGCTGAAATCGCCGAGCGGAATCGCGTTCTCCGACTTCCGGGGATACGAGGACTGGTCGGTGGTCTCTTCGGCCCGGACCGACGAAGTGCTCAAGGTCATCGTCGCTAACCCGACCATGATTAAAGCGTACAAGGCCGGCGTTCCGGGCAACGGCCAGCCTTTCCCGGAGGGCTCTATGATCGCGAAACTCCAGTGGAAGCCGAAGAAGAGCACGGAGGCACCCTTCGTGGTGGATGTGCCAGACGTCTTTGTCCAGGCTTTCCTAATGGAAAAGGACAGCAAGAGATTTCCGAAAAGCGGTGGATGGGGATACGCGGTTTTCAACTACGAAGCCGCATCGGACAAGTTCACGGCCGATCCTAATAGCCCCTCAGACTGCGGATACGCGTGCCATACGCCCGTGAAAGCAAAGGACTACATCTTCCACCCGTACCAGAAGCGTTGAACCGCGCCTGCCAAGGTAGTCGGGCCGTGAGGCTGCCAGAAGAGGTAGAGTAGGACATTTCTTGGCGGACATGTTTCGAAAGTCTGCGGTGATGTTTTACATTTTCTGCACGGAGGAGGTTTGTATGTCTCAGAAAGCCAGCGCCGTAAAACGTGTTCAGCAAAGCGAAGTCCGGCCTCACCAACTCGGGCAGGAGGTTTTCAAAGCGATCTTGCCCGAAGATGTCGATTGGAAACCGTTCCCGGCGTTCCCACCTTCCGTTCGGCTGGCCGTCGTCGTGGGTCAGCCCTCGGAGCCCGGCCCTTACACAATCAGGGTCAAATCACCCCGCGGCGCGAAGTTGATGCCTCACAAGCACCCGGAGGATCGAGTCTATACCGTGATTTCCGGCGTCTTTTATATCGGACTGGGTGATGAATTCGACGCGAGTAAGTTGGAAGCTTATCCGCCCGGCGCCGTGATCATTCTCCCCGGCAACACGCACCATTTCCATTGGGCGAAATCCGGCGAGTACGTAACGCAAATAACCGCGATGGGGCCGCTTGGACTGGAATACCTCAGCGCGAAAGACGATCCGCGAAACAACAACTCGTAGGAGGAGTCTGAACAACTTTTTGTAGGCCCCCACAAACGAGTTTTCCAATCTTGAGTTTGGAGCGCAAGATGAACGATCAACAAAATAAGGAGGAGTCTTCGGGAGTGCGAGATAAACAGGTCCGCGCCGCACTCGAGCAGCATTGGGCGGCGTCCGATGCCAACGATTTTGAAACGGCGCACCTCATCTACCACGAGGACGCCGTGCTTGAATACCCGCACACCGTGAGCATCATGGAGTTCAGTGGCGACAAGGTTTGGCGGGAAACACAGTACTTTGTGGATCCATTCGTGGCTCCCGCATCGCGCGCTCAATGGGTCGAACGGATGGACGCATAATTTCGAGGCTGGAGGGACAAGAGATGGACTGGAAACAGTCGGTCCAGTTTGCGCTGCAGGGTAGCAGTGATTTGGAACAGTATGCCATCCTGCTGGTTCGCGTTTCGATTGGGCTATTCTTCGCCATCTCCGGGGCAAACAAATTGTTTGTCGCCGGCGGCACGAAACCTGTTTACGACACGCTCGTTAAGGCCAAAATCCCGTTTCCCCAACTGACGGCTTATTTCGTGGCGGGTGTCGAGTTCGTTTGCGGATCCTTGGTGACCGTAGGGTTTCTTTCGAGCCCGGCCTGCGTGGCTTTAATGATCGATATGATTGTGGCCACGCTGACCAGCGCGGTTTCCACCTTGCCCAAAGGACTTTCGCCGCTTAACTGGCTCGACGATTTCCTCTACCTTCCGGAAGTCCTGTACGTGCTCTTCTTTATCTGGCTGATCTGCTCTGGTCCGGGAGAGTTCAGTGTCGATTACTGGCTCGTCGGCAAGTTACTGAGGTGATCGACCGCAGCAAATCGATGCCGGTCTCTTGGAAGCGTCCGGCGATGTTCGGATCGCGCGTAAATTCGATTGGAGCGAAATAGAATGCCCGAAGAGATCAACCATGCTCGCCGCTTTCTTCTCAGTACCTTCTTTGCCGGTTCGGCCATAACTTTTACGGCTGCCGACCTGGGCATCATTGGTCCAGGGGACGCGCGATCCTCCAAGGACGACCTGGCAGGTGCGACCCCGATTCAGCTGCCGACTCAAACTCAAAGAAAGGACCGCCGAATGGAACACCCGACTTTGTATCGCACGATGCAGATTGATGGGCTCTCCATCTTTTACAGAGAGGCAGGCCCGAAAGACGCTCCAACCCTTCTACTTTTGCACGGACTCCCCTCTTCCTCGCGGATGTTCGAGCCTCTATTCGCCCGGCTCTCCGATAGCTTTCATCTCGTTGCGCCCGATTACCCCGGCTTCGGACACAGTGACTGGCCGGACCCGAAAAAATTTGCGTATACCTTCGATCACATCGCCGAGATCATGAACCACTTCAGCGAAGCGCTCGGACTCTCGCACTACGCGCTTTATATGCAGGACTACGGCGGTCCGGTGGGGTTTCGCATGATATTGGCACATCCAGAACGGGCGCAGGCTCTCATCGTCCAGGACGCGGTCGCGCACAACACAGGCCTCGGCGAGAATTGGAAAACGCGTCGCGCTTTTTGGGCCGATCGCGCGGCCTATGAAAGCGCCCTTCGCGGAAATCTCCTGTCGCTTGAAACCACCAAGGCGCGCCATGCGGGCAACGATCCCAACGTGGAACGCCACAACCCGGATCTCTGGACGGATGAATTTTATTTTCTCAACCAGCCAGGCCAGGCCGATATTCAAAGCGATCTCTTCTACGACTACCGAACCAACGTCGACGCCTACCCCAAGTGGCAGACGTGGATGCGCGAGAAACAGCCGCACCTACTCGTGATCTGGGGCAAGTATGAGAGTTCATTCGATCCCTCCGAGCCGGAAGCCTATCGGCGGGATGTGCCAAAGGCTGAAGTGCACATCGTCGACGGGGGCCATTTCGCGCTCGATACCGCGGCGGATGAAATTGCCCAGCTCGTTCGGGGCTTCATGAGCCGAGAAAGTGCTGCCGCGGCATGACAGTCGCTTGGCGATTTGATCCAACGGGAACTTTAGAAAGACACTAGGGGTGGTCCCGTCCCCATCAAAGGAGCCCGACTATGCGCCCTGACATTGTGCCCGGAGGTGTCTTCCCCGATTACGAGTTGCCGGATCAAACGGGCACACTGCGCAAGCTCAGCGAGCTACAGGGCGACGATCCGCTGATCCTCACGCTCGCGCGCGGCCACTATTGCCCAAAGGAGCACCAGCAGCATTTGGAACTCGCCGCGTTCTACCCGAAGATCGCGGTGGCGTACACTCAGATCGCCACGATCGCCACCGACGATCACCATACTCTTCAGGAATTCCGTGCGTCGGTCGGTGCCCAGTGGCCCTTCCTGTCCGACCCTGAGCGAAAAGTTCAGAAGGACCTCGACATCCAGGAGTATACCGACCCCGAACACAATCCGATGATTCCGCACACGCTCGTGCTCAAGCCGGGCCTCGTGATTTACAGCATCTATAATGGCTACTGGTTTTGGGGCCGCCCGTCGGTCGCAGATCTCTGGAATGATCTGCGCACGGTGACGAGCGAAATCCGTCCCGACTGGAACCTGAGCGCGCCTGGACTCCGCGAGGCATGGAATGCGGGTGACCTCTCGCGCTTCCACGGGTGGAACAAGCGGGCCAGTACGGAAGTTACCTCGTTTGCACGGAAGAAATAGCACAGCCCCAACTGCGATCTCGTTGCCCTGGATCAAGGGATTGAAGTTCATTTATCTGACCAATAGAGAATACTTGTGGCAGGCCTCAAGGGTGTATCTTCGACAGGAGGAACTTATGGATCACAATGAGTCAGTGCGGAAATTCGAACATTTAATGTTGAAACAGGCCGACCACGCGCGCGAAGCCGCAATTGAGCTTGAGGCTTTAGTTTCGCAGATGCCGAGTGAGAAATCTCGGCAACTCGCGGAGCTACAAGTACGGGCGAGCCACAAACAAGCCAAGGAGTTTCGCGAACTCGCACAGAAAGTCCACGAAAGCTAGGAGCAGAGGCGGTCCTGCGGTTTCTTTAAGATCAGACAACGGGCGCCGGAATGTGGGTTTTTGTTGAGGTGACCCCTCAAGACGGCACAAATTATTGTGGCACGCTTGGGTCAACGAAATCCAGGGCGATCGCTCATGCACGCTACCTAGAACCGTGCGCAGCATTAGTCTTGGCGAAGTGTCTGTGCCGGGTCGATGGACATCTATTTATCTGAAGGCGCTCGCCCAGGGGCGCCCTTGCCTTTTTCCCTGACTTTGCGATGTACAAGTCGTTAACGATTCCAGTAATCCTGCTAACGCGAAACTGAGCAAGAATCGGCGCAGACTGCAGACAGGCTTCAGCAACTAGAGTGGAGAAACGGCCGCGAATCGGCCAATTTTCTGGAAGCGCCGACCTGCGAACTCGTTAGAAGATAGATTGCCGCAAGCAGGAGCAAAGGCGAACTGTACACACCTGGCATCCAACGGTGAAAATAGACAGAACTGCCGATGTGAAGAGTGGCATTCAGCAGTCCCACGACGATGCCCAAAGGCCGAGAAAGGGGTCGCAGCCAAGGATTGTCACGAAAAGCTAAAGGCGAAAGGCAAAGCAGCAAGAAAATGCCTGCTATCAATAGAGTGAGCCAAATCCTGAAGCTAAACGTCGGCAGTGGTAGAAATGGCAATTGAGCCCGAATGGCGCGTATGGTCGAATTATAAGTTGACAAGAAATCGTGCATCGCCTCATCCGTGACATGGACCGCGATGGCAAGCGCAAACGTAACCCACGCTATTCCGAAACGCCGATTCGATGTGACATATTCCATTCTTGCCTAGTCGAGCGGATCTTTGCCCTCGTCCTGCGTCTCGTCCCTCGTCGAGCAATAACCTACGGTTTATCTGTTTGCACTTTCTTCCACCACTGCTCTGGATCAGTGATTGGTAGCGAGGAGTGTTGGTGGACAATCAGCCAGCCCGATTCTCGTCGCTCCAGTACCGCCGTGAGCCGCCATTCCGCTTCATATTTGGGAGTGTTGTGCGAATCCACTCGGTGGGCATGCACGATGCCCGCTATCCAAGCAAAGTCGCATCCGGCTTTCAAATGAAGATCGCGGACCTCCGTGTGCCAAGTTTCTCCAGATTGGCGTGCGGATTTGGTTTCGCGAGTGCGCTCAGCTGCGCGGTCTTGCCGCTGGAAAACCCACGACTCGCCCGGGAAGGAATACTCGTCGCTTGAGTAAAATGAGAGGAAACGGTCGTCCTGCTGTGAACGTAGGTCCATGATTCTCTGAATGATTTCGCGGACTTGTCGTTCAGATTCCTTAACATCGCAGGTTCGCGATTGAGCGCTCGCCATTGTTGAGGCGAAGCAAAACATCAGCAGTAGTCTTGTCATATGCTCCCCTTTCCCACTCCGATCCCCCGCAAATTAAATCGGGAAATTTCTCTCGCTAATGCCTCGGCCGAAATGCGGTTTTCCATGGGAGACTCCAACCACTGGTACACAGATTCGAGCACTGCTCCCACCCAGCAGCTTGCGACCACTTTTGGATCTAGCTTCGGAATAGAACTAGAAATGTGAGTTAGGGCTTGTTCGACGCTCCTGCAATGGCTGGCAATGATAGAGCGACGAATCTTGGCCAATGTTGTGCTCAACCCCGAGGACTCAACGATCAAGATGCGTGCCTCATCTGGATGTTCGGACAAGTACAAAATGAATGTTTCAACGGCCACCTTCATCTGAGAAATGGTGTCCCCAGGGGCGCTGCCCATTGCCTCGTTCAGCACGGCAGCGATTCGCTGTGCGATGGCTTCCAGAGCGCAAGCAAAGATGTCGTCCTTATTATGAAAATAGAAGTAAAAAGCGCCTGTGGAACTCCCTGATTCGCGCACGATCCTGGGTACGGTCGCGGCGTGATAGCCAAGCTTGCCGAACAAACGTATGGCTATCTGCAACAGCTTTGCTCGATGAGCTTCCTTTCGTTTTGCAACCTTAGGGGTGGTGCGGTACGCCACGGAGTGCTTCCTCCAGTCCTTCAGAATAGCTGGGGTAGCGCGGCTGGAACCCCAGTTCGTGTTTTAGACGAGTATTAGAAAGGCCTTGGGTGTGGTAATAAGTCGTACTGCCTGCCGTGTCAGTATCGGTTCGCGTCCAATGGCTCGGCAAGCCAGCGTGCCGCACGCGGCATAGAGGTGAATCAACGTTTCGGGAAGAAATACTGGGGGCCGCGCTCCTAGAAGCCGAGCGACTCGAACTAAGAAATCGAGCCAAGAAACTCAGCGGAACGTCTCCTCTCCCGGGCCACGGACAGAAGCCTCGTTTCAACCGTGCTCTCAATTCAGTGATCAGCCGGCCATCATGCCCATAGACTTCCCCGATTCGGAGAATGACCACGCGGCAGTTGGAATTGCATTTGATCTTTTCCAGTAGAAGGCGCTCCACCATACGCTTGATGCAGCCGTACGGAATCACCGGCTGGGTGGGTGTTTCCTCCATCGCTATGCCGCAAACGTCGCCGTACACTTCGGCAGCACTGGCAAAGACCCAATTCTTGATTCCAGCCTCAAGGCCGCAACGAATAACGTTGCGTACCATCTGCAGATCTACACGTTGTAGCTTATGGTCATCGGCGCCGGCATAAGTCCCAGCAAGATGAAAAATCCAATCTACTGACGGCAGTTTACTCAACGGGAGTCTCAGGTCTTGTTTGATCACGTTTCGAACATCATCAAGCTGAGACTTCCGAACTATAGGCGTAACGCCATACCCAGCACTGTTCGCTGCGCACACTACGCGCCGTCCAATGAACCCGCCAGCGCCGGTGACTAGAGCGGAAGTCACTATTGCACCTTATAAGACCGCAGGATGCTTACGCGCACCGTCTTCTCCCAATTTCCCATTTCCTTCATCAATGATGCAAAGCGCTCCGGACCAAGACGGCGCAACAGCACTTCGTAGTGGGGAGGAATTCGTCGCGTGTCCAATGTCCTAAAACTCTCGAGCTCGAAGAGAAGAATGAAATCGATATCCTGAGCGGGAAGTGGCGTCTCCAGATAAGAGAAGTTGGAGAACGCATCGCCTTTCTGAATGGCTTCGCGGATTGCCGGCACGATGTCTTTCTCGAACGCCTCTCGCCACTGGTCCGCCGTTCCGGGCTTGCATTGGATCTCGACCATAATTACCGCCGTGGCGTTCAACGAAGCCATTTGTCTTATCGTGCGCTGTACCTCCGCGGGGGTTTGTGCAGCGATCACTCCGGGAAGAAGCAGAACCGAGCCCAGAAAAAGCAGGCAGAGGGCAATGATCCGGTTGCCGTCGAAGCTAGACTTGTCGTCAATCATCGTTAATCTCCTGACTACAAGAATAGAATGACATGTCATTCTATTCTTGGAAAGAGGAAAATTAGCACAATTACCGGTCCGGTTCATGTCGACCGGGAGAGTAACGCCCGTCATCGACAAGCGTTACAGGTTGAGTGAGCTGCCTGAGGCTTTCCGGTATGCGGCAGAAGGGCACTCTCGTGGAAAGCTGATAGTAATTCCGGACATTTAGAACCAGGCGTCACGAGGTCTTTCCATTGAGAAGTTCGCGATTGTGGTCGGATTACAGGCAAACAGGAAAATTGCTCCGACACTCGAAATTCGCTGGTCTGTGCGAGGACAAGGAGGCACGAACCGTGGGCAAAGAACAAGCAGGTGAGAGTTGAGGATACTTGAGCCGGTCGGGGATACCCGTTGGGCGAATTGGGCTATAAAAGTCTGGCACCAATTCGCCCGTTACTCGTCGCGTAAACCTGTGCTGAGAGAGGTTTTAAAAATGGTTGCGGGGGTCAGATTTGAACTGACGACCTTCGGGTTATGAGTCGACGATCAGACTCTAAGTCCCATTGATTCGGTTGCCCTTATAGCAATGAGACACCCGAAATCGTCGCAAAAAGGCCAAGTTTTGGACCCTTGTTGGACCCTCGTGGTGAGGTGACCCCCTAAACTGGCACAAATTATTGTGGCACGCTTGGGTCAACGAAATCCAGGGCGATCGCTCATGCACGCTACCTAGAACCCCCTTTTCTGGATAACTTCCTGTTTGCCGACAATACACTCGGAACACGAGTTGTGGCCTCCCAGGTCGCAGTTTCTCGGATAGACAGGGTCAGGGTTTCTTGAGGTGCGCGTCGAACCAGTTGAGAGTGTAGACGACCTTGGCGACTTGATG